>Ga0335081_10009776_pt1 | contig 15463 bp, 18 predicted proteins | sample Lox_Sample_35_FD_206713 | JGI IMG/M metagenome (GOLD analysis project Ga0335081, IMG submission 206713) | Soil microbial communities from Loxahatchee National Wildlife Refuge, Florida, United States - Lox_Sample_3.5 | ecosystem: Environmental > Terrestrial > Soil > Wetlands | place: USA... | reverse complement strand
CAGTCGGAGCACAGGTAAGCGGGCGGCGACTACTCTCGGGCTCGTCGGTTACTTAGGTCAGGGCATTGGGTCTGCTCGTCGGTGGTAGCGTCGTGTTTGGGCGTGCGCGAGGTGTGCTCTGGTTCGCGTCGCCGCTTGCTCGAGCTGCTCGCCTCGCAGTCGGCGGGATGCAGCATCTTCGACTTGATGAGTCGAATGGTGGTGAGCGAGTTGGCGCTGCGATTGGTTGGTCAGCAGTCGGATTGGTTGGTCAGCAGTCGGAGGAGGCGGATGTGGGTGTCGGTCATGGTCGTCGGCCGGGCTCGGGCACCGTGATTGAGAGAGCGTCTGCTTCGGGCAGCTCGGTGGGGAGATCCTCAGGTCCGACGAGACGGAAACCCAGGGCGCTCTGGCTGCTGATCTGTTGAGGCGGCTCGCCGCATTCCGGGCAAGCCACGATGTACGCCGCGGCCGCTGGTGTGAAGCGCAGCCGGCAGCGTGGGCAGCAAACGTAAGTCATAACAAACCCTTTCTGATCGAAGGTGTGAAGGGCTCAGGCGCGCCCGACGGCGGCTTTTCGGTGCGTGAGATCGGTTGGGATCAGGGTCGGTTCTTGCCCGGGAGGCCGTACGCGCAGACTGGGCATACGCGGTTCATCACAGGGTCCTCGGCCCGCTCGTCGGTGAGCTCGAAGAACACTCGGTGGCGTCCGAGACCCGACACGTGCAGAGCGTGCCCGCACTCGGGGCAGCTGTAGGTCCGTCTCGGATCGGCCGTGGCGGAGGGGGCGCGGCGCTCGGCCGGCGCGATCAGCGCTGTGCTGGCCATGTGGTCACCGCCTCGCTGCTGAAGCTGCCGCCTTCATCCAGCCACCGCTCTGCGTCCAGGTCGTCTGTGATCGTCGCCGTCCCCGGGCGGGCGGCGAGCTCGAGCAGGGCGGGGTCACCCGCGCGGTTCTCGAACGGTGCTGGGACCTCGCCGGTGCGTACGACGCGAGCGGCTTGTTTGGCCTCCTCGTAGGATGCGAGGGTCGCTGATGGTATGAGGCGATCGCCGCTGGCGGCGATGATCGCCCAGTGGAAGGCTCCGCCGTTTGCCTTGAAGCCGAGGAACCTCATCGACGCCGGCGGGGACATAGCGCGTGCGCCGGCCCGATGCTTCGTTTGTCCACTGACGGTTGGCGTGAGCTGCGTGAAGCCGGTCATGACCGTGTCTCACTTTGACGTCGCGGTGCGCGGGTGCGCCAGTGAAACCTGGCGCTGGCGATCAGACCGAGCGCCCAGCCGAGGAGCGCCGCGGCGAGCACGAGCCATACGAGCGAGACTCGGGAGCTGCCGATCAGCCAGTTGACCTTGACTCTTGCGGTGTTCGACGCGGCGAGCGCGATCAGACCCGCGACGAGCGCGACGGCTCCGATCGCGTAGCTGTGCAGTCGCGCCCGGTGGGCCTTGCGGCGAAAGTGCTTGCCCCGTGTCTCGGTTCCGTTCGTCGCCGCGGTGGCTTCCCGTGCGCGGGCGGTGTTCGGCACCGCGACCGGTGGCTGGTCGCTCACCGAGCCGTGGACCGTTTCCGGGACTGCACCTGGATCCAGGGCACTGACCGGCGTGCTGGACGTGCTGGAGTGCATCTGAGGACCTCCTGGTCGCGTCGTGCGAGGGGATCTTCGGTCCTCTCTTGAATACCTGACAACTATAGCATGAAATAGCCTTCTAGAAATGGTATACTTATGTCAATGGCGGAGAACATTGGGACCGGGCTGGACGTTTCTCACCAACCACGCCCAGGTACTGGTCTGCATCGCCCGTGATCCCGGCGTTCGCCTGCGCGACATCGGCGAGCGCGTCGGGATCACCGAACGGGCCGCGCATCGGATCGTCGCCGAGCTCGCCGACGCCGGCTACATCACGCGCCAGCGCACTGGCCGGCGCAACCACTACACGATCAACGCCCACCTCCCCTTCCCTGACCCGCTCGCGCGCGAGCAGAACGTCGGACAGCTGCTCGAGATCCTCACCGCAACCCACGCGCCCAAGCGGCGGATCGACCGCACGGGAACGAGCGGGTGATCGCCGGGCTGCTGCTACCCGTCGGCTGCGCGCTGGCCGGCAGCGTCTCGCTCCTGCTCAAACAGCGCGGCAGATTCCGTCCCGCGTAGTCCTACCGCCACGCGTTCGGTCGGGAAACACCGACAAGAGCTCGAGGCTGCCTCCGCCACGTTCTCGCCGTCAGCCGCCGGATCCGGTCCAATGCGTTGTGCTCGAGCGGCGTTGCGTTAGCCGTCGGCATCAACGGCTTAGCGTTCCAGTCGCCATGCGTTGTGGCGCCTTCCGAGCATCGAACCCTGATACGTGCTGAACCGGAAGCGCGTCCTCCTCGGGCACGGGCGAGAGTCCATCTGTACGAACGCGGCCGTCGTCCGCGGGTACGAACGCGGCGGTCGTCCGCGGCGGCTTCGCCGGATAATCCGAGCGGGAGAGGACTATGTGGAGATGGGCGAGGTCAACCCAGAGGAGTCGCTTGAGATCGGGCGGGGCGTGTTTCAAGCGACTCGGGGATTCCACCGGCTCGGAGATCGGGTCCGCGGTGGGTTTGATTGCCCAAAGCCGGATCGACCGCGCCTGGATCGGCGAGCAGGCGGAAGGATCCGATCGGGTGTGCTGACGATAGCCCGTCGCTTCTTCGCGGACGCGGCGGATGCCGAGCGGGATTTCGTTGCGTATCGCAGATGGTTAAGCTCGTTGAGGAAGCGCGCCTGTGCTACGGGAGAGGGACAAGGCTTGATGCCGGCGAAGCTCGCACCGGCGGCGGGGATCCGTCCGCTGGCCACCGACCGTTCCATCTACAGCTCGATCAGGCGGTTCATCTCGACTGCGTACTCCGTAGGGAGCTTCTTGACAATCGGCTCCACGAAGCCGTTGACTAAGGCGGCGCTTTCGTCGCCCGAGGGTGGTCGCGCTCGTTTCGGTACTTTGGCTCAGCCAACGAACGGTCACTCGGGCGGGCGCATGCCGATCAAAAGTGGCCGTGGTTTCCACGAGGCGTGGCTATTGATATCTCGGCGGCTGCGATCGAGAGTGCGCGATAGCCGATCCGGGCAAGAGACGACGCCGCTCCTTCTCCTGGCGCTATGACTTCCCGCCGCCATTATGGCGAGGTAGCTCAGGTCAGAGTTCCGGCCGGCAGCACGTAACGAAGCGGCGGCCGGAGTTGGCCTGCACCGGTGCTGCTGATCCGCGATCCGTGGAGGCCTCGGGTGGCGACCGCGGCAGCGCTTGGTTCCGGGTGCCCGTTGTGGTTCTCTATCCAAGCCATGACCGAGGCAAAGTCGGCGCCCTCGGCGAGGATGGCGGCGCGTTCGATGACCGCACCGCCAGACGAGTGGGGACGGGCCAGCCGTGTTACGAGCGCGAGGATCGCGTCGTCGTTCATTCTTCACACCGTACTCCTCGCGCGAAATCAGGCCTCGCCGAGGATGTTCAATCGACGGGCGATGCGCGTCCGTGATCGTTTCGGCTCATCCCGGCTCCACGCAGCGGCGCTGCCGCCCGCTAGACTGAAACCACGATCGAGCGTCAGCTCGACAAAGCAGTGCCCAGCGTTTCCGCAGTTGTTGCGTCAGCACCCTCCGCGTTTCGCAGTGCACATACCTCAGGAGGGAACAAGATGGCAACAGGAACCGTCAAGTGGTTCAGTGACGACAAGGGCTTCGGGTTCATCACGCCCGATGATTCCGGCAAAGATCTGTTCGTGCACCAAACCGCGATTCAGGGCAACGGCTTCCGGTCGCTGGCGGAGGGCGCGAAGGTGAGCTACGACGCCGAGCACGGCCCGAAGGGCCCGGCGGCCTCAAACGTCCAGACGCTGTAAGCCACCAACTGGAACCTGCCAGCGAGGGTTCATTGGATCCTCGCTTGCACGCGGCTGACCCGGTTGAGATCCCCCAGAGCCGAACGAAACGCAGGGCATGAAGTGGGCCGAGAAGACCACGCTGGCGCTATGAGTTCGCGCCGCCGTGCTCGGGGGATGGAGGCTCAACAAGCTCTAGTGCGTCGAACCCCGGGGCTGAGCCGTCCATCAGAAACATCTCGATCGTGAGATCGGGCTCGATGTGGGCTTGGCTGAGGAAGGCAAGCACCTTGCGCCCGGTGAGCTCCTCGATCATCTCGCTGTAGCGCGCTTTCATCATCCGCTGAAAGTCACGGCGCATGTCCAGCACGCGGTTGGGTTCGCCCCCTTCCACCATGGTGCGCTCGATCGCGGTGAACTTTGCGAGACTCGAGCGCTCTCACCGATCGACCAACACATCACGTCATATGCCGACCGTGGAACGAGCGACGTACAACATTCAACACACCGGACATCGACGCCGTCCGGCGCCCCATCACCGCGGACGTCGACTCGCCAAACGCCCGGAAGGCGGCCGCGTCCACGACCACAACGGCGTCCGCGACTACTGGACCCGTCAGCAGGTCGCTATCCCGCGGTGACGCCGGCCGCCCGTACCGCGCGATCTCTTGGCCGTCTCGCCAGAAGTCCAACCGGTCGCACGCGCCCTCGACGGCGCTCTCCTCGGCGAACGACGTGTGTGCATATCGACGCATTCCGCGATCACAACGTGGCCCGCACGGACGTCGAGGAGCTCGCCAGCAATCGCTTGCCGTCCGGTAGGAGCCTCCACCGAACACTCGACGGGCTGCGGTGCAGCCAGGGCGCGGCCGTTGTCTTTTGCCGGCTGGGCGGTCGGCCTGGCGCCGTGCGCCTATAGTCGGAGCACATCAGGAGGCAAACGCCAGCCATGACCGCCACCACAACCACGCCCCTACAGAGCAAGTTCGGCCCGATCATCGCTGACGCCGCCGGAACCATCACCGTGCAGGAGGCGAGCGACGTCCTGGACTATTCGCGCTTTCGGGTCTGCGAGCTGCTGACCGCGAGCGCAGGGCGTGTGCTGGTAACCGACGTGCTGGCGCTCAAATCCTTCGTGCGGCCGAGCGCGCTTGACGCAGCCCCCGCTGCCAAGCCCGCCCGCTAAAGAACCACGCCGCTGGCGCCAGCGACGCCGGTGGCCGCGCGTACCTCGTCGAGCGCGCGCTCGAACAAAGAAGACTCACGAGCCTGGACAACGAAACTGACCACCCACAGACAGCCCCCCTTCCCGAACGACGCCAGCGTTTGATGGTCGGCTTCGGGTTAGTCCCGAGCAAGCGCGATGTCTACTTCGGCCCCCACAGGACTGGGGCGTTGACGCCGGAACGCCCGTCGTGGCGGGGTTGCACGACGATCAAGAGTCGGTGATCGCGGCCGAACCGTCAGGCCTACCAAGCGTCTTCGAAAGGATCGACCACCGCACATCGTCAGAAAAAAGGGCAGCCCGGGGCCAAGGCCTAGCCGCAGGCGGCCGGTCCGCGTCGCACATCACAGGTTGGTACATGTCTCGCACGCAGGGCGTTATACGAACACCGCGATTACGCCACACCGCGCCACCTTGCCCGCGTCATTACGAACGCAAGGCACGGCTCTGAACCCGAAGTCGCGACCTGCCGTTCGCACCCACGGCACGGCGGAGCGGATCGCTGCGCTAGCTGGACTCCGTTCGACTGCAACCACCTCGCTTGACGGCGTAATCCGCCGCAGAACGCCGGTGTCGTGCTCTGGCGTCGCGGATTCGCTCGAACGGGCGATCCACTCTGCTCCACCGATTCGGGGTGGTTGCTGGGGAAACCGCTCAGGCGGCCGATCGTTCCGCGAAGCGTGGCGTACGGGTGAGGCCTGGCAAGCAACGCTCCCCTGATCAGTCGGTAGAACAGCAGCCCGCGGTGCCGCGCTCGGCGGAGGTTAAAGCAGAAGGTGAACTCGTCGAGGTAGTAGTCGAGCTACTCGTGGCTGACCGCGCCCTGGGCCTGGGCGCAGACCCACTCGCGCTCACCGGAGAACTACAGCCGTTTGGCTACTGGGAGCTTGAGGTTCTGGTCATAGTTGGCCGCCTCCCGCTCGTAGTGGACAGCCTCTGTCGCCTCGAAAGCCGGGCTCGCGACCACTGCCAATCGTAACGTTGCGCCCCGTGTCGCCTCGCTGCGTTGGGACGTGATCGGAGCGTGCGTGCGGCTGGGCGCAAGGTAAGGTCGGTCGTGTGACGGTCGTCGTGCTCACGGGAGCCACTCGCGGCATCGGGCGAGCCGCTGTGATCGAGCTCGTGAGGCGAGGAGCCGATGTCGCCCTCGTGGGCCGCGATTGGGCGCGAGTCAGGTTGGTCGCTGAAGAAGCCGCAGCGGCCGGTGGCGGACAGGTCCACGGGCACGTCGCCGACTTGATGCTGATGTCAAACGTACGGGTGCTCGCCGACGAGATCCGCGAGCGTTACGAGCGCGTCGACGTCCTCGCCAACAACGCCGGGGCGCTGTTCGCCTCGCGCCAGCAGACACCGGAGGGGTTCGAGCGGACCTTCGCGCTGAACCATCTCGCGCCGTTCCTGCTTACCAACCTGCTGCGAGATCGCCTTGCCGGCGGCCGTGTCGTGACCACCACGTCGAATGCTCACAAGTCCGGGCGCCTCGTGCTCGACGACCTGCAATCGGAGAAGTCCTACTCCGCGCGTGCCTACGGCACCTCCAAGCTGTGCAACATCCTGTTCACGCGCGAGCTGGCCAGACGCGCGCCGGAGCTGCGCGCCAACTGCTTTCACCCAGGCGTCGTGCGCACCGGGTTCGCGAAGAACGAAGACGGCGTCTGGAAGGTCGTCGCCAAGCTCGGCGCGCCGTTCTTCCGCTCCCCCGAGCACGGCGCACGCTCGCTGGTCTGGCTCGCACTGTCCGACGACGCCGCGGCCCTCACGGGCCAGTACATCGTGGACGAGCAGGTCGTGCCCCCCAGCGCCCAGGCCCTCGACGACACCCTCGCACGAAGCCTCTGGGAACGAAGCGCTCAGCTCGTCAGCCTGCCGACCGACGCGCGCGACTGACGCGACGGGCGAGAGACTAGCCTCAGCCTTCCCGAGGCATCAGGCCGCCGCCGAAGGGCCGCGGCTGCGCGGAAACCCGCGCATCCGCGCACGAGTGTCTTCACGATCTGGACGATCACGCAATGCCTCAAACCTCGGCGGGCTGCAGGCGTGCGGCGATGTCGCCTGACCCCGCCCAGCCGAGCGCAATTGCGGACATCCTGGCAACGTCGCGAGCCGGGCTGCGCTCCTCGCCGTCCCCGGGGAGCAGCTGAGAATCGATGTCGGGAGCCAGGGATGCGTCAACGGGCGCAGCCCCGCCCGTTGACGCACCAGCCAGCTCGCCCCCGATTCCTTATGTCCTTGCCCCCTGCCCCTCGTATCGGCAATTCGTCCAAGAACCTTTAGCAGGAATTATGAAAGTTGGCGACCATGCCGAGCCGTTTCGACGCTTCCGGATCCGGCGACCCGCGCCGCAGCTCGCTATCGAGTTCGCCCCGCGCCGCGGCGGGTGGCTTGCGATCCCCAAGGCGGGTGTCTTAGTGACCCCCGCGTCCTGGCTGCTCTTGGGGTCGCTTGGCTCGACAGACGTGGCCCAGCTCGTCGGCGGACCGTCACGCTTGCGGCTCGTCTTGGCGTACGTCCGCCGATCGCGGGCCCATGACCCGACCGATGGCCATCGGATCAACCAGCAGCGACTGGTCGTGATCACGCGTCGGACACGGCACGTGCCCGCAGTCGAGTGGTCGCACGTCGACCAGGTCCAGGGGATGTCAGGGCCGATCGGCGGGATCGCTCAGATCTCATACCGAGAAGTCGGCCGCCACCTCAGCCGGGTGGCCAAACGCGAATGCATGGCGACGATCATCGAAAGCCGATGTATGCAGGTGGAGACGTCGAGGGCGACTGGGTCATCGTCGGAGCCGATCCACCTTCTCACGACCAACTTGCTCCCCGCGCGATCGGGGTCTCCCGATCAATCTTGGCTCAGCACCCTGCCGAGGCACAAGCAGGTCTTGAGGCTGGCGTGTACGGTGCAACTGGGCGCCAGTCACGCTGACTCGAGTGGATCCGAGCGTCAGCGCGAAGCAGACGCCCCGGCTCAGACGCTTGGTCCGGCGGCGGGTTCCTGCGCCGCACCGCGTTACCTCGAGACGTCAGTCGAGCCCCACTCGCCCGTCGCGGCAAGTATCGACCGCCTCCGGGAGGTCGATTACCTCAGCCAGGCCCTCGGTGACCTTTGACCCGAACCGCCGGTCGAGGAAGAACGCCTCGACAATGATGTCAGGGTCGACGTGCGCCTGCGAGAGCAACGCGACAACGGTCCGTCCGGTGACCTGTTCAACTGTTTGCGTGTAGCGCCCGGCCATCACGCGAGCGAATTCCGCGCGCAGGGCGAGCACGCGCTCAGGTTCGCCTCCATCCATCATCGACTGCTCAAACGGCGTGAGGTGCTTCGACCGCACTACCACCACGATCATGTCCTTGATCGCATACGCGTTGACCTTGGTCGATTCGCGACCATAGTGCTCGCGCTGCAGACCGGCCATCGAGCGGGAGATCGCCGCCAACTGCTGTCGGCCCGTCAGCCTGAGCTCTGAGACGCTCATGCCAGCCTCGTTCCCGACTCTTCTGCTAGAGAAGACCACCGCTGGGCTGAGAGAGAGGGAGAGGCCCCACGAAGGTGTGCCCTCACAAGCCTAGCGCCCCAACCACCAGCGCCCATCGAACGGCTCGGCACGCCGGCCTCAAATCGGCGGTCAACGCCGGCGTTAGCTCGCTGAGCAGCCCTCTCTACGGCGATGGCATGCTCGAAACCCGCGCCAAAGCGAGACCAGCTGCGGCGCTCGGGATCGTCGTCAGCGAATTCCGAGTGTCGTGGTCGGAAATGTGGTAAACTGGCGATGCGCTCAGTGAGCCCAGGCTCTTCTCGCTTTCCGGGCGACATTCCCGGTCAGAGGAGCAGGGAGGCGGTTGGCCATGGCTACCGCAACACAGAAGGGTCGCGCTGCGACGGGCGCCAGTCGCGGGGCGGAAGGTGCGTCCGCGTCGGCGTCGATGGAGTTCCTCATCGTTGAGGACAACGGCGGCAAATATCACTGGACGCTCCTCGATCGCGAGGGCGAGAGCCTCGCGCGATCCCCGCGGTTGGTGTCATACGAGCAAGCGGAGAACGCCGCCCCCGGCGTGCTCGCCGGCGCCGGCTCGGCGCGGTTAGACCGCCGCGCGGTGACCGATAGCTCGCTCGAAGTCCCCAGCTCGAAGAAGGTTCCAATCGCCGGCTAAGAGCGTCGACAAGGGCCGTTAGCCCGACGTGACCCGGCGCCCGAGTCGAAGTACTTCTTCACACACGCCACCGAACCGACTTTCGCGCAGAGCACCGCCGGCCGGACGCCAAACGGCGGCCGTCATGGACAGTCTCGCCGAGCGACGCAAGAGCCACCCAACTACCTAGCGCCGGGTTTTGTCGGCGCGTTCGAAAGGTCCCCGACTTGAAAGCCACAATTCCCATCGAAGCCCACCCCTCGCCGGCCCGGGGAATCATTCGTGACCCGCCACTCGTCCACGACGAGACCGCCGCCTCGACTCGCCGGGGCAGCCAGCGAGCAGACGACACCGCCACCCGGCGGGCGCCTCGCCGTACCCCGCTCGCGCGGCTGCTCGCCGCGCTACGCGGACGCCTACCCACCCGCCAAGGCGCCGACGACGGAGGGCTAGGTCATGCGCGATCGACACCTCCCACGCCTGTGCCGTTCCTGTGACGCGCCGCTGGCCCGCCAGGAAGACACCTGCTGGAGCTGCGACGCCGCATGGGACTACCGACGCCCGGCGAGACGACACGCCGAGCGCGTGATCCCCGGCGCGCTCGCCCCGCGCGCTGAGGGATCCCGACGCATCGGCGCGCAGATCGCGACGGTGCAGTAGTGGCCACTTCCGAGGCAACCATCCTGACCGAGACCGAGCAGCTCGCGGGCATCAACGCCGACTACGAGGAGCGCTATGGGTTCCACGACGCTGAGCATTACTTGTACAAGGCGCCCAAGGGGCTGAGCCGGGAGATCGTCGAGAAGATCTCGGAGTTCAAGTCCGAGCCGCCTTGGATGCGCGAGTTCCGTCTGAAGGCGCTCGCCCACTTCCTGGCCCGCAAACAGCCCACGTGGGGCTCGCCGATGCTGGCCGGGCTCGACTATGACGACATCCGGTACTTCGTGCGCGCGTCCGAGACACCCAGCCGGTCGTGGGATGACGTGCCCGAGGACGTCAAGCGGACGTTTGATCGCCTCGGCATTCCCGAGGCGGAGCGCAAGTTTTTGTCCGGGGTGGGCGCGCAGTATGAGTCAGAGGTCGTCTATCACCAGATTCACGAGGACCTCGAGCAGCAGGGCGTGGTCTTCACCGACATGGACACGGCGCTGCGCGAGCACGAGGACCTCGTGCGTCAGTACTTCGCGACGGTCATCCCGCCCAACGACAACAAGCTCGCGGCGCTGAACTCCGCGGTGTGGTCCGGCGGCTCGTTCGTGTACGTGCCCGCAGGCGTGCATGTCGAAATGCCGTTGCAGGCGTACTTCCGGATCAACACCGAGAACATGGGCCAGTTCGAGCGCACGCTGATCATCGCGGAGCCGGGCTCATACGTTCACTACGTCGAGGGTTGCACCGCTCCCACCTACAGCTCTGATTCGCTTCACTCGGCGGTGGTCGAGCTGATCGCCCTCCCGGGCGCGCGCATCCGCTACACCACCGTCCAGAACTGGTCGACCAACGTCTACAACCTGGTCACCAAGCGCGCCGTTGCCTACGCCGACGCCACGGTCGAGTGGGTCGATTGCAACCTCGGCTCCAAGCTCACGATGAAGTACCCGAGCATCTACCTGCTCGGAGAGCGAGCTCACGGCGAGGTCCTGTCGATCGCGTTCGCGGGGGCCGGCCAGCACCAGGACGCGGGTGCCAAGATCATTCATGCGGCGCCAAACACGACTTCGAACATCTTCGCCAAGTCGATCTGCAAAAGCGGCGGCCGCGGCTCCTACCGGGGCCTGCTCGAGATCGCCAAGGGCGCCCATGGCTCCCGCTCGAAGGTCGTCTGCGACGCGCTGCTACTGGACGAGCACTCGCGCTCAGACACCTACCCGACCATCCGGATCGGCGACGACGACGTCAACGTCGGCCATGAAGCGACCGTCTCGAAGGTCGGCGAGGACCAGCTCTTCTACCTGACCTCGCACGGAATTCGCGAGGACGAGGCCTCCAAGCTGATCGTCAACGGCTTCATCGAGCCGATCATCAAGGAGCTCCCGATGGAGTACGCCGTCGAGATGAACCGCCTCATCGAACTCCAGATGGAAGGCTCGATCGGCTAACGAGAGCAGGCTGGTGGCGGGCCTGCGCCCGGGCCGGCTACGCGAGGACGCTCTCTCCCTGACGCGCGAACGATCCATGCCGCCTGGCGCCGAGTAACCACCTGACGCCGACCCTGGTTGATCGGGACGGCCGGTGGGACGGAGTAGACTGGGTATCAGGCCATTTCACCGCTCTGCGAAGCGACTTCGCGCAGAGCACCGTCGGCCGAACCCCCGAACGGCGACCTCACGGACAGTTTCGTCCCCAGCGAGGAAGAGCCGCCCGAATAGAGCGGTCCGACGCCGAAAGGTGTCGATCCACCGGGCCAGTCCGACTTCCCAGGCGCGACTGGCGGGCGCAACTGAACCGAAAGGATAGAAAACACATGCCCTTCTTCTTTTTCACCGTGGAGCAGCAGGAACGCGCGATCGTCGAGCGGTTCGGCAAGTTCGTACGCGTCGCCGGGCCCGGCCTTCAGCGCAAGTCACCCTTCGTCGAGAAGGTGGCGGGCCGCATGAGCTTGCAGGTCGAGCAGTTGAACGCGGACATCGAGACCAAGACCAAGGACAACGTGTTCGTGGTCGTCCAGCTCGCGATCCAGTACATGGTCAGCGCCGAGCCCGACAAGGTGAAGGACGCCTTCTACAAGCTCGACGATCCCGAGGTGCAGATGAAGTCCTACGCCTTCGACGTCGTCCGCTCGCACATCCCGACGATGGACCTCGACGAGGCATACGCCGACGCGGACACGATCGCCAAGCATATCCAGGACACCCTGCAGACGCAGATGGCCGACTACGGCTACGCGATCATCAAGGCCCTGATCACGAACATCGAGCCCGACCAGCGAGTTAAGGACGCGATGAACAACATCAACGCGGCACGCCGCAACCAGGAGGCCGCGACGGCTCAGGGCGAGGGCGACAAGACCCTGCGGATCAAGAAGGCCGAGGGCGAGTCCGAGTCGATGCGCCTTCACGGCGAGGGCGTCGCGGCCGAACGCGAGGCAATCGCCATGGGGCTCAAGAAGTCGCTGGCTGTCCTCGCTGACGAACAGGGCATCGACCCCAAGGAAGCGATGGCCCTGGTCGCTCTGACTCAGTACATGGACACGATCCGGTCGGTCGGCGAGCACGGCAACATGACCACGCTCCTGCTTCCCGCCTCGCCGTCCGCGGTCGGATCGTTGATGGACGAAGTCCAGCAGGGCATGCTCAGGGGCAACCTCGCCGCGGGGGCTGCGCTAAGCCCCGGCAACGGCGCACGCCACCCGGCTCTGCCGGCGCGTGGGGATGCTCGCTCTTAGATGACCGGGGCGAGCGCTCCAATCATGGACATCCAACCCGACCCGACGTCATCGTTCGAGCCATGGCCGGCCGTCCTCAATCACCTTGGGGTGCAGCCGGAGACTTCTCTCCAGCCAGACAAACCCCCGCGAGGAGCGTCCGGCCACTCGCCCGTGCAGACCACCCGTGCAACGGAAGGCGCACGACCGAAGGTCTGAGAATCCGTGTGCCCTTGGCCCAATGTGACTGCCGATAACTATGCGATTCCGAGAGAAATCCCTCGCGCAGATGGCCGCGCGAATCGGCGAGCTCGGCCTGAGCGAATGTCCGGTCTGCCATACCGGCGCGATCCTCGTTGCTCGCCACCCCGCGCTGATCCCGATCGGCGGCTTACATCAAGACAAGGCCGACCCTCGGCACGATCCGGAGGCGAGCGTCATCTTCGCGGTAAGGCTGACGTGCGACGTCTGCGGCTACATGCTGCTGTTCGACAGCGAGAAGCTCCACCCGAGCAGTGAGAAGACACTCTTCGTGGGATCCGAGGAGCTCGAGGCCGAGTGGGAAGCTGAGCAGGGGGCCGGCTGACCAGCGCTAAACCGATGGCGCATCAGCAGACGAACGCGCGCGAGCGGATCTGGCGTCACCGATAGCCGCACCCGGCGTCACCGTGGCCAGTGCCACCAGAACGGGCGACGCCGGCCTCCGACAGAGGAGTCGCTGGTTGCCGCGCATTGGCGGACCCCCGGCCGAATCCCGCTCATTTGGGGGACCCTCGGCCGAATCGAGTGCCCGAGCAGGCGAATAGAGCAGGAGCGCCGGGAACCGACAATCCCAGCTTTGTTGCTCCTTGGGAGCGGCATGCTCGCTACCGCTCCTGCTTGCGGCGCGAACTGCAGGATCGAGCGGGCCGCGGTGGGCGGGTCCTGTTCCCGTCTCGGCTCGGGTGCGGGCGTGCATCAGTGGCGGGGCCGTGCCCGCGTGCCGAGTCCACGCATGCCTCTCACACCGATCCTCCAACGCCGAAACCCGGCTGGCAGTACTCACCGGTCGCCTCCATCCGCCGCCTGTTTCACCGTGCCACGCTCGCCCGTAATCCGAGTGCTGCGTTCGGAATCTGGCAGTTATCGGTAACAGTGAAGCTTCGACCTGCTCGTACGGATCGCAGGCGCCCCGCCACGCCCAGTTGTGGCTCTCTCGGCCCTCTGACCCACCGCGCCCGTGTTTGCGGAAGATTCCCGGGCCGTTGCGCTATAGTCAAGCGTGGTTGGCACTCTCGGGCCGACAGTGCCAAAACCTCCTCAACGAGCCCCCACTGGAGGCCGCACCTCATGAAACTTAAGCCCCTCGGCGATCGCGTGATTGTGCGCGCGATCGAGGAGGAAGAAACGACTGTGGGCGGGATTGTTCTGCCCGATACCGCGAAGGAGAAGCCCCAGAAGGGCAAGGTCATGGCCGTCGGGGACGGCAAGATCAGCGAGGCCACCGGCAAGCGCATCGCGCTCGATGTCTCCGAGGGCGACGAGGTCCTGTACAGCAAATACGGCGGGACCGAGATCAAGGTCGAGGGTGAGGACTTGCTCGTTCTGCGCGAGTCCGACGTGCTCGCCAAGGTCCAGTCCTAAGGAGATCAAGGACACATGGCTCACAAGGAACTCAGGTACGCCGAGGACGCGCGCCAGGCGCTAGAGGGCGGAGTCGACACGGTCGCGAATGCGGTCAAGGTGACGCTCGGGCCGAAGGGACGCTATGTCGTGCTGGACAAGCGGTACGGTGCGCCGACGATCACCAACGACGGTGTGACGATCGCGCGGGAGATCGAGGTCGAGGACGTCTTCCAGAATCAGGGCGCACAGCTCGTGCGTGAGGTCGCGACCGCGACCAACGACGTGGCTGGCGACGGCACTACCACCGCGACCGTTCTCGCCCAGGCGATTGTGCATGCGGGTATGAAGAACGTGTCGGCCGGCGCTAACCCGCTCGCGCTGAAGCGGGGCATCGAGGTCGCCGTGGAGCAGGTCGTCGATGACATCAAGGCCCAAGCAAAGGACATTTCGGGCAAGGACCAGATCGCCCGGGTCGCTTCGATCTCGGCCGCTGATGACGAGATCGGCGATGTGATCGCCGATGCGATCGAGAAGGTCGGCAAAGACGGGGTGGTCAACGTCGAGGAGGGCCAGACCTTCGGCATGGACCTCGAGTTCACCGAGGGCATGCAGTTTGACAAGGGCTACATCTCGCCCTACATGGTCACCGACCAGGAGCGGATGGAGGCTGTCCTCGAGGATCCCTACATCCTGATCGCCAACCAGAAGATCGGCTCGGTCCGCGATCTGCTGCCGGTGCTCGAGCAGACGGTCCAGTCGGGTAAGCCACTGCTGATCATCGCCGAGGACATCGAGGGCGAGGCGCTCGCGACGCTGGTCGTCAACAAGCTGCGCGGCACGTTCACCGGTCTCGCGGTCAAGGCGCCCGGCTTCGGCGATCGCCGCAAGCGCATGCTCGAGGACATTGCGATCCTCTCGGGCGGCGAGGTGATCACGGAGGAGATGGGGCTCAAGCTCGAGAACACTCAGCTCTCGCAGCTCGGCCACGCGCGGCGTGTCGTGATCGCCAAGGACACGACAACGGTTATCGACGGCGGGGGTGACGCCGAGGCGATCAAGGGACGCATCAACCAGATCAAGACCGAGATCGAGAACACGGATTCGGACTTCGACAAGGAGAAGCTCCAGGAGCGTCTCGCGAAGCTCGCCGGTGGCGTCGCCGTCGTGAAGGTGGGCGCGGCGACCGAGACCGAGATGAAGGAGAAGAAGCATCGCGTCGAGGACGCGCTGCAGGCCACCCGCGCGGCGCTTGAGGAGGGCATCGTCCCGGGCGGCGGCATCGCGCTGCTGCACGCGGCGAACGCCATCCGTCT
>Ga0335081_10009775_pt1 | contig 15464 bp, 8 predicted proteins | sample Lox_Sample_35_FD_206713 | JGI IMG/M metagenome (GOLD analysis project Ga0335081, IMG submission 206713) | Soil microbial communities from Loxahatchee National Wildlife Refuge, Florida, United States - Lox_Sample_3.5 | ecosystem: Environmental > Terrestrial > Soil > Wetlands | place: USA: Florida... | reverse complement strand
ATGTGGGACATAGACTCGTTCGACCAGTGGGGCGTCGAGCTGGGCAAGGTGCTCGCGCAGCGCATCGCGGGCGAGCTCGCGCCGGGCGCCGCGCCGGCCGCGCACGACAGCTCGACCGCGGCGCTGCTCGCGCGCTACCGCAGGCTGCGCGGCTAGCGCGGCGCGCTACTTCTTCGCCGGGGCCGGGGCCTGCGCCGCCTCGATGCTGAGCACGCCGAAGCGGCTCTCGTACTCCTTGACCACGCCACCCAGCAGCAGGCTCAGGCGCTTGGCGGCGAACGGGCTGATGACGATGCGGTCGCTTAGCTGGATCGTCACCTCCTTCTGGCCGCGGCTCCACGCCTGGTTCATGCCGAACAGCAACACCACCTCTTCGCGGGTGCTGGTGACATTGCAGACGTTGGCGTAGGAACTCTTCATGTTCGAGTCGTCCCACTTGATCTTCGTCGCCGCCATGTCGCCCCGCAGCTCGGGGGTTTCGGGAGTCTTGGTTGCCATGGTGTTGCGTGTCTCCTGTGCTTCGTTGAGGAAGAATCGCTTCAGGTCCTATTATCCGCCCGCGCGCGCTGCTCGAGCTCCGCTGCGACGCGCCGGATCACGCTGTCCCAGTCTCCCGCGTCCGGCTGCCGGAACAGGCGCGCGGTCGGATACCACGGGTTGTCCTCGCGGCCGTACATCCAGCGCCAGTCCGGGGCGTGCGACAGAAGGATCCAAGCCGGCTTGCCGAGCGCGCCGGCGAGATGCGCGACCGCGGTGTCGACCGAGACCACCACATCGAGCGCCTCGATCAATGCGGCGGTGTCGGCGAAGCTGCCGAGCTCGTCCGCGTAGTCGATCAGCGCGCCCGCGCCCGGCCGCGCGGCGTCCTCGCCGGCCGGGCCCTTCTGCAGGCTGAAGAACGCGCAGCCGGGCGCTGCGAGCAGCGGCGCGAGCTTCTCCGGCGCGATTGAGCGCTCCCGGTCACGCGCGAACTTCGGGTTGCCGGCCCAGACCAGCCCGACCTTGAGCCGGCCGGCATGCTCCGCCAGCCGCCTGCGCCAGGCCGCGGCGGCGGAACCCGGCGCGCGCAGGTATGGAACCTGCGCGGGCAGCGTGGCGAGCTCGCTGCGGAACGCGCGCGGCAGGCTCATGGTCGAGACGTGAAAGTCGAACGCGGGAATCGCGCTGCCGATCTCGATGAGTTGCGCGACGCCTTCGACGCTGCGGAACAGATCGAGCAGCAGCGGGTAGCACGCGAGCACGACGCGCGCGCCGCGCGCGGCGAGCAGCGGCACGTAGCGCGCCATCTGGATCGAATCGCCTATGCCCTGCTCCGGGTGCACCAGCACGGTCCGGCCCGCTACCTCCTCGTCGCCGCGCCAGAACGGGGCCCCGGCGTGCGCGGCGTACTGCGGGCGCAGCGGGCCGGACGCCTGCCAGCGCCACTCGTACTCGGCCCAGCCACGCGCGTAGTCGCCCATCGCCAGGCGCACGAAGCTCGCATTGAAGTGGGTCTCGGCGTCGCCGGGGCGGAACTCGAGCACCCGCTCGTAGGCGCCGAGCGAGTCCTCGAGGCGGCCCATCTTGTGCAGCACGCTGCCCAGATTGTTGAGCGCTTCCACGTTTTGCGGCTGCAGGGCGAGCGCGCACTCGAAGCTCGCCACCGCCTCTTCCAGGCGGTTGAGCGCGTACAGCGTGTTACCGCGCACGCAATGCGCCTCGGCCGAGCCCGCGCGCGCGGCGAGCACCTCGCCGTAGGCGGCTTGCGCGTCGGCGTCCTCGCGCAGGGTCTGCGCAACGACGCCGCGGTTGAACAGCGCCCGGGCGTAGTTCGGCCGCACGGCCAGCGCCTGGCGGTAGCTCTGCAGGGCCTCGCGCTGCCGGTCGAGCGCCTTGAGCGTGTCGCCGCGGCTGTTCAGCGCCTCGGCGTACAGCGGCCTGATCGCCAATGCGCGGTCGAAGTCGGCGAGCGCCTCGGCGAAGCGGTCCATGCCGTGCAGCGCGCCGCCGCGCAGATGCAGCGCGTCGGCGGACTCGGGCCGGATCGCGAGCGCCCGCTCGCAGCTCGCGAGGGCTTCGCGGTGCCTACCCTGCGACAGCAGCAGGGCGGACTGGTGCGCGAGCGCCTCGTAGCAGTCCGCGTGCAGCGTCAGAGCGCGGCCGAGCAGCTCGAGCGCCTCGTCCTCGGCGTGCGCGTCGTGGCGCAGCGCGGCCAGCACGAGCAGCGCGTCGAGCTGCTGCGCATCCCGGGCGAGAGCGCTGCGGCACAGATCCTCGGCCTGCGCCGGCCGGCCCTGCGCCCGCGCCGCGAGCGCCGCCCCAACCTCGGCCGGCATCGCCAGCCGGCGCGCGGCGAGGTCGCGCTGCCAGTGGGTCTCGGCGTCGTCCGGGGCCGCCTGCAGCGCGGCGTTGTAGCTCGCGAGCGCCTCCTCGTGGCGCCCCAGCGCGCCGAGCGCGCGGCCGTGCGCATTGAGGACCTGCGCGTCGCCGGGCCGGATCGCGAGCGCCTGCTCGTAGCACTCCAGGGCCTCCTCGGGCCGGCCCATGGCGTACAGGACGTTGCCGCGGTTGAAGATTGCCTTGCCCCAGCGCGGACGCAGCGCGAGGGCCTGGTCGCAGCTCGTCAGCGCGAGGTCGAGCTTACCGAGCGCGAGCAGGGCTCCGCCGCGGTTGCTCAATGCCTCGGGGTACGCCGGCCTAAGCGCGAGCGCGCGCTCGAAGCTCCCCAGCGCTTCCTCGTAGCGCCCCAGTGCGCGCAGCGCGTTGCCGCGGTTGTTGAGCGTCTCGGCGTGCTCGGGCCGCAGCACCAGCGACTTGCCGTAGTCGGCCAGCGCCTCGGCGTGGCGGCCCAGGGCCTGCAGCGCGTTGCCGCGGTTGTTGAGCGCTTCGGCGTAGCCGGGACGCGCCTCGAGCGCGCGGGCCAGGCTCTGCAGCGCCTCGGCCGGCCGGGCGAGCTCGAGCAGGCACACCGCGCGGTTGTTGAGCACCTCCGCGTCGTCGCGCCTGAGCGCCAGCGCGCGCTCGTAGTCGGCGAGCGCCTGCTCGTGCCACCCGAGCGACTGCTGCAGCCAGCCGCGGTTGTACAGCGCGTCGATCGAATTCGGGCGCAGCGCGAGCGCCGCGTCGTAGGCGGCGAGCGCCTCCTCGTGCCGCCCCATGCTCCCGAGCACGGCGGCGCGGTGCAGCTGCGCCTCGAACGAGCCCGGCTCGACCGCGAGCGCGCGCGCGGCGAGCTCGAGCGCGCGCGGCGCGTGGCCGCGCTGCTGCGCCACCACGCTGGCGAGCAGCAGCGCCTCGAACTCGCGCGGCGCGGCGTCGAGGATCGCGCCGCAGGCGGCGTCGGCTTCCGCCAGCCGGCCGGCGCGCTGCGCCGCCGCGGCGCGCGCGAGCGCCTCGGGCAGCGCGGTCCCGGCGGCGTGGCTGCGTCGCGCGTCGTCCATCGCTCAGGGCAGGCGCTCGAGCACCTGCCGCTGCGCCTCGCGCACGATCGGCGCGAGCTCGCCGCTGCCGTCGAGCACCAGGTCCGCCTGCGGCCTGACCCTGGCGGCCTGCAGCTGCATCAGGCCGCGAACCAGCGCGAGGTAGTTCGCCAGATAGGCGTCCAGCCAGGCGAGCTGCTCGCGGCCGGCCTCGCCGTGCAACGCCTCGCCGGTGAAGGCCTTGAGCTTGCGCGCCAGGGCGACCTCGAGCGGGGTGTCGATCCAGATCAGCAGGTCGATCTGCTCCCCGGTCGCCTTGTGCACGCGCCCGAAATGGGTCTCGAACACGATGTACTTGCGCGGCTCGATCGGCGCGCGCCGCCCCGGCTCGAGCACGCTCTGGCCGCGCCTGAGCTGCCCGAGGTGCTCGGCAAGCAGCGGCACCTCGAGCTGCTCGACATCCGCGCCTCGCTCGGCCCATCGCAGGACGTCGCGCACCGGCGCGCGCGTCATGCGCTCGTAACTGTCCATGTGGATCGCCGAGGCGTCGCCCAGCGCGCCGACCAGGCCCTTCACCAGCGCGCTCTTGCCGCCGCCGGTGGGCCCGCAGACGGCGACGACGTAGCTCACGCCCGGCCCCCGCCCGTGCTCAGCGCGACGCGGACGGCTTCGCCTCGGCCGCTTCCAGATTCGGGAAATCGACCTGGCAGCGGATCCCGCCCGGGACGTTGCCGTGCGGGTTCGGCAGCTCGAGGCGCACGCCGAAAGTGCCGCTCGCGGCATCGAACACCCGGTCGATGACGGTGATCTTGGCACGGTAGCGCCCGCCCAGCCCGCCCTCCGGGCTCACCTCGCCCATCATGCCCAGGTGCAGCCTGCCGTAGTAGTCGGCCGGCAGCACCACCTCGACCCGCAGCGGGTCGATCTTGGCCAGCTTGAGGATCGCCTTGCTGTCGGTACCGTACTCGGTGAGGTCGCCCGGGTTGAGCATGCGGTCGATCACCAGCCCGTCGAAGGGGCTGCGCAGCGTGCGCTGGTCGAGCAGGTCGACCGCGTGACGGTAGTCCAGCTTCGCCAGCTGCCGGTTCTCCAGCGCGTCCTCGAGGTCCGCGGCCGCGACGCGCTTCTCCGACAGCGCGTCGTCGTGCGCCTGCGCGGCGACGAAGTGCTGCTTTTGCAGCTCGGCCGCGCGCTCGAGCTTCTTCGTCGCGTATTGCAGCCGCTCGTTGGCGGCCTTGATGCGGCCCTCCATCTTGGCGCGGTAGTCGGCGACGGCCGCCGCAGAGCGCTCGACGCTCGAGTCCAGCTCGACCAGCACCTCGCCGGCCTTCACCCTGTCGCCGCGCTGCACGCGGATCTTGGAGATCACTCCCGTGGTCGGGCTGCGTACCTCGACCACCTCCGAGGGCTGGATCAGGCACTCGAAGGACTTCGCCTGCGCGCACGCCGGCAGCGCGAGCGCCGCCGCCGCGGCGAGGGCGCGCCATGCCCGCCTCACTCCCCTCTCCCGGAGAACGCGAGCATCTGCTCCAGGCGCTGCTCGAGCTTGAGGGTCTGCACCCGCACGCGCACGCCGCGCCGCTCGGCGGCGAACTGCGCCAGCGCGCGCAACGCACCGTACGCGGCGGCGGGCACGTTGCGGCCCTCGGCCACCAGGCGCCGCACGCGGCGCGTGAATGCCGGCGCGTAGACTTCGAAGATCTCGTCCTCGAGCGAAACGATCGCCTCGCAGCTGCCGGGGTCGCCCTGCCGGCCGCAGCGGCCGAACAGCTGGCGGTCGACGCGCCGCGAGTCGTGATACTCGGTCAGGATCACGTGCAGGCCGCCGCGCTCGGCCACGCCCTCGCCGAGCCGGATGTCGGTGCCGCGGCCGGCCATGTTGGTCGCCACCGTGACCCGCCCCGCCTCGCCGGCGAGCGCGATCACCTCGGCCTCGGCCTTGTCCTGCTTCGCGTTGAGCAGCGCGTGCTCGATGCCGCGCCGCGCGAGCACGGCGCTCAGCTCCTCGGACGCCTTCACCGAGCGGGTGCCGATCAGCACCGGCCGCCCCGCGCCGCCGCCGTGCCGCGCCACGCTGTCGGCCACCGCCTGCCACTTCTCGGCCTGGGTCGCGAACACGCGCGCGCCGCGGTATACGCGCCGCGACGGCAGGTGCAGCGGCACGCGCACCACGTGCAGCCGATAGACCGAGCCGATCTCGCGCGAGACCTCCCGCGCCGTGCCGGTCATGCCCGCGAGCCTGATGTAGCGCCGGAACAGGCGCTGGTAGGTCAGGCGCGCGAGCGTCTCGCGCCGCTCGGTGAGCGTGCAGCCCTCCTTGGTCTCGATCAGCTGATGCAGGCCGTGCTCCCAGGAGCGGTCCGGCATCACGCGCCCGGTCGACTCGTCCACGATCTGCACTTTGCCGTCGCTCACCACGTAGTGCTGGTCGCGGCCGAACAGCACCAGCGCGCTGAGCGCCTGGGTCACCAGCTCCTCGCGCGCACGCGCCGACGTCCAGACGCCGTCCAGGCCAGCGCAGTACGCCGCCAGCTTCGCCTTGCCCGGCGCGCCGAGGACGACGTTGCGCTCGGCCGCCTCGACCGTGAAGTCCTCCCCTGCGGACAGCGCAGCGGCGATTTGCAGCGCGCGTTCGCATTGCAAGCTCTCCTCCGTGGTCGGCGTCGCCGAGCCCAGGATCAGCGGCGTGCGCGCCTCGTCGATGAACACGCTGTCGGCCTCGTCCACGATGCCGAAGTACAGCCCGCGCAGCACCAGATCCAGGTCGCGCCCGGCGTCGCCGCGCAGCTTCTCCAGCGCGAGGTGCAGCCTGCTGCTCGCGCGCGACAGCGCGACGCGGTCGCGCAGGTAATCGAACGCGAGCTCCTTGTTGGTGCAGTAGGCGATTGCGCGCGCGTAGGCGTCGCGCCGCTCGTGCCGCTCCATGCCCTGGACCACCGTGCCAACGCTCAGGCCGAGGAAGCGATACAACGGGCTCATCTCGTCGGCGTCGCGCCGGGCGAGGTAGTCGTTCACCGTGATGACGTGCACCGGGTAGCCGGCCAGGGCCACCGCGCAGGCGGGCAGGGTCGCGGCGAAGGTCTTGCCCTCGCCCGTCTCCATTTCGACCAGCCTGCCCTGCAGCAGCCCCCATCCCCCCATAAGCTGCGGCTCGAAGTGGCGCTTGCCGATCGTGCGCGCGGCCGCCTCGCGCACCAGCGCGAAGCACTCGCCGACCAGATCGGGCGCGAAGCCCTCGCGCCGCAGCCGGCCGCGCATGCTCCTGGCGATGGTCGCCAGGTCGGCGTCGGTCGCGATGCGCAATGCGCGCTCGTGGCGCTGGGCCAGCTCGACGACGCGCCGCAGGCGCCGCGCCGGATTGCGCAGCCGGTCGCGCAACGGCCGCACCGCCGTCGCGAGCAGGAATTCGGCCGCGCGGTCGTGCCAGCCCGGCTCGCTCTCGGAGCGCTCGGGGTAAGGCCGCGCCGCGGCGAGCTCGGCCTGGTGGGCGAGGATCGAGGGCCTAGACACTGAAATGCGACAGGAACAGCAGGCGCAGCTTGCGGTACCACTGCAGCGCGAGCGGCTCCCAGCGATGGTCGAAGCGGACGTAGACGCGCTCGCCGAACAGGTGCAGCCCGGACAATCCGGAGAGCGAGACGTCGAACTGGAACATGCGCTCGAGCGCCTTGGGGCCCTTGCTGTCGCGCGGATCGATGGCGATCGTGCCGCCGCCGTCGGTGGCGAGCGCCCGGCTCGGCAGGTAGGCCTCGCCCGCCGGAATCTCGCGCACGATCCTGCCCGACAATATCCGGCCTGGCTCGTCGACCAGGCGCGCCTCGATGCGGTCGGTCGCGTGGCGCACGGCGCCGATCGTCTCCTGCGGCACCACCACCCGCGCCAGCGGCTGCACGTCGGCGCCAATCACGTAGCCGAGCAGTTCGCCCTTGCGGAAGTGTCGGCCCGGCATGTCGGCCGCGCGCGGCGCGACGAACACGCCCTCGCCCGGGGCGCGCACGATCAGGTCGGCGGCCTTGTCGCGCGCCACGGCCAGCGCCGCGCGCGCGCTGTCGAGCTGCTCGCGCACGATCTGCGCCTTGGTGCGGTCGGCGACGAATTCCGCGCCGTACTGCGCCTCCAGCTCGGCTACCCGCGCCTCGCTCAGGTGCAGCGTGGCGTCGAGCGCCGGATCGTAACAGCGCGCCAGCGGCTCGCCCTTGCGCACCCGCGTGCCAGGCTTGACCAGGAAGGCGCCGAAGAAGCCGTTCTCGCCCGCCCTCACCATGGCCTGCTCGGGCAGCCAGACCACGCCCTCGGCCTGCGAGCGGTAGGGCACCGGCACCGCGAGCACGAGCAGCACCAGCGCGCCCACGACGCCGAGCGTGACCGCGATCGCGCGCCGCCGGCGCTTGTGCAGGCGCGGGCTCGAGGCGAGATGGCGGATGCCGCGCACCACCGGGATCACCGCCATCGCCACCAGCGCCCAGGCCGCCAGCAGCACGCCGATGATGAAGAAGCGCCCCGCGATGAACAGCGCGATCACCGCCGTCACCAGCACCCGGTACAGCGACGAGGCGATGCCGTAGAACACGAACCAGGCCTTCTCGCCGCGGGTGGCCTCGGGCGCCTCCGCGTCCTCGACGCCCAGGGCATAGCGCTCGATCAGGTAGCCCCAGTAGCGCAATGAGCGCGCAGCCAGGTTCGGCATCTCGATCAGGTCCGACAGGATGTAGTAGGCGTCGTAGCGCAGCAGCGGGTTGCCGTTGAAGATCAGGGTCGAGACACTGGCGATCAGCATCACGTTGAACAGCACGGCGCGCACCACGCCGGGCTCGATCAGCAGCCAGATGTAGAACGCGATTGCCGCGACGAACAGCTCCGCGGCCATGCCCGCGGCGCCTACCAGCGCGCGCGCGTATTTCGAGCGGAAAGTCGAGGCCGCGGAGGCCTCGACGTACGGCACCGGCAGCAGCACCAGCAGGATGATGCCCATGTCGTGCACCTCGCCGCCGCCCGCCTTGGTCGCGCTGGCGTGGCCGAGCTCGTGCAGCGCCTTGATCACCGGGAACACCAGGTACAGCACCAGCAGGTTGTTGATCGCCAGGACGTGGTCCGTGAAGTCGTCGGACAGCTCGGGCCAGTGCGGCGCAACCAGGAACAATGCCGGCAGCACCACGGCGAGCCACAGCATTCCGCCCCAGCGGCTCCAGATCAGACCGATCAGGCCGCGGCAGCCGTCGAGGAAGGCATCCGGGTCGAACAGCGACATGCGCAACGCCATCGGGTTCGCGTACGAACGCCGGCGCCGCGCTTTCTCCTCGCGCTCGCCGCGCGCGAACAGCTCCGCCACGTCCGGCGTCACGTCGCACTGCAGCAGGTCCGCGGCATGCAGCTGCCCGAGCAGGCGGATCACCTCGTCCTGCGTCGGCGCGGCCTCGCCCAGGCGCTTGTTGGCGATCGTCCACAGGTCCTCGACCGTGCGCTTGCCGTCCATCGCCGCGATGACGATCCGCGCCGAGGGGGTGAAGCGGTGCACTCGCCCCGAGGCCGGGTCCTGCAGCAGGTACCACAGCGCGCCGCGGTACAGGTGCCGGTGCAGGCGGGCGTGCGAGCGCATGCGCGGGCACAGCGCGGCCACGCGATACCAGGAATTGCTCAGCAGCGGCGCGGTCATCCGGTGCCGGGGCTCCGCCTCAGGTCAGCCACTTCCAGGCCCACAGCCGCGCCCAGTCGACCAGGCTGTGGGTCCAGATCCAGATCAGCTTGCGCTGCCCGGCGAAGATCTTGCCGATGCCCTCCATGCCCGGACGCAGCATCGTCGACGGATGGTCGAGCTGCGCCTCGACGCGGAAGAAGTTGCGCCCCTCCTGAGCGGTCGACACCGGGGTGATCCGCTTCACCGCGAAGCGCAGCGGCTGGCTGGGCATGCCCGAGAGCGCAAGCTCGCCCTGCTCGCCCACGCGGATCTGGTCGATGTCGCGCTCGTCGACCTCGAGGATCACCCGGTAGGCGTCGAGCGGGGCGATCTCGAACAGCACCTTGCCCTGCTCGACCGGCGTGCCGAGCAGCTGACTGAGGTCGCCCGAGACCACCACGCCGTCGAACGGCGCCACCAGGGTCGCGCGCGCGAGCCGGTCGTCGATCAGCGAGAGCTGCGCCTCGGCCTGGTTGATCTGCGCGGCGATCACCGCCATCGAGGCCCTGTCCTGCGAGGCGAGCGCCTGGCGGTGCTTGCGCAGCAGCTGCTCGCGCTCCGAGGCGAGCTTGGTCTGCTCGAGCTTGAGATCCCTGTCGTCCAGGCGGCACAGGATCTGTCCCTTCCTCACGCTGTCGCCGGCACGCACGAAGCTCTGCGCGACGTAGCCGTCGTAGGGCGCCACCGCGGCGCGCTGGACCGCGCCCTCGATCACGGTCTTCGCCGAGACGCGGTACATGCCGGTGGCGAAGCTGCACAGCGCGACCGCCGCGGCCGCGACCAGGGCGAGCAGCTTGACGCCGGGGTAGCGCGGCCCGAACAGGGCGGCGGCGCCTTCCATCAGGCCGTCGCGCGCGCGGCGCAGCATGCCGCGCTCGTTCTCGCGCTTGAGGCCGAGGATCGGGCCAAGCAGCATGCCGGCAGTCTTGCACAGCTCGAGCGCCTCCTGGTCGAAGGGCTCGCCTTGGGCGCGCTCGAGCGTGAGCGCGCCGCAGGTGTGCCCGTCCTGCACCAGCGGCACCGAGCAGACCGCGACGTCCCTGAGCTCGCGCGCCAGCTCGGCGTGGGCGATCGTGCCCAGCTCGTCCACTTCCGGCGCCGGGTAGGCGATCGCAACGTCGAGGTCGAGCACCTCGTCCATCGCCTCGCCGATCAGGCGCACGAGGTTGGTTCGTCGGTCGAAGGTGGCGGTATGCGAGATCGCCGCCACCTCGATGCTGCCCGAGTCTGCGAAGCCCAGGCTCACGCGGTCGCAGTGCAGCCGCGCCGCCAGCTCGTTTACCACCGCGAGGGCCGACGGCGCGAAGCGGCGCTCCTGGGTGGCGGTGGCCACCAGGTCGGCCGCCAGGCCCAGGCGCGCGAGGCGCAGGTCGCGCGTCCTGAGCTCCTGCTGGCGGAACTGGTCCACCAGCCAGGCGCTCGCCCAGTGCAGCAGGCGCAGCGCGCGCTGCAGCGAATGCTCCGGCCCGGGGGCGAGATCGAGCACCACCGCGCCGTGCAGCACGCCCGAGACCTCGATCGGATAGCCGACGTAGGCGGACTGGTCGCGCGTCGGCGCCGCGCTGGCGTCGGGCGCGAGCACGATCCCGCGCCGCTCGCGCAATGCGCGCTCGGCGGCCGCGGTCAGATACTGCATGTCGCGCGCCGGGTCCGGCCACACCGCAGCCGCGGTGAAGGCCCCCTTGCCGCCCGAGCTGAGCAGCAGCAGCGCACCGCTGACGCGCTCGAGCTGGCTGCACAGCACGGCGAGCCAGCTGGCGCAGAACTCGGCTGCATCGCGCGCAGCGGAGAACCGCGCCCAGGCCGCGGCTTCGGCCCGGCCGCGGTCGTCGGTTGTCAGTGAATAGATCGGCGCTGTGCCTGCCATGGTGTACGTCGTCGGGCGCTGTGCAACGCCGACCTATGGTAAACCGAGAAGCGCGCGGCGCGCTTCAGTCGGAGGCGCCGCGCTTGGCGCCTTTGCCTCCGGCGGCCTTGGACTTCGACTCGGCATCCTTGTCCGCGGCGGGCGGCTGCGGCGCTTCGGGCTTGCCGCCCTGCACCAGCACGAGACGGTCCTTCAGGTTGTTGAAGTTGCGCATCGACTGGACGTGCAGGTAGAGCAGCTCGAGCTCGTCGGTCTTCGCCAGCTCGGCAAGCTTGTCGCCAGGCAGGGCCTTGAGCCGCGCGCGGTTGACCGCCCAGAAGCCGCCCAACGACAGCTTCTCGCCAGTGGACGTCGAGATCTGCGCCTGCATCGGCTCGAGCAGCTCGAGCTCGCGCACTTTCTTGCAGAAGGCCTGCGTGCGCAGATACTGAGTCTGGTACTCCTGCAGGAACTTGAGCACGTTGTCGACGTAGGGCGCGGGCTTGCCGTCGTCGCCGAACAGCCGCTGGCCGCGCCCCTCGCGGTTGAAGCCCGGGAATGCCTCGTCGACGCACAGCAGGAAGGTCTTGCCGTCGTCGGTGCTGGAGAACACGAACGGGTAGCGCCGCACGAACGCCGGCAGGTACTTCGCCTGCCAGGCGCCGTCCGCGCCCAGGTACAGGTTCTGGTTGCCGCGAACGCCCAGGATCACCGCCGGCATCGGCGCCGCGTCGGTGCCGGCGAACACGATCGAGTACTCCGGCGCGGCGCTCGGGAACTCGACCGCCATCAGCGGCACCGAGTTGACGTTGCGCGCGAACTCGTAGCTCGCGCCGGTCTGGACCGAGCAGTCCCGGTGGCGCGCGCTGGAAACCGGGACCGCCGTCTCGTAGATCAGAAGCTGCGTGCTCATCGCCTGGATGCCTCCTCAGGTTCCTATTCTCGCACAGCGCGGGCTCAATGCTTGCCCGACGTCGGCAGGACCTGGAAGTCGGAGTCGATCTGCACGCAGATGCCGGCGTTCGGGTTGCATTGTGAGTCGTCGCGGCCCAAATTGTTGAGGAAGTCGTCCAGCCACGGCGCGCATCCCTTGCCGTCTTGGTCCTGCGCCGGAGCGCCGAAGAAGCTGCCGCTGCTGCCGGTCAGATCGATGGTCGGCACCGCGTCCTCCACCAGGTCGCGCAGCTGGCTGGAATTGCTCCAGTTCTGGTAGATCTTGTTCTTGCCGCTGCCGCCGTCGAGCAGGTCCTTGGAGTTGCCGCCCATCAGCCAGTCGTTGCCGGCGTCGCCGTGCAGCTGGTCGGTGCCGTCCTGGCCGAAGATGATGTCGTCGCCGTCGCCGCCGTAGATGATGTCGCCGTCATCGTTGTCATGATGATGCGCACGCTCGAAGTCCTGGTCGCAGGCGCGCAGCCAGCAATAGTTGTCGTGGCTGTGATCGTGGTTGCAGTCGTTGAAATCGAGCCACAGGTCGGTGCCGCCCGAGATCTCCATCAGCCGGCTCAGCCCGCCGGCGACGTCGTTGCTCGCGCCCGCGTAGTCGCGGCTGCTGACACCGTGCGCGCGGATGATCGTGCTGCCGATCATCGCCGTGCTGTCGCCGTAGATCAGGTCGTTGCCGGCGCCGCCGTAGATCGTGTCCGAGTCGACCTCGATCACGTCCAGCCGGTCGCCGTCGTGGTTGTACCAGCCGTCGTGGTACCACCAGCTCGCGCGCTCGCCGCGCCCGTACCAGCCCTCTTCGTCGCGCCAGTCCTGGAAGCCGCGATCGTCCCAGACGCATCCCGGCAGCGGCTGGGTGATCGTGACCACCGGTGCGCGCAGCTGATAGGCGTCGCCGACGATGAAGTCGTTGCCGTCTCCGCCCGACAGGGTATCGTCGCCCATCATGATCAGGTCGACGTGGTGCTGCACCTCGGTGACGGTGTGCCGGCCCGAGGTCACCTGGATCAGGGTGTCACGCAGCCCGTTTTCGAGCTGCACGAAGTCCTGCACCGTGTCGACGATCTGGTCGCCGGCGTCGTCGCTCGCGTTCTGGTAGGTCTCGAAGTAGTCCGACAGGTTCGCCGGCACGACGAACGTCGGCGCGATCATGGTGCTGTCGTCGCCGATCACCACGTCGTTGCCCGCGCCGCCGTCGAGCGTGTCGTTGCCGATGCTGTACACGTTGTCGATCATCAACGTGTCGCAGTCCTGGTAGTTGAACCAGTAGTGGCTCCAGTCGCAGCCGAGCAGCGCGAACTGCCGGTGCACCATGTCGGAGAAGTCGTCCGACACGTCGAGCATGGCGCGCGTGATCGTCTCGGCCCTGGTCGCGTTGGCCGCGGTCATGGTCACCGAGGGCGCGAGCACCACCATGTCGTCGCCCACCAGAGTGTCGTCGCCGTTGTCGCCGGTGATCGTGTCGTTGCCGTGCAGCAAAGCGAGGTGATTGCCGTAATCCATGATCACCGACACGTAGGGCAGGATCTTGCCGCCGCCGTTGGTGTGCAGGCTGTTGTCGAGCGGAACGGCCGATTCGGTGCCGAAGATGTCCGGCAGCAGGAACGACGCGGCGTCGACCTCGCGGCCCGGCTCGACCGGGACCATCGGCACGATCGTGGTGCCGAGCTGTCCCAGGTTGATGCCCAGGCTCGCCTCGGTCGAGCTGGCGGTGTGCACCACCAGGAAGCCGTGGGTGACGTTGGGCATCGCCGGATTGGTGGTGTCGATGAAGGCGTCGTCGCCGACCAGGGTGTCGTTGCCGTCGCCGCCGTCGATCACGTCGTTGCCGGTCCCGCCGGCGATGAAGTCGTTGCCGGCGCCGCCGCTAAGCGTGTCGTTGCCGAGCTGGCCGTAGATCGCGTCGTTGCCGTCGCCGCCGCTGATCGTGTCGTTGCCGTCGCTCACCAGGTCGAGCAGGATCGCCTGCGTGTTCCAGTCACAGCGGTCGAGCATCTGCTTCGAGCCGTCGGCGTTGTACGCGCCGGTGAGCAGCGCCACGTCCGAGTTCATCAGGGCGTTCACGGTGGCGAGGTCGCCGCAGGGCACGTTCGGCCCTTCCATCGCGATCGAGCCGACGATGTAGGCCACGTCGGTGAGCAGCACGTCCTTGTGCCAGCTGCCGTCCGGGTTGAGCAGCGGCGTGCCGTCCGGGTTGAAGGCGCGGATGATCTGCCCCAGCCCGCCGAGCATGACGTCGTTGCCCGCGTCGCCGGTCATCGTGTCGTCGCCCAGCCCGCCGTACATCTCGTCGTCGCCCGCGCCGCCGGACATCGTGTCGTTGCCGCTCTGGCCGTACATGATGTCGTTGCCGTCGCCGCCCGACATGACGTCGTTGCCGCCGACGCCGTCCAGGATGTCGTACAGGACCACCTGACGCACCGGGTCGTTGAACGGCGCCGGGTTGCGCACCCAGTCGCCGGTCGCGGGATTGACGCTGCGGATGATGTTGCCGTTGTCGCCGATCATCACGTCGGCGCCGGCCCCGCCGTACATCGTGTCGTCGCCGTCCGAGCCGAAGGGCACGTTGTGGCCGCCGATCATGTCGTCGTCGCCGTCGCCGCCGTACATGGTGTCGGCGCCCTGCCCGCCCATCATCAGGTCGTCGCCGCCGTTGCCGTACATGACGTCGTTGCCGCCGCCGTCGGCGCTGCCGGTGTAGATCGAGAAGAAGTTCGCCCCCGCGGGCAGGCTCAGGTCCACCATCGCGTGGTCGCCGAACATGACGTCGCGCGCGTCGCTCGCGCCCGAGCTGTCGGCCGTTCCGGTGTCGCCGCTCAGCAGGTCGGCTCCGGTGCCGCCGATGACGATGTCGCTGCCGCCGTTGCCCTCGATCCAGTCGTTGCCGCCGATGGTCGGGTCGGAGACCTCGATCAGCTGCGGCGCGCCCGCGGCGTAGTTGATGAAGCCGTTGTCGCCGAGGACGATATCGTTGCCCTCGCCGGCGTGGATCTCGTCGCCGGCGGCGCCGCCGAAGATGATGTCGTCGCCGCCGTTGCCGTAGATCAGGTCCGAGCCGCCGATGGACGGATCCGTGGTCTCGACCCGCTGCACCACGCGGTTGCTGTCGCGGTAGACGTGGCCGTTGTCGCCGAAGATGATGTCCTGGTCTGAGCCGCCGTTGATGATGTCGCCGTCGGCGCCGCCCAGGATGATGCTGGTCCCCGAGCCGACGGTGATGGTGTCGCTGCCGCCGATCGACGGATCGGTCGTGAACACGTCGGTGTTGCTGCCGATCATGTTCACCTGCCCGTTGTCCCCGAGGATGATCTTGCCGCCCGAGGTGGTGGTGATGAAGTCGCCCGCGGCACCGCCGAGGATGACGTCGAAGCCGGCGCCGCCGTCGATGTAGTCCACTCCGCCGACGTCCGGCGCGATCGTGTAGACGCTGATAAGCGAGGCGTCCGCGCCGCGCTGCACGAAGCCGCTGTCGCCCAGGATCACGTCGTCGCCCGAGCCGCCGCTGATCTGGTCGCCTTCGGCCCCGCCGATGATGATGTTGCCGACGCCGTCCGCGCCGCCCGTGATGTAGTCCACGCCGCCGATGTCCGGGTCGGTGCTGTAG
>Ga0335081_10009774_pt1 | contig 15465 bp, 10 predicted proteins | sample Lox_Sample_35_FD_206713 | JGI IMG/M metagenome (GOLD analysis project Ga0335081, IMG submission 206713) | Soil microbial communities from Loxahatchee National Wildlife Refuge, Florida, United States - Lox_Sample_3.5 | ecosystem: Environmental > Terrestrial > Soil > Wetlands | place: USA... | reverse complement strand
GAAGAACTCAGCACGGCGGCTCGGGTCATACATTTTTTCCAGGCCGATGGCGAGCGACAACTCGCATTCGCCAGAGAGGATATCTTTCCAGGCGCCGTTGAAGGCGAGGCTGGCACTGGCGCAGGCGGCCTCAATATTGGATGTGGCGACACCGGCCGGCAGCAAGCCCTCTTCCAAGAGGGGAAGCAGACAGACCTGGCCTTTGACATTGGGCTGTCCCCAGAAGTCGAGCATCATATTGCTGAACCAGATGTGGCCAATATCTTTGCCGTCGAGTTGAGCGTCACTGAGGACGCCCACGCAAGCGGCGCGCGCCAAGTCTTTGGGCGACAGCTCCGGGAAGCGGCCTGCGGGCGTGCTGTAAATGCCGACGATGAAGACATCATCATGCATGATGGACAGTGAGCCTGTCGTTACGCGTCAGTGGACCGAGCGCTCTGCGGCCGCCCAGTACGGTTTGCGCAACGCCTTGCGGTCCGTCTTACCCGCCGGAGTTTTTGGAATTTCGGGCCGGAACTCGATCGACTTGGGAGTCTTCACGCTCCCCAGCTTGTTCTTACAGTGTGCGATGACTTCGCTCTCCCCAAGGGCCGAGCCTTCGCAGAGCACGACCAGGGCCTTTACGGACTCGCCCCACTTATCATCGGGAACGCCGATGACCGCGCACTCATGGACTTGCGGCAAGCCCATGATGGCGGCTTCCACCTCGGCGCAGTAGACGTTGAATCCGCCGGTAATGATCATGTCTTTCTTGCGATCGACGACATAGACGTATCCGTCTTCGTCGATGAATCCGATGTCGCCGGTGTGGTGCCAGCCGAAAGCGCGAATTTCCGCCGTGGCTTCGGGTAAGTTGTGGTAGCCCGCACTGACGAGCGTGCCCCGGGCGACGATTTCCCCGCACTCACCGGGCGGCAAGATCGCTCCGCGATCGTTCATGATGGCGAGGCGCACGGCCGAGGTGGGGCGCCCACAACTGCGCAGGCGCTCCGGGTGGTCTCCAGCCGCGGCCGCAGCGATAGTCTTCTGATCGAGCCACGTGAGCAGCATGGGAGCTTCGGTCTGCCCGTAGGACTGGCACAGACACGGTCCAAAGATTTCGACACCGGCTTTGAGCTTGTCAGGCGAGACGGGCGACCCGGCCAGAAGAAACACTCGCAAGCTCGAATAGTCGAATTGGCCAACATCCGGATGCGCCAGCAGGCTGTAGAAAGCGGTGGGAGGCAGGAACAGATGCGTAACGCGAAAGCCTTCGATGCTGCGCAATACTTCGAGGGCATCGAACCTGGGCATGATGACATTGGTTGCGCCCAGCGCAAACATCGTGAAGGCTACGACCCCTGCCGCGTGAGACAAAGGGGCGGTATTGAGGCAGACGGGGCGCGGATCGTAGGAGCGCCAGTAGTGCGTGGCCATTTCGGTCATCGTGCCCCAAGCCAGGCTGGTGACGCGAACGCCTTTTGCGGGGCCGGTTGTGCCGCCGGTGGGAACGAGGCCGACCATGCGATCAAGATTTCCATAAGCATCAGCCCAGTCGACATCGGCAGCGTTCTTGCCTTGGGCCATAAATGTTTCCAGGGAGGGATTCAACCCGTCGTCCCGGTCCAGACAGATCAGGTGTCGCAAGGAAGAGACTCGTAAACGCAACTCGTTCGCCTGTTCGCGGAAGGCGCTGTGGTAGAAAAGCCAGCCTGTGCGGGAGTAGCTCATATACTCCGCGGTGGCGTCGACAGCATTACGGTAGTTGATGGGAACCCAGACGGCGCCGGCGCGCATGATGCCCAGCATGCAGAAGAGAACGCGAGAATCGTTGTGGGAGTAGATGGCAGCACACTCCTCACCACTCAGGCCCGCAGCCCACATGGAGCGAGCAATGGCGTGCGTGATTTCGCGAACGTCGCGATAGGAGTGCCGGGCGTCGCCATCGAGAACGGCGATCTTATCCAGGTTGCCCTCCGCACCCTTGTCGAAGTAATCGATGGCACGCATAGAGTCTGACCCGGCGCACGAGCGCGCGGCTGTGAGTGTCAGGAGATGATCCTTGCCTTCGAAAGTCCGTGGCTTTCAAGCGCCCTGAGAACCTCGCGATGCCCGAAGGCCTGCGCCGCCGAGGCGAAACCGACTTTGCGGGGCGCACCATGGAGCAGATTGTGGGCCGCGAAGGCCTGCATCAGGCCGGTTTGGCGATAGCAACAAGTGCCCATCACCACGCACTGGATGAAGTCGGTGCTGCCGCGCCCGACCACCACGTCGATAGTGCGCTGTTCGCGTGAGTTCTCGCGTGGCGGCGTGCTGCCCTGCACGGCGTTCGCCATCTCCGCCAACTTGCGCTCCTGCTCCGCCTTGGGAAGCGGGCGAATGGCTTCCTCGAAGTGCTTCTCGGTGGCGGCTACTGTTTCCATGATCTGGCGATCGAGCAGTCCGCCGATCGAGCGCACGTTGGCGATCTGGGGATGTTTCTTGAACCAGACTGGATGGGGAAACCCGCCCCAGGCGAGCGCGAGCTGAGTTTGAATGGAGCTGGGAATCACGACTTCGTAGGTCTTGGCGCGCGGCCATGGCTTGTACTGATTCTGTTCGAGGTAATAAGCATCGGTCGGGATGACGGCAAAAATGGTTTGCGTCGATCCGAAGGTCGGGATGCCCTTGAACATGGTGAGGATCTCAAGCGTGTCGATGGCCGCAGTCTCGATGCAGACCCGGGCGGCGGCGTCGCTCACGGAGGACATGAAGGCGGTGGCCGGCGCGGCGAGCAAACCTTTGGCGGCAAACTTGTCGCTCCACTTCTCGGCAACCTCCCGCAGCCAGGCCTGCTCTCCGCCGATATCGAGGTAGTGGCAGCCGGCCTTAAGGCTCGCCTCAATGACGCGCGGTCCGTTGTAGAGGAACGGGCCCACGGTGTTGCAGACCACTTGCGCGCCGGCGAATAGTTTGGTCAGTTCTTCGACCGAGCCGCCGACTTCGGCAATTTCGTAGTTCGCGGTTTCGATGCCGGGAACGTGGCTCATGACATCCTGGATTTTGGCGCGGTTCCGTCCGGCGGCAATGAAGGCAACGTTGTACTCGCGCAGAAACTCGGCTACCAGGCGTCCGGAAAAACCGTTCGCTCCATAGAGCACTACAGGGCGCTTGTCCATCGCTTCTCGTCTCTCTTCCGTGATCGGCAGAACGCTCGGGCTCGCCCCGGAAGACCCGAGCGGCCTACGGTCCAGTCGCCGAAGAAGCTGATTTTAGGCTAAAGTGTCTTTATTGCTAGTAGGCACCTTTGTGTAACCAGGTATCTGAAAGGGGATTGCAATGGAAGAAGTAAATTGTCCGGTCAAACTCACGGCGGACATCATCGGGGGGAAATGGAAGCCGCTGATCCTGTTTCTTCTGGAGGGAAAAATCCGGCGATTCGGGGAACTGCAGCGCCTGATTCCGGGGATGACGAAAAAGATGCTGACCCAGCACTTGCGGGAGCTGGAAGCGGACGGGATTATTCATCGCAAGGTTTACGCGGAAGTTCCTCCCAAAGTGGAGTATTCCCTGACCCGGCACGGTGAGAGCCTGAAGCCGATCCTGGAGTTGATGTCGGCGTGGGGCAAAACGCATCGTGCGAGATATGGCACGCGAGTGGATGTGCGGAAGTCGAGAGCGACGGCCAACGGCAAAGTGACGCCTAACGGTAGAGGTACGCCGGGGCACATCGAGATCGCGGTGAAGTCTGCAACGCCGGCCGGCCACCACCGGTATAAAGCGGAATCCACGCTGCGACCGGCATGAAAGAACGTCCCAAGGGCCTGCTCTCGGCGTACGACGACGTGTGGCTGGTGGACGGAGTTCGCACCCCGTTCGCGGATTACAACACCGTGCTGGGTCTGGTTTCTCCGATCGATCTGGGCATCAAGGTGGCGCGGGAAATATTCCGGTGCTCCGGTATTTCTCCTCATGCAATCGATGCTGTCGTAGCGGGGAACATGGCCCAGGCCAGCTTCGATGCGTACCTGTTGCCCCGGCACATCGGCATCTACTCAGGAGTTCCCATCGAGGTGCCGGCCCACCTGGTGCAGCGCGTGTGCGGCACCGGGATCGAAGTGCTTCTGCAAGCGGGCGACCTGATCCAACTGGGAAAGGTGGATGCGGTGCTCGGCGTGGGTACCGAATCCATGTCTCGCAACCCGATTGCCGCCTACACCCATCGCGGCGGATTTCGCATGGGACAGGTGGAGTTCAAGGACTTTCTTTGGGAGGCTCTGCTCGACACCTGCCTGAATGTCACCATGGGCGGGACCGCGGAAACACTGGCGGAGCGCTACGACATCTCGCGAGAAGAGGTCGACCAGTTTGCGGCCGACAGTTTTGCCCGGGCCGTGGCGGCGCAGCAGAGCGGATTTCTTGCGGGCGAGATTGTGCCTGTGGTGAGTGAAACGTTCGAATGTGCTGGCTATGAAAAGCGTGGTATTCGCCTGCCGCGCGGGATTGAGAACTTGGCCGAGGACAGTCATGTAAGGCCGTCGCCACTGGAGGTGTTGGCGAAGATCCGTCCGGCGTTTGGCGGGGTGCAGACAGGCGGTAACAGCTCGGCCGTGGTCGACGGTGCGGCCGCTGCGATCGTGGCATCGGGCGAGTTTGTGAAGGAACACAAAAAGCAGGCACTGGCCCGAATCGTTGCGGGCGTCACGGTGGGCGTACCACCCGAGATCATGGGCATCGGCCCTGTGCCGGCGATTCGAAGGCTGCTGGAGTTCAGCGTCTTGCAGCCGGAGGAGATCGATCGTTTCGAAATCAATGAAGCGTTCGGAGCACAAACCCTGGCGTGCGAGCGCGAACTGGGCCTGGATCACGCAAAGTTGAATGTGAACGGAGGCGCCATCGCGATCGGCCATCCTCTGGGAGCGACCGGGCTGCGGCTGACCATTACGCTGGCGCGGGAGCTGAAGCGAGCGGGCGGGCGATACGGAATCGCGTCGGCCTGCATTGGGGGTGGGCAGGGGATCGCGCTACTCATCGAGAATGCCGCTTGTCCTTAGCAGTCGTGCGCAAGTTCTTGGTAGCTAATCAGCGGGCCAGATAGTCAGCGCCGTGCGGCTCACAATTTGTTGGCGGGTTTGTTCGCGAAGCGGGAGCGCCAGAAAATCCTGCAGGTTCCTCTTGATCTCAGGCACACCAGGGCCCGGCCAGTCGGTGCCGAATAGGGTCTTGTGCGCGATCTCCTCCAGGCGCGGAAAATATTTCAACAGCGCTTTGGGCGGAATGCCGCTGATGTCGAGAAACACGTTGGGGTGCCGCCGTATCAGGAAGAATGCAGTATGCATCCACAGCGGGCGGCCTCCGTGCGCCAGCAAAATCTTCAGCCTGGGGAAGTCGACGGCCACATCATCGATATAGATGGGGTCGCCGTAGCGATTGCGCGCGTCAGGAAAAATGGATGTTCCGGTGTGAAACATCACGGGAATGCCGTTGGCCTCGGCGGCCCGATAAATGATCTCGAGTTCCTTAACCCCGTTCAGGTAGTCGTTGGGAAAAAGAAGCTGGTGGGGTGGATGGATCTTGATCATGCGGATTCTCAGCCGGAGAAGTTCGTCGACGTCGGCGAGGATGTTGCGGGTTTGCCGCGGATGCAGGCCTCCACAGGAGATGAGGCGCCGGGGATTTTCTTTGACGTAGTCGGCAACGTATCGGTTGACGCTGGTGGTAAAGCCGATAATCTCCGGTCCGACGTAGTTGATCAGGGCTGCGCGATCCACTCCTTCCGCGTCCAGATGCTTCAGAAACGCCTTGGGCGAGCGGCAAAATTCTTCGATCTTCTCCCAATGCGGCCGCTTTCTTCGGATCAGGTCGAGCGCTGCGGGCTTGATCATCTCCAAAGGGTGAATGTGGACGTGACAGTCGGTGATCACGAGATTTCCTGACGGGCCCGCGACTGCGACTTCTCAGAGAATGGGCGAGACCGCGTTCGCGAGGGCGAGGCCGCGGGGAATGCCAATCGCGGCCGCGCCGCTTCGCTGCACTGATGTACTACAAAAAATCCGGGGATACCGCGGTTCATAAGTTCGGACTGGAAGAGCGCACGCCCTGCAGGAAAATGTCGCCGATCTGCCGGGCGAGGGCGCTGGCATCTCCGTCCACGCGCGGGTTGTACCAGGTGTAGAGCCAGTTCATCATGCCAAACAGGCCAAGCACGGCGACTCGGGTGTTGAACCCGAGCGACTCTTCGCGCTTCAGGGCTTCCGTCAAGTCGGTGCAACTGTGGTAGTACTGACGTTTGATGGCGGCGATCTCACGCCCCAGCTCGCCTTTCAAAACGTCGTCCTCGTGAGATAGAACTTTCATCGCCTTGGGGTAGGCGAGAAAATATTCCAGATGGTTTAGGATAAAAGTGCGCAGGCGTGCTTCCGCTCCGGAGACATCCTGAAGGTGAGCGTGCAGTCTCTCGATGACCGTGATGAAGTAATGTTTCTGGACGAGGTAGAGCAGCTTTTCTTTGGACTCGAAGTAATAGTAGAGGCCGGCGAGCGACATTCCGCTGGAACGAGACAGGTCGCGCATGGAGGCACCTTCATAGCCTCTCTCGTAGAAAACCGAGGTGGCATGTTCGATGATCTTGGCCAACTGGCGATCAAAGCGGGTTTCGCGGGGAGCGGGAGCAAGCGGAGTCGTTGGAAGCGCAGCCATGTGATCGAACGTTCGTTCGCGCGAGAATTCTAGCTGAATCGGGCCGGAATCGCAACCATCTTATTCGTGCTAACTTGCTGTCTGCAAAGGACCTGGAGGCCGAGCCAGGCGATGAGTCGTGGGTGCACGATCCCATCCCCGGTTGCCGCCGAGGGGAAAGCTAGGTGCCGTCCGGATTCTCATAGGACCTCTTGACCAGTTGTCCTTTCATCTCGTAGCGCGGGAGAGTTCCAGGGGGAACGAGCGTCACCGACGCAGCGACCGTCAACGTTGCTTTGATCTTCTTCTCGATTTCCAGTTTCAACTCGGCCAGGTTCGCCACCGCCTCCGAATGTTCGGCGACGACTTGGAGCGGCGGCGCGACCTTCGGTCCCGGCTGATCGAGCAGGATCTGAATTTGTCCCGTGGTGCGCGGATGGAAGCTCGAAACCACATCGCGGACGGCGGAGGGAAACACGTTAACGCCGAGGAGAATGAGCATGTCGTCGGTACGCCCGACGCAGCGAAGCTTGAAACCGGTGCGACCGCAAGGGCACGAAGTATCGAGCACGGTAACGCGATCGCGTGTGCGAAAGCGCAGCAAGGGGACACACTCGCGCTCCAGGCTGGTGTAAACGAGTTCGCCGGTGACCCCCTTTTCGATGGGCAAGCTCTCCCCGCTTTCGGGATCGATGATTTCGGCGAGCACAAAATCGGGACCGTTGAAGTGCATTCCAGATTGTTCGCGACATTCGCTGAAAATGATCGGAGCCATGTCCGCGTTGCCCAGACCTTCGGTGACCCGAGCGCCCCAGTCTTTCTGCATCCCGGCGCGGACCGCGGGAATTCCGGCGCCGGGCTCGGCCCCGCAGAAGAGTTTTTTCAATCCGAGTTGGCCAGGGTCGAGCCGGGCTTCGCGACGCACCCACTCGGCAAAATACGTGGCGTACGAGGGCGTGCAATGCATGGCATTCGCCTTGAGGAGCTGGATGGCCATCAGCGCCTTTTCTGAGGCTCCCGTGCCAATGGGGACGAACATGGCGCCGACCGACTCGATCGCATCCTTCGCGGAGAGCCCGGCGACGAACAGCGTGAGGCCGGCAGCGTGGATGACGATGTCGGATTTGCGCAAGCCCTGGGTGTAGAAAGACCGCGCGGTCAGGCGGGTCCAGATGCGAGCATCGTGGCGTGTCACTCCGACAAAGCTGGGCTTGCCCGTGGTGCCAGTCGAACTGTGGACTCGAATGACATCCGCGAGCTCGCATGCGATGTGTTTGCCGAGGGGTGGATGCGTTGCCTGGCTCTCGCGAAGCTCTTCCTTCGTCGTATAAGGGAAGCGGGCGAGGTCACGAAGGCGGCGAAGGTGTTTGCGCTGGATTCCGGCAGCTTCAAATTTCTCCTGATAGAAAAGAGAGCGGGCAAAGAGGTAATCGAGCTGCCGTGCCAGCTTCGCCTCCTGAAGCTTGTGCATCTCCTTCAGACTGGCCGTTTCAATCTTCCGATCAAGGTATTCCGAAGTGGGCATTGTTTCCGGGGGCTCTTTCCTTTGGCTCTTGTCACGCCGATCCGCGCACGGGGCGCGGAGCCTGGATCCGAGCCCATGCATGCTATCGAACGTACGCTATAATTCGCGACCGAGTTTATTGACGTTTCGAGCAATCAGCAAGCGGTGAATGCTCAGCCGGGGCCGAAGAAAGACCATGCAAGGCACGATGATGAACTATCCGCTGACGCTCATTCACATTCTGGAGCGGGCGGGCAAACTGTTTCCCGAGGTAGAAATTTTCTCGCGGCTGCCGGACGGTTCCATTCATCGCAGCAATTATGGGCAGATGTATAGGCGGGCGCGCTCGCTGGCGCATGCGTTGCAGAAGGCGGGTCTCAGGCGCGGAGATCGAGTGGCCACGCTGATGTGGAATCATTACGTCCACCTGGAAGCTTACTTCGGAATTCCGGTGGCCGGCGGCGTGATGCACACTCTGAACCTGCGCCTCGCGCCTTCCGATCTCGCTTACATCGTGAATCATGCCGGTGACCGCTTCCTGATCGTCGACGACATCCTATTACCGTTCTATGAGAAATTCCGCGACGCGGTGAAATTCGAGCGCGTGATTGTCGCGCCGATGACGGGCAAGCCGGTGGGTGGTGACCTTGAGAACTACGACGGGTTCATCTCTGGTGGAGACAGCGACTTTCGCTTTCCCGCGCTGCAGGAAAACGAAGCGGCATCGATGTGCTATACCTCGGGCACGACGGGCGTTCCGAAAGGAGTGGTTTATACCCATCGTTCGGTGGTACTGCACAGTTTCCTGCTGACGACGGTGGACAACTTTGCCGTTTGTCATGCCGATGTCCTCCTGCCGGTGGTTTCCATGTTTCACGTGAACGGATGGGGATTGCCCTATGCGTCGGGCATGGTGGGATGCACGCAGGTGTTGCCCGGTCCCCATCTTGATGCGGAAAGCTTGCTTGATTTATGCGAACGCTACGGGGTAACGGTTGCAGGCGGAGTGCCGACGATCTGGTTCAACGTGGTGGACGCTCTGGAAAAGTTCCCCGGCCGCTGGAAGCTGCATCCCATGCGGGTTCTGATCGGAGGCGCGGCGCCTCCGGAGTCGTTGATCCGTAAGCTGGACGGATATGGAATGAAGGTGGAACAGGGATGGGGACTCACAGAAAGCAGTCCGCAGGCGACGACGAGCCAGCTCCGAGCACATATGCGATCGTGGCCCCAGGAACAGAAATATGCAATCAAATCGAAGGCAGGACTTCCGGTGCCCTTGGTCGATATGCGAGTGGTGAACGAAGCCGGTGAAGTGCCCCACGACGGCACGACGATGGGCGAGGTCCAGTTGCGCGGGCCGTGGGTGGCGGCGAGCTACTACAACTTGCCGGAAGAGAAAACGAAGTGGACGGAAGACGGATGGTTTCGCAGCGGAGATGTGGGGACGATCGACGGCGAAGGATATCTCAAAATCGCGGATCGCACGAAAGATCTAATCAAGTCCGGCGGGGAGTGGATCAGTTCGGTCGACCTGGAAAACGCCCTGGTTGCGCACCCCGATGTGCGGGAAGCAGCGGTGATTGCGGTGTCGCATCCGAAATGGCAGGAGCGGCCGATTGCGGTGCTGGTGATGAGAGAGGGGGCAAAGGTCACGCCGGAAGAATTGCGGGAATTTCTGTCCGCCAAGTTTGCGAAGTGGCAACTGCCGGATGCCTTTGTGTTTGTGGATGAATTGCCCCACACGTCGACGGGCAAATTGCTCAAGATGGAATTGAGGCGACGCTATCAGGATTGGAAGTGGGAGGGTTAGCGGGTGAATGCCAGTACATAGCTGGGTGACGCGCGCACACTGCCCCCGCGGTTGACGACCCGACGCGCCGCTGGCACTGTGATCGGCGAGGCCGGCGACGATTACTTGGCTTGCAGGGACTCGATGTACTTGGTCAGGTTGGCCACGCGCTGGTGTACTTCCGCGGCGTGGCCCTGGCTCATCTTCCAGAAAACCGGGCCCCAGACAGGCATCTCTTGCGTGCCGTGAGCCGCGACGCTGGCCTCTCCACGCAGCACGCTCATCACTTTCATGCTGGGAAATTTACCGCCGTTGCTCTTGGCCAGGGCGGTAAGGTCGGCGGGCGCCTTATTCAAAGCGGCGGCGGCGGGACCATCTCCCTTCGCGTCTTTGCCGTGACAGGCGGCGCAGTAGGAGTTGAACATTTCCTGCCCGGAAGCGGGCGAAGTCTGAGCCGCGGGAGCATGCTTCAACTTCGTGGGCTGGTCTTGAGTTTCCTGTGCGGACACGGCGAGGATGCACGACGAAAGACATACGCAAACGCAGAGTGCGTGACGAATGACCATGAGTCTCTCCTGTCACCGCGACGCCGGCGAACGCGGGCGCCATGAACTTCCACCAGACTCTACTCGTCTCCAAGCCCGATTTCAATCATGGGGCCGCCGAATTCAGACTTCGTGCTTCAGAACGTTAGCTTCAGCGAAAACTGGAACTGCCGCGGATTGAGCATGGTTCTGGGCAATCCGAAGGTTGCGTTGGGAGTGTTGGGAATCGTCACCGGCAGCAGCCCCAGGGCAAGCCATGCCGGAGGCGCGGCCGCAGCCTGCTGCGCGGCGCATGAGACGCCGCCCTGCTGGATGGCCAGCGTGGTGGCGTCGTTGTAGTGCTTGGGAATCGCCGGCGATGCCCCGCAGAAGGCGGGCGAACCGTAGATCGAGCTCACCTCATCCACGTTGCCGCGGTTCAACACATTGAAGGCATCCACCGCCAGGTTGGCCCGCACGCGCTCACCAAACTGGAAAGACCGTGACAGGCGCAGATCCCAGGCATAGAGCGGATCGCCGACGTAGGTATTCCTCGAGATGATGGTGTTGCAGTTCGTGACGGAACTACAGCCGCTCCCGATGGGATTTCCACCCACACGGTCCGTGCTCAGACCGGCAACGTCACCAAACGTGTTCTGTCCGGAAAACAGTGTAAACGGACGGCCGGACTGCAGCGTGATGATGCTGCTGAATTCGAAATTTCGTAAAGGGGTATTCTGGGGCGCATCCGCCGTGAAGTTCGCGACAAAGTGATGGCGAACGTCCTGGTTGGAATTCGCTCGCTCCGAAGCATAGTCGAACTGGTTCGGCGGCAGATTGATGAACGTGGTGAAATTGCCGTTGTCGATGGTGTGCGAGTAAGTATAGTTCGCCGTCAGGTTGAAGTACTTGCCGGCGCGCTCCAGCGCGGTGAGCGTCAGGCCATGGTAGACGGCGTTGGCGACGTTGTTGTTGTAGTCGAGAAGGCCGCCGCTCAGGGTTGGCGGAGCACCGACTGCGCCGGGAACGCCAAATTCCAAGCCGCTAGGATTGACGGGCAGGAGGGGGTTGGGCGGCGCGAGAGCGGGATTCGCCGCCGGACCCAGCCACGCGAAAAATGGTCCCAGGCCCAGCGGTCCGAGCGTGGGTGTGCCACTGCAGGGAGTGAGTGAGCCGCTAGGGTCAAGCAGTCCCTGGGCATAGTAGGGATTGTTGGGCTTGGCCGTTCCATACGGACACGGCACGTTGAGGTTATTCCCTCGAACCAGTTTGTGCGCACCGACGAACAGATATCCCAACTGGAGCGTGAGGCCCTTACCGATTTGGCGGTCGATCTCAAGGCTGGCTTGTTGCGCGTAGGGAAGACGGCCGTCTTTTTGGATGCCGCCGGAGCCTACCCCGCAGGCGCCGGTCGGCGCGCCGGTGATTGGATTGGCCGTGCAAGGTCCGGTGAGACTCACCGGAGGATACGCATTAGGGCCATCGGCAAGAATGCCAAGAGCCTGGAGAGCTGCGATGCTGATGGTGTTGCCGGGCGCATTCGCGCAAAGAGCCGGGGGCAAGCCCAAGGCGACGCACGGGAGCGACGGAGTGCCAGGATAGCCGGGAGCTGCGGATAGTTGCCAGCCGCCATTCGCCGCGCCATTGCGGATCATGGGAACATTTACCCCTGAGCTGAAACCATTGGCCGCACAACTTGGGTCCGCGCTCGGGGGATTGCAGAAATATCCGGGAAGAGTTTTCTGGTTACCGGTGGTGAAGAAGAAAGTCAGGTTGTTGCGATCAAAGAACGTTCCAAAGCCGGCGCGGATCACGGTCTTAGGATCCGGCGAGTAAGCGAACCCGACACGTGGCTGAAAGGCCAGGTAATCGGCGTTAATCACGTTTCCCAGGCCAGTTTCAAAGTCCCAGCGCAAGCCGTAATTCAGCGTGAACTTGGTGGTGACTCGCCACTGATCCTGCCCGAAAAATCCCCAGTACCCGTGGTTAAGGCTATAGGCGTAGTTGTTGTACATGTCCACCGGAAAAGCGTGTGGCCATCCACTGCCGAATCCGCCGCCAGTCGCGGGTGCGGGAACATATCCGTTCTGGAAGCCGGTTCGTGGCAGGGCCACGCCCCAGTACATGAACGCCACGCCGTCAGCTTGCGGCGCAAGAGGACAGTTCGCAGAACCTGGAACGGTTCCGTACGCGCCTGTGGTTACCAGGCTTACAGCGTTGGCAAACGCAGAGACGCAATCCAGATTCGGGAAAAGAATCCGCTCCGGCGTAAAGCCCGGGTAGTTGTTGTAACTCCAGACGTAGTTTCCATCGAAGCCGAACTTCGCAAGGTGGTTGCCCTTGACCCAGGACAGCGAGTCAGAGCCTTGCACGCGGCTCTCGTAAATGGCGTCGTAGGTCCCGAAGTTGTGACCGAATTCCAGATCGTTCACGACGCTCAGGTCCGGTTCGCCAGTAGCACCGGGGAAGTTGTAGTGCCGTCGTGAGTATTGCCCCATGACGGTATTCACCAGGTTGGATTTCAGCAGGGAATTGAGCGTGCCCACCAGAGACTGATCACGGATAAACAGATTGCGCGCTCCACTGGGCGTGCCCACGCCGCCTCCGTCTTCGGTGTTGCCGATCAGTTCGCCGAGGTCACGAGCATCCTCGACGACGTAGCGAACTGCCAGCCGGTTGTTGGTGTTGAGCTGGTGATCCAGACGAGCAAAGCCGTAATCGTTGTTCACCGTTTTCAAGACTGACTGCAGATAGCCGACCGGAGAGCCAGTACATTGCGCGGGAGGAAGAAAACAGCCTTCCGGCGAGAGACCCAGGTAGCCTTTGGCTTGATCGATGGCGGCGATCCGATTGAAGAGGTCAGATGGGTACGTGGGAGACTCACCCCGGCGTTTGCCTTCGAAGTTCAGGAAGAAAAACGTTCTGTCCTTGCGGATGGGACCGCCAAGGGTGCCGCCGAACTGGTTCTGGCGCAATTGATGGGGCAAGGGGGCGGGCTGCAGCAGGGAGCGGGCGTCAGTGGCGCTGTTTTGCAGGTAATCGTAAACCGAACCGTGGAGATCGTTGGTGCCGGACTTGGTCACGATGTTGACGATGCCGCCGAGGGCGCGGCCGTACTCGGCTCCGAAGCTGTTGTTGACCACGCGAAATTCCTGAACCGAATCCTGGGGAGGCGTGGCTCGCTGCACGCCGCTGATGGTATTGACGAAGTCAGCGCCGTCGACGGTGATCTCATTGCTGAACGATCGCATGCCGCCAAACGAGATCTGCGTGACCTCGAACTCGGTGAAGGTTGTGCCGAGAGCGGTACGGCTGGTGGCGACACTCGGAGTGAGCAGCGCGAAGTCGGTAAACAGCCGCCCGCTGATGGGCAGATCCTGAATCTGCTTGGATTCGATCACCTGGCTGATTTCCGTTCGCGTTGTTTCTACCGTGGGCGCCTCCGTGGTGACCACGACCACCTCACCTAGGGCGGCGACCTTCAAGGTGACGTTGACGGTGGCGGTCTGTCCCACCGAGAGAGTAATTCCGGTTTGCGTGTGCTTGCCAAATCCCGGGCTGGAGACCGTGACCTCGTACTTTCCCGGCGGGAGGCTGGGGATAACGTAGAAGCCGGTCTCGTTCACTGCAGCCGTGTAGGTTTGATTCGTATCCATTTCGCGCGCCATGACCGCGGCCTTGAACACGGCGCGACCCGCTTCGTCGAGCACAGTCCCGTTGAGTTGAGCGAAGCTGATGGTGGCCTGAGCCAGCGCCTGCGAAGCGAGCACCGTGGTCAAAGCAGCGACCACCAGGACAGTGAAGCAGCGACGTACTCTCATAAAGCCTCCCTCGGCATGCCGAGCGAACGTACGTTCTATAACTACGGCAGTCCCAAGCACAAACGCTCCAGAAACGCCGGCCCAAGGATCAAATGACAGCTCCAATCCCTGAATATGCGGCGATCCGGTACTGCCTCATGGCAATCATGCGAGATGAAAAGGTCAAAATGGCTGAAGTGGAATGAAGTCACCGCCGTTCAATCTATCGAACGTCCGTTCACTTCACGACCTGAGCCGCACTATTTTGCACAAGTCCCCTCGGGTGTCAAGCGAATTACAAATTCACGGAATTCAAAAAGCTACTTACTCACGCTTCACGAGCACGATTCGATGGATGTTTTGTTACGCATTCGAGTGGGCGACGGGCACCGCCTTACCCCAGACCTCACGCGCGGTCTCCGCGACCAGGCGCAGCTTGGCTTCCTGATCCGCATCGGTCAACAAGTTTCCCTCCATGGTGGAGGCGAACCCGCACTGCGGACTTAGCGCGAGTCTCTCCAGTGGAATGAAAGCCGATGCGGAGTCGATCCGTTGCTTCAGCTCGTCCTTGCTCTCCAATTTCGCAATTTTCGAACTCACTAGTCCGAGGACGACGGTGCGGTCTTCTGGCACTTGACGCAAAGGCTCGAAGCCGCCCGAGCGCTCGTCGTCGTACTCGAGCAGGAATCGCTGAAAGCGGGTGTTGCGAAATACTTTGGTGATCGGTCCGTAGTCGCCGGCGGCATAGAACCTACTCTGGTTGTTTCCGCGGCAGAGGTGAAGTCCAAAAATAATTCCAGGATGATCGCCGATCACGGCGTTGTCCATTTCGATGGATAGATCGAGCAGGCGATCGGGATCGTTGCCGCGCTGCCGGTATCCTTCCCGCAACTGGGGATCGAGCAGCGCGGTGTACTGCGGCGAGTCGATCTGTATGTAAGTACATCCCAGGCGTACTAGTTCCTGCACCTCGTCGCGCAGGATGTCGACGAGATCGGCGAGATAGGCTTCGACGTTGGGATAGGCGCCGGCGGACTTCTTGCTGTCGTAGTAAGCGGCGGCTTGTTGTGCGCTGATCATGGTGGTCTTAGCGGCGGAATGTGTGCGGGCGCGAAGGTAGGTGAACTCCTCCGCGCACAGCGGGCGCTTCTTTCGCAGGCGCGAGACCACGACGGGCCGGGGCAGAACCAGCTCCTCGCCCTTTTCGTTGCG
>Ga0335081_10009773_pt1 | contig 15467 bp, 16 predicted proteins | sample Lox_Sample_35_FD_206713 | JGI IMG/M metagenome (GOLD analysis project Ga0335081, IMG submission 206713) | Soil microbial communities from Loxahatchee National Wildlife Refuge, Florida, United States - Lox_Sample_3.5 | ecosystem: Environmental > Terrestrial > Soil > Wetlands | place: USA... | reverse complement strand
TCCCGGCCGGCACGCCCTCGCCGATCCTGGCCGCCCAGATCGTGGCGATGAACATCCCCAACGCGGCCGCGAGCACGATCGGCATCGAGGCGCCGATGGCCGTGGCCGGCACTACGCCGATGGACACCATGCCGACCGTCACCGCGCCCACGACGAAGCTCGGGAGCCCCACCAGGGACGGGTTGGCGGCCGGTACCGCAGGGTGTTCCTCGACCTGGGGAACGAGCCGTACCGGCTGCTGCGGAGTTGGGCTGGGAGTTGGACTTGGAGTTGCCATTTTCTGCCTCCTTCGGGAAGCATTCGCGGGGCGCGCCGATCGCGCCTGCCGCCTCGCTTGACGAGCTATTGATCTCGACCGCATGCCTGTCGCAGCCGGCGCAGTAGGGACGCTGGTCGGGAGTTATCGGGCCCTATGTCCTATCCCGGGCCGCCTGACTAGCGGTCGATCGGCGAGCGCGGCCCGGGCGCCATCGACGCGATCAGGTCCAGCGCGGCGTACCCGCTGCACCGGCAGCGCCGCCACCAGCGGCCGCGAACCGAGCAGTGCGGGGGTGCAGGTGCGAATCGGCGCGGTGACCGCAGCGGATGCAAGGCGCGGCCTCCGGCCGACCGTCATCGGGGTGGCCCGCACCACGCCCCGGCCCGCGATACCTTGTTGCGACAAGCCATGGCGCGGGCTGAGCAGGCCGTAGCCGAGTCCACCAGCGGCGATTATCCGCTCAATGACCTGCAGCAACGGATACTTGCCGCCACGCGGGAGCTGAGAAGGCGCGGGCACCCACCGGACGGACCATAGACGGCCTGCGTACACGGCGCTTGCCAGGGCTGTGGAACGGCTGGCTCATAGGAGCGGCAGAACCGGCTCGGCGCGGGTTTCTGCCCCATAGCTGGGCTATTAGATTTGTCCCGTGACGGCCCAGCCGGCCGGCGCTGCTCACGCCCGTTCGAACCCGGCTATGCGGCCTGGCGGCAACCATGGCGGCCGCCAGCGGCCAGACACAGCCGTAGACAGTTGCGTGCTCTCGCGGATCGACCTGAGCTGGGCACCCGCTACACCTGAAGATGGACAGTCGCGCGGTCGAGCAGACGTTACTGCCTGGCCGCTCTTTGGGCCAGGCGCTGCTGGCCCGCTCGCACCATAGCGCCACCCTGGCCGGGCCCGGCGTGCTGCGCGCCGTCATCGGCAGCGCGCGGTACATCACTCTGTGCGGGCTGTTCGCGTTCGCCGCCGCAGCGATCATCAAGAACACCGCAGGCACCATCACCGCGATGATCGGCCTGCTGTTCGTGATCCCGGCCCTGGTGAACGTGCTGCCACACGGCTGGCAAAACGACCTGGTTCGGTGGCTGCCGAGCTCGGCCGCCCGGACCATCCCGGACGACAACGCCCTCCAGCTCGGCTACGCCTGGGCCAGGTGGGTCTGCCGCCGCAATCTCACCACCGACGGAACCACGATCGACGCCGGACGCGTCGAGGCCGCCCTCACCAAAGCCCGCCAGGCGCTCGCCAGGCACCAGTCCGCCCGGAGCTGCTTCACCGCAGCGACCAAGAAGATCGATGAGGGAGCCGGTCATGTGACCACCCTTGTCGAGGAGGTCCGCGCGGCGCTCGCGGAGCTGTCTGAAGAGCTGAACGGGAGCTGATACGGCAATAGACGGAGGCTACCGCCGAGCTGATACGAGCCGGTTGCACGAGCGGCGTAACGTGCTGCCTTGGAGGCTGGGCGAGGCAGCGAGGCGGGTGGGGTCGGGTAGCCACGAAGGTCGAGATCATGACTGCATCCACCGGTAACGTTCCGGGCCGGATCTTCATGAGCTACCGCCGCGATGACACTGCCTATTCCGCCGGCTGGCTGTTCGACCGGCTCGCCAGCCATTTCGGCAGTGACCAGGTCTTCAAGGACATCGATTCGATTGAACTAGGTGATGACTTCACCGAGGTGATCACCACCGCGGTCGGATCCTGCGACGTGCTGCTGGCGCTGATCGGCGACCGGTGGCTCACGATCACCGACCAGGACGGGCGGCGGCGGCTGGAGGATCCCCGCGACTTCGTGCGGCTGGAGATCGAAACCGCATTGACACGCAATGTCCGTGTCATCCCCATCCTGGTGGAGGGGGCCCGGATGCCCCGCGCCGAGGAGCTGCCAGCGAGCCTGGCCAAACTGGTGCGCCGACAGGCCCTTGAGCTTAGCCCGCACCGGTTCCGCCAACCGAGGAACCCGCTGCGGGGACGCTGGCCAGCGACCCGTCCATGGTGGCGTTCCCAAGCTTCGTTGTGGGCGCCGTGACGCTAGGCATGGTTCTCATCGGCGTCGTGCCGGCCACGGCCGTCGGCGCCTCAATGCCGATCATCATCGCAGCCGCGGCGGGAATGTTCCTGGCGACGATCTGGGCGGCCAGGATCGGCGAAAGCGCGTCGGCTGGGATATCCAGCATCGTCGGAAGCTTCCTCCTGAGCTACGCCCTGCTCGTGCTCGGCCTGACTCACAACTGGTACGGGATCGCCCCGACCGCGGCGGAAGACACCCAGAAGGTGTTCGTGATCAGCTGGATCGTCATCGTGACGCTGCTCGTCCTGGTGGCCGTCCGGATGCCAACGATCTTCCTGCTGCTGTTCACGCTCGTCGATGTCTCGCTTGTGCTGAACCTGCTCGGGATCATCCAGGGCTCGGCGAACATGAGCAAGGCAGCCGGGTGGGCCCTGATGGCAGTCGCCGCAGTAGTCGTGTATCTCTTCCTCGGCGCGGCGACCCACGACACCGGAGGCAAGGAATTCCCGATGGGCCGGCCGATCCTGCACGGCTGACACGTGACCAGCGCTGGCGCACCGTGCGACGCCAGCGACCACCGAAAGGATCTAGCCTGGCCAGGGCCGGCGCGCGGTCACAGCACGCCGACCCTGGCCGATGCGTGAAGGCCGCCGGCCCCGGCCCCTGGTGACCGCTCCCGACCCGGCTGGCTAGGTGGTAGCGGGACCTAGGTCCCCGGTCGGCGGGCCGATCCGTCCTAGTCCGTCACGGCAAGGCGATGCAGCTTGGTCCATAGGTCTACCAAGACCACCGTCGGCACGGGATATGACGGGAATGACAAGACCAGGAGCCGTCCGGTGACAGGAATCGCAGGTGATCACCGGCTAGGGGCTGTCACGACGCAGGAACTGCAGCCCGGGGATCCGCAGAAGGTGGGTCCGTACTGGCTGCTAGGCCGACTGGGCAGCGGAGGCATGGGGCAGGTGTTCCTCGGCCGGTCACCAGGCGGGCGACTGGTCGCGGTGAAGCTGGTCCGGGCCGAACTTGCCGGGCAACCGGAATTCCGGAGCCGGTTCGCCCGCGAGGTCGCCGCGGCGCGGACGGTGAGCGGCGTGTTCACGGCGGCAGTGGTGGACGCCGACGTAGACGCACCGGTGCCCTGGCTGGCCACCGCCTACGTACCCGGGCCGTCACTCAACGAGGCGATCACCAGGCACGGCCCGCTGCCCGCTACGTCCGTGCTCGCGCTGGCCGCGGGACTCGCCGAGGGCCTAGGCGCGATCCACGCGGCCGGCATCGTGCACCGCGATCTGAAGCCATCGAACGTGCTGTTGGCTGAGGACGGGCCCCGGGTCATCGACTTCGGGATCTCCCGGGCAGCGGAGGCAACCATGCTGACCGGCACCGGCATGGTATTCGGCTCGCCCTCCTTCATGTCCCCCGAACAGGCGCGAGGCCTGCGGGTCGGCCCGGCCAGCGACGTGTTCAGCCTGGGCGCGGTGCTTACTTTCGCCGCGACAGGCCAAGGGCCGTTCGGCAGCGGGTCCAGCGCCACGCTGCTGTACCGGGTGGTCTTCACTCCGCCGGACACAAGTGGCCTGGCCACCGAGCTCCGGCCGCTAGTCGAGCGGTGCCTGGCCAAGGACCCAGAGCTGCGGCCCACGACACATCAGCTCCTGGCCGAACTCGATACTGCCCCCCCGGCAGCAGGCTGGCTGCCAGCGACGACCACCCGGACGTTCCCGTCACGGCCCCCATCAGAACCCGGCCCAGCCGCGCTCACGGCCGTCGCCGACCTGCCGCCCAGGCTGGCGACTCAGTCGCCTCCCGTGCCCCGCGCACGCGCACCGGAAGGCCAGAAGCCGACGCTGATCTTGGGGGACATCCTCCCGCCCGCGACCACGGGGACCGGGGCACCCGGTGGCCGGGAAGGAGGGCGGCCGGGTCGCTCCCGCCTGGGACTCGCCGCCGCCGCGGCGGCCGTCTCACTCATGGTTCTCTATCTCATTGCGGCCATGACCATGCACCTGCCTCCATTCAGCAAGGCGACAGTCGCGCCCACGTCACCCGCACCATCGACTACTGCCCCCGCCTCACCTGGACCTCGGTCATCCCCCGAGACGACCTCCCCGGCCACTTCGACGCCGGCCACCGGAGCCACGTCCCCGGCGACTTCCCCGGCTACTTTTCCGGTCACGTCCCCGGCTACTTCCCCGGTCACGTCCCCGCCGACCTCTCCGGTCACGTCCCCGCCGACCTCTCCGGCTACTTCCCCGGTCACGTCCCCGCCGACTTCCCCGGCTACTTCCCCGGTCACGACCCCGCCGACCTCCCCGGCCGGTTCTCCGGCCGGTTCTCCGGTCAGTTCTCCGGCGGCGTCCTCCGCCACTTCCCCGGCAGGGTAAATCGCCGGCTCAGCTAGGCACACCCTGGTCGGGAAATCGCACGAACGTCGCGTAGCCGGGCACGGTGTCAGTGAGGCCCATGTCTTTCAGCTTGGCTAGTGCGCGCCTGGCTGTGCTGTGGCTGACGTTGTAGGTCCCGACCAGCTCGGTGACGCTCGGCATCCGGTCACCAGGCTTTAGCTCACCTGACTTGATCTTGTCTGCGAGCACGTAAACGATCAGCATGTAGGGCGCGTGCGGCCCCGTAAGCTCCTGGCTCATATTAGCTAAGCCTGCCAGATCTGAGTTGCAAAATCCGCTGCCTTCGCACGGGTCTTTGCCTCAGCCAGCCAGACCGGCCGGCGCCCCGGGCGGGCCGGGCTGGGGTCCGTCCCGGGACGCTGGCCGCACAGGCGGCCAAGGGTGTTACCTCCTTACCGAGGCAGGTGGGCGTAGTCGGTCCAGGTGTAGACCGAGCCACCCCACGTGCTGGCCGACGCGGTGCCGCGCAGCTGCGCGCCGGTACCGTTCGGGCTGACGACCAGGCCGGTGGCGGCGTTGCGCAGCGTGCCGTTGGCCTGCGGGTACCACTGCTGCCACGCGCCGGTGTTGGCGCTCCGCAGCACCAGGCCGTGCATCAGGCCGGTACCCGCCGCGTCATAGCCGGGGTCCGACACGCACAGCCCGGTCGCCACGCCGTGGGGCGCGTACTCGAACAGGACCGCGCCGCGCAGGGTGCCCTGCTCGCGGATGAAATGGGTCGCCGGGTCGGCCTGGGTGGCGGTCCACCCGACGATCATCGTGTTGACCGCCTGGTGCTGCCGGTAGACGTCGAAGCCGTTCCCGAACGGGTTGACCTCATTGCCGTAGTTACCGGGCACGTACACCGGGTGCGCGTGCACCACCAGCTGGTAGACCGACGCCGCGTGCGCGCCATACTGGTCGGTCGCGACGACCCCCAGGGGCGAGTACGTGCCGGGCGCCGCGGTCGAGCCGGTCACGGTCAGCGTGCCAGCGGGGCTGTTGACGATGCCCTCCGGCAGCCCCGGGAAGCCGAAGCTGTAGGCCGGGGCCGGATCGAGCGCCGCCGCGCTGGCCGGCTTGGTCACCACGTACGGCTCGGCGAACTGAACGCCGCCGACCTGGTAGCTGCGGGTGATCGCGCTGGGCGTGTCGACATAGACGTTGCCCAGGGCCAGCTTGCCGGTCGCCGGGTCCACACTGAACTGGATGATGTCGGCGAGTACCGCGCCGGACGGCGAGGCGTCGTCGACGACCGCGAACCCGGGGACGGGCCTGGCCGCCGGCGGTTGCCCGATGGTGCCGCCCAGGGTGACGACGCCGCCGCTGACGGTAGCGGTCACGCCGCGGGGCAGCCTGGACGCATGACTGTTCACGGTCAGCGTGTCGGCTGCGACGGCGGGCGTCACCGTGATCTTGCCCTGGCTGGCCGGGGCCACGGCCGGGGCGGCTGAATTTGTCGCCGTGACGTGCAGCCGGTTCACCTGGATTGAGGTGTCCTGCCACGTCGAGGCGCTGGCGGAGCCCGCGGCGAACGCCAGCGTCCCCGCTGCCATCAGCGGGGCGGCCAGCGCCGCCACGATAGTGCGAGACCTCATTGTCCGCACCTCCTTAGGTTAGGCCGGAGAGCGGGTTGCTCCTGGGCCAGGGTCCGGGCGGGTTGCCCAGGCCCGCGGCCCGCGCAGCTCAAACCGGTTCTGTGCGGGCCGCGCGCCTGGTCACTCCGCGGCCCGGGGACAGCGCAGCCAGGACGCGCAGATCCGGCAGGGCAGCAGCTCGCCGACGTGCAGCGGGCAGTCGAATCGGACAGGAGGCGGCTCGCCCAGCTTGCGGGCCTTCCACAGGAGCGGCTGCGGGTTCATGGTTCCCATCTCCTTTGGACGATGCCGGCTATTTCTCTTTCCACTACCAGGGTAAGCCATGGTGAGCCTAGTGGAGCTAGGCGAAGGTAACTGGACGGGAGGACCTTGGTCCCGACTTGCTTCCGCACCCCCGCTCAGGCGCGGTGCTGGTCCTCTTGCCGCCTCGGTAACCTCACCCTTCCCCGGGTGATGACGGCATGGGTCACGCAAGGCCAATCTTGATCTACGGGTTCCACCAAGCTGACCCGTGGACCGGGATAGGGAGGGGAGATGGCAAGTTCAAGGCAGGATCCCGGCGCGACGCGGCAAGCCCTGACCTCGGCAGGCAGCAGCGGGCCGACCCGGCGGTCGCCGAACCCCAGCGCTGATCGGCACGCGACAAACCTGGCGATCGGGCTGGGTCTACTGGTTCATATGCTGCGGAGCCGCCGCCTCTATGAGCGAGTGGCCTTCGCCGCCATCGTGCTGGCAGCGCTGGCAGGGCTGGCAGGGCTGGACCACGAGTCCCGGGCCAAGGCCCGGGCGCGCATGTGGGCGTGGATAACGGGGCAGAACGAGCGCCTCGAGCGCATGATTCAGGACGCGCAGGCCTAAGCCGGGTTACGGCTGTCACTGGTCTGTCCGGTTCATCCGCGCCGGGTGATCCGCCCCGCGAGGGACCCTGGCACGTTGGCGTCATGGCGGCTGTCGATCATGGAGAAGCTGCCGCCCGTCCGGGGCTCGCTGTCCCTGACGCTGTACAACGAGCACCACGTCTTCCATCCCGACGAGCTGGACCGCTACTCGTTCGGCACCAAGATCACGAACCTGCACCGTGCGGGCCACGGGTCGCTGACCCTGACCGCCTCGGCCACCCGCCCGCGGACCGGGAGCCGCGGGCCTACCGGCAACGGCGGGAGGGACGGCGCGGATGAGCGGTCTGACTGAAGTCGACATCAAGCGGATGCGCGACCAGTTGTTCTTCGAGGGCCCGGAACGCAACCGTCGGCTGAGCCGCTATTGGCTGCTGCTGCCGCTGGCGGCGGTGATCGCGTCGGCCGGGGTGGTCAGCGACTCGACGGCCACCGTGATCGGGGCCATGATCGTGGCCCCGCTGATGACCCCGATCCTGGGGATCGTGCTGGCCGTCGTGCTGGCAGACGGGACCAATCTGCGCCGCTGCGTGGTGCTGGTGGTGGCCGGTGCTGCCGCCGTGGTGGTGATCGGGTGGCTGGTGGGCCTGTTCGTCCCTTACCCGGTGGTGGCGGCCACCAACACCCAGGTCGCCGCCCGGGTCACCCCGCGCATTGTGGATCTGGTGGCGGCCTTGGCGACCGGAGCGGTAGGTTCGGTCGCCCTGGCCCGGTCCGATATCTCCGATACCTTGCCCGGCGTGGCCATCGCCATCTCGTTGGTGCCGCCCCTGGCCGTGGTCGGGCTGACCCTGGAGTCCGGCGCCCCCCGCCAGTCCCTGGCCGCCTTCGTGTTGTTCGTCACCAACGTCGCTGCCATCTTGGCCAGCGGGATCGTGGTCATGGCCTTCCACCGGGTCCACCGCGTCTTCGGTGGCGCGGGCTCCCGCTACGGCGGCGCCGTCGCCATCATCGGTGCCCTCCTCCTCGTGGTGATCGTCCCGTTGTGGATCAATTCGGACCGGATTGACAAGACCTCCGTGCGGCAAAACGAGGTGCAGGCGGTGGCCGAACGGTGGGCCGATGATGCGGGCTGGTCCGTGACGGGTGTCACCGCCACCGGCGACCAGGTATTCATCGAGGCCACCGGGCCGAACCCCGCCCCCGGCCTCACCGTGCTCCGGGACGACCTCGACGCCGCGGGCCTGGGCGGGCTCGACGTGCGAGTCAACCTGGTCCCAGCGCGTTTCCAGCCCGTACCGAAGTAGCGACGGCAGCAGCTAGGCCCGGCACCTCCTTACGTCACCGAGGGCAGTGCGGCTCCTGGGATGTCTTTCATCCTTCGCGGGTGAGCCCGCCGGGCCGGGTCTGCGCTGTGCTGTCGGAGACGAGAGTTGCACCTCGCGGGCCTGGAAAGCGCCGGACTGCGTGATGGAAGGGACGGCTGGGAATGGCTAACGGCGAGGGGCTGCCGTTCGGGGACACCGCTGACTTCGAGGCTGCCGAGCGCGGTCTTATCGATGCCGGGGATCCGGTTGTCCGCAATGAGGCGGGCGAGGTGGTCTGGGACAACGGATCGTACGGCTTCCTGGCCGGGGATGCCCCGGAGACGGTGCATCCGAGCTTGTGGCGGCAGTCCGCCCTGGTGGCCAGGCAGGGCCTGTTCGAGGTGACCGGCGGGATCTACCAGGTCCGGGGCTACGACCTGTCCAACATGAGCGTGGTCGAGGGCGACACCGGGATCATCGTGATCGACCCGCTGATCTCGATCGAGACGGCGGCGGCGGCGCTGGCGCTGTACCGCAGGCACCGCGGTGACCGGCCGGTGGTCGCGGTGATCCACACCCACAGCCACGTCGATCATTTCGGCGGGGTGAAGGGGGTCGTGTCCCAGGACGACGTCGACGCGGGGAAGGTTCAGGTCATCGCGCCCGAAGGCTTCGTGGCGCACGCGGTCGCGGAGAACGTCTACGCCGGGACGGCGATGGCCCGCCGGGCGGGGTACATGTACGGTGCCGCGCTGCCTCGCGGGCCGAAGGGCGGGGTGGGAGCCGGGCTGGGCCAGACCACCTCGACCGGCAGCGTCACGCTCATCAACCCGACCGTGACCATCACCACGACCGGTCAGGAACTGACCGTGGACGGCGTGCGGATGGTTTTCCAGATGGCGCCCGGTACCGAGGCCCCGGCCGAGATGCACTTCTACTTCCCCGACCGCCGGGCGCTGTGCATGGCCGAGAACGCCACCCATACCCTGCACAACCTGCTGACCCTGCGTGGCGCCCTGGTCCGCGACCCGCACGTGTGGGCGCACTACCTGACCGAGGCGATCGAGCTGTTCGCGGGCGAGTCCGACGTGGTCTTCGCGTCCCACCACTGGCCGACCTGGGGAACACCGAACATCATCGAGTTCCTGTCCGTGCAGCGCGACCTGTACGCCTACCTGCACGACCAGACGCTGCGGCTGCTGAACCAGGGCTACACCGGGCCTGAGATCGCCGAGATGATCGAGCTGCCCCCGGCCCTGGACCAGGCCTGGCACACCCACGGCTACTACGGCTCGGTCAGCCACAACGTCAAGGCCATCTACCAGCGGTATCTGGGCTGGTACGACGGCAACCCGGCCCGGCTGTGGCAGCACCCGCCGACCGAGAAAGCCAGGCGCTACGTCGAATTCATGGGCGGCGCCGACGAGGTGGTGGCCAAGGCCCGCCGCTGCTTGACCGACGGCGACCTGCGCTGGGCCGCCGAGGTCCTCGACCACGTGGTATTCGCCGAACCGGGCCACGCCGAGGCCAGGGCCCTGCTGGCCGACGTGTTCGAGCAGCTCGGCTACGGCGCTGAGAACGGCACCTGGCGCTGTGAGTTCCTGTCCGCCGCGATGGAGCTGCGCACCGGCAACTTCGGCACCCCGACCTCGACGGCGCCACCCGACATCATCGCCCACCTCAGCCCGGATATGCTGTTCGACGCCCTGGCCATCCAGGTCAACGGACCCAAGGCCTGGGACCTCGACCTGGCCATCCGCTGGGACCTGCCCGACCACGGCGCCTCGTACCGCACCACCCTGCACAACGGCGTCTTGACCTCCGTCAAGGACAGCGACAAGCCGGTCAGCCTCACCCTCACCGTCCCGGCGGCGGCCCTGATCGCGCTGGCGGGGGGCAACCTGGAGGCGGCTCGCAGCAACGGGCTCACCCTGGACGGCGACCAGAGCCAGCTCGCCTCGCTGTTCAGCGTCCTGCAACCCGGCGACCCAGGCTTCAACATCGTCGAGCCCTGACATTCCGGCCACTGTGGCCGCGGCCCGCTGGCGAGCCTCCGGCCAAACCCGGCTGGTCGTCCTCGCGGGATCGGGCTGCTGGTGGACCGGTTTGCCTTGCCCGCGTGCTTCGCCGGCTCGGACCTCACACCCGGGCTACGCCGCAATAACCCCAGACCTGGTCCGCGTTGAAGTCCGGCTGGCCGCTGTCGGGCCGCCAGTAGGAGATGATCACGACCCCGGGATCGACCAGCTCCGCGCCATTGAACATGCGCTGGATGGCATCCTTGCCCCGGCCGACGAATACGGTGCCCCGCCTGGCGTATTCTGCCGTGATCGCATGCATCCTGCCGGGGTCGAGCTCGTCGGTTACATGGGAGATGACCAGGTAGCTTCCTGGCGCGAGCGCCGTCAGGTAGCGGGCGACGATGCCAGCCGGGTCGTTATGATCCGGGATGTTATGCAGGCACGCGACGAACAGCAGCCCCACCGGCTCGGTGAAATCCAGGAGCTTCCCCGTCGCGGTGAGAACCTCCTCCACGTTCCGCAGATCAGCCCGGACCACCGTGGTGGTCTGGTTGTCGGCCATCAGCGACTCGGCGTGCAGGAATACCACGGGATCGTTGTCGACGTAAACGACCCGGGCATCTGGATGCCCGGCCTGGGCGACCTCGTAGGTATTGGGACTGGTCGGCAGGCCGGTCCCGACGTCGAGGAACTGGCGGATTCCATTGTCTCGCAGGAACCGTACCGCCCGCACCAGGAACTGACGGTTGGCGCGCGCGCTGTACCGAATCTCCGGCGAGATCTTGAGGGACATTTCGGCCGCCTCCCTGTCGACGGCGAAGTTGTCCTTACCGCCCAGCTACTACTCATATATTGGGCTGGTAATCATACTCGCGGACCCGAGCGCGGCTATGTGATGTGATGTCAGCTTGATCGGGTCCCGGGTAGCGCCGGGTTGGACGCATACGGAGCGTAAGCCTCGGCGATGGCTGATCTCAAGCCCCCATCCGGGCCGTGTTGTCTTCGCTGGTGGTGGCGAGGAGGGCGCCACTGGGGAGTGTCCTCACTCAATGCCGATTGCCCTATTGCCCCCTATGTAGATGACATACACTGGGTTGGTGCAAGACCTCGACATCACGCCCAAAATGGCTAAGGTCCTGAAAGTCTTCCTCGAAGACCCGGACCAGGAGCGCTATGGGTTCGAGCTAATGAAGCTCACCGGCATGGCCAGCGGATCGCTGTACCCGATGCTCGCCAGGCTTGAAGAAGCTGGGTGGCTGACCAGGGGCAGGGAGATCATTGACCCGCACGCCGCAGGTCGGCCGCCACGAATGAACTACACGATCACCGGAGCCGCCGTAACCGCGGCCCGTCTCCAGCTTGCCGCGCTCAGTGACCAGTACCGGCCGCCTGCCGCCGGTCGCCTTCGCGCGCAGGGCAGTACCACGTGACCGGCCTCGTGTGGGCCGCTCTGGGCGTCGCCGGCTGCCTGGCCATGACCGCCCTCGGTGACATGGTGAGCGAGGAAGCGCGCGACCGGCTCGACCACCTGCCTCACGCCATCCTGCGCCTCGCCGCTCAGCGACTCGATCCAGCCCAGCGCCTAACGGTGTATCAAGATGAGTGGCTGCCCGAACTGGCCTACATCCTCAAGGGCGACCAGGCCCGGCCCATCACCAGGCTGATCAACGGAACATCGTATGCGGTGGGCATCCTGGCAAAGACCAACTGCATCACGCCCCACCTCCACCGGCCTGTACCTGAACAGCCCCGGCCGCTTGGACTAAAATCCTCGGCACCGATGCACGCGGTCGCGCAGGAGGCGCCACAGGCAAGTTCACCGATCCTCGCCCAGTACACACCTAAGGACGGGCATGGCAACTTCTGCACGGAGTGCGGTCGTGAGATGCGGCCTGAGGGAAGGTTTTGCGTCGGGTGCGGCGCCGAGCTGCGGGGCGGCTAAGGGGTCCGACGAAACCGGTCTGGCGGGCAGCCACTTGGTCTCAGTTCTGGTCTCATCCGTCAGCGTTCAGCGGCGTGCGCAGCGACCGAGCTAGGCCGTACATCCAAGGTCACAGACGGTGCCGGCCTGACCTGAACACCCTCCAGCAGACTTGGAAAGCATATTTGTGCGTGGCGGCTGGCCCAATTGACGGACTCGACGACAGCTAGCCCGCTCAGTTAGTGTGTGCTTAGTGGGGCATCCGCCCAGATAGTAGTCGTACACGCGGACCGGTAGTGTCGATGACAGTCGCGGCGCGGCGCGAACGGACCCTGCCGGAGGCGGGTTCTATAGCACTTCGGCATAGGCTAAGCGCTGGCCTCGAGGGCGTCATGGATGGCACTGTCAAGTGCCTGTACCGAGATGCTGTCTCCTGAGGCCTGAATAGTCACAGGTTCGTGTCCGGGGCGGCTGACAGTTATTGTCAACGTCCGTCGGCGGTCACGCGACAACCAGAGCTTCACAAGCTTAACAACAGCCCAGGCTGCGCTTGCGCTTTCTGGGGCCGCGACAAGCTGCTGCAGCATGCCCTTGGTGGCGGACACGGTCGTCTCCACATCGCGCTCCGTGATCGCCACTCCCGGCAGACAGAGCATATCGGTATAGAACTCTTCTGCTGCTTGGCCAGACGCATGGTGGCTCTTGTCGAGGCCGTCTACCCCCGGTACCAGCCGCAGTTCAAGCGAGTTTGACACGACTACTCTCTCTCATAAAGGCCTTCATAGTATCCTGAAGGCCACTGGACTCGGGCGGGAAAGCGGTGGGGGACATGTACAAGGCCCTGCTGTTGTGCAACTCTGTGTTTCCCGATGATCCAGCTATGCTACCCCGCCTGCATGGCCCCCGGCGGGACGGCCTTCTCCTATGGGGTGCACTTGTCGATCAATCTTCGGGAGTCTTCCGCTCGGAGAATGTGGAAGTTTTGTTCGAAGGGTCCCGACAGGACATGGCGGTGGCTGCTGAACGCTTCTTCGCGGAGGGTGCGCCGGACGATGTGCTGCTGTTCTATTACAGCGGTCATGGCCGCCGTCCTTCCAGTGAGTTGCTCCTCTGCTGCCGGGACACCGTAACTTCGCGCCCGATGGCCACGGGCCTTATGAGCGATGTGCTGAACAAGATGATCGAGAGATCATCCGCCCGCGCGGTGATCGTGATCTTGGACTGCTGTTACAGCGGAGCATTCAAGGGAGGTACGGCGATCGAGAAGGACCTGGCGGGCAAGGGAAGATTCGTGCTTGCGGCTGCCAGCGCCTATGAGGAAGCCAAGGACGCCGATAAAGCAGGGGCCGCTAGTCCGTTCACTGAGGCCCTGGTAGCAGGCCTGATGCGCGAGTCCGGGGATGCTGATAGTGATGGCAAGGTCACGCTCGAAGACCTTTACGGGTATCTGGAAGAGACGATCAAACCACCACATCCCGCGGCAGGCAGGAAGTTCGACGGTACGGGCTCGATAGCAATAGCCCGGCGTCCTGGCAGGCTAGCGGCAGAGACTGACATTGCCGGAGCGCTGCGCTACGAGACACCGCAACCGGTGTCAGTTCCGCTGGTATGGGGCAGCGTGCCGTACCGCAGCAGGAACTTCACTGGCCGGGCAGAGCTTCTCAGGGATGTTCACGAGCGCTTCACAGGGTCATCGGAACCCGTTAATTCTCTTGCGCTGCATGGGTTTCCGGGCATCGGGAAGACACAGGTAGCTACTGAGTACGTCTATCGCTACAGATCCGATTACGACGTCGTATGGTGGATTCCCGCTGACCAGTTGGTGCTGGTAAGAGCGGGACTTGCAGGCCTAGCCGGACCACTGGGACTAGAGGCGTGGGCGACCAGCGGGATCGATGCCGTTGTCAGCCAGGTGCTCGACGCGCTTCGGCGCGGGGATCCATTCGCCAGATGGCTACTAATCTTCGATAACGCAGACGAACCTAGATCGATGATCGATCTTATCCCTGACGGTCCGGGGCAGACTCTCGTGACCACACGTGATCCGAGCTGGCGCGGGGTGGTCGATGCTGTGGCGGTCAACTCGTTCAGCAGGTCTGAGAGTCTGGAGTTCCTTACTAGAAGGGCATTCGAAACGGTTGGAGGTCAGGACGCCGATCTGCTAGCGGAGAAGCTGGGTGATCTGCCACTGGCATTGGCGCAGGCGGCAGCCCTGATAACGGACAAAGGAATGTCAGCCGCCCAGTATGTGCGATTGTTGTCAGAAAGGCCATCTGAGCTTCTTAGCGAGGGCGGGCCTTCAGAATACCCGGTGCCGATGACCGGAGCTTATAACATCGCCAAGAGCCGACTGAAACAGGTGCGGCCCGACGCATTGGAGTTGCTCAACTGTCTCGCCTTTTTCGGACCGGAACCGATTCCCCTAGATGTTATCCGCCAGGGTGCCTCTACCGGTGTGGGCCGATCATCAGCCGGTCTCCGGCCGGAGCTTGACAAAATTCTCGGAGATCCCATCATGCTGAGCCGCGCTATTGAGGCCATCGTTCTATCCGGGCTAGCCTGGATAGAACTCGGCTCCAATACCATACAGGTACACCGGCTTATTCAGGCGCTGATTCGTGATGATCTCGAAGCTGATGACAGCGCAAGCTTCCGTCATGAGGTTCACCTTCTTCTCTCTAACGCTGCGCCCTCAGACCTGGATGACGAGAGCGAATGGCCGCGCTTTGCATCACTGGCGGCGCACCTGAACTCATCACACATCAGTGAATGCAATGACGGCCAAGTGCGTAAATTCGCCCTAGATATGGTCCACTACCTGCACCTGTCAGGCAGCGACGAGTCATCACGTGCCTTCGCTAAAGAACTAATTGAACAGTGGACGGCAGATTCAGGCCAGGATGACCCTAACGTACTCCTGGCCCGCCAGCACCTTACGGACACATCCGGGTAGGCGGGGCAGCCTGGAGCGTCCCTTTCCCATCTATGGCGACCGTCCCCCCAGGAATCGGCGCGAGGGCGATCGGCTCCGAAGCCGAGCTTCGCGTTGACGACTCATAACGCGCAAACATGCCTGACCTGCGGAGACGTGAGGCAGGTTAGCCTACTCCCACGAATGGCTTGCATC
>Ga0335081_10009771_pt1 | contig 15468 bp, 10 predicted proteins | sample Lox_Sample_35_FD_206713 | JGI IMG/M metagenome (GOLD analysis project Ga0335081, IMG submission 206713) | Soil microbial communities from Loxahatchee National Wildlife Refuge, Florida, United States - Lox_Sample_3.5 | ecosystem: Environmental > Terrestrial > Soil > Wetlands | place: USA... | reverse complement strand
CTGTAAATGAAGAGGCGTAAGGGACGGCGCTGGGCCACTGGCCGGCGCCGTTTTTCTTTGCTTTCTCTGCGCCTTCCTCGAGCTTTTCTCAGCGCTCTCTGCGCTGTAAGGCTTTTTAGCAGCGCCCGCAATCGCCAATGGAAAAAATTCCGCTGGCAACTCCGGGTCATGCTCCTGCAATCCAACTAATTGGTGGATCCGCTGCCAACCGCCTTTCGGCCCCCGGAGCGGAGAGGGTACGGATGGCGGTGGCAGCGGTGACCCAACCAGTCTTCTCTTGCCAACTCTCAGACCGATGACCGAGCCTTGCCCAGGGGGGCCCGCTCGCTCCGGGTTGGCCGGAATCCGATACACTGAATCTATGAAATCTTCCCCCCGCCTCATTCTTGCGCTGGCTGCTGCCGTCGTATTTTCCGCCCTGCTACCCGCACCCGCGGCTCTGGCCCAGGAAGGCCCGCTCGACTCCGCCCAGCCCAACGGAATTACTCCCGACGAGATCATCCAGCGCTTCGCCGCCAAAGAGAGAGAGTTCAAGGAGGCCCGCGAGCAGTACACCTACACTCAGTCAGTGAAGGTGATGACCCTCGATGGAGATACCGTCACCGGCGAGTATCAGGAAGTCTTCGACGTGGTCTTCGGTAATGATGGCAGCCGGGTCGAGAACGTGACCTTCGCGCCTCAGTCCACCCTGGAGAATGGCGGCATTTCCATGTCGGAGCAGGATCTGCAGGATATCCGCCACCTCATGCCCTTCGTCCTCACCAGCGAAGAGATTCCCGAGTACGACATTCTCTACAAGGGCCAGCAGCAGGAAGATCAACTGCACTGCTACGTCTTTGACGTCGCCCCCAAAAAAATCGAGGGCAAGAAGCGGTATTTTCAGGGGCGCATCTGGGTGGACGACCACGACTTTCAGATCGTGAAGACCTACGGCAAGTCCGTGCCCGATATCCGCAAGAAGAACCAGGAAAACCTGTTCCCCAAGTTCACTACCTGGCGGCAGCAGATAGACGGACGCTACTGGTTTCCCACCTACACCCGTGCCGATGACGTGCTCCACTTCCAGATGCAGGATGTGCACATCCGCGAGATCATCAAGTACGAGGACTACAAGAAGTTCGGCTCCAACGTGAAGATCACCTACCAGGGCAAGGAAGTGGAAAAGGGGCAGCAGAAGCCGGAGCAGAAGTAGGGGTTTAGTCGTTGGTCGTTCGTCGTCGGTCGTTCAGCAATCAGCACTTGTCTCACAAACGGTTCTGTGGAAGGGCACGGCTTTAGCCGTGCCGCCGGGGGCACAAACGACGGGGTCTTGGCCCCTGAGGGTTGGTCCGTCGGCTCCGGAAACGATTTATGAGACCACTTCTCTGCGTTCAGCTGTCAGCATTCAGCGGAGTGCAGTTAGCATTTTGCCAATTGCATTTTGCAATTAGCATTTTGCCCACGCGCAGGCGAAGAGCTTCGTGGCTTCAAGCCCGATCCCACCCATAGAAAACCGCAAGGGGATGCCCCGGTGCAGAATGTAGAGAGGGCCCCAACGTATACTTCCGACGGGAAGGTGGTCTGTCGCTCAGGAGTATTCTTGGGAATCAATGTGAAGAGAGCCAAGGATCCCGTGGTTGTCCCGGCCTGGATACGGGCGGTGGCAGTCGCAGCGGGGTGCTTTGCATTCGGATGTGTTTTCGTTCTGGCCTGGGGATCCTTTCTCGAGTCAACTAGTCTGGTTTTGGGGGCGGTCGTGCAGCCCCGTTCGCCTCGGATCGGAAGGTGGCTCATGTGGGTGAGTGCTCTGCTGCTTAGTGCGATTTTGCTTCCGACAGGCGGCCGGGTCGCCTATGACTTCATTCTCTACCATCACAGGGCCATTTTATGGACAGAGTCACTAATCGTACTGGTGGCAGGGTTGATCGTTTGGTGCGATGTTGCCCTGGTGATCGACGCGATGAGCCAGAAGCGCGGACACGCGATACTGTTGCAGCGTTCCAAACGAAACCTAGACTGGTTGGTTTGGGTTGCGGCCCTCGCCCTGACCCTCTATTGGGTGTGGGGTATCGTGCAGGGTGTGCGAGCGTATCAGCTTTACGGTAGGCTCGACCCTCTCGTGATGTCAGCGGCGTTTACCTTAGTTGTGCTTCTCTTCGACGTGGCCCTAATAGGCCATGCCACCAGACAAGGAGAGCGCGTCTCTGATCAGTAAGGCCGATGCCTCAACGCAACGGGCGTTAGTGCCTCGGGATTTCGCACTTGCGCAGGTGAATGGGCAAGGATGGAGCGCACCCACCCTCCTCAATTGTCCAAGTGTCAAACGGCAACTGCCTCAAGCTGAGTGCTGAATGCTCAATAGAACAAATACTTCCGCCACTTATCATCCGAGCGGCCCATCAGCCGCATGATGTGACGGCTGGTGTGCAGATTGAAGGCCCGCGGCTCGCGCATCAGCTTCATGCCGGCCTCGGTGGCCAGCTGATTGCCCTTGCGCCGGTTGCAGTGGTGGCAGCAGGCCACCAGGTTCTCCCAGCTCGAAAGTCCCCCGCGCGAGCGCGGCACCACGTGGTCGAGCGTCAGATCGCTCGAAGCCAGAACATCGCCGCAGTACTGGCAGGTATTGCGGTCGCGCAGCAGAATGTTCTTCCGCGACAAGGCCCGGGTCTGGTGCGGAATCCGCCGGTACTCCAGCAGCCGGATCACCGAAGGCACACGAATCGCCAGCCGTGCCGCGTGCAGAAAGTGCCCGTTCTCCTCCTCCGTCATGGCCACACCCTTGAGCACCAGCACGATGGCGCGCCGCGCCGCGCACACGTTGATGGGCTCATACGAAGCGTTGAGCACCAGCACCGGCGCGTGCAGCGCATGCCCATTGGTCGCCCCCTCGGCCGGAGCAACCAGCACCTGCGCGGTTACCGAATTGTGCCGCAGCGACATTCCTTTCAGCTTCCCCAGCCGCACTCTACGCCGCGGCCGCCATCCTCACCACACTCTGATCTTGCCCGCTGACACTGGTCTTCAGCGTCCGCGCCACCGTGGCCACCCATACCTTGGATGCGCCCGCCCGCCGCAGCACCCGCGCGCACTCAGAAGCCGTAGTCCCGGTGGTCAACACATCGTCCACCAGCAGAACCGGCCGGCCCGCAATGAACTCCGGCCGGGAGACCGCAAACGCGCCCCGCAGGTTCGCCCGCCGCTGGTGACGCGTCAGCCCGATCTGCGACTCGGTCGGCCGTTCGCGTTTCAGAACGTCGGCCTCCAGCGCGAAGCCTCCGCCTACGAGCTTGAGTGCGGCCCTCGCCGCCAGTTCCGCCTGGTTGAAGCCCCGCTGCCGCAGCTTCTCGCGATGCAAGGGCACGGGCACAACCGCCACCGTCTCATCCTCGAAGACCGGCATCAAAGCCGCCATCGCCGCTGCCAGCCGCTTTCCCAGCGCCCCGGCCGCCGGCTGCACCCCGTCATATTTCAACAGATGGATAAGCCCGCGCAGCGCACCTTCGTAACTTCCATAAGCCACCGCCCGCGCAAACACCGGCCGCGCGCGGCGGCAAAGCCCGCAAAGCCGCTCCGCAAATTCAGGAACGCTAAACCCGGCGGCTAGTCCCTCGCCGCACAGTACGCAGGTCTCACATCCCATGGGCTGAATGGATTGCAGGCACTCCAGGCACACCGGCAGGCGCGAAATGTTCGTCAGCGGCGATCCGCAAAGGCGGCAATCGGCGGGAAACAGCGTGGCAAAAAGACTCTCGGCAGCGCCTCGCGCCCACGAAAACCGGCCCGGCGCTTTCCCAGGCCCGCTCTCGAAACTCCGAATTTGGTCTCCACTACTGCTGAAGACGAGCCTCCCTCACCCGATTGCGACTGAGGGCTCCCTAACCGGATGAGATATCAACAAGTATAGCGGCAGCCGAACACCCGCGCAACGAAAGCAAGCCAGGGGTTTCCTTCGTGTCCTTCGTGGTTAATTTCGACCTTCAAGGTTTCCTTCGTGATCCTTCGTGTCCTTCCTAGTTAATTTCCGCCTTCAAGGGTTTCCTTCGTGATCCTTCGTGTCCTTCGTGGTTAATTGCTTTTCCTTGGAGCTTTCCTCGCGGTTAATCTACGCCGCGCTCTTCTCATCGTGGGCGGGATTGGAAACCCTCACCGATCTCGGCCGGTAGGTCCGCCGGAAGCATTGACCGCAGCGCACCGTCTGCATAGACACCAGCGGCAGGCAGAACTTCTCGAAAAGATTGCGGGGCCGCGAGCGGTATCCTTCCGTGCTGCCGCAACGCAAACAGCGGAACGGTTTCGATTGCTCAGTCACGAGGCGGGCTGGATCACCCTTCTGCAGGAAGCGGGCCGCTGCCTATGGCTTCGAGATCAACGCTAAGGTCGCAGACGAAAGGCGGACAAGCGCTATTATACGCGCTCGCCCGTCTGGGTCAGATACTCCTACGCGCCGCTGGCAGCCGCGCCCAGTGAGGCGAGAACGTGCCAGGATCTCGGCAAGCCAACCGACGCGCTTGCACCCAACAGTTTCCGATCCAATCTACGGCTTCGACATCAAATCCGCCTTGCCGCTCTCGATATCCACCGGAAACGATACATGCTCCTGCACGATCAGCCACTTGCCCCCGATCTTGCGATACACGTCGGTCACCCGCACCGCCACGTCCGTCCGGGCGCCGTCTTTGCTCGTGAAATAGCCCGTCTGGATGTTATGCCCATAGGCCACCGGCCCCACCACGGTGATGCTCTGCTCCGAGATCGCATTCGAGAGCGGCCCCGGATACGCCGCGAACAATCCCTCCCAGTCCTTGCGGTAGGCTTCGGCGCTCGGATACTCCCGCGGCGGCACCGCATCAAACACGAATAACTGCGCCCCCGGCGCATATACCGACATGATGGCATCCACGTTCCGGGCGTTGAATGCCTCCACATAGCGTTTCTCCAGGGCCTCGATCGCCGCCTTGTCGCCCTTCATTCCGCCCTTGCTCTGCGCCAGCGCTCCCAGGGACCCAGCCAGCAGCAAAGCACTCACCACCACCGCCAGTTTTCGCATGTGTGAGCCTCCTCACCGGCCGACATTCTCATCCCCGGCCAAAGAATCGTCAAGCGAACCGGCAGGGCGGACATCGGTCTGCCGCTGCCCCAGGGCCTGCCCTGAGCAATGTCGAAGGTTCGCGCCCCGGTTTTGGGCGCTGACCTGGGTAGAGAAATATTCTCGGCCCACCCCGTTGATCCTCTGTTCCCGTCCCTCGCAGTCCATTCCGATTCAATCCCCGCTTCGCGCCGCGACTGCTGCCGCGCCTTCGCAATAAAAGCGGCCGCCGCCTTCGAGACTTATATTTTGTAGGAAAAGCTGGGCTGCCTGCATTCTTGAGGAAGCAATAAGAAATTCGGGAGGGAATAAGAATATGCTCCAGGCCGGCCCCGGTCCCCGGCCGCAGCCGGGAACCGGAGTGCAGCCCGGGGCCTCAATCAGAAGCTGTACTTCACTCCTAGTTGCACAATGCGGCTGCCGCTCTTGGTGTTCACCTGTCCCCAGTTGCTGGGCAGCGAGTTGGGCGCCCATCCCGAAGCGGTTTGCGTCAGCGAGAGGCTCAGCAGGTTGTTGCCGCTGAACGCCCACAGCGGGTGATTGAACAGGTTGAAGGCCGAGAAGCGGAACTCGAGCTTTTGCCGCTCGCTGATGGCAAAGCCCTTGTGCACCGCCAGGTCCTGGTCAAAGTACGATGGGCCGCTCACGTAAGGCAGCTGCCGGTTGCCGTACGCTCCGATCGCCGGCGCGCTCAGGCAAGAGAGGTTGATCTTCTCATTACCGGAGAGCCCGCTGCCCGGATTGCAGGTATAAATCGGCAGAATTTCCCCTACGTTGGTGCCGTAATACGTCTTGGTGCTCAGGCTGTTGCCATCCAGATCCTGCAGAGCCAGGTACAGGTTCTGCTGGGTCAGCGCTTGCAGATTGGCCCCCGCCTGCCACGTGGTTGTGCCCGAAACCGTCCAGCCATTGAGCGCTCGCTCCACCACCCCATTGCCGTGATAGCGCTCGCCGATGTTGTAGGAGTACGTCGTATTGATCACCTGCGGGCGGTCAATATTCAGCACTCCGTAGTTCCCGTGCACCGAGAACGGGTCCACGGTGGAATTGACGATTCCCAGCGATTTCGACCAGGTATAGTTCAGGTCAAAACTGAGCGGTCCGCTCTGTTTGACCCACGCCGCCTGCAGGCCGTTGTAATTGGAGTAGCCAACATGCTCGCCCACCATGACCTGGTTGGTGCCGTAACCCTGCCAGTAAGGGAAGTAGTGCTGGAAAGCCCAATTGCCGCTGCTGCCGGTGAATTCCAGGTCGGCCGGACGCGCTGCTCCGGTCACCGGGTCATCGCCGAACAGGCCGCCGCGTGCGATCTTGTTGAGGTTGATGAAGTCACTGCCGCCGATGCCAGCCGCGCCACTCTGGCCGCCCATCAGCAGATTGGAAGTCTGGTTGCCGACGTAACCCACCTCAATCAGCGAATGCAGCGGCATCTGCTGTGAGATGGTGAAATTGTAGCTATAGGTCACCGGCACCTTGTGGTCGGTGGGATCGGCCGCATAGATGCTGCCCGAACCCGCAACGCTCGAGAAGTTCAGCAGACTGGGACCTAATTGGCTGAGCAGAAGCGAGCGTCCCGACGAGACGTTGAACGTTTGCAGCCCCTGCGCGGTCGAGAGGTCGCCTGAATAATCGTTGTACTGGTCATTCCAGCGATAAGCTCCCCAGCCTCCCCGAAGCACCGTCTTGCCGGTTCCCAATACGTCATAGGCGAAGCCCAGACGCGGCGAAATAAACAGATCGGTGGCCTGCGATCCGCTGAGCGGTATGCCGGGATCAATTCCGTGCCACCGCACCCCCGGATTCAGAATGCCCGCGGCCACGTCATTGGCGTAGAGGTCTGGCAGCCATACCGCCATGCCCGTCCCGGTGCGCTCATACCAGCGCCCGAGATGGTCAAAGCGGAAGCCGGCATTCACCGTCAGCCGGCGGCTTACCTTCCAGTCGTCCATGGCGTAAAACGCGTAAGTGCGATATGCCATGTCGAAGACATCGGTCTGGCTGTTTTCCTGGTAGGCCGTGCTTCCGTTCCCCGGGTTGCTGCCATAGGCAACGCCCATCAGAAAGTCCGCCACCGGGTTCTTCGAGCCATAGAAGTTCCCGTCAATCAGGTTGGTGATGTCGGTGTTCCCGATGCTGTCGAACGACAGCACACCGTTCGGCCGCACAAAGTTCACCTGGTAGTTGCCCACCATGCTGTAGAAGAACCCACCCTTGAAGGTGTGGTTCCGATACACCTTGGTCAGGTTGTCCTGCAAGGTCGGCGTGGCTTTGGTCAGGCCGAATTGTCCGTTGTGCTGGAAGACGTCGCCTTGCGACATTTCTCCGAAAGTGCGATCGCCCGCCGAGTACACGTTGGGCACCATCAGGTCATTCTGGCCGTTGCCGAACACCGTGGGATAGTTCCAGCCCACCGTCGCCCGGTATGCCGCCTGCAAATTATTCGGCGTGTACGGGCTGGTGAGGTGGTTCCAGGTGGCGATGATTTCATTCGTCATCGTGGGGCTGAACACATGCAGGAAATTTGCCGACAGGCTCTTGCTGGCCGTCGGATTGTTGATGCCGCCGCCCGGGAATGGAACCGAGTTGCCCGGATTCCACCAGATGTGCGCCGGCTGGAACGAGCTGTTGCTGCCGTACTGATAGGAAACATAGAACTTGGTGTTCTGGGTGATGTTGTAGTCTACCCGCGCCCGGAATACGTACCCGTTCTGCTGCGAGCTGATCGGCAGGTACCAGTTGTACCCGCTCGACGGGTCCGCGTTCGGCTCCGGGAAATACGCCTTCATCAGGTTCACCATGTTCTGGTCTATGGCCCCCGCCGGAATCTGCGTCCCGGTCAGCAGCGCTCCATTGGGAAGCACCGTGCCTGAAAGGTCATTGCAGAAGTTGGTCGCGGTCGGGCTAAATCCTCCGACAGCGGAGCACACCGCCGCGTTGTCGGCAGCCGTCGGGTCGAAATTGCCGGCCCTCATGCTGTCCGTCGGTACCCAGGCCGTGAGCGGATTTTGGGTCGGCAGTTTTTGCCAGTAATACTCGTAGCCCGTCCAGAACAGCAGCTTGTTGTGGGTAAACGGCACCGGGCCGCCGAAGTTGCCGCCGGGGTAGTACCAGGCTGCATCCTGCCGCGCCACGCCGTTGCGGTTGTTCTGCCAGGTATTGGCGTTGAGAAGGGCATTGCGTGCGTTGAAGTACGCGCTGCCGTGATAGTGGTCTCCCCCGGATTTGCTGATGCCTGAAAACACAATTGGCCCGTTGGGCTGATCCGCCCCGAAGTTCGAGGTCGTCACTTTCACTTCCTGCGTCATCTCCGGGTTCATCACCGCCGTGGACCAGCAGTTGCATCCCGGGTCAATGATGTTGGCGCCATCCATCAGCAGCATGGAACCGCCACGATATGGCGCTCCGTTGGTCGAAAGTCCCACCCCGATGGCGCTGCCGGTGGAGCTGGAGTTGGTGAAATCGAAGCCCAGTCCGTTTCCGTTGCCCGGAGATGTGGCCACACTGGTTACTCCCGGCAATACTTTCAGCAACTCGGAAACATTGCGGCTCACCAGCGCCAGATTGTTCAGGTCGCTGGCGCTCAGCACCGCGGATTTCTCCCCGCTGTTCACCAGGTTGACCTGGGTGGTGGCGGCCTCGACCGTGACCACCTGTCCCGTGCTCCCAACCTCCAGCACGATGTCGGTCAGGTCACGTGTGTCGCCCGGGTTCATCACGAATCCGGTGCGCCGCCAGGTCTTGAAGTCGGGTGCGGTGATCATAAGGGTGTAACTTCCCGGTCGTACCCCGGCGAAGGTGAAGCGGCCAACCTCATTGGCTACCGTCTGGCGGCTGTCCAGGGTGGCCTCGTTTTGCAGGTGAACCTGCGCATTGGGAATCACGGCGCCCGTGGGATCGGTGACCGTGCCCAGCAAACTGCCGGTGATCTGCGCATACCCTGTCCCTATGCAGAACAGGAGCAGGCATAGCGCTGGCAGCATCGGCAAGCGTCTTTTAGGTTTGAGTAATCGGTGCATAATTTCCCTCATATGAAGTTGTCTGAATGAAGCCAATCAAAGTCCTTTTTCGCTCCCGGCATTCTGGCCGCCGCTGCTCCGGGCCAGACCTGCGCAAGCGCCGCATTCGCTGTCCGGGGCTGCTGCTCGGCACGCCGCTTCCATCTCCGATTTCCTTGTTTCTGTTCTAACCATTACATGAGAACAACCGGCTTCGGGGTGGCGCAGGATCACGCCTTGCCGGCCGCCCTTGGAACCGCCTCCGGGCATACCTTCCAGCCGCGAACCAGGCTTCCGTGAACGTTAACGGTCCCGGACCAAGAGACAGGACTACGCAGGAAATTTAGGATGGCCCCATTGTTCCCCGCTGTGCCCAAACTCACGCATGCGCGTGACTGAAAACACTGGTAACCGGGCCGGAACGGCCTGGCTCCAGAACTGCCGCCGCCGCGATTTCATTAAAATATCCCGTGAAAAGGACACGCGATGAGTTTGCTTAATAGGCGGGCATTCACCAAGCTGGCTCTGGCCATGGGCGCGACGGCGGCCTGGGGCAACAGATTTGGCAAAGCCTCAACCAGTTCGTGGCGTGAGCGCCGCGATCTGTTTCCCGAAGGTGTGTGCTCGGCAGACCCCGGCAGCAACAGCGTTTTATTGTGGACACGATATCCCCGGGAGAGTGAGGAAAAGGCCGCCGGCCTTCGTGTTGAGGTCGCGGAGGACGAGCTTTTCCAAAATGTAATTGCAACCGCCAGTACCCGGGCCCTGGCAGCCTCAGACTGGACCTGCCGGGTTTTGGTCGGACAACTTAAACCGGCAAAAGTGTACTGGTACCGGTTCATGGATCGAGATGGAAATGGAAGCCGCGTGGGTCGAACCATAACTGCTCCCGATCGCCACGATCCCCGGCCTTTCGCTTTTGCATTTGTGAGTTGCCAGAACGCGAATATGGGCGCGCAGAACGCGTATCGCAGAATGATCTTCGACGACAAGCGCGCACTGCCGGAGAAGCAACTCGGGTTCGTATTGCACCTTGGCGACTTCATCTATGAGATCGTCTGGTATCCGGAAGACCGCCCCCAGGGTTATTACGGCCGCAAGCTTCGCGACATTGTTCGTTATCCGCTTGGCGAAAAAATCCGCGACTTTCATGTGCCCGCCAGCCTCGAGGATTACCGCGCGGTTTACCGCGCCTACCTGCATGATCCCGACTTGCAGGATGCGCGCGCCCGCTGGCCCTTCGTCAACATGTGGGACAACCACGAGTTCAGCTGGCTGGGCTGGCAATCCCTGCAAAAGTTTCAGGGACAGACGCGGCCGGCGCAGACCCGCAAGGTCGCCGCCAATCAGGCGTTTTTTGAATTTCAGCCTGCCCGGATGACCCGGCCCAACAGCCATTCTCTGGAGCAGTTCGATGGCCCCAAAGTAGTGGACACGCCGATTACCAGATTTGACGACCATGGCTTAGGCCAGGAAGTGAACAATCTTAAAGCCATCGGCAGCCTTACGGGCTATCGTGCGTTGCGCTGGGGACGCAATCTCGAACTGATCATCACCGACCAGCGCAGCTACTGCTCAGAGGAGCCGACGGGCATGGAAGAAGCCAAGCCTCTCATGAGCGGCGATTTTCCCGAGCTGATGCCGCAGCAGGCCATGGAAATTCTGGATGCAGGTCGCGCCTGTCACCAGGGAAATCCGCCGCCCAGTGTGCCCTCTGCCGACGGCAAGACTGAGGTCCCCAATGTCTGGAGTCACCGGCCTTCGCAGACCATTCTCGGCCAGAAACAGAAAGCATGGTTCCTTGAACGCTTAAAGCAATCGAAGGCTGTATGGAAAATCTGGGGGAATACGACTGCCACGCTCGAGATGCGCGCCGATCCGCAAAACTTGCCGCCCGGCGTTGGTAAGCCGTGGCGCTTGCAGGGCTATGCTGGTTTCCCCATCGCCGATTGGAGCACGGCGTATTGCGAACGAGGTGAAATATACGATTTTGTTCGCGAACACGGAATTACAGGTTTCGCCATCATCGCTGGCGACCGGCACAGCTTCTGGGCGGGCCTGGCCGCAAAATCTCTTCCGCCCCATCCCTTCTCTCCCGTCGGCATTGCCTTTGTCACGGGTTCCATTTCGGCGCCGGGCCTTGCCGAAGCGCTTGAGCATTCGCTCTCCAGGAGCCACCCCTTGCGGGAGCTTTATGTTGGACAGGGCCCCAATGACCAGGCTCCTCAGCCCACGATAAACCTGCTTCTTAAGCACGGCGTCAGGTCATGCCTGGAATACGTGAAGACCGGAGATGTGCAAAGAGCGCGGTCACTCTCCAACCCGGAGTTGTCGCCGCATGTCTCCTTCGTGGACATGGGTGGGCATGGCTATTCTATGGTTCGCGTCGCCGGCGACCGCCTGGAAACCGAATTCGTCTGCATTCCTCGCCCGCTCCAGCCGAGCGCTCGGGAGGACGGCGGGCCTGTCAAATATCGCGTAAGATTTCGCTCCCGCATTTGGCAAGCAGGAAAGACGCCGAAGTTGGAGACTCAGATTCTGGAGGGAGACCCCAAGTTCTCCCTATGAGATGCTTTCCCTCGCAGCTTTCGCTACGCCCGCGCTCAGGATAAATGTTCCCGTTTATTTTCTCTGTCTTGGCTGTCAATACATTTCTGTGCATACTGTTTTGTGCATACAATTCTGTGCTGACGATATGTTCCGCGCGGAACATTGGCGCGTCAGCCGCCCAGTTTTTCCAGCATTCCGGCGGTAACCAGCTTCTTCTCGATGTGCCGCTGCAGGGTCTGGATCAGGAACTTGCGCAGGTCGGCCGCCTGGGATTTCGGCCAGGGCTTGCCGGCAAAGGCTTCGAGGGGCGCGCGAAACATCTGTGCCGCCAGCGCGCGCGACTCCGCCGGCATCTCGGAGGAAGCCAGCCGCTTGTCCTCCGGGCACATCAGGCCGTCGGCTAGCGCATGAAAGTAGGCCCGGCTGCCATGGAGCGAGCGCCCGCAGGCCAGGCACTCGGAAAGCTCGGGCAGGTAGCCCATCAGGCGGGTCATCCAGAGCTCGAAGTAGGTGACAGGCAGCCAGATTTCGGCGCCGCGCAGCCCGGCCAGCACGGAAAGCGCCAGCCGAAAGACAGCGTCGTTGGCCTCGCGGTCGGGCAGAAGCTCATCGAGCAGCTCGGCCACGTGCCCCAGCGCCACCGCCCGCGCATAGCTCACCTCGCTCGCCAGGGGCGACTCCAGCACCTCGCAGGAATCGAGCCGCGCCAGCTCCTGCCCTTCGCGGTCTTCATAAAAAGCTCGCACCCAGGTCAGGGGCTCAAGCGCCCCGCCGAAGCGCCGCTTCGATTTCTTGGCCGAGCGCGCCACACCCTTGACCTTGCCCTCCAGGCGGGTGAACAGCGTGACCAGCAGGTCCGCCTCGCGCAGCGGATAGGTGCGCAGCACGATCGCTTCTGATTCTTTCAGGGGCATGGAGCAGTCAGCGTTCAGGGTTCAGCTTTCAAGCCATTAGCCTTGGCATTTGGACCTCCCGGGCAAGACAACACCGCAACCTTCCAAAGCCTCGCGATTGAGGGCCTAACAATTCCACACAAGCGAAAGGCGCGTTTCCTGAAAAGGAATCGCGCCTTGAAAGCCGCCACCGGTGAAAACTGCTCTTGCTGAAAGCTGACGGCTGAGTGCTGAAAGCTATCTTCCGTAGTAGGCCGCGTTGCGGGCGGTAAACTCTTTCCACTTCTCCGGCAGGTCGTCGAGCACGAAGATGGCCGACACCGGGCACACCGGCACGCAGGCGCCGCAATCAATGCACTCCACGGGATCAATGTAGAGCAGCTCTTCGGTGGCGTAGGCTTCCTCGTCCTTTTTGGGGTGGATGCAATCCACCGGGCAAGCATCTACGCAGGCGGTATCTTTGGTCCCGATGCACGGTTCAGCAATCACGTATGCCATTGGCGTTTCTTCTCCTGGACGGGTTCCGGGCCGGAGCTCCTGCCCCACGGAACCGCACATTCTAGCAAGAATGGTCGGATGGGTACAGGATATCTCATTCCCGCCCGGCCGGGTAAGGCCGAATGGCGTCTCAGGGCCGCCGGACGGCGATTCTGCTCCATTCCCCGGTTGGCGCATAGGGACCCCAGATTAACCACGAAGGGCACGAAGGACCACGAAGGAATTCTCAGAGGTGTCTGTGGTGGGGTTGAACGAATGAGAGCAGGAAATTCTAAGGTGGGCGCGGTTCCCACGGCCGCCGCGCTCATGGCTCGGTCAGAGGGGTTACTGCGAGGCCAGAGGATGCACGGGTCCAGTCAATCGGAAGCAGCTTGCCGACGGCGAATATCCAGGTAAGCGAACCGGCCATGGTAATGAGCGCGGTAATGGCAAAGGGCCAGAAGAAACGACCAGTGCGGTCCAGCAGCAGGCCGGTCAGCGCGGGCGCGGCCACGCCGGCCAGATTGCCCATGAAATTCTGCAGGCCGGTCCATTTGCCGGCCGCCAGCGGCCCGGCCAGTGTCTGAGTGATGGCCCAGGTGTTGGAGGCGCTGACGCCCCAGGCCACGGTTGCCAGAAGCAACCATGCTACGGCAAGCTGGGTGCCGCTCACCACGCAGGCGGCCAACAGGATTCCAGTGGCGATTTGTCCCGCGCACATGAAGGTCTTGCGCACCAGCGTGGGGCTGCCGCCGGCGGCGATCCACAGGTCAGAAACCCATCCCGCGGCGGTGGTGGAAAGCGCCATCAGCAGGTAGGCCAGGCCGCCGATTTTTCCCATCGTAGCCAGCGAGAAGCCGCGGTCGCGCACCAGATAGAAAGGCAGCCAGGTGATCAGGAAATAGAGCGCGTAATCCATGCAGAAAAGACCGGCGCAGGTTCCCCAGGCGGAGCGCTGGCGCAGAATCGCCAGCATGGTGGGTGCGGAATGGTTTGATGCGGCATCGAGCGAGGGCTTTAGGTTGGCGTGGCGCACGGTCCAATAAGACCACGGCGCCAGCCACAGAAGCCCGGCCAGGCCGAGCAGAAGAAAAAACGGCCGCCAGCCGAAACGGCCGAGGAAGAGGCCTCCGCCGAAGGTGCCGAAGGCCGAGCCACAGGCCATGCCGGCGATGATGACGGCATTGGCGAAGCCGCGGCGGTGCTCGGGAAAGTGGCGCGACAGAAGATTGGAGCAGGCGGGATAGGAGACCGACTCGCCCGCGCCCAGGGCCAGCCGCGCCGCGAGCAGCGCGGCGAAGACGTGCACCATACCGGTGACCGCGGTGGCCAGTGACCAGAGCAGGAATCCGCCGGCCAGCACCCAGTTGACGTTGAAGCGGTCCACCAGCCAGCCGGAGACGATCAGGAAAAGCGAGTAGGTCCAGAAGAAGGATGAGAGCAGCAGGCCAAGGTGCGTGGCGGTGAGGTGAAATTCATCTTTCACCAGAGGCGCGGCGATGGAGAGGCTGCCGCGGTCTATGTAGTTGATGAAGAGAGAAATTGCCAGCAGGGCGAGCACACCGTGCATTGGGCGGGAAGATTCGGCGGCCATGGTCGTGGCATTCTCTCCCGCGGGAGCGTGGAGTTCAAGCATCGACAGCAGGTCTCTCCACTCCGTGCGCCCTTTCTTCGGAAGGCCAGGCTGTGGCCGAGATGACAGAGCGGTGTTGCGTTGCCACCCTGAATGTTTATCGAAATGGATTGGCCACTGTGATGCCGAAGTATTTTTGAGAAGGGTTCAGGTCTTCGGACCAGATCCGTTGGCACCCGGCGCGCTCGGCGGCGGCGATGATGAGACCATCGTAAAAATGGATGTGGTAGGCGGCATGCGCCTCCACCGCCCGGCGCGTCGTCTCAGCCTCCACCGGATATGGGCAAGATGACCAAGATCAAGGACCGGTTCCAGTCTGGATGAGGACGTACAAATTGTGACGCGTAACCTTGTAACCGGATCATCAGATCGCAATCCTGACGACAGGGCCCGTAGTGTAATGGCAACATGGCACTCTGTCACAGTCGCAGATGCGGGTTCGAATCCCGCCGGGTCCATTCTCCCTTGTGGAGGAGTTCTGTTTGAGGAGAAAACGCAGAGATAATCTCCTCAAGTTACTTGACACCGTAAGGTGCTTTTTCGAATACTGGGGTAGACAGAGTGCTGACACTATGGATTGGAGAATGGCTCCGAGAAATCGGGGCCATTGTTCTTTTCGCTGCGAGGCAATTGACCGTCGGCATCTGTTCAGACGAGGCTCGTCCCGAGTCATAAATCAATATTACCCATCCCCGCAGCGCGTGAAGGGCTCGTATTTTTGAGGCCTGGTAGCGATCCTTCGGCTCCGCCGCGCCTGCGGCGCGACTCCGCTCAGGATGATAGGGTTCCGGGAGAGAGACTTCTGCTAGCTGGGCACCATTTCCCTTGTCCCACTCGGTTCGTACTCGACGATAT
>Ga0335081_10009770_pt1 | contig 15468 bp, 16 predicted proteins | sample Lox_Sample_35_FD_206713 | JGI IMG/M metagenome (GOLD analysis project Ga0335081, IMG submission 206713) | Soil microbial communities from Loxahatchee National Wildlife Refuge, Florida, United States - Lox_Sample_3.5 | ecosystem: Environmental > Terrestrial > Soil > Wetlands | place: USA... | reverse complement strand
GGGCGCGCGGATCGTGCTTGTCGACGACGCGGAAGTGCGCGCCGCGATGACGGCATCGTGGTTGCGGCAAATGGGATGGCGGGACGTAACCATCCTGACGGAGAAGGGGACCGAGGCTGGCTGGCCCACCGCGCCTGTACTCGAGGTCGAAACGGTATCCGGTGCCTCAATGAGCGTGAAGGAGCTCAGCGAGCTTCTGTCGCGCAACGGCGCAACGGTCATCGACGTTTCGCTGAGTCGGAATTATCTGGCGCGGCATATTCCGGGCGCCTGGTTCGCCATCAGGACCCGGCTCGCTCGCGCGCTCGAAAACATACCGCTCCATGGCACGGTGGTGCTGACCTCGGAGGATGGCGCATTGGCAAAGCTCGCGGTCGCCGAGGCGGCCGGTCTGGTAGACCGTCCCGTGCGTTTCCTTGAGGGCGGCAACGCGGCATGGCAGGCCGCCGGCAACGCATTTTCCACCGAAGGCCACATGGCCGACGACATCGTCGACCAATGGCGCAAGCCCTATGAACGCGGCGGCGATACCAGAGCGGCCATGGCCGAATATTTGGCTTGGGAAACGGATCTGCTGCCGCGCATCGAACGCGACGGCTCTTTGAAGTTTTTCTGCGGCGCGTGAACCTGATCCTATAAGGGATGCCAGGCAGTATCCTGGGTGCTCGGCGCGGACGCCGCATGCCGCGCCGCATCGATGACCTTGAGCAGCGCCCGCAACACCTCCACCACGCCGTCGCCGCTGACCGCGGAAATCACCAAGGGATTTTTCTTGATCACACGGCGCAAGGCGGCTGCTTGCCGCTTGATCTCATCTGGCGTGAGCGCATCGGCCTTGTTGAGCGCGACAATCTCCGGCTTGTCGGCAAGACCTTGGCCGTAGGCGGCAAGTTCGGCACGAACCGTGCTATACGCTGCGCCCACGTCAGCGGCCGTTGCATCGACCAAGTGCAACAACACGCGGCAGCGCTCGACATGGCCCAGGAAACGATCGCCGAGGCCGACGCCTTGGTGGGCGCCCTCGATCAGGCCGGGAATATCCGCCAGCACGAATTCGCGGCCGTCGGCGTTCACGACACCGAGCTGGGGATGCAGCGTCGTGAAGGGATAATCGGCGATCTTCGGCTTGGCGGCGCTGACCGCGGCAAGAAAGGTCGACTTGCCGGCATTGGGCAGCCCGATGATTCCGGCGTCCGCGATCAGTTTGAGCCGCAGACGGATGGTGAGCACAGTGCCAGGCTGGCCAGGATTGGCATGACGCGGCGCGCGGTTGGTCGACGACTTGAAATGCGCATTGCCAAAGCCGCCGTTGCCGCCGCGCAGCAGCACGGCGCGCTCGCCGGCCGCGGCTAGATCGGCAAGCAGCGTCTCGCCGTCCTCTTCGTATATTTGCGTCCCGGCCGGGACTTTGAGGACGATGTCGGGACCGTTGGCGCCATGGCGGTCTTTGCCCATTCCGGCGCCGCCGTTCTTGGCGGTGAAATGCTGCTGATAGCGGTAGTCGATCAAAGTATTGAGGCCTTCCACGGCCTCCGCGACGACGTCGCCGCCTCTGCCGCCGTCGCCTCCGTTCGGTCCACCGAACTCGATGAACTTTTCACGGCGGAACGACACGCAGCCGTTACCGCCATCGCCGGAGCGAATATAGACCTTGGCCTCGTCGAGAAATTTCATCTCAGGCAGTTCAACCGTATGCGTGCGAAATCGGCCTGCGACTTCATGCGCAGGCCGTAGATACATATTCGCACGGCGGCAATTACGCCACTTCGCGGGCTCGTCCCCAGGCCTTGAGTGACGCCCACAAACCGCGATCGAGGCGGAAGCGGTCGAGCGGTGCGGACGAGTTGATGGCACGGATGCGGTAGAGGCCGACGCCGGTCCACTGAAATCCGCACTTCTCCAGCACCCGCCGCGAGGCCGGGTTGCTGACCCGCGCGCCCGCTTGCAGGGCGTCATGGCCGAGGACGGCGAAGGCATGATCGATGACGGCGCGAACGGCCTCCGTGGCGTAACCGCGGCCCCAAAAGGGCCTGCCGATCCAATAGCCGACCTCCGGCGCGTTCTCGCGCGGTTCGACGCCGCAGACGCCGATCAATTCGCCGCCACAGGCTATGGCAAAGGTGGCCTCGCCGTCCTGACGGTTGATTGCCGCGATGAAGCGCTCGGCGTCGTCGACGCCGTAGGGGTACGGGATGCGCGCGGTATTTTCCGCGACGTGGCGATCGTTGACGAGACGCACGATGGCTTTGACGTCGCCGCGCCGCGGTGCGCGCAGCATGAGCCGCTCGGTTTCGAGCGCGGGCACCCCGCGCGCCTCCGGCTTTTCCGCGAGGAACGGCTTTGCTGTTTGGCTTGCGAGAGTCATTGCTTGGGCTCCTGCAGAAAACCGAAAGGGGAGCCGGCATGCCGGTCTCCCCTTTTCGGAGCCCATTCGGGTCCGCCGGTTCGACTGGATGCCGGCGGACCTCATATGATCCACCGTATTACTGCGCCGCTGCCTCCGACGGACGTACTGAGACAAAAACGCGGCCTTTAGTTTTGGTACGGAACTCGACTTTGCCGTTGATCAACGCAAACAGGGTATGGTCTTTGCCGATGCCGACATTGCGGCCCGCGTGCCATTTGGTACCGCGCTGACGCGCGATGATGTTGCCGGCGAGTACCTCGGTACCGCCGAAAATCTTCAGCCCCAGCCGCTGGCCCGCCGAGTCGCGGCCGTTGCGCGAAGAGCCGCCTGCTTTCTTGTGCGCCACTACTGGCCTCCAAACCTACTAGTTAGAAACACCTATACCGGATTCGTGACAAAAGCATCACTCGCCGGCATCACTTCTTTTTGCCCTTTATTGCCGGGTTTTTCGCTCCCGCCGACGCCTTGGCTTTCGACTTGCTGGGCTTCTTTGCCGCAGCCCGCTCTTCGCCAGCTTCGGCATCGGTGGCCGTCTCGGCCCGCGGCGGCGCTGCAGGTTTCGACGCCGATTTCTTCCTCGGCGGCGCCTCCTTGCTCGGCTTCTTACCGTCGGTCAGGATCTCGGTGATGCGAAGCAACGTGAATTCCTGACGATGACCGATCTTGCGCCGCGAATTCTTCCGCCGGCGCTTCTTGAAGGCGATAATTTTGGCGCCGCGGCCCTGCTCGATGACTTCGGCTGCGACCGTGGCGCCCGCAACCATGGGGGTGCCAAGGGTCACGCTGTCGCCGCCCACGACCATGACCTCGCCGAACTCGACGATCTCACCCGGTTCGCCCTTGACCTTGTCGACCTTGAGCACGTCCTCGGCGGCTACCCGGTATTGCTTGCCGCCTGTTTTAAAGACCGCGAACATCTCACTTCCTCGCAATGCCGTTTTTCGGATTCGCGTCCGGACCGGCTCTTTTCGGTCAATTTCTGCTGATGGTTAGCGGACAATGGGCGCAATGCCGCACGGACCCGCACCGACCGCCGTCCTTATGACGTTCCGATAAGTGCCTGTCAAGAAATGCAAAGCGCCCCCTATGCTCCGCGCCCCGCGCGTCTTGGCATGAGCGCCAAATTAGTGGCCGTTTCCGCCGCGGCCGTGTTAAAGCGCGACGGACTATAGCGAAAAAGCCGATTACCGAGGAGGAAGCGGCCGATGATCGCAAAGGCGACCAGAGCCCTTTCCCGCCGCGCCTTGCTGGCGACGGCGTTTCCGGCAATGGCAGTCACGATCGCCCGCGCCCAAACCGCCACCCCGGCGGCGGCCTATCCGGACCGCCAGGTCACGTTCATCGTGCCGTTTGCGCCGGCCGGCGGCACCGACGTGCTGGCGCGACTTCTCGCGGAGCAGCTCGAACAAGCCCTTGGCGCGCCGTTTGTCGTCGAAAATCGTCCGGGCGCGGGAACCGTCATTGCCACCAACTTCGTCGTCAAATCGCCGCCCGACGGCTACACCATCATGATGGACGTCTCCTCGCTGGCAATCGACGTCACCCTTTACAAATCACTGCCCTACGATCCGGCCAAGGACCTGGCGCTGGTCGCTCTCATCGCCAGAGTGCCGTTCGTTCTCGTCGTCAATCCGTCGCTTCAAGTAAACAGCGTCGAGGACCTTATAAAACTCGCCAAACAACGGCCGCTCAGCTACGGCTCCGGCGGCATTGGCGCGTTTCATCATCTGGCCGCCGCGCTGTTCTGCAGCATGACCGGCATCAAGATGACCCACGTGCCCTACCGCGGTACGGCTCCGGCGCTCAACGATGTGATGGGCGGCTATATCCAGCTGATGTTCAGCGACCTCGGCCCGGCGCTGCCGCTGATCAATGCAGGCAAAATTCGTCCGCTTGCGGTGACGACCAAAGAGCGGTTTGCGGCGCTTCCGAACGTTCCGCCGCTCGCCGATGCGGGTGTACCCGGCTTCGATGCTGCGGCGTGGCAAGCCGTCGCCGCGCCGGCCAAGACGCCGCAACCGGTCCTCGCCAAGCTCAATTCGCAGCTCAATGCCGTCATGGCCAGGGGTGATGTGCGCACGCGCATCAGTGACTTCGGCATGATCCCGGTCGGCAGCGGTTCGCTCGACGATCTGCGTCAATTTTTCCAATCCGAGATCGCGCGCTGGGCCAAAGTGGTCGAGGAAGCCGGCATCGCCCACTCCGAATGAGCAACTCGGCAGACCAGACTGCGCCGGACGATGTCACCCGCCGCCTTCCCGCGGGTGATGAAATCTTTCTCGATCACATCGCTCACTTTGTGCACGATGGCGAAGCCGCGAGCCGCGCGCTGGCCCGCTGCGGCTTCAGTCCGACGCCGATTTCGGTCCAGGTCCATCCGGATGCCGCCGGTGGCTCGCGCCCGACCGGAACGGCCAACGTGACCGCGATGCTGGAACGCGGCTATCTCGAGGCCCTGTTCAAGACCTCGGACACTCCGCTAAGCCGCGAATTCGACGGCTACCTCACCCGTTACGCGGGGGTGCATATCGCCGCCTTGGCCGTTGCCGATGCCGGGAAGGCCCATCGACGGCTGGCAGCCAGCGGTTTCGCCGTGCGCGATTTGGTGCATATGCAGCGGCCGGTCGGAACCGCAACCGGTGCGGCGACGGCGGCTTTCACCATTGCGCGCGTCGAGCCGGCGGCGATGCCGGAAGGGCGGATCCAGCTCTTGACCCATCACACCGAACAAACGGTGTGGCAGGAGCGATGGCTGTCACAGCCGAACAGCGCCGTGGGTCTCATCGACATCATGATCGCGGTCGCCGATGTGGCGGAAGCGGCGGAGCGCTTTGGGCGCTTCACTGGCCGCGCGGCGACACCAACGCAGGGCGGCGCGCTCATCCGCTTGGACCGCGGCGGCATCTATCTTCTCACCCACGAGCGCGCGGCGGAAAAACTGCCGGAAGTGGCGTTCGGCGCACCCCCGTTCATGGTGGGGTATGCATTGCAGGTCAAATCGCTCGCGACAGCAGAAGCCGCCGTCGACAATGCTGGCCTGGAATGGCACGCCTTCGAAGATGGCATTGCCGCCGCGTTTCCAGCGGAGCTCGGCGAAGGAGCATGGCTCTTTGTCGAACGCGCTTCGGGCTTGCCGTGGCGGCGCTAAAGCCTACGCAGGGACGACTTCCTTGACCGCGCCGCGCCAGCCGGTGTGGGTGAGGTCGAACACGACGCCGTCAGGGTCGCGATATTTCGCCTCATAGAAGGACAAGGGAGACGTCGGACGACCGGCGAGATAGGTCCCGCCGGCTTCCATGACCTTCTTCTCCGCCGCGTCGAGATCGTCCACCCACATGCCGAAGTGATAGAGACCGGGCTTTTCGTCACCTTCGGTTTTCAAGAGCGCCACGTTCATCACGCCGTCCGACATATACACGCCGCGGCGCGCGGTGCCGGCCCGCGTCATGCCGAAGGCTTGCTCGAAAAATGCAGCGGCTTTCTCGGGATCGGGAACAATGATCGCGATGTGGCGGAGCCTGGTTGCCATCGGCCATCTCCAATCTGTCGCACCCAGTGGTCCAATTCCAACATTCGCATCCCACTGGGGTATGGCGCAGCTTAATCGGCGGTGCGATATTTGCAAACTGATTGGCGCAACTTGCCTCGACTGGACGGATGAGAGTTCCTTGCACACGCCGGTAAATATCGAAGCGAATATCGAAACCTCCTGGCCGGACGCGATTTACGCGCAGTTTCGCCGTGTCGGCATTCGCCAGGTCGGTTATGTGCCCGACGCCGGCCACAGTCGCCTCATCGCGCTGTGCCGCGACGATCCGAACATCGCCGACGTCGTGCTGACGACAGAGGAGGAAGGCGTCGGGCTCGTTGCCGGCGCCGCGCTCGGCGGCCAGCGGGCGGCGCTCTTGATGCAGTCAAGCGGCGTCGGCAATTGCGTCAACATGTTTTCGCTGTTACGCAATTGCGGCTTCGGTTGCGTCGTCCTCGTCACCATGCGCGGCGAGTTCGGCGAATTCAATCCGTGGCAAGTGCCTATGGGCATGATCACCGACGACGTCCTGCGGCTTTGCGGCTTTCTCACCTATCGGATCGACGATCCCGACGCCGTCGGCGAGACCGTCGGCGCCGGCTGCGACATGGCGTTCAACGGCAATCTCCAGGTCGCCTTTCTTCTGTCGCAGCGCCTGATCGGACCCAAAGTGTGGACACGATAATGCTCGACCGGCGCGATTTCGTCCGGCAGCTCCTGATCGGCCGCGGCGATCTTCTCGTCGTGCCGGGGCTCGGCTCCGCGACCTACGACGTCGCCGCGGCCGGCGATCATCCGCTCAATTTTTATCTCTGGGGCGCCATGGGCGGCACTGCCATGATCGGGCTGGGACTCGCTTTGGCGCGGCCGGATCGTCGGGTCGCTGTGCTGACCGGCGACGGCGATATGCTGATGGGCATCGGCAGCCTCGCCACGATCGGCATCAAGCAGCCGAGCAATCTCGTCATCGTGGTGCTCGACAACGCCCATTACGGCGAAACCGGCATGCAGCCGAGCGCGACCAAGGACGGCATCGATCTCGTCGCCATGGCGCTGGCCTGCCGTTTCAAGCACGCGCGCTCGGTTTCGCGAATGGAGGAAGCGGCGGACGTGCGCACTCTATTGCACCGCGGGGAAGGCCCTATCCTCATCAGTGCACGGATCAAGGCCGAGGACGTGCCGCGGGTGTTGCCGCTGCGCGACGGTCACGCGATCAAGCAGCGATTTATCGATGCCTTGAATTCCGTCCGATGACGCCGTCGAAATTACGCGTACGCGATCCTGAACCCGCCGACGAGACGGCGTGGCGAGAACTCTGGGCGCAATACAATGACTTCTACGAGAAGAAAGTCCCCGAGGCCATCACGGCGCATACATGGCGGCGCATTCTCGATCCGGCGTCGTTGATCTTGGGTCGGCTCGCCACCGTCGATGATGCAGTGATCGGATTCACCAACAGCGTTCTTCACGAAATCACCTGGGCAATCGCGCCAGTCTGCTATCTCGAAGATCTTTTCGTCGCGCCCACCTTCCGCGGCCGCGGCTGCGGGCGCATGCTGATCGCCGATTTGATTGAGCGCGCCAAATCGAACGGCTGGTCGCGGCTCTATTGGCACACGCGGGCCGGCAACCCGGCGCGGCGGCTGTACGACGAATTCGGCAATGCCGACGATTTCGTGCGCTACCGGCTGTTTTTCCCGGACATCATGCTTTAGCCGCCCGTTTCACCGCTTCGATGATTTCCGGATAGGCGGCGCAGCGGCAGAGATTGCCCGTGAAGTAATCGCGGATGTCGTCTTCGCTGGGATCGGCATTCTCGTCGAGCAATTGCTGCGCCATCATCACGAAGCCGGGCGTGCAGAAGCCGCATTGAAACGCGCCGCACTCGATGAAGGCCTGCTGCACCTTGGACAACGCGCCGCCGGCATCGAGATTTTCGATTGTGATAACCGATTTGCCGTCCACCCAGACCGCGAAATAAAGACAGCCGGAAACGGCCTTGCCGTCGACCAGCACCGTGCAGCAGCCGCACAGTCCCTGGCCGCAGCTTTCGCGGGCGCCGAACAAATCGAAGCGCTGCAGCAGCTCGACCAGGTTGCGATGCGGCTCGATGACGGTCGAGACCGCCTCGCCGTTGAGCGTGAAATTGATGGTGCGCGCGCTCATCGTCGGTCCCATCATTCGTCGGCCAGCGGCCGGCCGGCCTTGGCGCGCAAGGCACGCAGCACGGCCTCGGCGGTGATCGGCAGCTCGGTGATCCGCACGCCCACGGCATCATGGATGGCGTTGGCGATCGCCGGCGACACGCCGAAGGTGCCCGACTCGCCTAAGCCTTTGGCGCCGAAAGGTCCCGAATGCTGCTCGGCCGTAACAAGTTCGTTCTCCATGGGCGGAATGTCGCCGATACCGGGAATTTTGTAATCGGCGAGCGAGGCATTGGTGATCTGGCCGCCGTCGAGATGCATGGCTTCCGACATCGTAAAGCCGAGCTGCATGATCGCCGCCCCGGAAAGCTGCGTGCGCGCGACGCCGGGATTGATCGGCTTGCCGCAATCGGCGGCGTTGATCAGCCGCAAAATGCGCACGTGGCCGGTCTCGGTGTCGACCTCGACCTCGACGGCCGCGCCGCCGACCATCCAGAACGGCGTGACGTTATCCGACAGCCCGGTCTGCGGATCGGGCGACTTATAGCTCGGCACGTAGCTCGCCGTGCCGATGACATTGCCGGCCTGCATGCCGTAGCGCTTCTTGAATATCTCCGCCGGCGGGTAATTGGTGCCTTCGGGCAACCCGGCTTCGCTGGCGAGCGCACGCAGCTTTGACCGCGCATCCTCAGCCGCGAGCCGCACGGCGGTGCCCATGTGGAACAGCGAGCGCGACCCCAGGGTGCCCATGTCATACGGCGTGATGTCGGTATCTGGAGCAACGACGCGCACGTCCTCGGCCGCCACGTCGAGCACTTCGCCGACGATCTGCGCGAAGGCGGTGTCGGAGCCCTGCCCCATGTCGACCGTACTCTTGTAGAGGTACACGCTGCCGTCGGCGGAAACATTGACGATGGCGACGGAGGTCGTCGGCGAGATCGACGCTTTGAGGCCGATGGCGATGCCGCGCCCGCGGCGCAGCGTGCCCGAGCCGCGGTCGAAGCCCTTGTTCCAGCCGATTCGCGCCGCCAGCGCATCGAACACTTCGGCGGTGGCGGCGTCCTGCAACACGGTGCCGCTCGCCTGCGGCCGGCCGTCGCGCAACAGATTCTTGCGGCGGAACTCGAGCGGATCGACGCCGAGCTCGCGCGCAATCAAATCGGTGTGACTCTCGTAAGCCCAGACCAATTGTGGGACGCCGAAGCCGCGCAAGGCGCCGGCCGGCGTGCGATTGGTATAGAGCGCGTAGGAATCGATGCTGATATTGTCGATGTCGTAAGGTCCCGCCGCGGTGAAGCCGGATTTCTGCGTTACGCGCGGACCGATGTCGGCATAAGCGCCGCCGTTCCAATAAACTTGACAGGAGCGCGCCACCAAGCGTCCGTCCTTGTCGACGCCGCTTTTGATGCGGAACGTCGTCGGGTGCTTGGTGATCATGTAGAACTGCTCTTCCATGGTCAGCGCGATCTTCACCGGGCGGCGAACGAGCATGGCCAACGCTGCAACCAGGGCTTCCAGCTTGACGTAGACCTTGGAGCCGTAGCCGCCGCCCAGATACGGCACCTTGACCCGCACGTGGTTTTCCGGCCAGCCGAACAGCCGCGCGATTTCGATGCGCACAAACGACGGCGTCTGGTTCGAGGTGTGGATCGTCAAGCGGCCGTCGCCCGGTTCGGCGATCGCGACGTGCGGCTCGAACGGCAGGTGCAGGCACTGCTGGGTTTTGAACGTGTGCTCGAACACGCGGTCGGCGGTCGCGAAGGCTTTATCGGCGTCGCCGCGCCGCAAGTGATAGTCGAGCGCGACGTTGGTGCCCTTACGGCCTTGCAAGTGTTTCAGATCGGCAAAGGTGCCGGCCGGCCGCAATACCTCATGAACCAGGGTGTCCGGTTGCATCGCCGCGACTTCGTCGTACACCGCCGGCAATTCCTCGTATTCGGCGGAGATCAGCTGCACGGCTTGCTCCGCCACATGCGGATCGCTCGCCAAGACGGCAGCGACCGGTTCGCCGACATAACGCACCTTGTCGAGCGCCAGGATCGGCTGGTCGTGAAATGCGGGCCCGTAATAGGGCTCCGGAATGAGCTTGCGGATGTCTTCGCCGGTGACGACGCGGTACACGCCGGGCAGTTCCCGCGCCGCTTGCGTATCGATGCCGCGAATGCGGCCGTGCGGCACGGTGGCGCGAAACACCTTGCCGTACAACATGCCGGGCAGCCGGAGATTATGCGTGTAATCGGCGCGGCCGCTGACTTTGGCGCGCGCTTCAAGGCGCCGAACATCGCGTCCAACCTGGTTCATGACTTCACCCGTGCCGCGTCGTCGGCCAGAGCCTGGCGCATGGCGCGGCGCACATAGACGCGCAAAAGTTCGCGCTTGTAGGCCGCTGAGCCATGCGCATCCGCGAGAATGGAAGCTTCCGCCACTGCAGCGTCGCCGGCGCGTGCGAGCGCCGCGTCGTCCGGTGCCGCACCTTGCAAAACTTTTTCCGTACCGGTCATGCGCGTGACTTTTTCGGTCGCGGCGCTGACCACAATGACAGGGTCGCGGATGGCGCCGTTTACCAGCCCATACGCCACTGCGACGCCGAGCGCGGGCCAGTCGTCCGCAGAGCGCGAAGTGACTTTCATGTAGGCCGCCTTGCGGCCGTTCAGAGCCGGAACCGTTACCTCCGTTATGAGCTCGTTTTTCTCCAGCACCGTCTCGTAATAGCCGGAATAAAGCTGCTCCAGCGGCAACATGCGTTCGCCTTTCGGACCGACGACGGTGAGGCGCGCGCCGAGCGCGGTGAGCACCGGCGGCAGGTCCATGTGCGGATCGCCATGCGCCAGCGCGCCGCCGACACGGGCGACATTGCGCACGCGCGGATTCGACAATCGGCGCAAGGCGCGTTTGAGAACCGGCAGTCGGGAAGCGACGTTTCCGTCTTTTTCCACCTCGCTCAACGTCGCCATGGCGCCGATCCGCACTTCACCGCTGCCGTTAAGCGCGATCCCGGAATAGCGCGGCTCGATGCGATGCAGACAGACCAAGCGGCTCGGCGCGAACACGCCCGCCTTCATCATCAGCATCAGCGCGGTGCCGCCGGCGACGGGGCGGATTGTCGGCTCTTGCGGATCGAGCAGACCGATCGCTTCTTGCAGCGAACTCGGCTCCACCATTTCAAACGGAATCACAACGCGTTTCTCCGGCGGATTTCTTGGCAGCTTAGGCGGACGCGACGCTCAACACATGATCGGCGATTTGGGCGCGGGTGCCGACCCAGATGTCAGGCGACGACATCGCCTGCTCGATGATCTTCTCATAAAAATAGGCGCCGCGATGATGACCGAAAATATGGGCGTGGCTGGTCACATCGATGATGCGAAGCTCGCCATTGCCGGCGCGCGCGATCTCGATCACCTCGTTGTAGGACTCGAGCATCATGCGCGGCGGGTGGCCGTATTTCATCGAGGGCATGTCGTTGACGTCATAGGACAGCGGAATGCCGACGATCCTTTTGTTGCCGTGGTCGACGACGCAAGGCAGGTCGGTGTTGAAGACATCGCCGTACCAGCGATAGCCGGCCTCGGCGAGGAGCTTTGGGGTGGAAAGCTTCGACGTGCCGCGCGGCGACAGCCAGCCGACGATCTTGTGACCCGAGGCCTGTTCCAGGAGCTTGGTGCAGCGCGCGATATTGGCGCGCTCGTCTTCGTCGGACAAAAGCGCCGGGATGACGTCCATGGCGTAGGAATGCGACAGCACTTCGTGGCCGTTATCCGCGATTGCCTTGACGGTCGCCGGCGCGCGCTCGGCGATGACGGCATTGGTCATGACGCTCGCCCTGGCGCCGTGGCGGGCGAACGCCTCCATTAGCCGGTGGATGCCCACCTCGACCCCATAGGCGGCCCAGGAAATCGCCATGGTGTCGAGCACCCCGGGCGGCAGCGGATTGCCCATCGGGCTGATGCCGGGCGCCTTGCCGTCCGACCAGGCTTCGAGACAGACATTGAACACGACGGCAATGCGCTTGCCGGTCGGCCACTCCCAATTCGGCTTATTCTTCATTCGCAGGTCCGGACACGGAACGCAGTCTGTGCCCAGGTTAAATCACAGGAGGGTTCGCCGCGTCGAGAGCAGGTTCAGACGCGTTGCGGTCGCGGGCTCATGAACCAGGTACCGGCGACCACTAGCGTCGCCAGCAAGGCTGGCGCGATGGCAAGCGAAAGGCTGGCCGCGGCAACAGCGGCGGTGGCGGCCCAGCCGATAGACGAAAAGGCCTCGGCGAAAGTCGCCAACCGCGAGGAAACCTGACGGCGGCGAAATTGGCTGCGTTTGGCCTGGCTGCGGAACCAGAGCTGGATCGAGGTCGCCGCGATCGCTGCAACGGCAATGCCGGCGATTGTGACCAGCGCATGCCACGGCGAAGCGAACGCCAGCACCGCGACAAGCGGAGCGAAAATCACGGCGATAATGCCAAGGACAGCCTCGATCTTGGCGCGGATGACAAAACCGCTCGAGATCGGCGCGGAGGCGACAAGATCGGGCGCATCTTCCCCCGAAATGGCGAGCCAGGCGAGTCCGCCGGCAAGCTGCCCCGCCGCCATGACCAGCACCGGGACCAGGAGCTGGTAGGCGCCTTGGCCGCCATTGAAGCTCCGCCACAGCAGGACCGCCGGGGGAATGAGATACAACATCTGCATCAAGGTCTGCGACACCAGCCAAGGATCGCGCCGCAACAGGGTCCATTCCTTGGTCCGCAACGTCCCGGACGGCGAACTCTCCCGAAATGCGGTGGCACGCCGCACTTCGACGACCGCCGCGGCGTCGACACTTGCCGCTGTGATGGCGTATGCGCCAAAGCGGGGCGCCACGATTGCGATCACCGCGGCAAGCATGGCCAAGCTTAGGACGAGCACGGTTAGGAGCGCCGCGCCGTCACCGAGCGCCGCACGCGCCGGCCACCAGACGACGCTCGCTGGGTCGGGCAGATGGGCGAGCAGAACATGCGACTGCAGCAATGAAACCCGCGAAATGGTGCCGTAGGACAGGATCGCCGCGATTTGCAGTCCAATGACAAAAGCGGCGCCGATTACGGCTGCAACGACCTGCGCGACAAAACGGGTGCGTCGCGCGCCGACGAAACGAAACAGCGCAACGGAAAGGCCGACCGCCAAGGCCGTCGCAGTGGCGCCCATCGCGGCGATCAGTCCGTAGGCTCCGAGCCACCGCCAGCCGCCGCGCACAATCAGAATGTCGATGAATGGCGCGGCGAGCGGCAGCGCCATCATCGCCATCGAGAGCGCAACAGTGGCGATGCGCACCGCGAAGATTTTTTCCGCGGCAACGGGCGAAGCCAGAATCAGATCAAGATCGGAGCGCGCGTAGAACGCGCGCGTCGTCGATTCCATCGCCTGCGAGATCATCAACAGCCATGACAGCAATATGCTGGCGGTAATCGCGACCAGCGTCACCTTGTCGGAGGCGGCATTGGCGTAAGGACCGACCATCCAATAGGCAACGAAATGCATGAATGAAACGAAGATCGCGATGGCGATGACGGCGCGGCGCAGGCGCTTGCGCCTGCCGCCGCTCATCATCGCCAACCAATCGCGCCAGGCCAGCCGCCATTCATGCCGGACGAACCAAAGAGTCGTTCCGGACGCTGCGATCATGCCGCTTCCGCCGGCTGAGCGAGCAGCGCCAGAAACGTATCTTCGAGGCTCGCCCGATCGCCGCTTGCTTCCACACAGGGCGCTTCGTTGTGACGCGCTTTGAGGCGCAACTCGTCCAGCGTGCCTTCGGCGATCAGCCTGCCGCGGGCGATGACGCCGATGCGATCGGCCATGCGCTCGGCAACTTCCAGAATATGCGTTGTCATGATGACAGTCGCGCCGGCGCGCACGCGCTCGCGCAAGACGCTTTTGACCTGACGCGCCGACCCGGCGTCGAGCCCGGTCAGCGGCTCGTCGAGAATGATCAGCGACGGATCATGAATAAGCGCACCGGCCAGCGCAACTTTTTGCCGCATGCCTTTGGAGAAGCCTTCGCAGCGCTCCCGCGCGTGCGGCTCGAGTTCAAGCCAGCCCAAAAGCTCTTGTGCACGCGGCTCGGCAAGCGCCGGCGCCAGACCCCACAGCCCCGCCACGAATTCGAGATATTCCCGCGGCGTGAGCTTGTCGTAAATCATCGGCTCATCGGAAATCCACGCCATCAGCCGCTTCGCCGCGATCGGGTCGGCGAGTGCATCGATCCCGGCTACGTGGATGCTGCCGGCGTCCGGCCGCAACAAGCCGGCGATCATGCGCAATGTCGTCGTCTTTCCGGCACCGTTGGGCCCGAGCAGCGCATAGAACTCGCCGCTCCGAACGTTCAGGTCGAGGCCGTCGACCGCGGGCCGGTCGAAACGCTTGACGAGACCGCGGATTTCGAGCGCGAACGGCGGCAGCGAGGCATGCATGGACCGGCAGGCTAAGCGACAGAGGTTTCGGCCGCGTGAATCGGACGGCTCGAATTTCGTCAGTCGCTTCAAGCGGTAATGCGGTCGATCTCGGCTATTTCCGCGGTCGATAGCGTCCAGCCGACGGCGGCAGCGTTCTGCCCGACCTGTTCCGGCTTGGTGGCGCCGGCGATGATGCTTGAGATAAATGGCCGGCTGGCGAGCCAGCTCATGGCCAGTTCAAGGAGCGAACGACCTCGCTGCGCGGCAAAGTCGCGGAGTTTCTCCACGACGTCCCAGTTGTGCGTGTTGAGCAATTCATCGGCGTGGTGCACGCTGTAGGAAAGTCGCGAACCGGGCGGCATCGGCGCACCTCTCGCGTATTTACCCGTCAGCATCCCGCTGGCCAGCGGGAAATACGGCAGCAGACCGAGCCCGTGCTTGCGCATCACGGCAAGGCGATCCTTTTCAAGGCTGCGGTCGAGCAGATTGTATTGGTCCTGGCACGTCACGAAGGACGACAGCTTGTGCCGCGCCGCAACGGCCTGCGCCTCTTCAAGCTGCGCCGCCGACAGGTTGGAGCAGCCGATGAAACGGACCTTTCCCGCCTTTATGAGATCGTCGAGCGCACGCAAGGTTTCCTCGATCGGTATTTCAGGATCGGGGCGGTGCAGCTGATAAAGGTCGATCCAGTCGGTGTTGAGCCGCCGCAGACTCGCCTCGACCGCCTGCGCGATGCTGCGCCGAGACGCACCACCCGAGTTTCCGTTCATCGGCAAGCCGAACTTGGTCGCCAGCACAACATTCTTACGCCGGGCGCCAAGTAGATTTCCCAGGGCTTCCTCGGAGCCGCCCTTGTTGCCGTAGATGTCGGCGGTATCGATCAAGGTAACGCCGAGATCGAGCGCCTTGTCCACCACCAGTCGTGCGGCGTCGCGCCCGATGCGGCCACCGAAATTATTGGTGCCGA
>Ga0335081_10009768_pt1 | contig 15470 bp, 15 predicted proteins | sample Lox_Sample_35_FD_206713 | JGI IMG/M metagenome (GOLD analysis project Ga0335081, IMG submission 206713) | Soil microbial communities from Loxahatchee National Wildlife Refuge, Florida, United States - Lox_Sample_3.5 | ecosystem: Environmental > Terrestrial > Soil > Wetlands | place: USA... | reverse complement strand
AACAGCTCGACTTCCTGCGCCTCGCGGCTGAGCAGGTGGACCAGGCAGATCCGCTCCGGGTAGGCGTCCTTGAGGTCGGCGATCTCGTCGGCGAACATCACCGTGTCGTTGCGCCGGTTGCCGTAGAGCAGGGTGACGGTCGACTTGTCCTGCGCGGCGAGCACCGATGCGGCGATGGACAACACGGGCGTGATCCCGCTGCCCGCGGCGATCATCACGTGCTGTCCCGGGGTGTCCAGATCCGGGGTGAACGAGCCCGACGGCGCCTGCACGTCGATCACGTCGCCGGCCCGGACGTCGTGCACCAGCCAGCCGGACACCGCGCCGCCGGCCACCTTCCGGACGCCGATGCGCGGCGGGCGACCGCTGGCCGCGCAGATGGAGTAGGACCGGCGCGCCTCGCCGCGGCGGATGGTCAGCGACTGCCCGGGCGCGAAGGCGAACCGCTCAGCCAGCGCGGGCGGCACGTCGAACGTCACCGCGGCGGAGTCGTCGGTGAGCGGGTCGACCCGCGCCACGGTCAGCGGGTGGAACTCTGTCCTTGGCATCAGATGGCCTTCACGTACTCGAAGGGCTCACGGCAGGTTTCGCAGCGGTACAGCGCCTTGCACGCGGTCGCGCCGAACGCCGCGGTCTGCGTGGTGTCGCGGGAGCCGCACCGCGGGCACGCGACCGGGCCGCGACTCAGGGTCAGGGTGAGCGGAACCGGGCCCGCGCTTGGCGGTGCCGCGTGCGGCGGGGCGATGCCGGCCGCGCGCAGCTTCCGGCGCCCCTCGGCGGTGATCCAGTCGCTGCTCCACGGCGGCGCCAGCGCGGTGCGCACCGTGACCTCGGCGAAGCCGGCCTCGCCGAGCCGGCGTCGCAGGTCGTGCGCGATCTCGCGCATGGCCGGGCAGCCGGAGTAGGTCGGGGTGATCGTCACCACCAGGCGCCCGTCCTCGGCGGCCACGTCGCGCAGGATGCCCAGGTCGGCTACGGTCAGCATGGGCAGCTCGGGGTCGGGCACCGCTGCGGCGACCGCGCGGGCGGCGCTGACCCGGTCCGGCCCGGCGCCGGCCGGCTCCGCGCGGGTCACCATGTCGCGTCCGGGTGGGCGCGGGCGACGCTCTGCAGTTCGGCGAGCAGGTACCCGAACGTCTCTGTGTGCACGCCCTCGCGCCCGGCCTTGCCCGCCACCCGGGCCAGCGGAGCGGCCTGCGGCCGCTCCAGGGTGGCCGCGTCGAGCACGGCGCCGAGCACCGCGTCGACCTCGGCACGCAGCCCGGCCGGGTCGGCCGCCACCCCGGGCAGGGCAGAGGTCACCGGGTCGGGCTGGAACAGCTCGCCTGCCAGCGGCCAGATCGCCTCCAGCGCGGCCTGCATCTTGCCGTGCGACAGTGGCGTGCCGTCACCGAGCCTGATCACCCACTGCGCCGCGTAGTCCCGGTGGTAGGCGAGTTCCCTGGCCCCCTTGGCCGCGATGGCCGCCAGCACCGGATCGGCCGACGCGGCCAGCCGCCCGAACAGCGCCAGCCGCCAGGCCGAGAAGATCAGCAGCCGTCCGGTCAGTTCGGCGAAGTCGGCGTCGAGGTGCTCGGCCAGTCGCACGTTGCGGAACTCGTGCTCGTCGCGGAAGAACGCCAGCTGGTCCTCGTCTCGCCCCTTTCCCCCGGCTTGCAGGGTCCCCTCGGCCTGGGAGGCCCGGGCCAGCAGCATCCGCGCCTGCCCGAGCAGGTCCAGGGCGATGTTGGCCAGCGCGGTCTCTTCCTCGAGCTCGGGCAGGCGCGTCATCCACTGCTGCAGCCGGTGCGAGTAGATCAGCGCGTCGTCGCCGAGCATCAGGCAGTAATCGGCCAGCGTGCGGGCGTCGACGCCGTCCGGCACGGATGGGTCGATGCCCTCGAGCGGGTCGGTGAACCCGGTGCCGAACGCCCACCGGTGGTCCTCGGTTTCCTCGCTCAGGCTCTGATACACGGCGAACTCATCATCGGTCACCTGCGCCGCCTACATGTGGGGGACATCGTCCGGGATGTCGTAGAACGTCGGGTGCCGGTACACCTTGTCGCCGGACGGCGCGAAGAACGGGTCCTTCTCGTCCGGGCTCGACGCGGTGATGTCCTTGGCCGCGACAACCCAGATGCTGACCCCCTCGTTCCGGCGCGTGTACAGGTCACGGGCGTGGTGCAGGGCCATCTGCGGGTCCGCCGCGTGCAGCGACCCGACGTGCACGTGGTTGAGCCCGCGCTTGCCGCGCAGGAACACCTCGTACAGCGGCCAGCCCGAGCGCACCTGCGATTCCTCCATCAGGCGGCGTCCCTCCCGGCGGCATGCTTCTTGGCGGCGTGGGCCACGGCGGCCTCGCGCACCCAGGCGCCCTCGTCGCGGGCCGCCTTGCGGCGCGCGATCCGCTGCGCGCTGCACGGCCCGTTGCCCTTGACGACGGCCATGAATTCATCCCAGTCGACCGAGCCGAAGTCGTAGTGGCCGCGCTCGGCGTTCCACCTCAGCTCCGGGTCGGGCACGGTGACGCCGAGCTTGTCCGCCTGCGGCACGGTCATGTCCACGAACCGCTGCCGCAGTTCGTCGTTGGTGTGCCGCTTGATTCCCCAGGCCATCGACTGCGCGGTGTTCGGCGACTGGTCATCGGGCGGCCCGAACATCATCAGCGACGGCCACCAGAACCGTTCGGTCGCGTCTTGCACCATCGCGCGCTGCGCCGCGGAGCCGCGCATCATCGTCATCAGCAGCTCGTAGCCCTGACGCTGGTGGAACGACTCCTCCTTGCAGATGCGGATCATGGCCCGCGCGTACGGGCCGTAGGAGGAACGGCACAGCGGCACCTGGTTGCAGATGGCCGCGCCGTCGACCAGCCAGCCGATCACGCCGACGTCGGCGTAGGTCAGCGTCGGGTAGTTGAAGATCGAAGAGTACTTCTGCCGCCCGCTCAGGAGCTTGTCGGTGAGGTCGGCGCGGTCGGCGCCGAGCGTCTCGGCCGCCGAGTACAGGTACATGCCGTGGCCGGCCTCGTCCTGCACCTTGGCGATCAGGATCGCCTTGCGGCGCAGCGACGGGGCCCGGGTGATCCAGTTGCCTTCCGGCTGCATGCCGATGATCTCCGAGTGCGCGTGCTGGGCGATCTGCCGGATCATCGTGGCCCGGTAGCCGTCCGGCATCCAGTCCCGCGGCTCGATCCGCCGCTCGTGCTCCAGCGTCTGGTCGAACTGGGCGTGCAGCTCGCCCGGGCCGTCCTCAGGGAGCGCTGCCATCGCCACCATCCCTCCGGTCCGGTCTCCGGCACCATCGTAAACACCGCGGAGCCTCGTTCGCCTGGCCCGCTCGTCGTATTATATACCGGACGTTCGGTCTATTAAACGGGAGGCGATCGGGGTGTCACGGCGGCCCAGCGTGGACGCGATGATGGCCAAGGACGAGGCCTCCCGGGCCCTGGGCATCGAGCTGGTGGATCAGGGCGAGGGACGGGCGGTGACCCGCATGACGGTGCGCGAGGACATGGTGAACGGGCACGCGATCGCCCACGGAGGCCTGGTCTTCGCGCTGGCGGACACCGCGTTCGCCTGTGCCTGCAATAGCTTCGGGCCGGTGACGGTGGCCGCTTCGGCCGACATCGTCTTCGTCGCGCCCGCGCGCGCCGGCGACGTCCTGGTTGCCGAGGCGGTGCTGCGGACCAGGTTCGGCCGGGCCGGGCTCTATGACGTGACCGTCCGCCGGGATGAGGACGTGATCGCCGAGTTCCGCGGCCGCAGCCACCAGCTGGGGCCGGCCTCGTGACCGCGGCCGCCGCGCCCGGCGCGGGCCGCGCGGCCACGGCGCTCCCCTCCGCCGGACGGCGGCGCGGCCGGCCCGGCCACGATCTGGCTTCCGTCCTGGCGGTGGCCGTCGAGCTGTTCAACGAACGGGGCTACGACGGCACGAGCATGCGTGATCTGGCGGCCAGGCTGGGCATCGCGAAGTCGGCCATCTACCACCACGTGGCGGGCAAGGAGGAACTGCTCCGGCTGGCCCTGGACCGGGCGCTGGCCGGCCTGTCGGTGGTAGCTGACCGGGCGCGGGCGCTCCCCGCGCCGGCCATCGAGCGCCTGGAGTACCTGGTCCGGGGGAGCGTCGAGGTGCTCGAGGCCGAATCGCCCTACGTCACCCTGCTGCTCCGGGTGCGCGGCAACACCGACGTCGAGCGGGCCGCCCTGGACCGGCGGCGCGGCTTCGACCGGTTCGTGGCCGAACTGGTCGCCGAGGCCGCCCGGGATGGCGACATCCGGCCGGACGCCGATGCGATGATCACCGCGCGCCTGCTGTTCGGCCTGGTCAACTCCATCGTGGAGTGGTACAGGCCGGACCACGGGGCGGGCCGGGCCGCGCTGGCGGACCAGGTATGCGCGATGGCCTTCGACGGCCTGCGTACCCGGGGCGTAACCGGCGCGGCCGCGGGCTGAGGTCCGAGCCCCGTCGGCGCTGGAAAGGCGCAGCTAGACGTATCACACCCGGCGAAACTGCCTCTGAAGGGTAGACACCCCCTTTCGCATGAAAGCGGAGACGATCATGACGACTGAAGCAGAGAGCCTGGCACGGGCCCCGGCCGACCAGCAGCCGCCGGCCCCGCCGGCCAGCAGCCGCGGAAGCCAGTCGTCGGTCGGCCGTCGGCCCTCATCTTCCGGCAGCTGCCGGACAGCAAGACGGTCGCTCCTGGCTGGTGGCTGCTGGCGATCGCGGCCGTGGGGGTGGCCGCCTGGCTCACCGTGGTGGTGTCCCGGGGGACGCAGTTCACCACCGCGCACCGGGCCGCCTCGGCGTGGACCGCGCTGCTCGTGGTGGCGGCGCTGGCCATCGTGGCCCAGGTCATCCTGCTGTGGTACCAGTCGCGGCTGCCGGGCGTGGCGGGGGTCGCGCCGGGCCAGCCGACGCTCGCGTACCGCCGCCGCGGGCTGAAGGCGGCCGTCATGGGGCAAGACGGCCGGGCCTCTACCAGCAAGACCCAGGTGGTGCTGTGGACCGCCGCGGTCGTGTGGGCGCTGGTCGACCTGCTCATGCTCGCCCGGGCCTACCACGGCGCGAACCTGTTCACCAACGCGGTGACGAGCAACTGGCGGCCGGAGTACCTGGTCCTGCTCGGCGTGCCGATCGCGGCGGCGACGACGGCCAAGGCCGCGGTGGCGGGCGTCACTGCCAGTGGCACCCTACGTGCGTGATTCCGTCGGGGAAAAAGTGTGGGGCTTCCTGGCCGGGGTGGCCGAGCTGTTCACCGGCGATGACGACGCGGTGGCCTGGGCCGACCTGCAGTACGTCGTGTTCACGCTGATCACGCTGGCCTACTTCGCCAGCCAGTTCCTCGCCCAGCCCACGGCCGGGCTGCCGCCGGTACCCGCCGCGCTGCTGACCCTGATGGGCGTCTCCGCCACCGGGTACGCGGCGAACAAGATCGTCACCACCAAGGTGAACACCAAGGCACCGTCGGCGGGCGGTTAGTAGCGGATCGCGATCTGCCGGCCATGACGGTCGTGCTGCGGCCGGTCCGGGAGGGTAACCGCCCGGCCGGCCGCGATGCGCCAGGCGCTCCAGGCCATGGCCGCCCCGTCTAGGGCGTCCGTGGCCGGGGCGTGCGGGACCCCGGGTAGCACGATGCCGGCCCGGGCCAGCAGTTCCCGGCGCAGGTCGCGTCCGGCCGCGGTGTGTTTGCTGTGCGCCAGCGGCGCGCCCGCCAAGACGCCAAACGCCAGCTCTGGGTGTACCTCGTAGAGCGGATGCCCGCAGCTGGCGCGGTACCCGTTGGCCTCGAGCAGCTTCGCCCGCAGGCCCCAGGCCTGGATGCTGAAACCCCGGCCGGTCAGCTCGCGGCAGCGCTGGTTCGCCGCCTGGTAGCTGGCCTGCGCCCAGACCGCCCGCGGCGGGATGGCGAAGACCGAGCTGCGCCTGGGCCCGAGCAGGCCGTACGCGGCCAGGTCCGCCTCGCGCCAGCCCGACTCGAGCAGCCCCAGCGGCATGTCGATGCCGACCACGCCGCCCGCGTCCCCTTCGAGTACCCCCGCCAGGGACTGGTGCACGCTGACTGCCTCCACCCGGAGGCGGTTCGCCTGCACCTCGCCGGGCCTGCGTACGTCCAGGCTGACCGCGACCCAGCCGCGCCGGCAGGCGTCTACCCCGGTTACCCGCATACCGCCACAGTGGCACATTTCGGTTACTCCCGGCGCTTTGTCCGGAGAGGCTCCCGCGGGACGACCCGCCGATCCGCTAAGGTTTTCTAGTGGCCGAGCGCACTATCGGCGGACGGGCGGCGCACCCCGAGAGCAGCGAGTTCAGCCCGGCCCGCCTGCGCGCGTCCGCCTTCCCGTCCGGCCCGGTCCTCGTCCGCCGCACCGCGCCGGACGCGTTGTCGAACCTCGTCGCCGTCCTCGAGCTGGCCGCCGACCGGCAGCTGCGCTGCATCGCCGCCACCCGGCGGCCGTTCGCCGCGACCGTCAGGCTGGTGGAGGATGCCCTCGTCGCCGGAGACTACTACGCCGCCGCCAGGGACGAGGCCGGCGCCAGGGGCGAGGCCGGCCTCCACGACGGGGCCGAGCCCATCGCGGCCTTCGCCTGGCCGATGCTGCTGCAGGCCGGCGGCCTGGCGCGGCTGGCCGGGACCGGCCTCGACCTGACCCCGCGCGGTGAGGCAGTGCTGGCCAGGCCGTCCTACCAGGCCCTCGGCGCGTTGTGGGACCGGTGGCTGAAGAGCGTGTCCCAGGACGAGCTCTCCCGGATCGAGGCGATCAGGGGCCAGCGGAAGGCCGCCACCCTGACCGCGGCCGCCGGGCGCCGGGCCGCGGTGGCCGCCGGGCTCGCCGCGCTCGAGCCCGGTGCGTGGATCGAGGTCGACGTCCTGTTCCTGATCTTGCAGGCGCAGGCCACCCCGCTTACGGTGGCCAGGAGCCCGCTGGCCCGCTGGGCTCTCTACCTGGTCGATCCATCCCGTGGCTCGCTCGGCCCGGCCGGCTGGAGGGCCTGGAACGCCCTGGAGGGCCGGTACGCGCTGTGCGTGCTCTTCGAGTACGTGGCCACTCTCGGCGTGGTCGACGTCGCGTATACCGGACCGCGGGGCGCCCGCGACGACTACCGCGAGCTGTGGGGCGCGGACCGCTACGACAGCCTGTCCCGCTACGACGGCCTGGCCGCCGTGCGGGTCAACGAACTGGGCGCCGCGATCCTGCACGACCCCGGCGCCCTGCCCGCCCTCGGCCTCCCGGTGCCCAGGCCGGACCGTCGGTAAGCCGCCGCGAACCGTGCGGCCGGCACCCATTCCCCGGGATCGCGCGTCCCACCGCCTGCGGCGCCGCCTCGTCGTAAGGTGGGGCGGGTCCGGCATGCAGACGACACGGAGGTGGCATGAGGCCGTCGTTCCGGAGAGGCGCGGCCCTGGTCGTAACGACCGGGCTGCTGGCCGCCGGCTGCTCCGCGGCGGCCCCGAACCCCAGCCGGAGCCCGGCCGCCAGCCCGGACCTGGCCGCCAGCGCGACCGCTCCGGCCACGAGCCACGGACCGGCCGCCACCGCCGCGCAGGCCCAGCCGGTCCAGCGCAGCCCGACCGGGTTCTGGTCCGGCACTGATAGCTGGCCGGTCCCCGTCAGCGGCAGCGGCCCGTACCGCGCGCCGGGCATCGGCGGCGCCTACGGCGGCTACGTGGGCATGGCGGGAAGCTGGTCGGTCTGGCTGGGCTGCCACGGCGGTTTCCTGGCCTGGTCATCGGCCAACAGCGCGCAGGCCAACGCCAACTACGCCAGGTACGGCCTGGGCATCGGCACCGCAGTCTACTGGTTCATGGGCGGCCCCGGCGTCGACCCCGGCTACAACGGGACCGCGGCCGAGGCTTACGCCTGGGGCGCGCGGCAGGCGGAGCGGACGCTGGCCGAGATGGCCAAGGACCACGTCACCTACCCGGTCGTGTTCATGGACATCGAGCTACCCGGGGTCGCGCCCGCGTTCGACAACGGCTGGGACGACGTGTACACCGCGCCGTGCAGCGGGACGGTGCGGCGCCACGGGATGCCCGTCGCGCTGGACCGGGCCGACTTCAACGGGTTCGCCGTCTACATCGCGGCGCACTCGCCGTACAAGGCCGGCGTCTACTCCTCGGCCGGAGTCTGGACGTCGGTCTTCGGCACCGGGAGCGCGGCCTCGATCCCGGGCACTTACGAGTGGACCTACGAGCCGGAGACCGCGAGCCTGGCCGATGCCCCGTCCGGCTGGTGCCTGAAGTCCGGCGGCTGTGCGCAGTTCTTCGGCGGCGTCACGAGCTCCAGCCGGTACGCGCTGATGTGGCAGTGGTCGGGAGGCGGCGGCGTGAGCAACGGCGTCGGCGACTTCGACCAGATCGACGGCGCCCGCCTCGGCTGAGGCGAGGGAGAGAATCGGGCATTTGTCCCATCGGTCCCGGCCAGCCTGGATGGAAGGCTGCTGCGAATTCAATGAAAGGCACCCTCTACCTCATCTATCCGGTAGGGAGGGACATTCATTGACTCCGGGCGGCTCTCAGCGGAACTTCACGACCCGGAGCCGGGGCTTTTGTGACGGCTGAGGCGGGGGTGACCTCCGCGAGCATGGCCGCGCATGGCGGCGAGGAGCGCCCACTTCAGCAGGCTCCTAGCCGGCGATCAGCGGCTCGAGGAGGATGCCGGCCTGCTCGCGCTGCACCTGGGCGAGGCGCCATTTGTCGCTGAACAGCGCGAGCAGGGCGCCGTCGTGGCGGCGGGTCAGCACCTCGACCGCGCGCTGGCCGGCCAGCGCGCGGGTACCCTCGACATCGGTCCGCCGGGCCATGCTGTAGTCCAGGTGGTCGAGCTCGGCCCGGGCGCCGAACTCGTGCTCGAGCCGGTGCAGCACCACGTCGAACTGCAGCGGACCGACCGCGGCCAGCACCGGGGCCGCCTCACCGCGCAGGTCGGAGGAGAGGACCTGGACCACGCCCTCGGTATCCAGCTGCTCGACGCCGCGGCGGAACTGCTTGGCCTTGCCCGCCTCCTTGCCGCGCACCACGGCGAAATGCTCGGGCGCGAAGCTGGGGATGGCCGGGAACTCCACGGAAAGCCCGGCGTACAGCGTGTCGCCCGGGCGCAGCGCGGTGGCGTTGACCAGCCCGATCACGTCGCCGGGGAAGGCCTCCTCGACGGTCTCCCGCTCCTGGCCGAACATCGACTGCGCGTACTTGGTCGCGAACGGGCGGCCGGTCGCGGCGTGGGTCAGCACCATGCCCCGCTCGAACCGCCCCGAGCACACCCGCACGAACGCCATCCGGTCCCGGTGCGCCGGGTCCATGTTGGCCTGCACCTTGAACACCAGACCGGAGAACGGCGCGTCGACCGGCCGCGCCGTACCGCGAACATCCTCACGCGAGGACGGCGGGGGAGCGAACGACGTGACGGCGTCGAGCAAACGCCGGACCCCGAAGTTCGGCAGTGCCGCCCCGAACAGCACCGGGCTGGACACGCCGGCCAGGAAGGACTCCATGTCGACGGAGGGGCCGTAGATCTCGTCGAGCAGCGCCAGTTCCTCGAGCGCCGTGGCGTACGCGGCACCGTCACGAGCCTCGGCGGCCGCGGAATCCAGGACCGCCTCCAGCGCGCGGCCCGCTCCGCCCGGGGTCCGCTCGAAGGTGACGTACTCGCCGGTGGCCCGCTCGATCAGGCCGCGGAAGTCGCCGGCCACCCCGACCGGCCAGTTGACCGGGGCCGGGTGCAGCCCGATCCGCTGCTCGATCTCGTCGAGCAGCTCGAGAGCCTCCCGGCCGGGCCGGTCCCATTTGTTCACGAACGTGATCACCGGCACGGCCCGGCTGCGGCACACGTCGAACAGCTTGAGCGTCTGCGGCTCCAGGCCCTTGGCCGAGTCGAGCAGCATGATCGCGCAGTCGACCGCGGCGAGTACCCGGTAGGTGTCCTCGGAGAAGTCGGCGTGGCCCGGGGTGTCGAGCAGGTTGAGCACCGTGCCGTGGTAGTCGAAGCGCAGCGCGGCCGAGGTGATCGAGATGCCCCGGGCGCGCTCCATCGCCATCCAGTCCGAGGTCACGCCGCGTCGCCCGGCCTTGCCGTGCACCGCGCCCGCCTGGGTGATCGCCGACGCGTGCAGCGCCAGGGCCTCGGTGAGAGTCGACTTGCCCGCGTCCGGGTGGCTGATCACCGCGAACGCCCGGCGCTTGCCCGCCTCGGCCAGAACCCGGCTGTCGGGTCCCCGGCCGTCGAGCGCCCTGCCGTCCGGCGCTTTCGTGTCGGCGGCACGTGGAGGCGCCCCCGTATCCGCCATCGTCACTTGTATGAGGATACTGGGTCCGTGGACCGGGTCCTGACCATCCCGAACGCGATCAGCGCGGCCCGGCTGGCCGGTGTGCCGGTGTTCCTGTGGCTGGTGCTCGGCCCGCGGACGGCCACGGCGGACTACTGGGCGGTGGCGCTGCTCATCGTGGCCGGCCTGTCCGACTGGCTGGACGGCAAGATCGCCCGCGCGCTGAACCAGGGCAGCAGGCTCGGCGAGGTGCTCGACCCGGCCGCCGACCGGCTGTACATCGCGGCCACCATCATCGCGCTGGCCGTGCGCGGGATCATCCCGTGGTGGCTGGTCGCCGTCCTGGCCGCGCGCGAGATCATCGTCGGTGCCTCGCTGGCGGTGCTGCGGCGGCGGGCCGGGTTCGGTACCCTCCAGGTTAGCTTCGTCGGCAAGACGGCTACGCTTTGCCTGCTTTATGCTTTCCCGTTGCTCTTCCTTGGTGATCACCCCGGCTGGGGCGGGACGGTGGCCCGTGTACTAGGCTGGGCCTTCGCGACCTGGGGAACTGTCCTGTACTGGTGGGCCGCGATGCTGTATCTCGTCCAGGTTAAAGGCCTGCTACGTAACACTGCGAGTTCGTTAAGCCACAAGGCGCGTCCTTGATTCTGCCCGTGACCGAGTGCACATAATGGCGGAAACCGGGAAGGAGCCGCGAAGCCATTGAAGGCCGTTGTCATGGCAGGGGGCGAGGGGACGCGGCTGCGGCCGATGACCGCGAACCAGCCCAAGCCCCTGCTGCCCGTGGCCAACCGCCCGATCATGGAGCACGTGCTGCGGCTGCTCAAGCGGCACGGCTTCGACGAGACCGTGGTGACCGTCCAGTTCCTGGCCGCCCTCGTCCGCAACTACTTCGGCGACGGCGAGGAGTTCGGGATGAGCCTGCAGTATGCCACCGAGGAGATGCCGCTGGGGACGGCGGGCAGCGTGCGCAACGCCGGGGACGCGCTGCGGGACGAGTCCTTCCTGGTCATCTCCGGCGACGCGCTCACCGACATGGACCTCACCGGTCTGGTCCGCTTCCACAAGGACAAGGGCTCGCTGGTCACCGTGGCGCTGGCCAAGGTGCCGGACCCGCTCGAGTTCGGCATCGTGATCACCCAGGAAGACGGCCAGATCCAGCGGTTCCTGGAGAAGCCGACCTGGGGCCAGGTGTTCTCCGACACGGTCAACACCGGCCTGTACGTGATGGAACCCGAGGTCCTCGCGGAGGTCCCGCCCGGTGAGACGGTGGACTGGTCCGGTGACGTGTTCCCGGAGCTGCTCAAGCGCGGCGCCCCGCTGTACGGCTACGTCTCGGACAGCTACTGGGAGGATGTCGGCACCCACGAGAGCTACCTGAAGGCGCAGGCCGACGTGCTGGCCGGCCGGGTGCAGGCCGACATCGCCGGCTTCGAGGTTTCGCCGGGGGTCTGGGTCGCCCCGAGCGCCGAGGTCGACACCGACGTGGTGCTCACCGGCCCGCTGTGCATCGGCGACTACGCCAAGATCGAGGCCGGCGCGCACCTGCGCGAGTACACCGTGATCGGCAGCAACGTCGTGGTCAAGGAGGGCGCGTTCCTGCACCGCGCCGTGGTCCACAACAACGTCTACGTGGGCCAGGGCGTCACCCTGCGCGGCTGCGTGGTCGGCAAGAACACCGACGTGATGCGGCTGGCCCGGATCGAGGAGGCCGCCGTCGTCGGGGATGAGTGCGTGATCGAGCCCGAGGCCTACCTGTCCGCCGGGGTGAAGGTCTACCCGTTCAAGACCATCGAGGCCGGCGCGGTGGTCAACACCAGCGTGATCTGGGAGTCCAGGGGCCAGCGCACCCTGTTCGGCCCGCGTGGCGTGTCCGGCCTGGTCAACGTGGAGGTCACCCCGGAACTCGCGGTCCGGCTGGCCAGTGCCTACGCCACCATGCTGCGCAAGGGCTCCACCGTCACCACCTCACGGGACGTGTCCCGGGCCGCGCGGGCGCTCAAGCGGGCAGTGCAGGGCGCGCTCAACGCCAGCGCGATCAACGTGGTGGACCTGGAGGCCCAGCCGCTCCCCGTGGCCAGGTACGAGACCGCCAGGGACCACTACAGCGGCGGCATCGCGCTGCGCACCACGCCCGGCGACCCGCAGTCGGTCGACATCATCTTCCTGGACGAACGCGGCGCCGAACTGTCCCAGGCGGACCAGCGCAAGCTGGAGCGGGTCTTCTCCAGGCAGGAGTTCCGGCGGGCCTTCCCCGGCGAGATCGCCGAGCTCAGCTACCCGCCCCGGGTGGTCGAGTCGTACACCTACGAACTGCTCAAGTCCATCGACATGACCGGCGTGCGGGAAGCCGGACTGAAGGTGGTGGCGGACTGTGCCGGCGGCACCGCCTCCCTGGTGCTGCCCAGCCTGCTCGGCACCATCGGGGTGGATGTGCTCACCCTGAACAACCGCCTGGACGAGGTCTCGCCGACAGAAACCGTCGCCCAGCAGCGGGCGGGCCTGCAGCGGCTGGCGGACGTGGTGTCCTCGTCCCGGGCCGCGTTCGGCGTCAGGTTCGACCCGGTCGGGGAGCGGATCCAGCTCGTGGACGAGAAGGGCGAGCTGGTCAGCGAGGACCGGGCGCTGCTCGCGGTGCTCGACCTGGTCGCGGCCGAACGCAAGCGGGGCCGGGTCGCGCTGCCGGTGCCCACCACCCGGGTGGCCGAGCAGGTGTGCCGGTTCCACGGCGTCCAGGTGGAGTGGACGCAGACCTCGATGCACGCGCTGACGCTGGCCGCGGCGCAGGACGACGTCATCTTCGCGGCCGACGGGCACGGCGGGTTCGTGGTACCCGAGTGCGCCAGGACCATCGACGGCATCGCGGCCTTCGTCCGGCTGCTCGGCCTGGTCGCGCGGACCCGGCTGACGCTGAGCCAGATCGACGCCAGGATCCCGATCGCGCATCTGCTCCGCCGGTCCATTCCCACGCCGTGGGCGGCCAAGGGCGGCGTCATGCGCACGGTCATGGAGGCGGCGGGCGACCACGAGATCGAGACCACCGACGGGGTGCGGGTGATCGAGCGGGACCGCGGCTGGGTGCTCGTGCTGCCCGATCCGGCGGAGGCGGTCACCCACCTGTGGGCGGAAGGGAACGACGCCGACACGGCGCAGCTGCTGCTCGATGAGTGGGCGTCGGTGGTGGAGCAGGCCGGCCGCTAGGGGGCATGACCTGAACGGAAGCTGGCGGTGACCGCCAGGTGTCAGGGAAACTGCGGTTAGGTCCCCGGATATTCGCTCTGTGGCCAGGTAAGCTGTGTCCCTCACGCGATGATGCGAAAGGCGCCGACTACGCGGAATTCGTGAATGTGAGAGAATCGCGCGCATTGCGATTCGCCCGGCGGTCACCGCCCGCCGGAGCGGGCCCGGCGACAGGCCCGGTGGATCAGGAGTGCACGGCGGCGGATGCACGGCGGAGGTGAGACGGCGGTGTGGCGGAAGCGTCGCGGCGGAAATAGCGGGCGCAGACGACGCGGACTGTTCGCGTGGCGCATGGACCGCCCCGCCTCCTCTCGCGTACCTTGGGCTGGATCGCTCGATGACGGTGAGTACGACCAGGGGAGGCCGAGCGGAGCCATGCCACGCGTCTACTGCGCTAGGTGCGGTCGGCCGAATCCCGACGGGGCCAGGTTCTGCTCGTACTGCGGAACCCAGCTGACCGCTCCGGTGCCGCCCGGACCGGGGATGCCGGCCAGCCCCGGCGGACCAGGCGGCTACCAGGAACGCCCGGGCGAGACTACCTCGACGATCTCGCTGGGCCGGACCGACGACGACCTCGGCGACGACCTGTTCCCCGACTCGGCGTCGTTCGGCGCGCTGCCGCCGGGCAGCGCGGTGCTCCTGGTCATGCGCGGCCCGAACGCGGGCAGCCGGTTCCGGCTCGATGGCGACCTGACCACCGCGGGCCGCCACCCGGACAGCGACATCTTCCTCGACGACGTGACCGTCTCCAGGCGGCACGCCGAGTTCTACCGGCACGGCCCCCGGTTCACCGTCCGCGACGTAGGCAGCCTCAACGGCACCTACGTGAACCGGGAGCGGATCGAGGAGGCCGAACTGGCCGGCGGGGACGAGGTGCAGATAGGCAAGTTCCGGCTGTTGTTCCTGACCAGCCAGGACCTCGGCCCGGCGCCCTCCGCCGACCGCCGCGGCAGGGGCGCCCAGGACTACGCATGAAGCGCGCGGGGGATGCGGCATGAACGCGCCTGAGGCGGCGCCGGGGGCGCGCGAGGGACAGCACGTGAGCGAGGGGTCCGTACGCGGCCAGTTCGGCATCGGCGAGGTACTCGCCCAGCTCCGCCCGGAATTTCCTGACATCAGCACCTCCAAGATCCGTTTCCTGGAGGCCGAAGGGCTGATCGAGCCGGCCAGGTCGCGCTCGGGCTACCGGCGGTTCTCCGCCGCCGACATCGAGCGCCTGCGATACATCCTGACCATGCAGCGGGACTCCTACCTGCCGCTGCGGGTGATCAGGGAGCGGCTGGCCGACGGCGGCGGGGCGGCCAACGGCCAGCAGCGCCCGGCTCGCGCGCCCGCCGACATGACCCGCCGCCAGCTGCTAGACGCGGCTGAGATCAGCGAGGCGGAGCTGACCGAACTCGAGGACTACGGCCTGGTCCGCCGGGTGGGCCGGCAGTACGCCGGGGACGCGCTCGCGGTGGCGCGGGCGCTTGCCGCGCTGCGCCAGTACGGCGTCCAGGCCAGGCACCTGCGCGCGGTCAAGGCGGCGGCCGACCGGGAAGCCAACCTGGTCGAGCAGGTGGTGGCGCCCCAGCTACGGCAGCGCGGCCCGGGCGCACGGGACGCGGCGGCCAGGACCGCCTGGCAGATCGCCGACCTCACCTTGCGGCTGCACGCGACGTTGGTCGAGTCCGCGCTCGCCGAGGCCGGACTGGCCTCGGCACCGCTGCGGGCCGGCGATTCCGGGCTCGGGGCCGAGGCTCCCGCGGAGTCTCCGGGTCCGGCCGGGGCCGGACCCGGAGCCCCGGCTTCCGGCGCGGTCGAGCCCGCGGCCGGGGGGCTGAGGTCGGCCTCCGGGCGATTACGGGTGTACCTTGGCAAAGGGAGAGGTGGCCAGCAGAGGTTCCCCCAGGCACGTGAGGACGGAGCTGTAGTGCGGCAGATGGAGGTCATCGGCGTCCGGGTCGAGATGCCATCGAACAGCCCCATCGTCTTGCTGAAGGAGGCGC
>Ga0335081_10009767_pt1 | contig 15470 bp, 5 predicted proteins | sample Lox_Sample_35_FD_206713 | JGI IMG/M metagenome (GOLD analysis project Ga0335081, IMG submission 206713) | Soil microbial communities from Loxahatchee National Wildlife Refuge, Florida, United States - Lox_Sample_3.5 | ecosystem: Environmental > Terrestrial > Soil > Wetlands | place: USA: Florida... | reverse complement strand
GACACGAATGAAATGTTCCCGCTCGCCTCGGCATGGGCGTTGCGCTTCAACCTCGAGCCGGCGGCCGACAAATCCAAAATCCTAGCCGCCATCGAAAAGGCGGGGAAACCGGACATTGGCGGCTACGGTGGCGACGCCCTTTACAGTGGGCTGTTCAATGCCGGAGGCGGGGCTTTTGCGGTGCGCGATCTGGCCCGCTATCGTCCCATGCTGGACTCGGACAAAGCCTGTTGGGAAGGGTTCCAGCTTGTCCGAGGTTATCAACCGAACCACGCCTGGACTTCGTATCCGGCGTATATTTTTCTGAAATACATTTGCGGCATCCAGCCCACGAGCGGCGGTTTCGCCACGTTTGATGTCCGGCCGGAAACGGGCGGCCTGGCGTTTGCGGAAGGCGCAGTTCCAACCGTCAAGGGCCTCATTACCACGCGCTGGGAGAAGAAGGCCGACGGACAATTTGCTCTTTCGATCCAAGTGCCCGCCAACACCCGCGCCGCTATTTACATTCCGGAATTTGCCAAGGGAAATTCCACCCTCACCGAATCCGGGAAAGCCTTGTGGCCGGCGCAATCCGAAATTAAAGATCCCGGTGTGCTTGCTGTTTCGGAAGAGGATTCTTCCATCAAATGTGTGGTGGGCGGGGGCGATTACCAATTTAGAGAAACACGGTAGCGTTTTGATGCATGAAAATATCTGCCATTGCAACGCCACCTGTCCTCCCGCTCATCATTGCTATGACGGCTCCCAAAGCTTCTAGCAGGCCATCCGCTCCCGTTGGCTTGCTTGTCAACGGCGTGAGCGAGCCGCTGGCGGTTGACCGAGATGCGGCGCGGTTCACGTGGATGTCCAACGGTGTCAACCGGGGGAAAAGGCAAACCGCGTATCAAATTCTTGTTTCCTCAAGTCCAGACTTCGAAAGGCAGAATGCAGAGGCCGCTCTGACCTCTGAGCTCCGGCCTCCGTTTGGTGGGACAACTGCACGCTGGATTCAGTGCGGATGCTGAGGACGGGATTTTTGGCGAAGCAGACCCGGTGGCGAAGCCATTGGCAGGCAATTTCACCATCGAAACCGATCCCATGTTCATGCCTGTCGGTTTCCGGGTCGGGCGCGGTGCGGTGCCCGACGCCCGGAAAGAGCAGAAATGCATGGCCGGGTTCGATGGCGGCGGTAAAATTCCGTTCCGATTCAAATTTCCCTGGCCACTGGAAATGTAAACAAGCCCAAATCCATGGAGGACACGCCCATGCTGCCAGTCGAACGCAAAGCCTTTCGGGTGCCCGCCGAGCCGATACGCCGTGTGCGGCGCAATGCGCGCTTCGCTGACGGTGGTGACGCAGAGGCCCCGGTTCTTGTCGCGCTGGCTGATGGGAAAATAACGATAGAATGAAACGTCGCTGGGTTTCATGACCGACCCGGGGTTTGATGCCTTTGCCCGTCTGGTCAAGTTTCCGGCTTCGCAGCGTCAAATTCTCCACCAAATAGGGCATTTTGTCCATTGTCGAATCCGCCGGATTGTGAGAAACTAACCACCGCGATTGCAGGCATAGGTGTGCGCCGATGCGGAAGCCCGGCCGAGTTGTTGAAGACAATCAGCGGATGTGGCGTGGAGCCAGGAACACTAATTGAAAATGACAAACCAGAAAATGCCCTTGGTCGTTAAATGACTGACATTCAAACCGTTAAGAAACCCGAAACAGACCAATAACCAATATACCCAACCCAAATATGAAACTAAGATTACTCACTTCATTTACAGCCGCGTCGGCGGTGTTACTGACTCTTCTGGGGACTGCTTCGGCCGTCGCCGACACTATTTCGGTGTTCGCCCTGCCTGCGACCGGCACTGATGCGGCCTCGGGAATCAGCACGGCCAATACTTACCTGGACGCCTTTGATTTCGGGAATTATGGCAGCGTAGGCAGCACCCTCACCATTAACGGCGTGTCCTTTACCCACTTTAACCTCGGCGTCGCCAACAATACCGTCAATACCGTGAGCACGACGGACCCCAATTTTGGCGGAACCCTTACGATATCGTCCAGCGGACCCGGCCCCGATACTGACAGGCTGGGACAAGCCAACAGCGCCTCGCAGGGCAGTTTGTCCAGCCAGGCTGACGGCAGCATGTATTCGATGTTTCCCGACATGTTTTATATCACCGGTCCCGCTGATGCCAACAGTGTGATGACTTTGGATTTTGGCGGCCTGACTGCCGGTGACCAGTATTCCTTGCGCATTTATACCCGTTCTTGGGGGAATACCTTCCCTGGCCGGAATATAAACGTTTCTTTTAATGGCGAAGGAACCGCACAGGCTTATTCTGGCAATCCGTTCGTTGAGGACACCGTTGCGGGCGCCGGCGGAGCGCAATACATCGAATACGATTTCACGGCCGCGTCAACGGATGTGACTGGCTCGTTCGAAAACCTTGTCTCAAACGGATCCTTCCAGCTCTTTGGAGCGAGCTTGCAAGTGATTCCTGAACCGACCGTTGCCAGCCTGCTTGCAGTGGGCGGGCTTTTGCTGGGCTTGCTCTGTTGGCGGCGAGCAACCAGGCGAACATCGAACACTTAAGATCGTTCAGGTTAGCCTTACGAATTAGACAGTAGTGAACGTTAAACCCCTAACGTTCACTACTTTGTTTTTACTTTGTTTTTTTGAAAATACGAGGACGGTGCAAAGGTCTAATCCATGTTCCTGCCAGTCGGTTTCCGGAAAATGAAGCGGCGCCAGTTTTCACGTGATTGCCGGAAGTGTGATTTTCCGGCCCGCCAAGTCAAATCTTCGGACTTGTAGAATCAATTTGTCCACCATAACTGTCATTTTGTCCGTTGATTTAGCGAGCGGACGCCGGATGCTTGAACATCATAATCACTAAAACCAACCGACATTTCGCGCTGGCTGTGCGGTTGACGGTGTTGACCAGCGCTTCCCTGCGCGCGGGCACCATCACGGTGGTGAATCTTCCTGCGACGGGCAGCGAGGTTACACCGGCCACAATTATCAACTGCAATACTCAAGCACCCTGTTCCCGGCTTCATGGACCAATCCGGGTGCTGCTCAGGCCGGAAACCAGGTGCCTCTGGTTTTCACCGATACCAATGGCGCAGCGGCCAGTCAGGAATTCTATCGCGTGGCGGTTGACCCGTCCGGTGATTCCACCTGATCACCTGTCATTTTGTCCACCAGAAAGGGCAATTTGTCCATTGACGGTTTGGCTGAAAGGTTGGACGATTGGCGATTGCCTGCGCCTAAGGAATGCTATGCGTTTCAATCCGAGTTGCTTCTGTCCAGAAGAACATGCGGCACGTTTTCTGCCAACATTCTATTGCGGGGGGCGTTCCGAACGGCAGAGCAATGAAAAGCAAAAGCGAAGCTGGCAGAGGGAGAACGTCTTTTGGTGTTGAAGCGGCCTGAAATCAAAATCTCCGAGAAAACCAAATCAAACAACCAACAAACCAAGATCATGAAAACAGAATTTTTCAAGGCCTCCGCGGCAGCGTTTGCAGTGCTGTTGTCGTTTCTGACAGCCGGTTCCGCGCGCGCCGGCACCTTCAAAGTGGTGGCCCTCCCTGCGACCGGTACGGATCAAGCCACGGGCATCACCACGAACAAGCACTATCTGTTCGCCATGGATTTCGGGAGCCTCAACGGGACCACCTATAACCTCAACGATGGTGTGCCCTTTGCCCACTTTGAGCTTGCGGGAAACAACGTCTCGGCGGTTACGAACGTAACTGACCCCAATTTTGGCGGAACACTTACGCTGACGGCCTGTGATACCAACCAACCTATCCCTACCAGGCATTGTTTGTTGGGGCAAGCCGCCAACGCCGGGCAAGGCAACCTGGCCGCCCAAGCTGACGGCAATATGTACAACCTGTACAGAGACATGATATATGTTACCGGTCCCACTCCGACCAACGCTTGGCTCCTACAGGATTATGGCGGGCTGACCGTCGGGCACCCGTATTCCTTGCGCATTTACTACCGGTATTGGGGAAATTCCGTCGGTGACCGGCTACAAAATATCTATTTCAATGGAGAGGGAACCCCGCAGGCTTATTCCGCCAATCCGCTCGATGAGGACGCCGGCGGACCGCAACCGGGCGGAGCGCGGTATCTCGAATATGACTTTACGGCTTCAGGAACGGATGTCACCTGCCTGATGACCAACCTGGTTGATAACGGCTCCCCCCTGATTTTTGCGGCGAGCCTGGAAGATGACTCCTACCCATCCGGGCCATTCATCACCTTCGGGCCTAAAGTGGTCACGGTGGGAAGCCCGACGGTGTTCGGCGTGTCGGCCATTGGCACGGCCCCGCTGGCTTACCAATGGTATTACAACACAGTTTCCAACTACAGCGGCGCGACCATGGATGTGGATGGCAACGGCACCTCGGGCTCAACCTCCACCAATCTGTCAACGACCAACAACCTTCTGGACTACTACTATGTCGTCGTGACCAACAACTACGGTTCCGCTACCAGCTCGATCGTGCAAATAAGCCCGGTGCCGGCCGTTTCGCAACCTTCGATCACCAATGTGGGGAACGCCTACGTTCAGTACAGCGTGTCGGCTGGCGGTTTTCCGACTTTGGCTTATCAATGGTATTACAACACCAGTTCCAATTACAGCGGCGCAACTACGGCAACTGGTAGTGGCTATTCCGGTTCGACCACCGCCAGCCTGACGGCCACGACCAACCTTCAAGACTTCTACTTTGTCATTGTGACGAACACCTATGGTTCCGTCACGAGTGCGATAACGGCCTATAACCCATTGCCCTACATTACTGCGCAACCTTCGCCATTCAAGCTCGGAAGCTCCGTCGGATTCAACGTGACGGCCGGTGGCTGGCCAACCCTCGGCTACCAATGGTATTACAACACGGTTTCCGATTACAGCGGTGCGGCCGCCATGACCGACGGCGGCGGCGTGTCCGGCTCCACCACCACCAACCTGACCTTTGTCAATTTGGCCAACTATTACTTTGTGCTGGTAACCAACTACTACGGTTCCGTCACCAGCTCAATCGTGCAACTGCCCCAGTTGACGGTGCTTTCGGCCGGCGAACCGATTTGGAATCAGACCGGCCAGACCAACATCATTGTTACCTTCTCGAGTATGCTGGACCCGACCACGGCCGTGCTTACCGGCAATTACGCGCTCGACAACGGCGCGAGCGTGAGTTCGGCGATGCTCGCCGCGTCGAATGAGGTGGTGCTGACCACATCGGCCCTGACGCCGAGCACGACCTACACGTTGACCGTCCAAAACGTGTCGAATTATTGGGGCATTGTGCAGACGCCGTCTCCCGCGAATCTGACGGTTGGCCTCTATCCGGCCAATCTCGCCCTTTGGGTGCGGGCCGACACCGGCGTGCTCACCGATGCCGGCGCGAACACCGTGTATCAATGGAACGACCTGTCCGGCAATAACAACCACTTGTATCAGGCAGGCGGCGCGAACTATGAACCGCTGCTGATTACCAATGCCGCGGGCGATGTCACCATCCAATTTTTGGCCAGCGGCGGGATAACGAACTATATGTATGCCGCCTCGTCTGGCACCCTGGGCATCACCGGCGACATGTCCGTGATTGCCGTGATGAGCTTTACGAACCTCTCCGACGGGCGAAGCGGTGAGATCGTGTCCAAGACCGGCAACGCCGCCCAGGCAAATAAAAACGTTCCGGCACCTTACGATTATAACATGGGCAACGGGGGGGCGGCTTTCCTCCGGGGCAACGGCAACGGCACCGTCAACGGCGTCAATTACGGCTCGGTCGGGGCTACGGGCGGATCCCTTTCTTCGCTCAACCGGTCGCATGTGATCGCGGTTTCGGAGACGGGCAACACGGTCAGTCACTTCGTTGACGGCCGGCCCGCCGGAGTCGGTCTCTTGAGCAACGGCTACCAGGAAACGAACAACTTTGATGGTGGAAATGCCCTGTTTATCGGCACGCGGTGGGATTTCTTCAATAACCTCAAGGGCACCCTCTCCGAAATGATCATCGCCGGTTCGGCCATTTCCTACTATGACCTTCAGGCGCTGGATACTTACCTCGCCACGCGGCACCATTTCGTACTGTATGAGACCACCCAGCCAAGTATGGGTCTGGCAGTCACAAACAATCGAATGACGCTCTCCTGGCCGTTGGATCACACCGGCTGGTTGTTGCAGAGCAACTCGGTGGGGCTGCTGGCGACGAACGCGTGGTTCCCGGTGGCCGGTTCGACGGCCACCAACCTGATCACGGTCACGCCGGACACGACCCAGACCAACGTCTTTTACCGCATGCAACTTCCCTAAGGGATGACAACCGGCAATTGGGCGGATGCGATAAAGCGTAAAGAGAATGTGTTAGATGGATTCGTGGATTGGATGGGTTTGCGTGGCGGCTGCGCCAACAGCGGCGCGGCCGCCCGTGTACGTCGGCAAGGGCAGTTTGACAATTAAACCATGAGGGAATTTATTACTGATATGACACTGAAACCAGGCAACGTGGCGACAGAGAACTCCGGCGGGGGAAACCGGTTGGGCGGAGGGAGCGCGGGCGGGTGGGCGGGTTGACCTTTGCTGAGGGCGCGGTTCTCACTGTGAAGGGCCTGATTGCCACGCGTTCGGAGAAAGGTTCCAACGGACAGGTCGCACTTTTGATTCATGTTCCCGCCAACACCCGCTCCTCTGCTTATATTCCAAAACTCGTGAAACGGAATTTCATCCTGACTGAATCGGGAAAACGTTTGTGGCCGGCGGATTCGACCGTCGAGGACTCCGGAATGGTTGTCGTCTTCGAAGAACGTTCCGCCATCAAATGTCTGGCGGGGTCCGGCGATTACCGGTTTGGCGAAATGCCATCAAATTTTTGATTTTCCCTCATGTCGTTTTTCGCATCACAAGGACGCAACCGAGGTCTGTGGCTTGCGATCGTTGTGGCGGTCGCCCAGTCAATGGCTTGGCCGGGCGGGGCCGGCACGATCACGGTAATGAATCTGCCCGCGACCGGCACCGATGCGGCCACCGGGATCAGCACCACGAACACCTATTTGTGTTGCATTGATTTCGGCAACAACACCAGCCCGCCTGGGAACATCAATGGCGTGCCTTTTATCCACCCGGATCTCGGCAACCAGACCGTCAACACCACCAACGGCGTGGATGCCAATCATGGCGGGAGTTACACGATAACGACCGGGGGATCCGCCGCCTGTGCGATCGCCCGCACCTCCAGCACCACGCAAGGCAACGTAACCAACCAGGCCGACGGCAACATGCGGGCACTGCTGACCGACTTGATTTATGTCGGCAGTGCCGCCCCGACGAACAGTTGGCTCAACCAGACTTACGGCGGGTTGATCGTCGGGCATCAGTATGCGTTGCGCATTTACTACCGGTATTGGGGGAATACAGTCGGCGGCCGGCCGCTGAACGTTTATTACAATGGTGAGGGCACTCCACAGGCGTATCCGGGCAATCCGCTCGCCGAGGACTCCGGTGGCGCGCACTATCTCGAATACGATTTCACCGCGTCGTCCACCCATGTTTCTTGTATGATGACCAACCTTGCCGCCAACGACTCCCCCCTGATCTACGGCTTGACGTTGGAAGATCGTTCCCCGCCTTTCGCGCCAATCATCACCGGACAAGCGTCAGCCGCCGCGTCAGGCAGTTCGGTCGTGTTCAGTGTGACAGCTTTTGGCACCGCCCCTCTGACCTTCCGATGGTATTACAACGTGGTTTCCAATTACAGCGGCGCGACGATGGTGACGGATGGCAATGGCTATTCGGGTTCAACGACCGCCACTTTAACGGCTACGACCAATCTTCCAGACTACTATTTCGCAATCGTGACCAACAACTATGGTTCCATTACCAGCGCGATAACGACGTATCGCCCGTTGCCCACCATTGATACGCAACCAGTCAGCGGAACCAACGCGCTGGGAACCAGCTTTGACTTAAGCGTAGCGGCCAGCGGCGTTCAGCCAATAACCTACCAATGGTATAAAGACGACAGCGCCATCGTCGGGGCGACCAACGCCACGCTGGGCTATGGTTATTTGCGCTTAAGCGATGCCGGCTCCTATCAGGCAGTGGTCAGCAACCCTTACGGGGCGGTCACCAGCAGCGTGGTTTCTTTGGTCGTTGCCGGCTCGCCCCCGGCGCCGCCCGATTACACCCAGACCGACGCGGACTTGGAGGCCGCCGCCGCCCAAGCCGAGGCGCTGGCTGCGGACGCCGATACGAATCAAGCCACCACGAATTGGACGACGCAGTGGATCGGCCCGGCAGCTTCCTACACCAACCTCTGGCTTTGTTACCGCAAGACGTTCACGCTGCCGAGCCAGCCGGCCAGCGCCATTGCCCGCATCGCCGTGGACAGCAAGTATTGGCTGTGGGTCAACGGGCAGATGGCGGTGCGGGAAGGGGAACTCAAACGCGACGTGAACACCAATGACACCAGGTATGACCAGATTGACCTTGCGCCATTTCTCCAAGCTGGCTCGAACACAATCGCGGTGTTGCAATGGTATTTCGGCAAGACGGGTTTCAGCCACTTGAGCAGCGGCAGAGCGGGATTTTTGTTCGAGATGAACGCGGATGGAACCTGGGTGAGAAGCGACACCACCTGGCGCATGGTGACCAATATTGCCTTTCAGCTTGCGACCATCGTTTCCCAACCCAATGTTCGTATTTCAGAAGCCAGTCTTCGTTATGACGCCCGCCTGGATTTGGGCGACTGGACCAGTCCGGACTACGACGACAGCGGCTGGAGCACGCCGATTGACTGGGGGCCGGTGGGCGGTCCGCCGTGGGGCAAGTTCTGGCTGCGGTCTCTGCCCTTCTGGCAGGAGCTGCCGTTGCAGGACTTTGCCTCCACGAATATCTCTGGTTCTAATCCTTCGGTGTGGACTTGCTATCTTCCAGTCAATGAGCAGTTCACGCCTTGGTTGGATGTTAGTAACGCTTCCGGCGGTCAAATCATCACGATTGTGCCTGACACCGTTGCCAACACCGCTTCGCCGGGCGATGAATATGTCACCCGCTCAGGCCGCCAGTCCTTCGAGTTCCCAGGCTGGATCAGCGGAAACCTCGTTCAATTCACCATGCCGGCGGGAGTCACCGTTTATGGCTTGAAATTCCGGCCGCATCTTTACGACACCCAACATTATGGCAGTTTTGATTGCGATGATCCTTTCTTCAACACTCTCTGGGACAAGGCAGCGAATACAATAGCCGTGAATATGCAGGACGTTTGGGGCGAAAGCCGGGAGCGGGCGAACTGGATCGGCGACACCTCGCTCATATTGGGCCAGGTGCCATACGTGTTTGGGCCGCTGGCGGAGTTGCTTTCGCGCAAGTGCCTGCTCACCTTGGTTCGTTGGCAAAGGCCGGACCAGACCATGTTTGCTCCCGCGCCGGCCAATTACAAAGAATTACCGGTTCAGGTTCTTGCGGCAGTAGGCGAATATGGAGCGATGCGATATTACCGGAACACGGGCGATCTGGCCCTGCTCCAACAATGTTATCCGGCCATCAAAATCTATCTGTTGAGTGTCTGGCAAACGAACTCGCTGGGCTTGGTCGTCCACCGGACGGGGCAGTGGGACTGGGAGGACTGGGGTGATAATATAGACCCGCCCCTGCTGGACAACACGTGGTATTTGCTGGCGCTGGATGCGGCGGCGGAGATTGCGCCTTTGGTTGGTCAATCCAACGATGCGGCGTTGTATTTGTCTCGGGCGCAGGGCATCCGCAACCAGTTTAACGCCTCCTTTTGGACCGGCTCCGGCTACCGTTCTTCGACCTATGCGGGACAAACAGATGAACGCGGCAACGCGATGGCGGTCCTGGCGGGATTGACCAGTCCGAACCAATCGGCGGCCATTAGAACGGTGCTGATCAACAATCAGAACTGCAGTCCGTATATGGAGAAATATGTCCTCGAAGCGCTATTTAAGCTTGGCTATCCCGACGACGCCCTGGCGCGGATGCGGTCACGCTATAGCGCCATGGTCAGCAACAGTGTTTCCACACTGTGGGAACTTTTCCCCGCTACCGGCGGATTCAATCACGGCTGGAGCAGTGGACCGCTCGGGTTACTGGACGAGGACGTGGTCGGCATCGCGCCCACATCGCCGGGTTTGGCAACGTTTGACGTGCGCCCCGCGCTGGGAACAACGCTAACTCGCGCCGACGCCAACGTGCCGTCGCCCTTGGGTCTCATCTCCATCTCGGCCGCCCGCGACGGCGCGGACTATCGCCTGTCGGTTCGCGTGCCGCCCGGCAGTTCAAGCCGCGCCTTTCAACCGGACAGCGCAGGATTATTGTCCGGAGCAGTGCTGTCCATTGACGGCGGCGCGACAGCAGTTCTGGACGACACGGCCATTCCTTCCGAAATCAATGTTACGGATGGCAGCGCTACGTTGGTCACGAACGTGATGGGCACGGGCGTGCTCGACAAAACCGGCGACGGCAATCTGTATATCGGAACCTCCGCATTGCTGTCCGTTGGAGAATTCGAGGTGGTTACCGGAAAAACGATTGTGAGTGTTGGCGGCCAGTTGGCGGTCACCAATGGCGTTGGCGGCCACATCACGGTTTGGCGCTGCGCCACCCTGGATAACGAAGGCGGCTCCATAACGTGCAGTTCGCTGAACCTGCTCGGCACCTTTGAGGAAAATTCCGGCGGTATGCTGACGGTTGGAGGCAGCGTCACCAATCAAGGCACGCTGCGCCTGTTCGGCAACGCTAAACTCACCGTCGGCGGGGCATTCGTCAACAACGGCGTCCTCGACATTATGACTTGGAACGGCGCCTTGCCCGCTGGCTTCGTCAATGACGGCGTGATTCTCGACCGCAGCGCCGTCAAAATCGAATCGTGCGCGGTCGAAGGCCGCGATTTCAGCGCGACGATCATGGGTTACACCGGCCACAGCTACCAGCTCCAGTACTCAAGCGATCTGCATCCGGCGTCATGGATCAATCTCGGCGCCGCCAAGGCCGGAAACGATGCGCCTTTGGTTTTCGTTCACACCAACGGCGTGACCGCCGGCCAAGGATGCTATCGCGTGGCTGTTGACTCTGATTAACCGCCGGTCAATTTCTTTATCAGAACCGGAATCAGCAACAGGCACTGCGACCCACGGGCTGATGAACTGCTTTGCCCTGCTAAATTTTTGCGGCGACTGTGGAGCCTGTTCTTCAGCTTGTCATGGTGTTAATTGCGTTTTCAACTTCCGTCAGGCTGTCTGCTCATGGGGGACCGCTGGTCAGTGGCGCGAACATTCCGCTCGCGATTGATTGCGACACGGCACGGTTCGCGTGACCGTCCAAGGATGCGAACCGGGGCGAAACCCGGACCGCGTGTCAGATCCTTGTTTCTTCAAGCCTTGAACACTTGGTGGCGCGAATGGGTGATTGATGGGACAGCGGCAAATTGTCTGCGGCACGGATGTTGCGGACGGGATTCCCCGCGGAGATGAAGCGGTGTCGGCGCCATCGGTGGGCGGTTTCACCATCGAAACCGATCCAATGTTCATACCAGCCGGTTTCCGGGTCGGGCGCGGAGCGGTGCCCGACGCCCGGAAAGAGCAGAAACGCATGGCCGGGTTCAAGCGAGACGGAGAGATGGGGTTTGGATTCAGATTTTCCGCGGCCGCTGGAGAAGTAAACCAGCGCAACTCCACCAAGACCAGCTCCTTCCGCCAGTGGAACGCACAGGCTTTCGGGTGCTCGCCGGGCGGATACGGCCGTGTGCGGCGCAATGCGCGCTTCGCCGACGGTGGTGACGTAGAGGCCCCAATTTTTGTCGCGCTGGCTGATGGGAAAATAGCGATAGAATGAACCGTCACTGGGTTTCATGACGGACCGGAGGTTTGATTGCTTAGCCCGTCAAGTCAAGTTTCCTGCCTGGCAGCGTCAAATTCTCCACCAGAAAGGGCATTTTGTCCATTGTCGGTTTGGATGAATCGTGGGATAAAACACGCACACGCACATCCAGTTGTTGCCCTCTTATGGTGACACATAAAAATCATTGGCAGAGTGGCCAAGGCTGCCAAGGCAATTCCGCGGAGGATGTCCCCGCGTGAAGAGGGGTTTCACCAAGCAACCTCAAATCCAACTCTGCAAGCAAATCACATCAAGCAACCATAAAAATATGAAAACGAAACTGTTCAACACAGTTGCCGCGGCGTCAGTGGCATTGCTGATGTCAACGGCGTGGGTGTCGGCGCAAGTGACCAACGTGATCTATCAAGACACCTTCGCCCGGTCCGGGCCGCTGAACGGCTCGTCGCCCGAGGTGAATGCCACCGGCGCCAAATACATCGCGGGTCCGCTCGTTTGGACCGGCAATTGGACGGATCAGAACGGCAACACCGAAAACGCGTGCTATTTCAGCAACAGCATACCGGCGGTTCAAGGTCCGCTTTACAACGACGCGTATCTGCCGATCAACGTGGAAACGGGACACGTTTATACCCTCACGGCTTCCATCCTCGTCAATACAAACTATACCGTATGGTGGATGTTCCTGGCTTATGACTCATGTTCGTCATTGAACACAGTTCAAAACAACTGGTTTGCCGGGACGCTGATCCGTTCGACGAACAACCCGGCCGGCAACGGCAACATGCAGAACTTCTCGCAGGGGGGCACAGGTGGAGGCGCCACCTTTAACTTTACACCCAGCGGCACACCCTGGGTTAACCCGCAGTTCATTACTTATAGCACGGTTTTAGATTTGAGCAACCCGTCCGCCATCACCGTCATTTGGCTCACGAATGGAGTTCCGGTCAGGACCGTCAATGAGGGAGCGAACATTTCTTCAGGCCCGAACAATGGAATGTGGCCTCGCTACCTGATTTTCGGCCAGAGCAATTGCGGCGGCTATGTTACCAACTTCAGCTTTACGGATGCCGTTCCCTCCCCCAGCGCGCCGACGGTTCTTGAACAGCCGAATAACCTGACGGCCCTGCAGGGGCAAACGGCCACTTTCTGGGTCAGCGCCGCCGGCGCGCCGGACCCCAGTTATCAGTGGCAGACCAACAATGGATCAGGCTGGGTGAACATTACCGACGCCACCAACGCTACCTATACCACTCCTCCGCTTTCCGCCGCTTCTGCCTGGAACGGTTTGAGCTTCAGAGTGCAACTTTCCAACGTGGCGGGTTCCATAAACAGCGATCCGGCGATTTTGACCGTGACGGCCGGGAAACCAACCGTTTATTCCGCGACGAAGACCGCCAGCCCGACGACGATCGTCGTTAATTTCTCCGGCGCGGTGGATCCGACCACGAGCCAGACCGCCGGCAATTACACACTCAACAACGGCGCTTCCGTTTCTTCCGTCAGCGCGGGCAGCGTGCCCAGCAGTGTGATTCTGACGACCACGACGTTGGACCAGACCGCCCCTTACTATCTCACCGTCCAAAATGTGAAAGATTTGTTTAACGACACCATGGTCACCAGCACCAACGTGGTGCTGCCGGCGGGTTTGGTGCTCGACTTGCGAGGGGATTCGGGAGTGGTTGTTGACACCAACGGCAACGCGGTGCAGTGGCTGGACCAGACCACCAACGGCAACAACGCGGCGAACTTTGTCGGGTGGAATCAATCCGTCAGTGGCTTGGCGCTTCCCGGCACGACGACCAGGCCGACGACGAACACGATCATGAACGGGCTGCAGACGCTTACGTTCAACGCCGTCAACGACACCTTTCTACAGGTGGCATCAACGCCCAGTATTTCAATTAACACCGATATGACGGTCTATGTGGTTGCCAAGCTGGCGGACCTCCCCGGCACTTTCAGCCGGCATTTCATCAGCAAAAACGTGGGTAATCAAGCGGGATCATGGGAACTGGATGGGAATAACCTGGGCAACCTTGGGAACGTGGCGCCGAATTTCCTTAGCGGGGCGGGTGGAATCGGCACCGTTGGCGTGACAGCTGGCAGCGGCGTTCCCGTCGCGCCCCACGTTTTTGCGGCGACAAGGGCGTTCGTCGCGCAATACACGAATGCGTGGACGGCGGGCCTTCCCTTTCCTCCAGAACAAACGAATTGGTTTTGGACCGCCAGCAACACAGTGTCCGTCTATCTTGATGGCGTTGTAACATCGTCCACCAATGGCACCGCCGTGAACGTTGGCGCCCCTGGTTGTCTGAACGCAACTGAACCGGTGTACATTGGCACGCGGGAGGATCATGCTGCCAACAACATCATGAATGGCCAGATCATGGAAATCCTGGTCTTTAACACGCCATTGTCGGCCGCCGACATGACCAACGTGGATAATTATTTGGGGCAAAAATGGTTCCAAGGCGTTACCTTTTACACCGCCGTTTCGCCCATTAATACCACCAACGGATTTGCCGTGACCATCGCACCCGGACCAGCCTCTGGCAGCACTCATCTTACTTCCGGCTACCAGTGGCAGAAGAATGGCACGAACATTCCGGCCGCCACCAATTCGGTTTACACCACGCCCATCCTGGCTCCGTCCGACAACGGTGACCAGTTTTCCCTGATCGTGTCTTTCGGCGGTGTAACCTATACCAATACCACCACCGTGAATGTCCTCACCCAGCCGCCTTACGTCCTGCAGGCAGGGATACCCCTTTGGTGCATCGGCCCGGGGAACGTCAGCAGTAATGTTGTGGTAACCTTTGACGAGGCCGTGGACACCACCACCGCCACCACCGCCACCAATTTTACCTTCAACAACGGGGCGAGTGTTCTTTCCGCCGCCATGGGCAGCCTGCCGAACCAAGTCGTCCTGACCATGTCGGGTATGACGTGGAATGCCGATCTCAGTTATTACACGCTCACGGTCCAGAACGTGAAGGATTTGTATAACAATACGATCGTCCCCGCGGGAACGTCCGTCGGGCTTTACCCGCCCGCGGTCCTTTGGGTCAAGGCGGATGCCGGCGTGACCACCGATGCCGGTGCAAACACCGTGAATCAATGGAATGACCAGTCCGGCAATGGCAACAACTTGTCTCAGTTAGGCGGCGCGAACTATGAACCGCTGCTGATCACCAATGCCTCGGGTGATGTCACCATCCAGTTCAGGGCCAGCGGCGGGATAACGAACTATATGTATGCCGCCTCGTCTGGCAGCCTGGGCATCACCGGCGACATGTCCGTGATTGCCGTGATGAGCTTTACGAACCTGACCGACGGCCGAGGCGGTGAGATCGTGTCCAAGACCGCCAACGCCGCCCAGGCAAATAAAAACATCGCGGCGCCTTATGATTATTACATGGGCAACGGTGTGGCTCTCTTCTATCGCGGCAACGGCAACGGCACCGTCAACGGCGTTAATTTCGGCCAATACACGTCCACCGCCGGTCCTTCGCTCAACCGGTCGCACGTAATCGCGGTTTCGGAGACGGGCAACACGGTCAGTCACTTCGTTGACGGCCGGCCCGCCGGAGTCGGTCTCTTGAGCAACGG
>Ga0335081_10009765_pt1 | contig 15470 bp, 19 predicted proteins | sample Lox_Sample_35_FD_206713 | JGI IMG/M metagenome (GOLD analysis project Ga0335081, IMG submission 206713) | Soil microbial communities from Loxahatchee National Wildlife Refuge, Florida, United States - Lox_Sample_3.5 | ecosystem: Environmental > Terrestrial > Soil > Wetlands | place: USA... | reverse complement strand
ATTTTTGCTGTACTAGATGTGTGCTAGATGCGCTATTTTGAACTATTTGGGTACTATCCAGCCACGACCTTCCTAATTAAGTAATTGTGTGCTAGAGCTAGTAAAATTTAATCCTAGCTGATGTTATGCTAAAAAAAATAAGAATCTTCAGTTATTTGAGCAGACTATTGAAAACATATTTAAGATTTTAAAGCTATTTTAATTGACTATAGCTATATATAAATATCAATTTAAAATATATTTTATATCTCTTTTGCGATAGACTTAAAAACAAATATGTTTTTTCATATAAATAAAATTTAAAAGTTATCAGCTTTATTTTTTGACCATTTTTAAAGTCGAAAACTTTAATTAAAATAAATTGCAAAAGCAATCTTTTGCTTTAACTTAATCAAACTTAACCGATGTAATTTTACAATAGGATAAAATTCATTGTTTTATAATACTTTGAAGTTTTTATGTATGATAACTAGCTTCTATTTTGAGTTAAGATTAACTGAATTAAATAACCTAATGCTGATCTTCATAGTTGAGATGCTCAAATCTCATATCTTTATTTGATATCCATCTAGCAATTTATTTATATAGCAATGATATGTACATGAATCCAAGACACTGATCTGAGTTGCTGATGTTTAGTGGCTTAGACTTTAAATTTTAGATGGTTTTAAATCTAGACAGAAAATTGCTATGTTTTAGACCAAAGCTAAGAGTTTGAATATCAAACATTTAGAAAAATATGTGGTAGTTAATATCTAAATCACTGATGCAGAATATTAGATGGTCTAGTCAGACTTAGACGTCTAAAATTCTGATGGAGGTAGTCTAGACATTAGATGTTTAAACTAGATGTCCCGGCCAGACTTCAAATGGCGTCTATCTATCGTTTCCTTTGGTGAGACAATTACTCACCACAAGTCCACTTCAGCGCAATACCGCGGCAAACTTTTTCGCACTTAGACCGGTGATGGCAATGTCAACTCGCTCCCCTCTCCCCAACGGTGCACCGACGTTGCACGCAAAATCCCCGGAGGTGGGCGTAGCAGCAACACAAAACGATGTGGTAGCCGCGGCACAAGCCGTGCTGAAGCCGTCGGTGCCAATGCCCTCCTCTTCCATCAGAATTCGCGGCATTGATTTCTCGGAGTACGCGACGCAACCTGTTACCATTGCCCAACTTAGCAAGCACTTTTCATCCACGGGATTTCAGGCTTCGAATCTTGGTCGTGCAATTGAAATTATAAATAACATGGTAAGATATCCCGTGATGGCGGTCGTCCTTGTCCTTGTTCGTGTGGTTTCTTGTATGTGTAAATTTTCTTGCCTCTGACTTGGTTGTTAGCGTCGTTGGAAACCAGGCGACTTGCCCCCTGATCCTGACGACGAGAATAAAGAGGCGCCCCCACCGGACGCAAAATGCACAATCTTCCTCGGTTACACATCAAACCTAATTTCCTCCGGTCTCCGGGAAACAATCCGTTTCCTCGTCCAGAACAAATACGTCTCCTGTCTCGTTACCACGGCAGGTGGCATCGAAGAAGACATCATCAAATGTCTTGCTCCCACGTACCTTGGAAGTTTCTCCGCGCCGGGGAAGGCATTGAGGGAGGCGGGGTTAAATAGGATTGGGAATTTAGTTGTTCCGAATGATAATTATTGTGCTTTTGAGGATTGGTTGACGCCTATTTTGGATAAGATGTTGGATGAACAGGAACGGACGGGGGTTAAATGGACGCCACGGAGGATGATCCATCGCCTGGGGAAAGAAATCGATCATCCTGATTCTGTGCTGTATTGGGCTTACAAGGTACCTACCACCTTATGGTCACGTCACGAGCTGACATGAAGAATGATATTCCGGTCTTCTCACCTGCATTGACAGATGGATCGTTAGGAGACATGCTCTACTTCCATACTCTGAAGAACACACTTAGCAGCGATTCACCCCGCCAAATCTCCCTCGACATCATTGCCGACCTCGTTGAGATTAACACCATGGCCCTCAAGGCGCATGCAACGGGCGTCATCATCTTGGGTGGCGGCCTAATTAAACACCATATTTGCAATGCTAATTTAATGCGGAATGGGGCGGATTATGCAGTGTATGTAAATACGAGTGGGGAATTTGATGGGAGTGATGCGGGCGCGTCGCCGGAGGAAGCAATCAGTTGGGGTAAGATTCGCGCTGGAGCGCAAAGTGTTAAGGTACAAACCTCCCCCTAAACGTCCGATTCCTTCACTGTATACTCATGACAAGGTATTTTGTGATGCGACGATCGCGTTTCCTTTGATTGTGGCTAGTACATTTGCTTCTGCAGAAACGGAAAATGAAAAGAGAGAGTAAGGATTTACGAGATACCTGGATTTGCATTATAAATGTAGAAGCTAGTTTCGTGTGCAAAGATTCTAATTTGAACGATGGACTATGACTACATAAGAAAGTCTTACTCAACCTTTGCCTCTCCAGCATGCTTCTCCGCCTCCTTAATAGCTTTCTTATCGGTTTTGGGTCCCTAACAATTAGGATCCGGCGATAAAAAACAATTATCCAGAATGTGTAACAGGGAATGAATGGAAAGCACAGGGTTTAAAGGGACATACAGAATCAGCACCGGCAAACAACCCGCCGGTCTTCCACGGCCTCTTTAACTCTCCGACAGGCTCTTTGTTGAACAAATGAATCTTGGCAACTTTACTCTCGAGCACATTCTTAATGGGCATGATGCTCTGCACGAGTAATGGTTGACTGTACCCGAAGTACAAGTGCATGACGCCCATCATGCCAATGCCCATGAACGCGGCTTTAACACCGCTCTGGACTTGTGTTGAGTCGTATTCTTGGACGGTGGTCGTGACAAGGGGCGGTTGTTCTTGTGAGAAGGGCTGTGGTGAGTCGACGTACTTCAACACCGTTTGATCTGCACAATTAGGAAAAGATAGGCGAGTAGTGGTGGGTACCATTCTTCTTCTGGATTTGTGTGTAGATATATGCGTACAAAGCAAAGACGATGACGTTGGAGAGGAGATAGACGAGGCGGACTGTGAGGAGGACGTTCTTGTCCTCCCAGTCAATGCGCTTGCCGAGCTGCATTGCCCCAAGGATGATCGCAAGATTCGCTACCATGCCCGACATGATGAGGAGTGTGAAGATGTGTGGTTATGTGCTTGGAGCGCGGTAGTTTGTGTGTCTGGCGGACGACAGAGTTTTTTCTTCACCGTGTTATTTGCTTGCGTGGCTGCCTGCCGAAGTCATCGGCCAACTTCGGCAGGAAATACCGGGTTTACCACGAGTGAGAATTTTGCCTGTTAATTCTCTGTCCGGTTATGTCTGACGGTTTGATCTATGAAGAAGTCTGATGTTGGAGGACAATCGTTGATGGCAGATGCAACCACGCAACACCGGCAGATGACAGCTGTCACGACATAGCACCGAACAAGACACCTCTGCAGGTCCAGCCAATCGCGAGCAATGTCCGGGTACCACGACTCGCGCGGCGGAGATCGATATGCGCCTCCGCTACGACAGCAGCGAGACACCCTCGCTCCTCCTGCCCCCGGTCGCCCGGCCCACTCTCCCCCCTCTGGCCCCTCGCGCCCACACAACGCCCCCTATTCCGCACCCCCGCCCTCTGGCCCCTCTCGCCACCCATCCTCCTACGGCAGAGGATACGATTCTGCGCCCCGAGGACCCCGCTTTGATCGCGGTGGTCCGCCACGACATCACGACGCGGGTCACCCTCCTCCGCCGCCTCCGTCCCGGGGCAGACTGAGTCTCTGGAGCACGCAGAATCCCGGCGGGAGAGATGGATATCATCATAGTGGCGGCCAGAGTGTGCACGCGAGGACGTATGGCGCATCGGCCTATCGAGATCACGACCGTTATGATCCTGAGCACCGTTCCCAAAGGTAGCGATAAGCGCATTGGCATGGTCATGACAGTAGATATTCTTCTTCTTTAGCCGAACGAGATGGCTATCCGCCCCCTGGTCCACGGAATGACTCCTATCGTGACTCGCGCCATGCTTCATCTTACTACCCCAATTATTCTGCTCCTTCATCCCCTCCAACAGGACCCCGAAATCAATATTCCTCATACCCACCGCCACCCCGTGCTGCGCCGTCAGAACCGCGGGCTAGAGAACGTATGCCCGCTGGTCCTGTGGGATGGTCAGCTTCTCGTCCTCCTGTCTACCCAGAAAAACGCTACCATGACACTGTCTCTCATCGTGACCACTCACCACTCCTGTCCACCATCCCTGCCAAACCCCGCTCTCCCAGTAAACGCGAGGATTTAAAAGACGCCAGCAGAACCTCCGAAATGATAAAAACGATCGCAGAGAAACATAGCACCGAATCCATCAAAACTGAATCTCGTGTTCCGTCTCCCGAACCCATGATGGACGTCAGACCGGCGTTAGAGGAATTGGAGAAAGAAATCGACGCTGAAGCAGAGACAGAGTTGGAAGAAGAAGAAGAACGAGAAGAGGAGGAGGAGGAGGAAGAGGAAGAAGAGGAAGAGGAAGAGGAGGATGAGGATTTGACTCAAGACTACGTCAATAAACGGATTCGGGCAATTGACATGGAACTACGCGCCACCGAACAACGAATCGAACAAATCGATGTCGAAAAACAAGATCATGAATTGCAAGTCCGACTCCTGCACAAGGAAATCCACAATGTCCCAGATCTCAAGACGCAAGGCATGGAGGAGGAAATATTACGGCCCAGCGAAGTTCCTACCCGCGTTCACAAAAAGCCGATGAAGAAACGGCCGCGGTCTCCTGAACCGTCTGCCGACGAGGAAGAACTTGAAGGCGAGGAAGAAGAAGATAAAGAAAACATCCGGGTCAAAATCTGGCGTCTCCTTAAAAAATCCGAGATCAAGGGCGAACCGTCTCCGGTCATCACATTTGATAATACTGTCCAAATCAGGACTATCAACAGTATCGACGACCTTTCCGACGCCGAGCATTCCGCCAAACTCCATCGTGATAATCGCAAAGCAATCTTTCGTACCCTCTATATCCGTCGCAAACGCCAGGCACACCATCAAGAAAAATTACGCAAACGATATCATCAACAGTACGTACTCTGGCAAACACACATGTCACAACTCGATGCCGCCCATGCCTCGGAAATGGAACGAAAAGGGTATGGCGGGCCAAAGACAGCTGAGATCCCACTGACCCCGCGGACGGAGGCCATCCCGCCGACGACTCCCATATCAGAAGTTGTTGGTCCTCCTACTGACGGATTGATTCGTGGGACGAGGAGAGCTCAACAAGCTTCCCACGCGCGTGATTACGTCCAGTCTGAAGCGGAATTTCTAGAATTGATGCAGTCGTTGGGAGCGGAAGGGAAGGATTCAACAGCGGCAATTCCACCGATGCTTGATCCGGAAGACCGTGCTTGCATCGACTTTGATGAATCCGGTCTTATCGCCGATCCCGTTGAATTTTACACCCGAGCGCTCAAGACCGTTGAGGAAGGAACGAAAATGGAGATCGCAGGCTGGTCTGAAGAGGAAGATAAAATATTCTTGAGAAGGTTGGCCATCTCAGGTAAACAATTTGGAAGATTCCGACGCGCTCAACCGCTTTCCCATCGATCCGTACAGGAACTCGTGCAGCATTACTATTTTCTCAAGGGCGATGGGCCGGGACTGGACTGGCGAAATGTGATTGCAGGGAAAAATCGATGGCGGAGAGGCGCCGGGAGGAGCAATGCCCCCGGCGCGCTCATGGCAACGGGCCCACCGAGGGTTGGACGTGGCGGTGGAAGAGGACGAGGGCGTGGAAGAGGCGGCGGGATTTCGGCCTTACTCGTCTCTAGACGGCTGGTTGAGGATGAAGATGAAGAGAGTCGGAGCGCTGCAGATGATGATGGGGACGATTCGGGAAGCGTAACGACGGAACGGATTAGACGGACGGCGAAAAGGCGTGTTATTGAAAGCACAGCAGCGAAACAGCGGCCTAAACGAACGGGCCCTGTCATCCTCAAGGAGAAGGTTATCCACCTTATAGCTAATAAGCTGACGTATTCAGAATTTACTGACGATTGCGCCGAGTCCGATTGATGATTCCAGAATCGTCCTCAGTCAAGGCGACCTCGCCAACTCGACAGACCGGGATTCCTCGGTACCACCCGGTGAGGCCAAGAAAAAGGAGCGCGCAAAGCCGGCGCAGACGAGTTCCTACTGGCGTGTCACGGAAATGACTTCATTCCCTCAACATCTACGTGCTTTCGGGCGAGATTGGAATAAAATTGCTACGGCCATGGGGACAAAGACGGCTCAGCAAGTATATCCCCCTAATTGTTTCAGGGTTAATGGAAGGTGAGGAATTACTTTTCGAAGAATGCGGACACGTTGGGGTTTCTTAAGATTGCGGAAAATGCGGAGACAGGAAGGCCATCTGTTTCTCCGATGATGGAGAATAGAGTCAGTCCGTCGATGAACCCTATGATACCCGACGAGAATGCAACTCCTACGCTCCCCCCTGTAACACCGGTGTTACCTTCCCTGCCACCGATCGAGACCCGCTCAGAGACAAAGACGCCACCACCCCCTCCGCAGACACAACCAAAAGGCTTGTCCGTTTCAAGTTTACTGAATAGTCCAGTTAAAGAAATCGCGAAACCTTGGGAAGAACCACCGCTGGCTCCAATGCCGGTTCCTCCACCCTCGACACGTCTCCCGCTTCCCGAGGCTGAAGAACCGCTCAAACGGAGTCCAAGTAACATTAGCGAGCCAATGTCTCGCTCACAATCCCAAGTCGATTATTATAACAGAACCTCAGCATTTTACAATCAAGCGCCTGCCCCTCCACAAGACCGTTTCTTCCGTGAGGAATCTCAGCAACCAAGTCTCCCGCCACCCCCGACACGATACATATCTCCACACCAAAATATCCTCCCCCCCGTACGCACACATTCCCCTGTCCCTCACAATCCGCAATACTACAATCCGACATCATCATATGATCAACCAAGGATGCCACCGCCATCGATTTCCGATCCGGCATATGCAACAGAACAATACGCAAGAAGTCCCATCCAACATCGCGTCTCACCCCTCCCCTCTATCCCACGAAGCACAGTTCCATCCGAGCGACAAATGTTTTATCCTAGGGACCACCCCCATGAGTATCCCCCGCCCCCGCCACGACGGTACCCTTCCTTCCGAGAACAACCATATTACGAACATGACGAGCGAGAATTGCGCCATGAAGAGAGGTACCCACCCCCTCACTCTTACGAACGATTCGACATCGCCAAAGTAGAGAGAGAACGCCTCGTCTCCGTACAGCGCGCAGAACGAGAGCGTCTTGACCGGGAACGCGGCATAGAACGAGAACGAGAACGACAAGTCCGTATTCAACAGGACTTCGATGCCCAAGACTATCGCATGGCTACGACAGCGAGATTTGAACGGGATCGTGAACCACGCGAACGCATGGAATGGGTTGCACAACGGGAACGGTATGGGGATCCGACATATTCACGACCACAGCAGTATTCTTCGTTTCGGCCACGGAGTCCGGAACAACGAGTGGTGTATAGTAGGGATTATATTGAAAGGGAACCGGCGAGGGAGCGGGTGGATTGGCAACGTTCACCAGATGAGAGAATGGATCCTTTACGGGAACGTATGGTACGCGACAGAATGGAAAGGGATGGGATATCGGACAGGTCACATTATGATAATCGATCAGTAGGACCAGAGCGATGGAGAAGACAATAGGCCTTTTATAGCTGTAGTAATTACTTTTGAGAGGATCTATCACTGCCGCTTATCCCTGGCGAAATACGTGTGACCTTTCTGCTGCCCGATTCCGCTTTTCCTCCTGTGCAAATTCCCTTGCTCGTTCTCTCGGATCAATAACCTCAAGATCCTCGCCCTGTCGTTCTTGCCTATACTTTTCATCCTTGCCAAATAAATCCTTTGCAAACATCAACTTGTGGCCCCACAGCGACTTGGGATCATCCACATCCGCCTTCTCACCGAACCGGTCAAAACACGACATACACCCAGGGACATTATGCAATTCGCACGCCTCTTCCTCCTCTTCTCCCTTTTTCTGAGGCTCCTCAACGGGCTTTGCACCGAATAGTGTGCGTTGGAATTTTGCCAGGCGGGCAAGAGTTTCTTCTTCGCGGTGGGATTTGCGTGAACGTTTCCCGAGGATGGCTTTACCCGACGCCACATACCGTGATAATTCGGTCTCGATGAATTTTTTGCCGGTATTTGCGGATTCTTTGGGTTGGTCTTCGGCGTGGCGCTTGTTTTTGAGGCCTTTGAGCTCGGATTTAAGAGACGCAATTTGGTCTTCGAGAGATGCAGTAGTCTGGGCGGGCTTCGCAGGCGGCAGTTCGCTTTCTTCATCTTGACGAGAGTCTTCCACATCTGCGGGAGGAGGGGTGGGGGCGGATATCGCTGTAACGGTAGGTTCTGGAGTATCTTCACGCTTTCGTATTATCGACTTTTGTTGCTTCTGTTTTGTTGGTTTCGGTTCTTGTTCGAGATCATAAACCGACTTTATCTTCGTCTTGATACTTGGCGCTTCCTCCCCTTCATCGTCCCCAAAACTCAGCAAAGCCTTATTCTGCTTTTTGGCTTTCTTAACCAACGTCTTTGCCTTCTCCTCCTCCTCCTGTTTCCGCTGCTTCTCTACTCGTTCCTCCGCGGTCGATCGGGGGACAATATCCTTGAACGGATTCTCTAACACCTCCGTCCGCAATATCCGGGGCGGATGCAAAGGCCGATCATATTTATCCGTCTCCATGTCCCCAATCTTCATCGCATTAAAAATCGTATCTCCCACAGCCAGCCGTCCAAACAAGGTATTCTTCTTGTCCAACTCCGGCGCTGGTCCCAGCGTGATAAACCACTGACTCCCGTTGTCATCCTTGTGCCCGGAATTCGCCATGCCGACGAGGCCGCGACGGATATAGCGTAGTCGTGAGTGGAATTCATCTTTGACAACGCCGGTAGGAGTCGCTGCCTCGCCGCCTGTACCGGTGCCGGTCGGGTCGCCGGTCTGGATGATAAAATCTTTTATGACGCGGTGGAAGATGACGTTGTTGAAGTAGCCCTCGAGACACAGCTGCAGGAACGAGCGGCATGTCTGCGGCGTCTCTTTGGCCCACAGTTCAAGGTCGAGCGGGCCCGCGGTCGTGTGCACAAGAACGCGCGCCGTGGGCAGCGGCTCGACGTTGTACGTCGACGACATGGCCTAATCGCCAGGCGCTCTCGTGGTGGGATTCAGCCGGGCCGCGAAAGGAAAACCAGGTTACGCTCAATTTAGCAGGAATAAAGAGGATCAGACGGCAAGCTGAATTCGGGAGTTTCCGGGACCCCGGATCCAAAGCCGGGCGATCTTCAAAGCCAGCGAAACCATGTGGCCAGGTCAGGGTGCGCCGTCATCACGCAAACATATCGTGTTCAAATTAACTCGCGAATAAAATAAGTCATGGCGTGCCCCCGGCAGAATTTCCCTGCAGCAAGCGTCTACAATGACAGAGCACTCTATCAAAAAGGTCCAACACTCTCCCAATTCCCATTCAGTCAAACATCTTCCCCACTCGAACCTGTTCGCGACGAAAGAAGCTCGGCCACGGCAAGGCGAGAAGCCTGCCAGCGATCAATTCTTATTGCTCCCTGACGAATATTGCTTCGCAGAGGACTTGAATGCGACGTTCGACGTCGACGCAGAAAGAAACGGATTTTATATGTTCCCCGGCTGTGCCTTGGTTTCGCGGACCAGAGCAAAGATATTCCTCACCGGTCAGCGGGTATGCGCGCCGTCCCGGATGAAACCGTAGCTAACTCGCAGTTAATCTTCATCCCGTTGTACAAAAAGCAACACTCCTTCTCAATATGCATCGAATCCATAAAATGTCTTACAAAGTCGGATTACGCCGCCGAAGGTTCGGATTTGGAATTTGATGTCCGGCTTTGGCATGGCATCGCCGCCCCCAAGAGTTCGTCGGCAATGGCCCGGGGAATCGATGATGTCCTAACGTCGTTTTCGCGGAAAGCCACCTTTGACCCATCAAACTGGAAACGATGTCATGTAATTCTCCCTCAATGACATTTCTCTGACAGCGCCCACAGATAACTTGCACGTTCTCCAGTAAGGCTCGATGTGCGTATTTTTACAAGGGTATCCAGATGTGCATTGCAAACGGCTTAGCCTGTCCTTCCCGCAAATGTCAATTCAGACGGTACGAAGATCTTCCGGCTTATCAGGACCCCCCGCATTATGAAAGCTCAGCTCCAATTGAGCTGTGACGTCGGAGAATCAGGACTTCCTTTGTTGGGAGAAGAGACTCCAGGGGTCGGAACGTATCCGCGATAAAGGATAATGTTTGCACATGAGCGGAAAGTCTGGTCAGGGGAAAACGGTTAGCATCCGCACTCGTTTTGGGATACCCTTGAGTATATATTCCCTTGGGTTTAGTTTGAGGAATATTGATACTTCACTTAACTTTTGTCTAAAGGGACTACAAATCATTTTGTGAACTGAAGTGTCGTCTTCGGTTACAACGTGTCTAGTAAATTCTTGAAATAATTTTTTTAATATTTTGCAACAGCTCCAGCAAAATTTGATCTCAATAAAGTATAACTTACTTCTTGTTTCTTTCTTCAAATAGAAAAACACCAGAGAGCCGCCACCTCTCCCACGCAAAAGCCCTCTTAAATCAGAGATGGAGCGGTCGTTGCGTGGATTGAGGTCATATCTGAGTCACCGTCCCACCGCATGACTTCCGAATTCGGTAATGATGCCGTATTAGTCAGGAGCATTGTCGAGCCACGATGAGAGCGCCGAGAGTCAACAGCATGGGTTCGACGGTGTTGTCCCCTTCTCCCTTAGATTCAGACGAGCAAGATAGTCGCCCCTTCATCAAGACGTTTGGTCTGATGGATCGATCGCCTCGATGTCTCCCTTGGGTCAGAAACGCGGGAACGCCCGATTCTCCAATCGCACATGGGAAAGACGTCATGCGACAGAAAACTCGCGACTATTTATAGAGAAACGCATGCCCGCCATGAGAGGGACAAATACACATTGCTTGCTTGCCAGAAATGACAGACTCAATCACCTTCGACATTGTTCGTGATGTTGGCGCCAAGGACTGGATGGATCGATACTGCAGAGACCCCGCCACCGGGGTACCCAATTGTCCCGCGTCTGCACTAACCCTGTAGGAAGTTGCTTACTACGCTGAACTGGACAGCGACCATAAGATCACAGTCCACCGTGGCGGCAAGGAAGGCCCTGTGTTGGCCACAGCGACCTTGTGTCTCCTCAAGGACGGGACCACCGACGTTCATTTCGTCGAGCCTCGTGCCTCCGTTCATTTGGAGCATACCAATCGTCTACTCCCCTTCTTCCAGGGCATCACGTCTTTTACCTACAACGGCAAAAATTACCATTGGAAAGGCCAGTCGGCCTTGATTGATGACGAAACGAAATGCCTCCTCGCCGTAATGCACTCCCGTTTCCTTGAGACTGAGTCCCACAAATTGGGGACGTTGGTTATTACTTATGATGGCAAGGAAATCCTCGACTTGGCGGTCGTTTCGGCCCTGGTTCTTCAAGAACGTTCTGAAGAAGGAATGTTGGCGGTTCGAACCCCCCGGCTTTATTGTGTCTAATCTGAATAGACTGAATTAGCTAGGCAGCGTATCAACGCAGCTGTGATTATGTGGCCCTAGCCGCCACCCTCAATAATCCTGCGGAGGATAGCTTATCGTTCCACCGAATATAGCATAACGATATCAATCCTTTCAATGCAGATATTCGATGTCTAGCATCAAACTTGCAGTTCGGCAGTAATTTTGATGAATGAGATTCATGCGATATTAATAACTACTTCTATGTTCATTTCGCCTCAAAGTTTTCATCTTGCGAAACTGAGTCCCCTAAGGTGATTTTGCCATTGGTACTGGCAGTACGAACACTATAAATATCCTTCTCGGCACCATGTCAAAGAGTTATGCCACCTGCACACCACCGCCACATTCAATTTTTCGGGCTTCCCGTCTTTAAGACCGCACATTGAGAGGACCTAATTGTTCGCCTCACGTGCAAGTCAGCGCAGGGAGGGAACTAATATTCGCAATCGCTCTGAGATTGGCCCAAGTAACGACGGTAAAGGATGAACCGAAGTTGATTGAAGCTTTCCCAGAACGGTATTTGCGGCTAATTGCTATTGGCATTGCACAATACACTTCGAAACATTGAGATATGTTTGCTGGCGGTGATTAAAGGAGTGAAATGTTCGGAGCGCGAAGTGGGGTCAGTTTTAACGCACATCGTCCCCGTTAGCAGATCCCCACAATGGGATGAAAGCCGTCAAGGACTGACCATCGTAAACAATTCAATGACCCCTCATTACGTACATATTAGTCTTGGTTTTATTTATTCCCCTTCTGATCTCAATCGCCGACGCATCGCTTCGAGTGCGAAAGGCCGCGACGTTGCAAATTGAGGAAACTCGACCCCGTCCCGAGTTGTTCACGTTACACACAGTTGGCTTCATCTTGACCGATCGCATAAGTTGGGTATTAACGTTTGTATTGTCACTGACTTTGGGTGACGGATCTCCGCTCGGTCGAAAGAGACTGGTCTGAAAGACGAAACCTGCAGCCGCAAAATCCGGGATCGCCCTCCACGGCTGACCGGGGTCGACCTCGCCGTTATGCTTGGCATTGTGTTGAAAAAAACGTAGCCAGAAGGATACAACTTTCGGCCTTGCTGCAAAGGACAATTACACTAATCAGAGGCCCCGCCGTGCCCGTCAATTGGCAAAACGATACAATTTTCAAGTCTGCCGAGCGTGACCTCAATTATTCCGCATAGTATTGCATCCATCTTTGGAGGGCTATCTCAAAGCCTCATCAGGATTATGCTTTAGCAACTTGCGACGGGAGGAGCACCTCAAGAGCTGGGACTCCAACCTACATGCAAATGGCTACATAGTCCCCGAGGATGTCACGAAGCTAGATACCGTTCCCGACGGTCCCGTCGTTTCCAAAGCCAACCTCCTTCCCTACAACAAGAAACAGAATTGGTATTGCTTCTCTAATATGACCGTCGACGAATTCTCGCTTCCAAGCTTCACGACACCACGAAAGGGCTGGGCGGCCGATGTCCGCTCACGGCATTCTACAACAATTCGCAGGGCACACCTCCCCGAGAGTGCGTCGAAATCCGTGGGCGTTATAGATTGCAAATGACTTCGAGTGTGGGGAGTGTGGAGAGAAAAAAAAACAAACCTCGAGATGGGTGTGTAAACATTTTATAAGCGAATAACATCTCAGATCTCGCCGCGTTGAGGAGGTTGGGGTGGGGGATCGCTCATGAAAGATGTAAGATTAAAGAATAAAATTATTCCCTAGAGCAGAGATCTATTCCCACACAAACGTTAAAAATGCATATCGCTTATCAGTATGATTTCTCTTCTTCCCGCCGTTGTAATTCCTGTTGCCTTGCAAGCTCAAAATACCTCCCCCTTCGATTAACCAATTCCTCATGCGTGCCCTTTTCCACGATTCGTCCCCGTTCGATCAGGTAAATGACATCGGCCTTTTGGATGGTACTGAGACGATGGGCAATGGCGATGGTGGTTCGTCCCTCAACCATCGCAGCCTTATCCATGGCTGCTTGCACGAGATGCTCAGATTCTGAGTCGAGGGCTGATGTGGCTTCGTCAAGAAGGAGGATCTTGGGGTTTCGGATCAGGGCTCTTGCGATAGCAATTCGCTGTTTTTGACCTCCTGATAGAGCAGAGCCTTTGGTGCCAACGATCGTTTCATAGCCGGATGGAAGACTCTGGATGAAGTCGTATATCTAACGTTAATATAAAATGGTAGGGACAATACATTTGCATCCTTGGCAGCATTATCAATTTCTTCATCGGTGACGTCCCGATTCGCCCCGAGCATGATATTAAATTTAATCGTTCCTTGGTAAAGCCTAGAATTTAGAGTCGAAGCATTAGATGGGGTACGTCGGCTCCTGACTGACCACGGAGATACTTTGACGATATTGGGAAAGGTTGTATTCGGAAATGGGAACATCATCGACGAGAACTTGGCCCGCAACAGGATCATAAAACCGTTCCATCAATGCCACCGTCGTGGATTTACCGCACCCTGAAGCCCCAACAAGAGCAACGTACTGCCCAGGTCTAATATCCAGACTTAGTCCCCTCAACACGGGAACATCGGGTCTACCATCAACACACCCGTGAATAATTTGGCGTACCTTGTAGGATACGTGAAATGAACGTTTCGGAATTCAATGCGTCCGCTTTCCAAACGTTCAACAGGCTTGCCGTCCTCACTCCAGACATCAATATCGGGTTGATGTTCGAGGAGTCTTGTAACATGTAACGTAGCCGAAGTTGCCTTGGTGATATCCGGAGCGAATGAAAAGAATTGTCCAGCCCCTTGGGCACCAAAAACGACGGCCATCATGCACACAAAGAATTGTAGAACTGTATATTTCCCACTAACGAGAAGGGTGCTTCCGTACCAAAAGATCAGAGCATTTATGAAAAGCGGAGCTCCCTGACTAAAAGCGAAATACTACCCATTACTGGTTAAGCGGCCATATGGGGGAAGGTACGAATGTGCTTTTGGCGGTGGAGATCATGGCATTTCGGACGGGGCCGGCCATGCTTTCAATGAATTCGTCGAGGAGAGCAGATTCACGGCGAAGCGCTGCCACCGTTCTAATGGCGGCGATTTGTTCGCAAGCCAAGGCTGCTGATTTGCCGTATGCATCGCGCAAGTCATCTTGAAGGTGGTCTTGCAGTCTCATCTCGAAATATCCCGCAATGATGAGGATCGGAAGCGTTGAAATGCAGACTAACGCCAATACCCATCCATATGCAAGGCTACCCATCAGCCGGTAGTAAAGAAAACGCCGTACGCCAAGATACAAGAAGCCAACAAGCCAAAGATGATGGTGAGAATGGAGCCGAGATTTAAGCCTGATAGACCAGCCATTGCGGTAGCTTCCTGACCTAGCATTTGTGTCAAGGTTCCGGCCGTATGATCATCGCGATCAAAGAACGCGGCATTTTGTCGAAGAATTGCGCGGAAAGCGGCGAATCTGACACGGCGGACCATCCGCTCGGAACAGAATCCGAAGCACAAGGCATACGAGGCGTATCCAAAGCACTCGACGATGGCGACGACAAACCACATCAATCCGATGAGATTTGAATGTGATCGGACGTAGGAGAGGTCAGCACTAAAGAATCCTATGATTCCGTAGGCAAATAACTTTATTTAGAGTAATTCAACAAGGGAGTCAGTACTAAGGCCATAGCGGGATACACGCCTCCGGTGAACACGGTTGAAGCCCAGCCGAGGGCAAGAATATTATATTCTCCTTTATTGAATTGAAGTGACTTGGATTAGCATTAGTCGGAGAGAAAAGAACACCTTCTTAAAT
>Ga0335081_10009764_pt1 | contig 15471 bp, 11 predicted proteins | sample Lox_Sample_35_FD_206713 | JGI IMG/M metagenome (GOLD analysis project Ga0335081, IMG submission 206713) | Soil microbial communities from Loxahatchee National Wildlife Refuge, Florida, United States - Lox_Sample_3.5 | ecosystem: Environmental > Terrestrial > Soil > Wetlands | place: USA... | reverse complement strand
TTCAACTCGAGTATGCTGCAAGCTCTCGGTGTCTATCAATCAGGATCGAAAACTGCGACGTGGGGTTCTCCTGCGTACAATATTACTGCCGGGCGGGTTGATATCGCACTTGCTGGCGCGGATACGCTGAGTGGAGCCGGTGTCCTGGTGTACGTCAAATTCAGGGTCCAGCCGAATGCATCGGGATCTGCGCAAATTGTGCTGTCCAATGTGCTTTTCAATGAGAATCTCAACGCGAATACGGTGAACGGGACGTTCACGGCGTTGACGTCACCCGTTCTGGTCGTCTCACCCAGTAGTGCGATTCGTGTCGTCACTGATACTCTCAGATTTAGCGTGACGAGCGGAGGGAAACCGCCGTATCACTGGAGCACCAGCAATCCGTCACTGGCATCGATCGACAGTACGGGTTTGTTGACTGCGCTTCATCGGGGTACGGATACCGTCAGAGTCGTCGATTCATTGGGATTTCAGGGTTCAACCGGGTCCATCGTCATTAACGATTTCAATATCAGCATCCCCGACACAGGGATGAGCTTAGTCGATACGATCGACGTGCCGGTGATGGTAGGGAACCTGACTGGCCTTGGAGTCTTATCGTTTGAAGGACGGATTGTTTACGATTCAACGGTCGTCCGGGTTCTTTCATTGCCCACCGCGGGGACATTGAGTTCCGGGTTCCAGATTACATCGAGAGATACTCTCGATACGCTCCGTATTGCTGCTGCAGGGACCTCCGAGCTATCCGGCGGTGGTGCATTAATGAAGATCCGGCTAATTTCTGTAGCGAGCTCCGTAGGCGTGACATCCCCATTGAACATTTATGCCTTCAAGTTCAATGAAGGAATTCCATCTGCCTCATTGAAGAACGGAAGCGTCACAATCCTCACCGGTCCACCGGTCCCAACTTTGAATTCACCTCCCGATAGTGCTACAGGTTTGCCCACGTCCGTCGCTCTCGTGTGGAATGTTTCTGCGGGAGCAGCCTCATATCACCTTCAGGTGTCCACGGCGAACAATTTCTCGACAACAGTTGTAGATTCGTCGGGTATCACGGGAACATCTGTCACGGTCGCTGGATTGCAGCTGGGTACGACGTACTTCTGGCACGTGTATGCCAGGAACGCTGGTGGAACAAGCGTCTACAGCGATGTCCGGCGTTTTACGATAGCATCAAATCCCGCAGTGCCCGTGCTTCTTCAACCTCTCAATGGAGCCACTGGCGTTGCGAGAAATCCCATCTTTACGTGGGCGAAGGCTGCAAATGCCGTGTCCTATCGAATTCAAGTTGCTACAGACAACGCGTTTTTATCGGTGGCTCAAGATACGTCAGGCGTCTCGGATACGATGGTGACCATCCACGGCTTAAGCGCCAAAGCGGTGTACTACTGGCACGTCCAGTCAGCCAACGTGTTGGGTTCATCGGCTTACGCTTCGACTCGCTCATTTACAACGGGCACAGTTCTTTCCATTCCTTCAGTTCCGGTTCTGGCATTACCTGCGAATGGAGCTACCGGAACCGCAAGGAACATGCTCTTTTCGTGGTACAAAGCGAGCGAGGCTGCAACGTACGAACTGCAGCTTTCGGTTGACTCATTGTTTGCAACAACCGCGGTCGATTCCACAGGCATATCAGACTCAACGTTGAGTGTGGCAGGTTTGAGTGCAAGCACTAAGTACTTTTGGCGGGTCAATGCGTCGAACACCGGTGGAGCAAGTGCTTTCAGTTCGGTTTTCAGATTTACTACGGGAACCGTTTTGTCGACGCCAGCGATCCCCGTGTTGGCATCTCCCCAAAATGGGGCAAACGGGGTTTCACGGAATGTTCGTCTTGTCTGGCTGAAATCGGCCGAGGCAGCTTCTTACCGCGCACAGCTCGCCTCCGACACGCTGTTTGCTTCCATCCTCGCGGATTCGTCGGGAATTGCAGATTCAAGCGTGGTCTTTGCGGGTCTTGCCTCGTCGACGAAATACTTCTGGCGTGTGAACGCGACGAACACCGCCGGGAGCAGCGCATTTTCTGCGGGGCAGAGTTTCACAACTGGCACCGTGTTTTCGGTTCCTCCAGTCCCGGTCCTCTCTTCACCGACAAATAATGCGACTGAGGTCGCGCGAAACGCACGTTTGACGTGGTATAGGTCGCTCGAAGCGAGCAGTTACAGAATTCAGGTCACGACCGATTCGACGTTTGCTGCAGTGGCGACCGACACGACTTCAAGCGATTCGACGATCGTCATAAACGGGCTGTCCGCGACCACTGGTTACTTCTGGCGTGTCAGTGCTAACAATGCACTGGGGGCAAGCGCATTTTCCGCTGCGCGCAAATTCACCACGGGAAGCCAGACTTCGGTCTTTTCCAATCGTGTGGGGATCCCGACGGAGTACGGACTTGAACAGAACTATCCAAATCCGTTCAATCCTTCGACGACGATTCTGTATTCTTTGAGCTCCCGGAGCATAGTGAGACTGGAGGTCTATAACATACTCGGTCAGCGCGTTGACATTCTGGTCAATGCCGAATTGGCGGCCGGCTATTACAGTGCCACATGGAATGCCGCGGTACCAAGCGGAATCTACTTTTATCGAATAGAGGCGGTCGCAATGGATAAGTCAGGAGGGAGCTTCGTCCGAGTTAGAAAGATGACGCTGGTTCGATAGAGATCATCGTGCTGCTGGCGTTGCCTGTAAGTCTTGAGCCCTGTCAATACACGACGGGGCTTTTCTTTGACAGTCTGGCACCAGGAGTGCATTGCACTGGAAGCAATATTCCACGACTTTCCAGACACACCAGTATCACATCGGGTTTCTCGCGAGGATGGTACAACATTGAGTGTTTTGAGACTACAGTATCCAATTCCAACAGGAATTCCATCGGTGAAGAAAGGTGGCGCTTGGGTTATTGTTTGCGCGTGCCTTCTTGTCGCACAACTTTCTGCACAGCAGGTACAACTGACCATTCCCGATACAACGGGAGCGATAGGTGACACACTTCTCATACCCATCATCACGTCGACGATTGCTTTGACCGACAGTGTGTATTCCGGTCAATTCACGCTCGAGTATGACTCAACAGTGATAATGGTTTCTTCGGTCGAACTTTCAAACTCTTTGCTTGCAGGATACGGGACGACATTATTCAATGCTGGAACCAGGAAGATGGTCTTTGCAGGAGTGATGCCCCTTACTGGCGCCGGAACACTCTTGTTCCTGAAGACCGCAGTTCTCGGGAATCCTGGTGATCACACTGCCATTGCGTTGACAATTGCGAGATTGAATGAAGGCAACCCAGCCGTGGAAGTGACCAACGGTTCAATCCAGGTCTTGGCATTGCCGGGAGCACCTGTCCTTGTCGCGCCGATTGATCAAGAGTCCAATGTCGATACTGATGTTCGGCTTGTTTGGTACGCCACTCCGCATTCCACCTCCTACGAGGTTCAGGTTGCGACAGACTCTACATTTCTTGTGCGATTTGCGGATGCCGCAAACGTAATCGATACAGCATTTGTCGTGAGAAGTCTGGAATGGAATACGAAATACTTCTGGAGGGTGCGTGCAACGAATGCCGGGCTCACAGGCCCTTTTTCACGAGTTAGTTCGTTCCAAACGGCAATTCAAGCAGGAACAGGAAAGAGTCCTGAGAGGAGTCGCCTGGAATATGATTTGCTGCAGAATTACCCAAATCCATTTAATCCAAACACCGCCATTCGCTACGTTCTGAAATCCAAAAGCACCGTTCGATTGGATATTTATGATATCCTAGGACAAAAGGTCGAAGGGCTTGTCAACGAAGCACAGAATGCAGGATATCATTCGGTGACGTGGAATCCAGCTGTGCCCAGCGGTGCTTACTTTTATAGGATCGAGGCAAAATCCCTTATCGATCCTGGCGATTCCTTCATACAAATCCGGAAGATGATTCTCATGAAATAGTCCTGCGCAATATTGGCGAATACTTCATCACAGTTCTTTAGTTTACCGAATGCCCCGTCGCCCGAATGGCGGGGCATTTGTGCTCATTGGACGGTGTCTGCGGCCACGAAAGCCCGCAGCAACTCAATAGAAATGAAGACCAGCGTTCACGCCTGTCCCGTTCTTTTTACGGGAGACCACCCCGTGACCGAATTCGATGCGAGTGTCACGGTATGCCTGCACCGCATGCTTTTTGCGTGGGACCAGACACCCTAGAATCCGAGTCACTACCCATAAACCTGGAGTCTTGATTTCCTCGCAATAAATTGCTTAAATAGATACAACGTTTGGTTCTCATTGCCGTGCTAGTCTTGATGTAAATAGGCACGACATCGTTCTTTCAGCGCTATAAGATATTAAGTTCTTCGGGGAAGGTGAAACTCCTTACCGGTAGTGACCACGCCTGCGGGCGTGGCAAGCCTACGACTCCGCTGCCCCTGATTCTGTCAGGCGGCAACGGACTGAACCCGTGAAATTCGGGTGCCGACGGTACAGTCCGGATGAAAGAAGAACAACAGGTGTGCTGTACACTACCCCGAGGAACGTCTTCGGGGTTTTCTATTTCTAAAAGCAACTGCTGGCTTTGGAAAAGGCGTTGCCTGTTTTGAAGTGTAGAGTATGAAGAAGGTCGATGACCGTAAATTTATGCGAATGGCTTTGCAACTCGCGAAAAAGGGGAAAGGGAAAACATCACCCAATCCTTTGGTGGGCTGTGTGATTGTCAACGATGGTCGTGTCGTGGGGAAGGGATATCACGAATACTTTGGAGGCCCACACGCAGAAATCAATGCCCTCAAGCAAGCAGGCATGACCTCGATAGGATCTACATTGTACGTCACTCTCCAACCGTGCAACCACATTGGCAAAACACCCCCGTGCACAGATGCGATTATCAAAGCCGGTGTCAAGCGAGTTGTTGTGGCCACACTTGACCCAAATGAATTGGCAGGCGGCACAGGACTGCGAAAACTGAGGCGCAACTCCATTGTGGTTTCTCGCGGTCTGTTGAAGAGAGAGGCGCAGAGTCTCAATGCAGAGTACCTGTTGTCGCAAAAGAATACGAAACCCGCGGTCATTGTGAAGGCCGCGATGTCAATCGACGGAAAAATAGCAACCCGGACCGGCGACTCGAAGTGGATAACTTCCCGGCAATCGAGGTCATACGTTCACACGATGAGAAGCAAGGTCGATGCGATCCTGGTAGGATGGAAGACCATCGTCCGGGACAATCCGCAACTGACAAGCCACGGTATTGGTCGCGACCCGGTTCGAGTCATTCTTGATCCACAATTGAGAGTGCCGGTGGGGAGCAGCGTCTTCGATGGCACAGTACCGACAATCGTGTTCTGCGGCCCGCGCCAGGATGGAGGGAAACTCAAAATACTTTGGAAGAAAAGAATCATCACAGTCCCGCTGCCTATTCACCGCGGGCAAATGAATTTTGGAGATATCATTAGGACATTGAAGCAATTCTCGCTCCGAAGCGTGCTCATCGAAGGAGGTGGAGAAACGATTGCTTCAGCAATTGAGGCTGGTGTGGTGACCAATCTGACCATGTTCATTTCGCCGAGAATCATTGGAGGTCGCTCGGCGATTACGCCTGTTGAAGGCTTGGGCGTGTCAATGGTGAGGAGGTCACGGATACTGCGAGAACCTCAACTGAGCAGGATAGGGTCCGATTTCCTTTTCACGGCGAAGTTTTGAAGCAGATTCAGCAAACTGCAGAGGGATGAATGTTTACGGGAATCATTGAAGATGTGGGAAGAGTGGCAAGCCGCGGGGGATGCGCCCTGTCACTCACCAGCAGCCTGAAAGATGTCAAACAGGGCGATAGTGTGTCCGTAAATGGCATCTGTCTGACGATTACCAAAGTGGAAAGCGCCGCCCGTGGGAGTCGCCTGTATTTCGACTTTAGTCCTGAAACGAATTCGCGGTCCAATATTTCCATGCTCCAAATTGGATCCGAAGTCAATCTGGAGCGTTCGCTGAAAGTTGGTGACCGCTTTGGCGGACACATCATGACGGGACACGTTGAAGGCAGGGGCAAACTGACAAAGAAAAGACGTGTGGGGGATTTCTGGCTCCTTTCATTTTCAGTTAATGCGTCACTCGCTAAGTACATTGTACCCAAAGGATCTGTAGCCGTCGATGGAATATCGCTGACGGTGGTCGATTCGGATGTTGCCGGTTTTTCCGTGTCAATAATTCCTCACACAATGCTCCATACAAACCTGCGAACGCGAAAAGCAGGGGAGAGTGTAAACATTGAGCCTGATATTCTCGCAAAATATGTTGAGCACCTCTTGAGCGGAACTGAGTCCGGGAAAATAACAGGAGAATTTCTCAGAGAATATGGATTCGAACGCTGATGTTATGGTCGGTATGACGCGTCGTGTGCTGGCACGTCGACGCAGAGTCAATGGCAAACGTGGGGTGGAAAAAGGGATGCTCGCGCGCGTCGGAGAAGCAGTTCTTGACATACGAAACGGACGGATGGTCATCGTGGTCGATGATCCAAAACGTGAAAACGAAGGGGACTTGGTATGTGCGGCGGAAAAGGTGACTCCCGAAATTATCAATTTCATGGCGAAACACGGTCGAGGATTGATATGTCTCCCGATCGACGGCTCACGGCTCGACGAGCTCGGAATCGATCAGATGGTTGCCAATCCACACGAAGCAAGGGATGCTTCATTCACGGTATCCATAGATGCGAAGCACAAGACGACCACAGGAATTTCTGCCCACGATCGTGCCTCGACCATTAAGGCCGTCCTTTCCACCAGGACGAAGCCGGGCGATCTCTCGAGGCCCGGCCACGTGTTCCCGCTGCGTTACGTGGAAGGGGGTGTGCTCGTCCGCGCTGGACACACCGAAGCCTCGGTTGACCTTGCCAAACTTGCAGGGCTGTACCCGGCGGCAGTAATTTGCGAGATCATGCAGGACGATGGCACAATGTCGAGACTTCCCGAGCTAAAGCGATTTGCTGATCGGCACCGGATCAAGCTGATCTCCATCGAGGACCTCATACAGTACCGAAGGAAGACGGAGAAATTCATACGACGACTGGAAACGGTTGAATTTCCGACGCGCTTTGGCAATTTCGTGCTGTCATTGTATGAAGACACTCTCCTCAAGGAACACCACCTTGCCGTTGTCAAAGGCGATGTGTTCGGTAAAAAGGGAGTGCTCGTTCGCGTTCATTCATCGTGCACCACGGGTGACATATTTCACTCCTTACGGTGCGACTGTGGGGAGCAGCTCGAGCAATCAATGATGATGATTGAAAAAGCCGGGCTGGGGGTTGTCCTGTATATGCACCAGGAGGGAAGAGGAATCGGCCTGGCAAACAAGCTGCACGCGTACCGACTGCAGGAACGAGGGGGGCTTGATACCGTCGAAGCGAATCTCGCGCTTGGGTTCCCGGCGGATCTGCGGGACTATGGAATAGGGGCACAAATTTTGAACGACCTCGGGCTTTCGACCATTCGACTCCTCACAAACAATCCTCGAAAGATTGTAGGGATAGAAGGGTACGGACTCAAAGTCGTGGAGCGGATTCCGATTGAAGTGAAACCGACTCCCAGGACGCGAAAGTATTTGGCCACAAAAAAGAAAAAAATGGGACATATGTTAAGCCTTTGAAAAGGAGCGTTTCATTATGCGAAAAGTCACGCAAGGAACCATGAATGCGGAGGGGAAAAAAGTTGGTATCATTGCAGCCAGATTCAATGAATTCATCACGAGCAAGCTGATGGACGGTGCCGTCGACACGCTCGTCCGCCACGGAATCCGTGAAGAGGATATCGAGGTCATATGGGTCCCCGGTGCATTTGAAATTCCTGCAGTCGCGCGCAAGGTCGCACGAAAGAAGAAACACCAGGGACTGATTTGCCTGGGATGTGTCATTCGAGGAGACACCCCGCATTTTGACTACATTGCGGCAGAGGCGTCGAAGGGAATTGCCTCGGTAGGTTTCGAGAGCGAAATGCCTGTGGTCTTTGGTGTTCTTACGACCGATACCATTGAGCAGGCAATCGAGAGGGCCGGCACAAAGTCAGGAAACAAAGGAGCCGATGCTGCTTTGGCAGCCATCGAAATGATGAGCTTGTATGAACAACTGATGTGATTCGGTGTTGCAGACTATCAGTTCTCACGATAATGGCATCCGACGCTCGACTTGTTTTCCCACGCTGCAATCGTCACGATGAGCGCTGAACGGACGGCGTTCCTGAGACCGAGCAATGCATCCGTCAGATTCACAGCCCGATAGAACCGCTCAATCTCATTTTCGAGGTGCCGTAGTTCCCTCAAGGCTCTTTGGAGCCTCCTGCTCGTTCTGACAAGTCCGACGTAATTCCACATGATGTGCTTGATGGATATTAAATCTTGCTGCAACAGTGCCGGATCCGGCTTGTGGGCGCCTGTCTCTTGCCAGGGAGGGATGGTCTTGGGCTCAGGCATCGTTAGCTCATCGGACACCGAGAGAACGTGGTTCGCCGCACGGTGTCCCCAAACAAGCCCTTCAAGGAGCGACGAGCTTGGGAGCCGGTTTGCCCCGTGGACTCCCGTGCAGGCGACTTCCCCCACCGCGTAGAGACCTTTCACAGTGGTACGACCCCACTCATCCACCCAGACGCCGCCACAGAAATAGTGGGCTGCTGGAACAACCGGTATGAGATCTTCCGAGATGTCAATCCCGTATTTCCTGCACTGCTCATAAATGGCTGGGAATCGGATTTTTATTTCGCCTGTGGGGATGTTTGAACGCAGGTCCAGATACACATTCGGGACGTTCTTCCGGAGCATTTCGTCATGGATGCTTCTTGATACCACATCCCTGGAGGCGAGATCCTTCCATTCTGAGTCGTACTTTGCCATAAAGGGCACTCCGTCTCCGTGCACGAGTTTGGCACCAGCCCCACGCACGGCTTCACTTATGAGAAAGCAGGGCGCACCTTCCTGGAAAAATGCAGTAGGATGGAATTGGATGAACTCACAATTGATGGTTCGAGCGCCGGCTCTATAGGCCATCGCAAGGCCGTCCCCCCGAGCGCCGGATGAATTCGTCGTCCGGAGATAGATTTGCCCCAGGCCGCCAGTGGCGAGGATTGTGGTCTTTGCCAGAATCCGACGCACTTGCCCTGTGCGTTGGCTGAGGACATAGGCACCCACGCACGAGACCGGATCATAGATTGACTGGCGATTGAGAGAGTGGTGGGCGGGGGTAAGGAGATCGACAGCGGTGTGGTTTGTCAAAACGGTTACGTTCTTGTATGAGCGTAATCGCTGAACAAGAGCTTTTTCAATGGAATAGCCTGTTGTATCGGCAGAGTGGAGTATCCGCGGAAGTGAATGACCGCCCTCAAGCGCGAGTGAAAACTCTCCACTCGAATTGCGATCGAACGGGATATTCAGTTTTCCTATGAGGATTTCCTCCGCAAGACTGGGACCTTCCGTTGCCAGGATCTCAGCGGCCTTTGGGTACGACAGTCCTCCTCCTGCCCGAAGGATATCTTCCACTAGGAGCTCGGGCGAATCTCCCTCACCCTTGTAGATGATGCCGCCTTGGGCATACAGTGTGTTCGATTCCTCGGGGATGTCAGCTCGTGTGACAATGAGAACAGATAGGCCTTTGGAAGCGAGTTGGAGGGCTGCAGAACCACCGGCAATGCCGACCCCGAGAATGAGTACGTCAGTTTCGACGCATTCGCTTTCTGGTGTCTCGGAAGGGGAGGTGGCCATTGACGCAATCGCTCACGATAGTTGGAGCATGCGCTCCACGGAATCGAAAGCCTTTTTGCGAATTGGCTCCGGAATTTCGATCACTTGCTGGAGGTGTTCAAGGGAATGAAGCGTGTCCTCCAGCGTGATTTCGTTCATATGAGGACAACGGACGCTGCAGAGTCTGAGCATTTCCTTCTGAGGATTTGCCGCCGCGACGTTGTCCCCCATGGAGCATTCGGTGAGCAAAAGGTAGTGGGGTGCCTTTGTCGTCTCAACAAAATGAATCATAGCGGCCGTGCTTCCACAGAAATCCACACTATCGATGACCTCAGGCCTGCATTCTGGGTGTGCAAGAATCACCACGTCCGGAAATTGCTTTCGCACGGCCTGGACGTCTTCGACTGTGAATTTGTCGTGGACCTCGCAGCGGGCCCTCCAGCCCACCATTTGATAATCGACGAGTGTGTCTTTCTTCGGTCCCGCGCCCAACGCTGGAAAAATGACGTGTTTTCCGGTCTCGCGCGCGACATTTTGAGCGAGGTACTCGTCGGGAACGAATATCACGGTTTCCGATTTCAGGGACTCGACGATGCGGGAAGCATTCCCTGAAGTGCAACAAATATCCGATTCCGCCTTGACATCGGCCCGGGTATTGACATAAGCTACGACCGGGACCCCTGGAAACATTTGCTTCAGTTTCCGCACGTCTTCTGCGGTAATACCATCTGCGAGGGAACACCCTCCTCTCTTTCCGGGGAACAGGACCATCTTCGAAGGGTTAAGGATCTTTGCCGTTTCTGCCATGAAACGTACGCCGCAGAACACGATGATATCTTTGCTGACACCTGAGACGGCTCTGCTCAGTTCCAGGGAGTCGCCACGAATGTCCGTAATGGAGTGATAGAGTGCAGGCTCCATGTAATTGTGTCCAAGAATGACTGCGTTCCTCTCTTCCTTCAGAGTATTGATCTGGCACGCCAGTTCAGCCTTGTACTTCAGCTCGACTTCAGGAACGATGTTCTTGAGCTTCGAAGACAGTTCATCGTACATTCGATCTACGTTTGCCTTTTCCACAACCCTCTCCATACTCCCCTCCATTTAATTCTTCTCGATGATGAAGCTCAAATCCAGCACCCGGACCGAATGTGTAAGTGATCCGACAGAAATGAAATCGACACCTGTTTCCGCGACCCGGCGGACATTTTCGAGCGTGACATTTCCCGATGCTTCAAGGGGGATCTTTCCGCCAGTTAGTTGTTCGGTCGACATGTTGTCCAGGAGGATTCGATCCACATCAAGGCCAAGGGCTTCTTTCAGTTCCGAAAGAGATCTGACCTCGACTTCGACCATTCGGTTGCCAGTGTTGGTTCCTTGGGCTCGCCGTACTGCTTCCTTGAGGCCTCCTGCTGCCTCAATGTGGTTTTCCTTGATTAGGTACGAATCGAACAGCCCAAGCCGGTGATTCGTTCCTCCACCTATTTTGACGGCGAGCTTGTCCAAAGCACGCAATCCCGGCGCTGTTTTTCGCGTATCCAGGATGACCGCCCTTGTGCCATGAACTTGTTCTATAAAAAGCCTAGTCTGCGTTGCAATCCCGGACATTCGCTGGAGAACATTGAGCGCAAGTCTCTCTGTGGCCAGAAGATCTCTCCCGGGTCCTCGAAGACATACAATTCTGTCGCCTTTTGAAATAGGCGTGCCATCAGAGACGTGCTCGGTGACTTCGACCTTTTTATAGAACTCGTCATAGAACAACCGTATTGCTTGAAGGCCTGCAATGCATCCACTTTCCTTTGCAAACACGCATCCTTTTAGGATGAGATTCTTTGGAATAATGGAGTCAGACGTAATATCTGATTTTCCAACGTCCTCGACCAGTGCCAATTTGAGCAAGTCCAATATTGGTTGTTCGCCTTTTTGCATTTACTCACACAGATTTCTAGAGCCTGTCGTTTTCTCCAAGTTTTGCTTCAAATATATGGACTTTCGGTTGAAATAACAAAAAAGCCAATGAAATCAGCGCTTCGCTGTAAGGTATTGACATATCTAATCTTATGGAGAAGATCCAACCCATACCGGTAGCTATTTTCCCCAAGGCACTAAGAATCATAGGGAATTCTGCATTTTTGTGTTGACAATAGCGTCAAAACCTGTATATTTGCAGGGGAATTTACAAAAGCAAAAAAAAGCCTTTAAAACAAGGGTGAAATGACACAATCGGATTCTTCACCTAAATAATCAACCGTTCACATAATCTAAGGGAGAAAAATATGGGAAAAGCAATGTCCAAGAGTCAAGTCGCTGCTCACATCGCCAGCAAATTCGATTTGAAAAAGAAAGTGGCAGTCGGAATCCTCGAAGAGATGGCGAACCTGGCGTATCGAGAAGCGAAAAACTCCTTTACGCTCCCTGGAATCGGCAAGCTTGTCCTCGTCGACCGTAAGGCACGCCAGGGACGCAATCCAGCGACAGGTGAGACAATTCAGATTCCTGCAAAGACAGTCGTGAAGTTTCGCGTCGCAAAGGCTGCAAAAGAGGCAATTTTGAAAACGAAGTAGGATCCAGTCCCTACGTCGAATCTGTCGAGCGCCGGAGTGCAATGTTTTCCGGCGCTCGCTTGTTTTTTAACTTTCCGTTTCGGGTGAAATGATTTATCGCTGTCGTCGACCCCTCCGCATTAGCACTTCACTGGCATAAAGCATTCTCCTCTACTCTGACGCGTGCCTTCTCCGATTTGATGAAGGAACAAATCCATTCTTCACTAATGATTGTTGGACCATCGTCGTGGATTTAGTATCATCGTGAGGCAAATACATATCCACGTAGACTTTCTGCATCTTCGCAGTATTGACGAATCGATCAGGCGGGACTTTTTGAAGCCTGTAAGGATCGGTTGATCAAAGAGTGCTTCAAAGAAATGTTTGAGTGCTTTCCCAATACTTATGTCTGAATATTGGAACCGGTGGGGCGGAGTGTTCTTCTCCCGAAGTTTGACCCATAGGCATGGGCGGAATTGCTCTTACTGTGGCGAAACGGAATACGAGAAGATTGAAATGCACGCCTGCTCGTCGAACGAAAGATAGTGAAAATGGGAAGGAAAAGGTATGAAATACTGGTCCTTGGGATAATCTGTCTTCCCGGTGAGGCAATTCGTTCACGATGTTCGAATCCTAGTCACCAGTATTATGGAGTTCCCTTTCTGTCCAATGTGTGGACACGAATCAAGACACGTGAGTTCGGAAAACCATCAGCTATTCCTTGTCTGGTCTGCAGCGCAATCTAGGTTTGGCTCCGAGCTGCACATACGCAACAATGCGGGAGGGAAAAACATTTGCTGACCGATGGAGTCCTTTCAGAGTTTGCTGTTTGAGCACATCTGGACGGTGTGTTCCATTGAACTCAAAATGTCTGTATTAAACCAGGAAATCCTTCATAAAACGAGATGATCTTTCAGCCCGTTCTTGGTCACGAAGACAGCGGGGAGAAAGTGTGATAGAACGTGAAAGCGTTTCGCACGGCTCCGTCAAATTGGTCGTCAGGGTTGAAAAATGCGATCTCTTCTTCCGACAATTCAGGTAGCAAGTGAAACGAACCTAGGGGAAAGCCACGCCTTCTCGTAAGTGGATTGGGCACCTGTATTCTGTCTTTCCAAGAGAATGATTACAGGTTGGGTCTGATGTTGCCTGACGATGCGCAGCCTACATTGACCAACAGGAGGGGGATTTGCGGTACTCCAGACAAACTCTTTTCAGAGCGAAGGGACATGGTCGGCAGGTATACCAGTTGAACAATTGGAACGTTTCAATCTTGATCAAACGAATTGGGTATTGGATTGGCCTCATTTCCCAAAGGAAAATGTATATTTTCCTGCTTGAGTAATTCACCCCGCACAACGATTTTTGGAAGAAATTCTTCTTTTCACTTGACTCTGAAATACAAAAGTCCGAATTTGTGGAAGCCCTTCCAACGATTCTAACTTGTATTCTCATTGCCACCGACTATCTACGACATAGCTAAGGCTGCCCACGTGGGAATCGGCACGGTATCGCGAGTGCTGAACAACCACCCGAATGTATCCCTGGCCACCCGTACCAGGGTTCTCACAATTGCGAATCGACTCAATTGGCAGCCCCACCCGTATGCCCGGGGTCTCGCCAAGCAAAAGACCAACTCCATCCTTGCGGCAGTTCCGTTCTACTCCACCTACTTCTTTGTCGAGGTGCTTCGGGGTGTTCAATCGAAGCTTGCTGAAATGGAGTATGATCTGATTCTCTACGGGATAAACGACCCGCACCATATCGAAGAGGTGCTCAAGAAGAAATCCATGAGGATGAGAGTTGACGGTGTCCTGTTTCTGTCGATGACAGTGCCGGAGAATTTTGTCGAAGAGTACAACCGGCTGAAGATTCCAATCGTCCTGGTCGATACGAAAAGGAAGGATCTGGATTCGGTGTACGTTGAGAACGTAAAGGGGGCGCATACAGCGACAAACCATCTTATTTCGCTCGGACATAAGCGCATTGGCATGCTGAACGCGAGTATGCGAAGCCAGCCTGTCCAGGAACGCTTGGAAGGTTTCAGGCAGGCAATGGACGAAGCCGGACTCGAAATAGACCCTCAGCTTACTGTCTCGAGCAATTCGACAATCCTTGACGGTTTTACAAGAGAGTGCGGGTACGAGCTTATGAAGGAACTCCTTAACCTTGGTTCCAGCAGACCGACCGCGATACTCGTATCAAGCGATATTCAGGCTTCGGGCGCGTTGTGGGCCATCGAAGAGGCCGGATTGAAGTGTCCTGACGACATTGCTGTTGTCGGATTCGACGACATTGAGCTGGCGCGACATCTTCGACTTACGACGATGCGCCAACCGATGTTTGATATGGGCGTGCTGGCAGCGCGAAAAATTGAAGAGCGTATCAATGGTTCGCAACTGCCGCCGGCCGATAATCCCTTTGTGCCCGAACTGGTCATTCGTGAAACGTGCGGCGCGCGGCGCGAGCACCATGAAGCGCCCGAACCAGAGATGACGGCTTAGTGCCACGCACATTCAAAAGGATCAACGAATACTCCACACTGTCCTTGAGTAACCGTGAAATTGATTGCACACATCATCGTTCTTCTGATCACCGTGTGTGTGCTCTGTGACGCAGGCTATCCTTCCAACGACGGTATTGACAAATCGACCGTGAAGGTTCCCGAGTGGTCGAAGCATGTTGTCTGGTATCAGATTTTTCCGGAGAGATTTCGGAATGGTGACAAAGGAAATGATCCCACGATGGAAGACCAAATCGGTGCATGGCCACACCAACTGACAGCACGTTGGAAGGTCAGCAATTGGACGAGCGATTGGTACAAGCTGCAGCCCTGGGAACAAAAGGACGGCAAGGGCTTCTACTTTCATGTACAACAACGCCGCTATGGTGGCGATTTACAGGGGATAATCGACAAGCTCGATTATCTGAAGGACCTTGGAATAGGCGCTATTTATCTTAATCCGATTTTTCAGTCGCCTTCTTTGCACAAATACGACGCGACCTTCTATCACCACGTTGACAAGAATTTCGGTCCTGATCCTGAAGGCGACCGGAAACTTTGGGCCGAGGAGAATCCAGCCGATCCGACGACCTGGAAATGGACGAGCGCCGATAAGCTTTTTCTCACGTTACTGAAGGAGGCCCACAAGAGGGACATCAAGGTCATTATCGACGGCGTGTTTAACCACGTTGGGAGGACTTTTTGGGCATTTGAAGACCTCGTGAAGAACCAGGAGGC
>Ga0335081_10009761_pt1 | contig 15472 bp, 19 predicted proteins | sample Lox_Sample_35_FD_206713 | JGI IMG/M metagenome (GOLD analysis project Ga0335081, IMG submission 206713) | Soil microbial communities from Loxahatchee National Wildlife Refuge, Florida, United States - Lox_Sample_3.5 | ecosystem: Environmental > Terrestrial > Soil > Wetlands | place: USA... | reverse complement strand
TAGATTGACCAGCCATTTTTGCAAACGGCAAAATCCACCTAAGCGCATCCAGTGAGCAGGGGAACGAGGGGGTGTCGACTCAACGGGAACCTTATGACGTATGCCCTCGCTGCGCTCGGTTGACGGGCCAACTTTGATGTCGTATACGTCCCCTCATCATGCTGTGGGAGCCGCTGCTATCTAATGCATTTGCAAATAGGGGCGCAGATAAATAGTTGATAGACCATTTTGCAGTGACGTGCAGTAACCTGCGTGATTATAGACATTGATCTCGACATTATTCCCGCATGCGCTTACATGCGACCCCTGAAGTAAGACCCTTACCGGCCGCCATGTGGTACCTAGCACCGATTGTAATTGTCCAGCATTTCGCGTGGGCACCAATTCGGACATTCCAAAAAGGAATGTTTATCACCATTGGTAAATTTTCGATATATGTAACGTGTCGGGATATTCTCTGTGAATGGCCCTTGAGCTTTTAATTTCCGCTTCGCACGGGAGAGCACGGAATGTTTTTCTAGCGTGTTTGAGCCAAAATAAGCATGTGAACCGCAAGCAGTCATTAATGAAAATGAAATAAAAAACATCAGGCCCAAAGCGTTCGCCAAGGGTGCCGCTTCAATGCTGAGAGCACATCGAATGGCCTTGGTTACATAAAAAGAGCAGACGGGCAAGCTGATTAATCATTTCTCGTCGAGAGGGCCATCAACTTACGGTTAATTTCCTTCCCTCCAGGGTACTCCTCTTCTCGACGATCTGTACAGGCTTATCATCCCCCACAATTAGCTATTTTTAAGCCAAACATGTCATAACGTTCTCTCCCGTATCTACTATTGTCGTCACACAATCCTAGCAAAGTTAATCGGGTTAATTATCGGACGGATGGCAAAAGTTTGAAACCCATTGAAAGCGAAAATCGATTGGTCCATATCACCTCTCTTGTGCCCTCGTCCATCGTTTCTTCATCCTTCATTGGTGTATTTCTATCGTCCGTCTTTGATTTTATTTCCCTTTGGCGCAAGTCTGCGGCCGAGAAATTGTGGGGTACCCGCAAAGCATGGCGGCGTCCGCAAATGAGTGCGGGGTCCAATGGCGTCTAATCTCCCGAGAATGTTTGATGAATGCTGCAACCGTAAACCGGCGCCAAGCGATTAGCGCCTGCAGACAGGCCGGTCGAATAGAAATCGCAAAAGATTGGCTTGGAGAGGGGAAAAACGTCGCATACTTTATTGGGGAAGAGGGCATTTGATGGCTCTTTGCCGACCTTGCCCGTGCGATGATGGCATTCCAGTATTGGCCTGACGGTACACTCGATACGACCCCTTTCCATTTCCTCGGGATCACCTCTTGAAACCTGATATGTCCCGCCGACTGTCAACAGCGCGTTCATAATCGATGGGGATGCCTCGCCGCTTTCATGCGCGGGGTGGAGAACATATCTTCGTTCCTCATCACAAGCCTTTTTGCGATCTCCACTCGTTCGTCACCGCCTAGGGCTCCGTCCCCGTCACCGACGCCGGTTACGCCAACATCGCCAGGTTTCAAGAAGCAATCTCAGGACTTGACTCATATCATTGGATTTGCAATGCTTAGGCTTCCATCGGTGATCTCGGCCGACGACAACCTTTGTCCCGTTGAAGCGACGCTGTTTGAGCCTGATACGGTAACGCCATGCAAATCGGTCCGTGATATTGTCCCTTGCTTGCGAGCTCAAGGGCCTCTGACGATTGCGCCGGATACCCCTTCTTCCGCGGAAAGATGTCTCTCGCTTGATGTGTTTGCGCCTATTAACTCCGCGTCGTCGTTGCCAGTTCTCGTTGAGATCTATGGGAGCGGGTACACGCCGGGGTCTGCTCAGTCGTCACGTCCGGATTCTATGATGTCCTGAGCGAGTGGGACGTTCGTGTGGGTCTCGATTCGGTATCGAGAGTTGGAGATGTTAGGGTTCTTGCCGGGACGGGATATTCGGAGAATCGCGGATCAACGGTTTACCCTGGAATGGGCACAACGACACATTGCGGCTTTCGGTGGTGATCCGAATAGAGTCACAATCAACGGTGCCTCCGCCGGAGGATGTACTAAGATTGTAACTGCTGCCCACTACATTGAATTCGGCATCTGACCGATGACCAGGCCAAAGTACAAAGCGATCTGGGCTACAACTTGGCAGCCTCCAAAATGCTTTCAACACGATACTCAGATCCATGGCGCGACTGGCGGATTGCTCCACAACATCAAATTTGATTCTGCCATCGCAAAACAACCAGACAGCCGCGATCATGAAGCAGTCGTGGATCCGCTCTGTCGTGTACAATGATCCCGATCCGCCGAGACACTCCAATATTCCTTTTGGCCAAGTTACAGTACTTAGCGCTGGATCCGTTTTTTGGATTTAGCGCGTCCCGTATTGATTATGCTGAGATTTCAGATATTGGAAGATCAGCAGAACGGAGCAAAATGCGACTTCTTTGATGCTGAGGGATACTAGAGTTGGGCATGTATTGATCTGTCTTGCATTCATCTCTCTCTTTCTTGGGGGCGTGTTTTCTTTAAATTCAGTTTTAGGATATCTTCTAATCAAGACTTTGTGAAACGCGAGTCGATCTCCTTGATTTACAGTTGCTGGTACTCAATTTTCCTAATATAGTCACATGGACATGGTCATGAGAACTTATCTTCATAGGTGATAACATGTGATTGTGCTGCCTGCGACTCTAATTGGGCCGATTATACCTGGTACAACTAGTCCGATCGTGACATGTCCGGCGTTTGAATAGGGAGACCTAACCTTCGGGGGGAGTGTGACGTTTAGGCATTATCTGGACATCCAATAAAACATTTGCATAAGATCCCTTGAGTGCACCACACGCGAGTTTCGGCATTGGGATATCGCTTAGGGCCGGCTCTACGGTCCCTCGGACCGAGCGCAACCCCAACCAGCATGGCCTAATACACCACAGCCCACTCGATCGCTATCCCCCCAAAGGTATCCCAGGGCCGGTCTCGACTCTGTCCGTGCCTTAACATTCCCCCGCGCCCCCTTTTTTCTGTCTTGCTTTATTTTCCACACACCCCCCCGGACGGGATGTTCTTTTGAGCGGCCTCCGGCGTTAATCTCCGCTCGCGTCTCAGAACGAGATTCCGGAGCGGTACCTGCATCGGGTGTCGCTCGATGGCCATGTGTCCGCCGAAAACAGACAACGAGGTCCCGCTCGTCGTTCCACCTTCCCCTCCATCACCACCGACGTTATCTTCACTTGGGGCTGGTGTTGGCAACAACGCTTCTTCTGCATCTCCTCAGGTCTCTGCGATGCCTGAATCGTATATTGTCCCCGGCGTTGTGGTGTATGAGCGGTTTTTCAACGTCCCGCTGGATTATTTCGATCAGACAAAGGGGAGCATTCAAATTTTTGCGAGGCAATGTGTGAACTTGGCAAGACAGAAACAAATGGACTTGTTGCCTTTCATTGTGTATTTACAGGGAGGTATGTCTGCTCAAGTTTCATTCTCCTGTGAATGATGATTGTCACCTTGTCTTTGTCACCGCTTAATGCTGAAATTGGGGTTTCAGGTCCTGGGATGGAAGCGTCGTCCCAACCGCCGAGTAATTCGGGGATGTTGAAAGTTTTACTCGACAAAGGATACCAAGTGTTACAATTAGATCAACGAGGCACGGGTCTTAGTACCCCGATTTCGGGGGGCACTTTGCATGATCGAGGAACGGCAGAGGAACAGGTGGCATATCTAAAGCTATTTCGAGCGGATAATATCGGTGCGTTCTTACATTCCACCAGTGGCTAATGTGGAAAAGTGCGGGATTGTGAGGTTGTCCGGTCTGTCTTGTTAGCTCATCGAGACGATAAACGATGGTCAATTCTGGGACAGTCGTTCGGTGGATTTTGTGCAATTACATATCTCTCCTTTGCGTATCAGCGAAAGCTTCCTTTCAGGCTAACATGACAGTCCTTCTAGCCTTCGTGAGGTGTATATTACCGGGGGCCTGGCACCGATGGTTGCTTCCCCCGACGAAGTTTACATGAGATTGTTCCGTACCAATTGCGAAGAAACCTCCACATTCTAACACCGCTAGAACGAGTAATCGAACGTAATCGAGCTTACTACTCGAAATATCCCTACGACGCATCCCGCGTCCGCGATATCCTCACCTACCTCGAATCACACCCAACCACGACCCCGAACGGTGGGTCCCTAACCCCCCGCCGCTTCCAACAACTAGGCCTCGATTTCGGTGCCCACGGCGGCTTCGACCGCGTCCACAACCTCGTCCTCCGCACTTCAAACGACCTCCTGCTCTTCCAAAAAATAACCTACAAAACCCTCTCCCTAATCCAAGATTCCAACAATTTCGATACAAACGTCCTCTACAGCGTCCTCCACGAACCTATTTATTGTCAGGCACGTCCTTCAAATTGGTCCGCTGAACGAATTATGGCCACGCATTTCACCCAATTTTGTTGGCCGCCTCGGACGAAAGAGGCCGGGCTTTATCCGCCGCTGTTTACGGGAGAAATGATTTTTTCGTGGATGTTTGCGGATTATGCGGAATTACGGCCGTTGGCGCAGGTTGCCGGCCTACTGGCGAAGGAGAAAGATTGGCCTGTTTTGTATGATTTAGAGGCGTTGGCGAGGAATGACGTTCCTGTTGCGGCGGCGACGTATGTTGAGGATATGTACGTGGACTATGAGTTGAGTAAGGAGACGAAGGAGAAGATTCGGGGATGTCAGCAGTGGATTACGAATAAGTATGCTCACCTGAGGCCCAGGACTGTTACTGATTTTAGATATCTGCATAATGGATTACGACAGGACCCTGTGGAGGTTTTGGGCACTTTATTCAACATTATTGTTAATGGGACTTCCCAATAGTTCCTTTGATTTGCTACGGTTTTGGTCGTTTGGCGTTCCATTAGGTATTGCGTACACGAGCATGGGATCTAAATCAGGACAGATATAGAATCATGTGCATAGCATACTATATTCATAGACTATGCGAACATCATCATGTAGCAGGATCTTGTTTTTGCTCTGTTCTTGGGATTACAGTCTCGGAATCTAAAGTTATTTTCTCGACAGTTCTATTAATAGATTGGAATGGCTGGCACACGGCATGCCCGGCCGGCGATCCGCGGCCCTCTGCAAAACAAGACCCGCACTTACCCTTTGTCCTATTGTGCGTGACAGCATGACAGAGCAAGCACAGTAGTTCGACTACTTCCGGCGCAGAATGAATCATTACCAGATCCTGTAAGTCCCGCTCTCAAGTCTTCCCAGCTGATCCCGTCGTAAGGGGAGTGGGTCGGGGCTCGTCAGCCCAGGAAATCCGTCAAGCCTACCGCAGAATCGCCTTAACTTCTCACCCCGATAAAGTCAAGGCCGAAGACCGAGACGAAGCAACCCGGAAGTTCCAAGATATACAACTTGCCTATGATGTCCTACAAGACTACGACCGACGCATAGCATACGACTTTGACACTTTCGGCCCCTCTTCAAGCAATATCGCAACGCCGCCGCCACCGAGCCCGGTCTTCAATAATGGCAATGGGACATTTCAACCCCAGAGGCCGGTGTGGAACTGGCCTCGAGATATGCCGCCGACTCCAGAATCTCCGGGGCAGGAGTCTCCGCGACACACCGACCGGACGAGACATTCGTGGGCTCCTGGTGCGAATTCGCAAGCTCGTCCAGATTCATGGTATGCGAATTTCCACGCTACGAGACAGGATGACCGGACTTTTGTCACGTTTAAAGAAGCGACCATGATGTTTCGTCCTGAGGATAGAAGACACATTTGGTTGTGTAATGACGAGGATGATCCAGCGGTTTACGGCAGTTCTCATGTCACCAAAGTCCTCTACGTCTCTCTTCAAGAGTCCCTCCCGCCCCGCACCCCCAAAGTATTTTCTTGGTTCTGACAGGGCTAGGATCTTCATGCAAGAACTAGTTGAAGTGACGATATTCCGATACCGGTATTTAGAAAACCGTGTCAAAGTCGTGGAAACGCGCCGCGTACGCACAAAATTAAAACCCTTCTTGTCTCCCGCAGCAGCAACCATCGACCTATACGGAGAAGGCAACGAATTCCCCCCCGCGCTGAACGGCACATCCCTCGTTCTTGGATACAAACAGCAGCTTTCTCTCATTCCGACCGACGAATCCCAACTGTTTGGGGAGAATTACGAGGGACAGTTTGTCCCGCATGGAGACTCGACGTATGATGTCGATGTGCAGCATTCGGTGTACAAAGATGACCTGAGGATTGTGAAGAGGATGTTTAGCTTTGAGGTTGATATTCCGACATTAGCGGGGAACGTTGTTGCTGCACGGTTTAGGAAGAGGTGTAAACGGGGGACGTTTAAGACGGTGGTACGAGGGCAGGGGATGTGGCTGCCTATCCCTGGTGGACGGAGAGGCGATTTATACGTCACGATGACCGTCAAATGACCTTTTGTATGCGGGAAGTAACTTCATGTGTATTTTATTTTTGGAAAGGATGAGAACTACGGGGAGTTTGGGGCATTTGCATTGCGTAGGATTTTGGAATTCATAATCCTTCTTATGCCGTTGCACTGTCTGATGCGTCTTGGACTGTTGTTGCCTTTGCCTCTCGCCGTCGTTTGACATCCCAATTATACGTTCGAGCTAGAATAAAAGGTCAGATTGCCAGTTCAGAGGAGATGATACCAATATTGACTTCCATCGTAGTAACTTGTTCACGGAGGAACTCTAGATCTTCCTGACATGTCTGCATACTCTTTCGCTGGGAAGCAAGCTTCTCTGTCAAAAGCGTTTTTGCTTCCTCAATCGGATATGCGACCATCACGTTTGCCTATTGTGATCAATGCACATTTCGTGAACGGTTGGAACCCCCAGCCACAAATAGACTTCCTGTGTATGTGGTATGGAAGCCATCGCATACAACGTGTCATTCAGCTCAAATCGAGTCTCAATCTCTTCTTCTACATCCTATCATCAACCTCTTTTTGGCGATGTGGGGACCTTTTTACACTCGAGAAACTTGACGGTGTCTAGAGTCCTTTGTAGATCGGGGACAGAGCTTTGGAGTCGTTGTAGATTCTGTATTCGATTGACCTGCATGAATTTGTATTTGCTTTTAATCAGCTGGATCAGTGGCAGGGAACTACGAGAGCATTTCATCGAACTTCCGCATTGTGGGGGCAATATCCTCTCCAAGGGGGACATATTCCTCTACTTTGTCGACAAACGGGGCTCTGGGGATTCCACGGGGATTTGTGTATCTGTACGATTAGCATGACAGCCTAGAGAATGCGCTACGTTGCATCGTCTGCCATCGTCGTTCTTCTGTGAGCCGCGCTTGTTGGCTGCGGATGAAGATAGCTCTGCTGACCCAACCAATCAACCATTTCGAACTCAACCCGCCGAGAAATTCCCTCATTCCTGCAAGACGATGCGGCCATCGTCCCTCCTTCGCCAAGCCGCCGCCGCAGCAGCATCAGCTGCCCGCGTCCGTCTTCCCCGTCCCAACATCATCCCGCCCGGGAAACCCCTCCGTCTCCGTCCCGAGGGCGCAGAATGGCTCGAATCCCCCGTCAATGCTCCCACCACCTTCCCGCCAGTTCTCCTCCCCGCAACCGTTGACAAACACAAACTCTGGGGAACCGCAAAACATGCACTTAATTGGCTCAAGAATTACCTTGCTTTCCATCGACAGGGGTTGTTGCAGTTACGGAGTAATCGCAAAATACGAAAGATATTGAAGGGCCAGTTGATGAAGCAACTTCAGAATGTTGCCGTCCCGGGGAGTGCCAACATCAATCTTGTCAGAAGTGAGTTTCAAATGATGATTCGCACGAGACGGGACAATATGAAAGCACCGTGTACAAATGATTCTTCTTTGTGAATTGCAATTGACGGGGATTCTAGTATTTCTTGTGATCCTCGCGATATTTGGAGAGTTGACCCCGATTGTCATGTGGTTTGGAGGCAGGGTGTTGATTCCGGGGACCAATCTTACTCCACTGCAACTGGAAAATCGAAGACGAAGAAGAGCCGATGATCTTGATAGAAAGAATCTCCCTGTCACACCTCGCGTCATGCCCACCATTGAACAAGTCAATCAAGTAGACCGAAGAACATTGATTCATGAGTGCCGGTAACTCCCCCACTCCCTTTCCCTGCTTAATTTTGAGAATTCTGGGGGTATTTCCAAGATGGACGCCAGTGTGGGCTTTCCCAACCATGTACATTCGCGAAAAACTCATTCGGAGAGTGAATTATCTCGAATACGATGACGAGCTACTTCGACAATATGAAGAGGAATACATTAGCATCGACGAAGTGAAACAGATCCTCGAAGAACGTGGCGTGTACATCCCCCCAATTCCTCCGGAAATTATTGACTTGAGATCGCTCTTTGACTTTGTGTCTGATGATACGGACGTGACGGGGATGAAAGAACGGTCACCGCAGGAACTGTTCAAATTACTCGAGCTGTGGTTGAAAATGAATGAGGGCAAACATCCTAATCGACCATTTTCTCACGAAGTTTATATCCGCGAGATGGTCCGGTGGGGAGGTTTACCAGATCTATAGAACGAATGATTTAAAGAACTTGAAACTGCCGATGAAGGAAATAGAACCAGTACGGTAATGCATGATGTCTACTCCCCTATTTGTTCGTCAAGATTTGTAGGAGGAGATTTTTTCAGATCAGGCTTTCCGTTTCTTATTCACTCGCCAAGGAATAATCCACGGGAAACAGATACTACGAACCTGTCAACCGGCTTCCCGTTCGACGATTTTAACCTTACCGTATTCCTCAATGCATTGTCTTTACCTCAAAACTCTTCTATAAGCACAAGACACTCGGTTTCAACGGCATGCCCCAACTTTGTTTAATCCTTAACATTGTGTGAACTGTTCAGCTGATGCTCAAGGCATCAGTCAATTCAGATCGGGAGTTGAACTGAGATCTGACTCGACCAGTCGACATCGTTGAAAGCAACTTCATAGCGGTATTTCATATTATGAAAGATTACAGGTTTATTATAATGACTAAGAGCCTTGTGAACAATCTGTATAACCTTATAGAGATCATTAAGTATGTATGCAACTTGCATTTCAAGCTGGCAAGCCAGATCTTGCCAGCTTTGAGTTTATAAACCTCAGATTTTGCAGACTTAGACTGTAAGTAGGTCCGGAGTTGCTGGTAGAAGTTGATCATTTGTGGTGTAATTACTTCGATAGAGTCACATATCTTCTTGGCTTCCGACAAGTTAGTTTGGAAGAGGCGGTTGGTATCAGCTGGATCTCCTTCTTCGTTGAGCCCAGGCATTTGTGATAATGAGTCAGGAACCCTTTGTAGGTGGCCAGTACGATAAATCAACTTCAGCTCGTAGTGTTCGACATCGTACCTGAATCGTGCGAGCCGTTTCGAGATTGGATTCTTCGTACGGTATCTCTGAGCCATGGGTGGATCTGCGACAACATCGCATCCTACCAAATTGAGTATGGCTAGGCTATGGGTCAGTCCCGCGAAGGCTCAAGGAGGATTACTCGTCGTACGGAGATGTGGGGAATATAAAGAGGGCATTCTACGTATTACACAAACTGGTTTACATTTCCTAGAGCGAAAGATATATAAGTAGCCTACGTTTTACAGATCAAGGTTTCTTACTAAATGCCGCCAATTGAGCCATAATATCCTGAATTTGCTGCGTCGGCTGTTGTGTCCCCGGTCGTTGAGACCCAGTATTATAGGCCGGATACCCCCCTGGGACTGGTGGTCCTGCTGGCTGAGTAGGAGCAGGTTGATTGAACCCCGCATACGCCGTTTGTTGTGTGAGAGGAGGTTGTTGCGAAATCGCACTAAACACTTGTTTTAGAGCAGCGGGGTTTAAACTGCCTATTATATTGGCGAGATTCGGGTTGACTCCTGTCGGAGCTACTGGAGCTACCGCCGGAGGGTAGGGTTGCGTTGGTGGATATCCTGAGAAAGGAGGGCCAGGTGGTGCTGCCGCCATGGACGGTGGTGGTCCACGTTTAATGTTAAGCACAAGATCGATAGCGGTGGGGATATCAATCTCGTTATACTCATTCCATTTGACTGCGCCCGGGTCCGCCGGGTTCCGTTGAAACGTCTGTATTGAAACTTTTCTTCGTTCCTGAAGCTGTCGAGAAAGGGATACCACGCCTATGACCCCGTCCAACACCAACTGCCTCGTTAAATCCGGCACTGACGACCGAGGATTCAAAAAGATTACATCAGTAGTAAGGTGACGATCTTCAAAAGAATCCTCAACATGATTTATGTAACTCCTGAATTTGTCAGCGTCACTCTTCTTGTCGTTTTGATACCTATCCGGATCGTCTCGCACGACAATAGCAACTTCTAATTGGCGGGGACGAGGGGGTGGGGATCGTGGTGGTGGCGGACTTCTCGATCGCGAATACCGTCTTCCTCCATAATCGTCATCACGACCAAACCGACGTGCCTGCGGAGGAGGAGAATAATCCCGTGAAACAGGTCGTCCTCGAGAATCATCATAATCATAGCTCCCGCGTCCACGGCCCCTTCCTCGTACCCTTGGAGGTGGCGACCGACCTCGGTCTCTATCCCTCGCACCAAGCGGCGATCGGGCGCGTTTTCCCCTTCCCGCTGCGCCACCATCTTCCCTCCCCTTCTGAGGCTTCGAAACTTCCAGATGCACCTTTCTCCCCGTAATAATCATGCCCTGCTGCGACCGAATGGCCACATCACAATCCTGCTTCTCATAAAATTGGACAAACCCGTAACCCACCTTGATCGAGATTTGAGCGAGACGGCCGTAGGGGTAAAACAGGCGGAAAACGTCTTTTTTCCCGATTCGATCATGGGGGAGGTTTCCGATAAACATGCGGGAGCCCGGGGGGAAGTCTTCCCAGCGGGCGGAGGAGACTACTTCTCGTTCGTTGGCTAGAAATTTTTCATAGAGGTGTTCCTCTTGGGGAGTTAATCTGAGATCTTCTGGTTGGATGTCGATGGGGCCGTGTTGAGACGGTGGAGGTTGTTGTGGTGTGGGGGGTTGGTTCTGCGGTGGGGGGAAAGTTGGAGTGGATTGGGGTGGTGGAGGGGAGGTCATCTTTTGGAGTTGGGCCATGATGTCAGGGGGTAGGGTCACGGCTGGGGCTGGCTGTTGGTGATATTGCTGATGTGGTTGTTCGTGGGACGGTGGAGGAGGCGGAGAAACAGGAGGAGCTTTGGTACGGGCAGGGACAAGCCCCGCGAGCAAGGCTTGAAGGTCGACATTCTTTGGAAGGACAGAGGCAGCAGGCTCTGTTTGAACAGGAGCAGGGGCAGGAGTGGAAGAGGGTGCTTTAGCATCATGTGCCGAGGATGGGGATTTGAAGGACTCGGGATCATGCATGGAAGACTCGGTGGCGGGGTGCAGAGGATCATATTGTCTGGAAGAAGCGGAAGTGGTAGTGGTAGCACGAACAACAGGAGATCGCGAGGCGGATTGGCTGTGAGTGTTCCGTGGCGAGTCATAGCGCTGGTTTGGGGCATATTCCTCCTCTCCCTCATCGTCGTCCTGGTCTGTGGAGTGGTCATCCTGTGGAGTCTCATAGCCGATGGATTCGGGATTGTAGTCTCCCAGGTCATTGCCTTGGTCGTGCTGGTTGCCAGCCTCTGGCTCTGGAGGGCTGTCTGTCATATTGCGCCGGGCAGTGCAGATGGATGAGGGAAAAGTGGTGATGGGAGTGGAGACGATGGGTTGATGCTGGTGGGAACGTCAAGTACGTGGTGGCAGCAGAGAAATCAAAGGCAAGCGATTGAAAGCCAGATGTTTATTTGCGCGTTGCGAGGGGAACCTTTGGTCTTTTGGTTAATCTGGACGATGATGACGGTGCAGCGAGGCGGAGTTTCAAAAAGGCGTGCAAAATTTTAATTACGCCCAAGCCCGCGTTAACCAGTCCCGTCTTACGACTTCATCTGCTATCTCTGCCCTCCATTCGAATCGAACTTGGATTGCGGTTAATGATGCACTCCTTCCCCTTCAGGCTCTGCATAATAATAAGGTTCGTTGAACACATGGAATCGATGACCCCGTACACCTACCCATCAGCGCGCCCGGCAAATCAATTGGGGACAGGTTACCATCTCCATAGAACATTGATGGGAATCTCCATGCTTCAGGAACTTGATCCCAATTCACTCTTCGATAACTCGGCTCCGCCACCAGATGATCCTTGACAATAAACTTGCCAACTTGAAGCTGCGCAATGAGCCCACTTCCCTTCGATGATGGGGTGGAGTTGGGATTGGGGTTGGGGGTTGGGAGGGACCTCGGTATCAGTAATCGTGCCGCGGCTAATTCTCGCGTATCCCACTCGATTGACTCCTCTGTACGCGATATATTCGCACCATCGGTCATGGTCGCCAGGTTCAATATCCCACATATTCGCATCGTCAATAAGGATATGATAATTTCCTTCATGAGGCTTGGTAACGACGTATCCTAGGAAGACAAATGGCCGTGGGGACTCGCGCATAATTCGAGATAATTCCGTTGTTTGTAATCGTCGATCTTCCGGGTCTTCTTCTTGGCCTACTCTCATTAACCTCTGACTCGCACTCTTGAGGACGACCATTATGACTGACGATGATGTCCACGTATTGGCCATAGATATCGAGGGTGGCATGAATCGCAGGAGCCAATTCACCCACCGGCGAAGGCAGGAGATGATGCGTCGAATTGATGATAGGAAATTTGGAAAGTAAGGCCGCTCCCCAGGTATGTTTATTCGGGCCCGGACCGTAATCGACGTACATACCCAGATCCTCGCCGAGGAACTGCGTCATGTCCCGAAACCCACCAATAACCCGCTGCAAATCGGACTCCAACAGGCCTAATCTCAGTTCATGTTACACCACGAACAGTCTGGGTTTCGGGTGCGTGGTTGGAGGGAGGATACCAACAACATCGAGTTCGACGTCCCGGATTGCATCTCTCATTCTAATTTCACTCGCCCACATTTCATTATCAATCCCAAAATGTACAGTCCAAATCCCCGCAGTAAAGAGCTTTGCCTCTGGATGATACGGCGTATAATCAAACGTCGGAAACCGCAGAAACGCAATCACACAAGCCAAAATCGAGAGCAGCCCCACGGAAACTCGGGTATACAACTTTGTCCGATGTTGAAAGATATTTGATTTCGTGGATTTCAGAGATTCAGTGATGACACGACCGTGGCGTCGGACGTAAAAGACCCCCGCGGCGAGTCCGGCGAGAGTCGCGGCGATTAGTAGATCCGTGCGTTCACGCAAGTAAATCCCCCCGGGGACAAAGGCGTATGCGACGACCCATACATGAGCCAGCACTAGGATATCGTATACGAGGAAAGAAAGTCCGAAAACGCAGCCCGGGAAGGGACTCGTTGCCGCTGCATAGAGGAATTGTAGTGTAATGGCCATCATGTAAATTGCGAGGGCGAGACCACCGAAATACCCCCACCATCCATGGAGATTGTAGAGGAACGAGGCTCCAATGGCGGCGATTGCCAACGCGAGCCAGGTTTGCAGGAGGGCGAGATGGCTGCTGGAGAGGAGACCTAGGCCCATCATGCCGATGGTGATGACACCGTGAGGGATCACGAGAGGACCGGTGACCGGGAAACCGTCCCAGACCCAGAGAATCAGGGTACTTGAATCGCAGAGCAAGGTGTGTAATCCAAACATCAAGACTCCCAGACCCGAAGCAATCAACATTGTCGATTGTTCCTCGTCCGCTGCACCCTTGGAAACAGGAGAGTGATTGGTCGGTGGCGTTCGTTGCGCCAATCTGACGCAGGCAAGGACACCGAGGAAAATTCCCGTTTTATTCCATCCACCGGTCGCAGCGTTCATAATTGGCCAGATGGGGTTATTCGCCCAACAGGCCATCTTGGCAACACTCGAAAGAATCAATCCAAGTCCAAACACCATGACATCCCTGTGAAATCTCGATACATTCGTCACAGCCATATAATGAAACTGCCCAGTCCAAACAAGATTCGAGATTCCCAGGCCAAGGGACACGAGAACAAGTCGAATAACGGGATCACGCACGAGGTAGGCGGCAAGGGATATTAATGAAGCGAGGTGTAAATAGGGTGCTCGGTGCGCGACGAGTTGGCGAATGGAAGGAATGCCGAGGAGGAACGGGGAGAGGGTGATGAACAGGAGGGCTTCGAATCCCGAGATACCCATGTGCCAGAGAGGGAAGTACCAGATTGTCACGCCGAGGGAGGTTAGGATGGACCAGTATACGAAGCCGAGGTATATCTCTGCGACGAAATCGCCGACATCGGCCCAATCAATTCTCTTCACCGCCAGATACGTATCCGCCTGTCGTTTTCTACCACCGTGTCAGCACAAACGTCAGACTACACCACAAAGGGACTATGTGGTGGATAGGTGAGTTGATTACCGTGCGTCGTCAACAGCTAAATCGCCAAAGACAAGAGGTTTTCTAAATTTTCAACAAGTCAATTTCAAATCATACATGACTATAGAGACGGGAATCTTTGAGTGAAGCTGACCCTCTATTATCATCTTTCAGGCCCCTTTCCACGACCTGGAGCTCGAATTTGTCAAAATCGAGGATACTGACTGCATCGAAGCCAGCGTCTAAAAGTACAAGACTCCATTCAAAAAAGGCGTATATTGTGTATGCTACGGAATAAGGATCAGCATCTAACAACGACGGACGGGTTCAGTTACCACCGGCAACACGATGAATTTTATGTTGAATGAAAAAGTAAATTAACGGAATGAGCGTTGCGAAAAACGACCCGGCGAGGATTTTACGATACTTGATTGCCTTGGGATTGATAGGTGACATAGCAATAATCCCCGACGTCCACGGGAGCGTGCAGATGACGTAGCCAATCATCGCGATATCGTGGAAGTCATGGTCGTCGGTTGAAGTAACGTAAACCCATCCACCACAAAGGAACGTCCTCAAAACTCCGATGGCAGCAATGACTTTAGGCATTGGCGTGCCTCGGCGGTAGGTCAGGAGATACCAGAGGAAAATCAACGCAAAACGCGGTCCTGAACAAATCGCGATGAGAATTTGAAACACGTTCCGCTCGGGATACCAGTCGCCTGCCCACCAAGTCAGCTCAAAGGGCGGGGGCAAAAAGGGGTGGTCAGCTGGGAACCTATCGTTGCGGAAACACTCGGGAACCACTCTTCTGGGTATCCATAGAACTCGTTCTTGACAATTCTCTTGTAGTGCAGAGCAATCCCTGTGACGAGGGACCCGACAAACGCAGCTTTGCAATCAACACGAAGATCGCCCTCGGGAGACATACAATAGGCAAAGAATGTGTGAGCATAAGCAACCCACACGCCAGAGAACTAACAAACGAGAACGGGGTTAGACAACGATCTCTGATTGAGCTTCGGAGTGGGGGGGGGAGATTACAGAGACGGCGACGGCCCCGT
>Ga0335081_10009760_pt1 | contig 15473 bp, 13 predicted proteins | sample Lox_Sample_35_FD_206713 | JGI IMG/M metagenome (GOLD analysis project Ga0335081, IMG submission 206713) | Soil microbial communities from Loxahatchee National Wildlife Refuge, Florida, United States - Lox_Sample_3.5 | ecosystem: Environmental > Terrestrial > Soil > Wetlands | place: USA... | reverse complement strand
TTGTGTCGCGCTGCAGCTTGGCGTAGAGAGCCTCATTTCCGCTCCACAACTGCTGCAGGAAAATATCATTCAGGATGCGCGAGGCCTCGATCAGCTTCACCAGCGCCTGGCGATCCCGCGGCGCCAGCTTGGAAATGTCGGCGCGCAGCTCGGTGGGCGCGAATCGCGCGGTCATTTTCTCGAGTTGCGCCAAGTCCGGCATGGTTTGCGTTGCGGCCAGCATAGGAATTAGAAAAAGTAGGAGCCGTTTCATGCTCTGGCAGCCATCCTAGCACTTGTTCTAGTGTAAAATATGCAAATGCGCGGAAACGATAAGATCTTGGACCATCTCGGAGTCGCCCTCAAGGCCGAGCTTACGGCCATCAACCAGTATTTCCTTCATGCCAAAATGAACGAGAACTGGGGATACTTCCGGCTGGCGCAACACTACCGCAAGGAGTCCATCGAAGAGATGGTGCATGCCGAAAAGCTCATGAATCGGATCTTGTTCCTGGATGGGACTCCGAACATGACCGACATTGGGCCGATCAAAATCGGCACCAACGTCAAGGCGCAACTGGACAACGACCTGGCGCTCGAAATGGCAGCGGTCAAACATCTGAACACGGCCATCAAGGACGCCCGCGAGCTGGGCGACAATGCCTCTCGCGCTTTATTCGAAGAGATCCTGGTGGACGAAGAAGAGCACGTCGACTATCTGGAAGGACAACTCCATGCCGTGGGCGAGATGGGCATCGAGAATTATCTGGCGCAGCAGCTTCACAAAGGCGAAGAGGAAGAAAAGGGCTAGGAAGTCCGGTTGCTGGAACTGCTCTCGGCGCTAACGCTCGCCGCGCCACACAGCGCTGCGTCGCTGCACAGCGAATAGCGTCGCGTGGCAGCCCGATAGGCTTCCAGCGCTTCTTGGTTCTCAGGGCGATGAGGACAGAGCGAGCATCTCTTCCCGCAGTTTTTATAACTCTCGCAGCACACCGTTTTCACCATGGTGAGCGTGGCCATTCCATTCGCCTCCATACCGATACTGCACTGGGCTCCCAAAAGCGAGCCCACTGCCGAGGCGTTGGTGCAATTGCATTTCCAACCCTGCTCTGCGGCGCAATCTCGAAGACGCCCAATCACTTAGCCACGGAATCGCCCAGCCGCCCCGGAAACGCCGTTGGCTAAAGTCAGCTTCCGGGTGTCAATTGACGCAGGCCTTTTCCAGTGTAAAATTACGAAATGCGCGTCTAGCCCGGCATGTTTCAAAAACAGATTCAGGACGGCGTGTATATCAAATTGCTCGAGGAGCGGCACGCGGCTGCGGCCTTCGCGGCGGTCGAACGCGATCGCGCCTACTTGGGCAAGTGGCTTCCCTGGGTGGACCAAACCACTGAAGTGGACTACACCGCCAGCTTCATCAAAACGTCGCTGGAGCAGTTCGCCCAGAACGAAGGGCTCGCTGCGGGGATCTGGTGCGGCGATGAGTTGATCGGAACCATCGGCACGCACAAGATCGATTGGCTGAATCGCAGGGTCGAGATCGGCTACTGGCTGGCCTCGCGATTCCAGGGGCGCGGCATTGTTACCGCGGCCTGCCGCGCGCTGATCGATCATGCCTTCCGCGAATGGAAGCTGAACCGCGTCGAAATCCATTGCGCGGTGGAGAATGAGAAAAGCTGCGCCATCCCCAAGCGCCTGGGATTTCAATTCGAGGGAGTGCTGCGCGAAGCCCAGCTCGTCAGCGGCGCGTATTACGACATCCGTGTTTACTCCCTGCTGTTTCGCGACTGGAAGCGCCAGTCTTAGATTGGCAGCAGGTCCAGCGCGGCTTGCAATTCGCTGCGGGTGTGTTGATCGCCGGTTCGGGACGTGACCTCAATGCCTTTCTCGTAGATCCGGCGCGCTTCCTCCACCTGCCCGAGCTTCTCCAGCGCCTGTCCGCCATGAAAATACGCCGCGGCATAATCAGGATTGAATTCGAGCAGCGCGCTAAACTCCGCCACGGCGCTCTCCAGCTGGCCGCTGTTGGCGTATTCCATCGCTAGCCCGTATCGGGCGAAGGTGTCGCGCGGATTTTGCTGCAACATGGTCTTGAGAATTTCTAATCGATTGGCCGGCATGTCCCTACGTGCTACTATACCCGGCGATGGCATGCCCGTATTTCTACCCCTCGGCGCGGCTGGAGAACACCGGCTGGGTTGTACCGCCGCGGCTTCCGCTGGGAGACGCTTACGCGGGCGAATGCCGCGCGGGCGCAGACGCGTTTCAGCCGGATGAAGCGCACGCCCGCCAGATCTGCAACACGGGATATGGCCGCGGCGCCTGCCACCGCTTTCCGCAAGATGCTCCCACCGACGCGGTCCGCTTTCATGTCGCCGAGGATTCCGGCGCACTGATCCGCATTCAATTCATTTTTGAAAAGGAGTGCTGGCCAAAAGAAAACGGGTGGCTCGAATGCTCGGCGGATTCACGCGTGATCGGCGGCACAGACGATGCCATTCTGCGCAGCCAAGCTGTGGCTTTTCTGCAGAGCTACTTACGGTTACGAAGCGAAGCGCGCGGCCTTTAGTTAACGCGCGTTACGCCTTGTACATGTACTTGATGTTGGGCTTGAAGATGAGCAGGTTGGGTGCGCCATCGCGGTTGATCTTCAGACAGGTTTTGTCGTACCACTCGATCACGCCATTCAGCGTTTCCCCATCCTTCAGTACAAAGACCATCGGCGTTTTGGCCTGCATCTGCTTCATGTAGTAGAAGTTCTCGGCGTTGGTTTGGTCCGGTGGCGCGGACTTCTTCTGATGATTATTGCGGCGGTTCATTTGGTCTTTCACTTCGTTTAAAGACGGACGTATCAGTTTACGATTGCCAGACTCCACGGCGAACTCCACTCTTCGAGATTATCCAATCTGGTCCCGAAACGCTGTGATCCGCCGGGGCCGTTTTGAGGACTACCTGATGCTCAGAACAGAACTAGTAGCTAAATTTATTGAAGCATAACCAGGGGACCCCTGCAAGGCAAGGCTTGTGCAAGCCAATGTGTGTGCAAGGCAATGGGGCGCGCGCTTCAGCGTGCCGCCTGCATTAGGTAATTTGGCGCAATTCCACCGCGAATGCATCCAGCGCGATACTCTTCTGAATATTGCGGCGTACCAGATCCGACAGTTCATCAATCTTCTTTACCGCGGCGCGGATCCAGTCGAAACTAACCGCACGCGCCAGCTGCTCCAGCTCCCCGCGCAGGTCCTGGTTACGGACCTCGCCCGTGCCCTGCGCCAGCTCGAGCAGATCCTCGATCAATACGTACAGTACCGCGAGAAACAGCTCCAGCTTTTCTTGCTTGCGCGGCGCGATGGCCTCGGCGTGCTTCACCCAGTCGCCAAACGGCGCGCGGCCCGCCGCCACTCGCAGCAAGGTCAGCATCGCGGCCCGGCGCTGATCATAGGCTTCCAGATCGAGCGAAATAGCCACGCCCGGGCTCCCCGCCGCCAGCGCGATGCGCCGCTCCGGATCCGTGAGCCCCCGTGCGGAAACGAACGCGCGCATTTCTTCCGCCGCGACGCGCCCCAGATGAAATGGCACGGCCCGCGACCGGATGGTCGGCAAAAGATCATAGGGATTCTCGGCGGTGAGCAGCAGGATAAGATGCTCCGGCGGTTCTTCCAGCGTCTTGAGCAGAGAATTGGCGGCTTGCTCATTGGCGCGATCGATATGGTCGATCAAAAAAACCCGCCGCGCGCCGCGCAGCGGTTTGAACTGCGCGCGTTCCTTGATGAGCCGCATCTGCTCGATACCGATCTGCCGCAGCGGGCCATCCGGCGGAAACGTCACGAAGTCGGGATGGGTGGCGAACAGCAACGGATCTTCGTTGCGCTTGTCCGCTGGCCATTTCTCGCGCTCTGCGATCACGTCCGCATTGTTCGCCAGGCTGAGGTCGTCTTGTTCAATCTTGTCCGCGCCGCCCAGCAGCGCGGCTGCGAATCTTCGCGCCAGAGTCGCTTTGCCCACGCCTTCCGGCCCTGACAGCAAGATGGTCTGCGGGATACGCTCCTGGCGTGTCATCGCAAAAAGCGCCTCCGCCGCGGCGGCATTGCCGTAAAAATTCTGGAACATCGATTCGAAGGAATAAAGCGCGAACTCGCGCGCTGTACCGGTTTCTAGTTTGACACACACCGGCTGCGCTACAATTCGCTTTGAGCCGCTTGTGAGATTAGGAATTGATTTCGGCACCACTCGCACTGTGGTGGCGGCGGTGGATCGCGGCAATTACCCGATCCTCCCCTTCGAACATCCCGATGGCGCCAGCGTCGATTGGTTCCCGTCTCTGGTCGCCGTGAAAGGCCACGAGCGCGTCTATGGCTGGCAGGCTTGGGCATGCCAGCAATACCCCGGCTGGACCATCCTGCGCTCGCTCAAGCGCTTGCTCGAAGACGCCGGCCCCAATACCATGCTGCAGCTTGCCGACCAGACGGTGCCGCTCATCCAGGTGCTGGGCGAAATGGCGGCCGCGCTGCGCGCGCTTCTGCCCCAGGAACGTCTGGAAGTGATGCTGGGAGTCCCGGCCAATGCCAACAGCAACCAGCGCTTCCTCACGGTAGAGGCGTTCCGGTCCGCGGGTTGCGACGTGGTTGGCCTGTTGAACGAGCCTTCCGCCGCCAGCATCGAATTCGCCCACAAAACCAACGCCCACGGCACCATCCTGGTCTACGATTTGGGCGGCGGCACCTTCGACGCCTCACTGGTCGAGATCGGCGAGAAGACGCACTACGTCATCGCTACCGAAGGTATCTCCACCTTGGGCGGCGACGACTTCGATGAAGTTCTTGCGGAGATGGCGGTGGGCGACGAAGATCTGGATGGCCTCACACAGGCCGAGCATTTCCGCCTGCTCGAAGAATGCCGCATCAAGAAAGAGTCGCTGAGCCCGAACTCGCGCAAGATCACGCTCGATCTGGAGAGCGTACGCGAGAATTTGGAGAGCACGACAGTTCCGGCGGCCAACTATTACGAACGCTGCCGGCCGCTGTTGGATGAAACGTTGAACGTTATTGACGATCTGCTGTCTTCGCATGGAACGCACGAAATCGAAGCGCTCTACGTGACCGGCGGAGGCAGCGAGCTGCCCATCGTCAGCCGGGTTCTCAAGGAGAAATTCGGCAAGCGCGTGCGCCGCTCGCTGCATGCACGCTCGGCCACCGCCATTGGCTTGGCCATTCAAGCCGACCAGGAAGCCGGCTACGTCCTCAGCGAGAAGTTCACGCGCTATTTCGGAGTCTGGCGCGAGGCCGACAGCGGAAACCGCATCACCTTCGATCCTTTGTTCCCGAAAGGCACGCCGCTTCCCGGTCCGGACGAGCAGCCCTACGAGATCCGGCGCCGCTATCATCCCGTTCACAACGTCGGACACTTCCGTTACCTGGAGTGCAGCCACCTGAGCGACGACGGCCAGCCTTCCGGCGACGTGACAGTGTGGGACGAGATCCGTTTTCCCTTCGATCCGGCCGTCGCAAACTCTAACGGCGTGCCGGTGGAGCGATCCGAAGCAGCGCCGCATCAGCAGATCGAGGAAAAATATTCCAGCGACTCGAGCGGGACTGTCACTGTGACCATTACCAACCTGACCGCCGGTTACCAGCGGCAGTACAAATTGGGACGCTGGGCCGCGCAAAGCGCGCCGGTGGTCCCGGCCAAGCCGCGTAGCCGCCACACCCCGCGCAAACATGCGCCCTCGAAGACAGAGGCACGGCGGCGATGAGCAACCTGCTCGATTCGTTGCGCAGCGCCACGGTCTACGATCTCGCGCAGCCCTATTTTCCGGGCATGCCGCACTTCCCCACGCATCCGCCCTTTCTGTTCGGTTTGACCAAGAAACACGGCGACCTGGTGACGGAAGGCGGCGTCAGCTCATCCGCCGACGCGCTGGCGCTGGGTAGCCACGTCGGCACGCACATCGATGCGCTGTGCCACTTCTCTTGCGGCGGCAAGATGTACGGAGGCATCGACGTCAAGGCCTTGCAAAGCGATGTGGGCGGAATTCAGAGATATTCAGTCGACACCATCGCGCCCATCCTGAGGCGTGGCGTGCTGCTGGACCTGGCCGCTCACCTGAACATGGAGGCGCTGCCGGTGGAGTTCGCTATCACGGCGGATCATTTGGACGCCACCGCGAAAGCGCAGAACGTCAGGATCGAGAAAGGCGATGTCGTGCTGCTGCGCACCGGCTGGGCCCGCTTCTGGAGCAACGCCGCGCGCTACATTACCGGTGGAAAAGGCACCATCGCGTCCGGCCCCGGCCCGGAACTGGACGGCGCGCGCTGGCTGTCGAGCAAAGGAATTTTCGCCGCGGGCTCGGACACCGTGGCTTTTGAGCGCGTGCCCGCAACGGAAATGCCCGTGCACGTGCACCTGCTGGTCGAAAGCGGCATTCACATCATCGAGGCATTGAACCTGGAAGAGATTTCCCGCCGCAAGCTTTACGAATTCGCGTTCGTCGCTACGCCGCTCAAGATCCGCGGCGCTACCGGATCACCGATCCGTCCCCTGGCTCTGGCTTGACGCCGCGGCGCGCGATTCCGGATGCAGCCCGGAGTGCGGCCTCACGCCCTTTTCCTTCCACGCGCGCAGCTCGCTGAATCCGTCGGCGATTTCGTTCGGCTGGATGTTGCAGTGCCCGTCGTGCTTAACGTACTGCTGCACGAACAATTCTTCGGAGCCAGATTGTTCCACGAATCCCAGGTACATGTCCGGGATGCGCACCGGAACCAGTGGATCGTAACTGGTATGGATGGCCAGCATGGGGTGCAGAAGCCTTCCGGTCGGCGTGTACCAAGTGCGAATGTACTCGGCCGCGCTAGGATCGGCTTTGTAGCGCTTCACGCCGTCATTCACTGCGTTCTGGTTATCCGGAACATCGTAAATCTCGTCGCGGTTGTCGAACGGATTCCCACCCGCGCGTTGCTCCATGTCGAGGAACATGTAGGTGAGGAAGACCAGCACCCCGGCCAGGTCCTTAGTGTTGTGGTCGCCGGAATAGTGCAACATGGCTGCGGCCTTTTCAGGCTGACTGTCGAGCAACGCCTGAATTTTGGCCGTGAGGGCGTCGGTGGCTTGAAAATCCGCCGGAACTTTATCCGGCTGCGGCAGCGCGCCGGGGAAGTAGTAGTCGAACACCACGCGCAAATCGAAGGCGCCGCGCTGCATGAAATACGCGGCCGGAGCGAGCGGGCCGCACAGCGGAAGGCCGGCGTCATAAGTAGTTGGAAAACGCTCCATCAACAGCATGGTCAGGAAGCCGCCCATGGAATGCCCGGTGACGAAGGTTTCTTTGGGCCGGCCATACTTGGTGACAAAGTGGCGCCGCAGCGCTTCGGTATCGTTCACCGCTTCCTGAACGGCCCAGCCGCCGGCCGCATAGCCGGATTGCGCCAGAGCGAAGCCCTGGTCGGTAAAAACCGCGAGCACCGCGGGCAGTTTGTCGTCTTTGAAGTCGCCCGGCGTAGCACTGTAGCCGTGGCAGTACACTACTAAACTGCCGTTCCAGTTCTCGGGGATGTCGATCCGAAACTTGGCGCCGTTGATCTCGCCGATCTCGACCTTGGGCTCCACTTTCGGAGCCGCTAAACAAAGCGTGGCGCACGCCACAAAGGCACACAGGAATTTCATAGAGGGTTCCTTGAGCGAACACCACGAGTATAGTCCAGGCGCTCGGAGCAGCGCTGGGCGCGGCGCAAGACGGGTACTAGATGCGCGCCGTTACCGTGCTGGCCGGCAACGGTTCGGCGGCTCGCGGTTGGACTCGCGCCACCACCACGGCGCTAAGGTATAGTGCAGCGCTCACCAGCAGCGTGGCGCGCAGACCGATGTAAATTGCCAGGAAGATCGCCGCAGCGGAGCCGAGCACGCTGGCCGCCGCGTTAAGAGACCAGGCCCAGCGGACGGCCTTTGGATAACGAGCTTGCATCCGTGCCAGTCCGGCCGGGAACGGAACGCCCATCAGGAACGAGGCCGGCGCGATCAAACACACGGTGGCGACAATCTTAAAGGGAAGCGGCCATCCCACGCCCAACTCGCTGACCGGCTCGATGGCGAATGCCAGCAACGCGATTAACACCGCCACGCCGATCAGGACTGTCGACAGCTTTTCGGCCCCTTCCCGGCCCACCAGCCGGCGGCTGAAATAACTGCCCAAGCCGCTCGAAATCAGCATCGAAAACACGATCACCGACAGGGCATATGTCGGATTGCCCAGGAACAGGATGAACTTCTGAATGAGCGCCACTTGAATCAGGATGTAGCCCGCGCCGATGCAGATGAAGTAAATGAGGAAGCGGCGCACCCCGCGTTCGACGGGCAGGCGCGCGCCCAGCAAGAGCGGAGGCAGCGCCAGCACCACTAGAGTGGCAAGCAGACTAACGCCCAACAGCTCGAACAAGAGCGGGAGCGCACGATTGATCTTGCTGTCGGCGGCGTCGCCCGCCTGCCGCAGAAAGTTCCAAACATCGGCAGGCTGGACGGTGTAGAAGAAGAACGGCCGGTCATCGCTCACTGGTGTAACATCGAAACGGTAGTTCTTCCAAAAGACCGCCGGATCCGCGGCGGTCAGCAATCTTCCGAATTCGTTGGCCGGCGGATCGCCTGGCAGATATATGATCTGCAGCCCGGTTGGCGACAGAGTGGCTCGCGTACGCGCAACCGCGTCCTGACTGAGGGGGCTGCGAAAAACGATGACCGTATCCTGCGCTCCCCAACCTTGCAGCTTCTCCGGGTCCTGCCGCACGACGACAATGTGGCGCCACGCATCGCGCTCGCCCCGGCTGTCCAATGCTTGCATCGCCAGCGAGATGAGCCGGAGCGATTCTCTCGGCGGATCCAAGCCCCAGCGCGTGAATACCATCAAGCCGTCATCGCTGAGATGTGTCAGGTAGTCGCGAAACGCATCCGTCGTGTAGAGGTTATTCTCCGACAGCGCGAAGGCACCAGCGGCCGTGGACGCCCAGGTATCTACGAGCGTTGCTTGCAACACCTGAAACTTGTCGGCGCTGCGCCGAACAAAGCTGCGCCCATCTTCGGTGACCACATGCACTTCAGGCCGAAAATACAAGCCCCGGCTAAGGCCGCGGAACCGCTCCTGCATGATGGTCCGGGCAATGATGGGATTGATCTCTACTGCGGTAATGTCCGTGCTGCCGGAAGTCAACGCGCGCGCAACATCCCATCCGCCGCCCGGCCCGATGATCAGCGTTTTGGCGCCCGGCTTGAGCAGATAGGGCACACCCGGGCCTTCGTGCAGAAGCTTGAATCGATCTCGATCGCTCAGATGATCCAGATCGAACGGAGGAATGAACGTCGAGGCATCCGCATCGATGAAAATCTCCCCGCCCAGTTCGCCGTGACGCACCATGCCGATTCTAGAAAAGCTGTTCCATTGCACGAAGGACTCTTGGGGAATGGGCCGACCCTTGGCATAGCGTATGTCGATCGGGTGCTTCCTGCCGTTATAGACGATAAGCGCCACGAACGCGAGTGCCAGCGCGACGCCGCCAACGCGTCCACGTAACGAGCCCGCCAGGTTGTACCAGATGGCGGCGGAAATGGCCAAGAACACCGACGCGGCCAGCACCGTGTTCGGTCCGCCAAAGTGATCCAGAAAAGGAATCAGCGCCAGGCATCCGGCCGCCGCGCCAAGAAGGTCGAAAAAGTAAACGCGGTCGACGCGGTGGATGGCCTCCGCCACCGCGATTGACACTACCGTTCCCGAAAAGAAAAATGGCACAGCAGCGGCGAAGTAAATCAGGGCCAGCGCGCCTACTCCCGGCTCGCCGCGGACGTTCAGCAGAACCAGCAGCGAGCCCAGCACCGCGAAACTGTTGAGCACGGAGAAGGCACCCAGCCTGGCGTAGATGGTGCCGCGCGGGCCGGCCGCGAGGTAGGAGAAAACACCCCCAGCGCCCAGCCCAAACAGCGCGATCGAGATGGCCAGGAAAGCGAAGTGGTAGAAGAAGACAACCGAAAAAATGCGCGTCAGCGAGAGTTCCAGAATCAGCGTGGCCAGCGTGGTGAACGCCACGCCGAGATAGAGCGACGTCCAACTCTTTCCGCCGGGCTCGGATGAACTGATACGAGGCAATTTACCAGAATAGCGGCTTTCCTAAATTGAAATCGGCCGCGGGAACACGGTTAATTGCGTCCCCGGAGCGGCCGATCCCTTCTTCCCTACCCTTCTGACGGTACATTGGGGCCGTGGGTTGCGGTAGAGAGCGATGAATCGCCCCTTGCCGTTACATCATTGCGGCTGGAGGCGCGGGCTCATCCGGACTTCCGGCATTCCGGAGCGGCAGCCGCACCAGCAACACGCCCAGCAGGACAATAACCGCCGCGCCGAATAGGTACGAAGGTTCCTTGAAGATCACCGGAAGCGGCCACTCGAAGAAACGGAAAGTCGCGATTACCAGGCCCATCAGCGCCTCGCCCGCGATCAGTCCGGAAGCCGTCAGGATTCCCACGTTCTCCACGCGCGCGTGCTGCGCGGAATTGAAGCCCTTCCGCACGATCATCGAGTTGGTGACCCAGCGAATCATGCCACCCAGAAAAATCGCGAAGGTGGTGTTAACAGGCAGATACATTCCCACCGCCACCAGCATCGGGCTTTTGACGCGCACCATAATCATCACGATGCCGAACATCACGCCGACGACTACTAACGGCCACGCCATGTTCCCGCCCACGATGCCTTGCGCCAGCGTGGCCATCAGGCCGGCCTGCGGCGCCGAAAGTTTGGGGTCGCCGAAACCAATCCCGCCGCTCTTAATGTTGGCGGCCTGCAGGATGTACAGCGGAAAAAACATTACCAAACTGGCTACCACCACCGCGATCAGCTCCGCGATCTGGATGCGGCGCGGCGTACCGCCCAAAATGTATCCGACTTTGAAATCCTGAAGCAGCTCGCCGGCCACCGACGAAGAAACGCAGCCCACGGCCGCGACGCCCAGGACCACCGCTACGCCGCCGGTTCCCGTCGCGCCCAACCAGACCATCAGCAAGGCCGCAATGATCAAGGTGGTCAGCGTGAGCCCGGACACCGGATTGTTGGTGGAACCGATCATCCCCACCAGATATCCGGACACCACCGCGAAGAAGAACGCAATCACGATCATCACCACCGCTGCCACCACGCCGCTCGCCACCTGTCCCGACAGGTAGATGTACAGCCAGACCATGAGCACGAACATCACGGCGATCAGGCCGAACACGGTCTTGGAGTTCATGTATTGTTCGGTGCGGTTCATTTTGCTGACCTGGTCGGCTGTCATTTTGAGATCGTGAATCGCACGGCGCAGGCCGTCGAACAAACCCTTGCGCATGCGAAACAGCGTGTAGGCCGCTCCCACCATCATGCCGCCCACTGCGATTGGACGGACGATATTCCGCCACACCGACATCGTCAGACTGCTCCAGGATCCGTCGCTGGATCCAGCGGGCAGGAAACTCTGAAGCTGCGGCCCCAGGAAAAAGATGAGCAACGGAATGAGAAGCCCCCACGCCAGCACGCCACCTGAAAATTGCAGCGCGGCGAGCTCGGGACCGATGATGTAACCCACTCCGATGTAAGCCGGGCTGACCGTCGGCGCCGACGCCATGGTCACACCGCCCGCTCCCAGTGCCTGATTCGCCCCGCCCAACCGCACCGTGCTTTTTCCAAGCTGTCCCACGCGGATCGCGAAATCCTTGTCGGGCGCGAAGAGCTGCATCTCGCCCAAAATCTGGATCAATGCGCCCAGCCCGATATTCCAGAACAGAAATTTGGCGGCTTCCGCGCCACGCCGTCCGGCTTTGTGAATTTCCGATGCCGCTACCGACTCCGGGAATGGCAACTCCGGATCTTCCACCATGACCCGCCGCACCAGCGAGACGAACAGAACGCCCAGGATGCTCCCCACGATCATCAGGGCCGTAGCCTTCCAGTAGGCGTACTTCGGTTCGAAGGAGGGCCAGGCGCCCGAGATCAGAAACGCCGGCAGCGTGAAAATCGCGCCGGCCGCCAAGCCTTCGCCGATGGTTCCCGCGGTGCGCGTGATGTTTTCCTCCAGCACCGAGCCATTGAAGGTGCGCAAGATGGCCATCCCGACCACCGCGGCCGGATAGGTGGCCGCGATGGTGATTCCCGCCCGCAGGCCCAGGTAGGCGTTGGCTGCGCCCAGGATCACGGTCAGGATCAGCCCCAGAAACAGAGCGCGCGCCGTGAACTCGCGCATCTGCACGTTCTCGGGAACGAAGGGACGAAAACGCGGTTGTTGGTCCATCGGTTCACCACTATAGCAAGTGACCCAGGACGTCCGACGTTGTCCTTGCCGGCCTCGGTCGTACTCGGCTTGTGTGGGCGGCTATTGAGTACTGAGCCAGAGAAAGTTCGGGCTGATGAAATCGCCGGCCTGCAACAACACTTGCAGGTCGAACGCACCAAATATTTCCGGCACTAACACGTTCACTTGCATGACACCGGCCACCATTCCCGGAGCCGCGCCCGCATAGATCACCTTTGCGCTCTGGCCATTGATCAGTACGGTCACGGGCAAAACCGGCGTGGGATAGGGCGCAGCGTTCACCGGCACACCGTCAACGCTCGCGGGCACTGTTTGTCCCAGGCCGGTGGCGTAGAAGGTCACCACCGAGCCCTCCTCGCTGAGGTCGTTGAAATAGCTGTTGGTGCCATCCGGATTGATGACTCCATAACCGCCTCCGGCGCCATCGGAGGAAAACAATCCCGGCGCCGCCGGCGCAACCGGCACAGTCACGGCCGCCGACGTTTTCCCGTTGAAGGCCACCTGAAAGTTAGCCGTCGTGCCAGAGAGTCCAAAAGGAGTTATGGCGCCAACCTGTGTGGACGAAACATAGAGTACCGGCGCTGGAACGCGATTGATGAGAACCTGCGTGCCCGCCAGGCTGGTACCTACGTTCCCCTTGGCATCCAATTGGAACTGGGTAAGCTCTGAGATGCCGAGATTCGCTCCGAAGATCGCTACGATCTCGCCGGGGGCCACCGTTCCGCCCACAAAACTGGCTCCATTTGTAACAGCTGAGATCTGCGGGGCAGCGGCCGCCTGCTTCCCGTTTAGTAACCCGTAAATGACGAGGGCATTCGAGAACGTCGGCACAAATACTCTTCCATTCGCGACCGTCGGTGCGACGAATTTCGCGAAGCGGCCCAATCCGTCGCGATCAGCGTTCATGTCGCTGTTCCAGAGTTCGTTAGATAAGTTGCCGGCATCCAAGACGTGCAGGGTCCCGGGGATCTGGCTGGTGGTGGTGTCTCCGGTGGTCAACCACACCAGTCCGGTGCCATTCTTTCCTCCATCCGCCGACACCGCCAGTCCCGCAAAGAATGAATTGGACATCGAGAATTGCGAAGTGCTTTCCGAGCTGAGCGTTCCGCCCGGCATAGGAAAAGCTTTAACCGCGCCAAAAGGTTCGCCGAGGTACACGATGGGAGCGATGTTGTTGTTCCAAAGCGCCATGTCGAACATGCCCCACGGATTGGCTTGCACGCTCTGCATGTTGCTCCAGGCGGCCTGGGAGTGTCCCATCGCATTCCGGGGAACCACATACAATATCCCTTCCTTGGACCCGGTAACTAACAAGTTAGTTCCGGGAACGAGAATCACACCGGTGGTTCCAAAGTCATTATCGACTCCGTTCAACGCGGACCAATCCGCCGGGGCGAACCAGTCCCGAATACTCAAATTGTTCCGCCCTTGAGCAGTCCTGCGCCCACTGGATAAGTGCAGAAGGGACTCGCCGAAGGAAGATACGCCATCATAGTCTCCGTTTCCGGTGACCACGTAGATATCGCCATTATCGTCGATGGCCGGCGCGCGGCCGCTCTGCCAGATGGACGCTCCTCCGCCATTGGGTGTAGTGTTGAAGACTCCCGTCTGGCGCTGCAGATTCGACGCGTCGTAGCTGATCAGCCATCCATGCCAATTGCCCGTATCGGCGTGTGAACCGAACGAGATATACAGTTCTCCGTTGGACAGCGCCAGCCCCGGCCTCTGCAGATGCAGGGAGGCGTCCAGAGCGAGCACACCGTTGCCGTCGCTGCCGCCGCCGCTGCCAGATACTGAGGCAGCGATCTCGACCGGCCCGTTTAGCTGCTCGCTGCCGTCCGCCAGTGACAAAGCGTGCAGACTGAACATCGGCGCGCCATTCGCCAACGTGTCCGAAACCACGTAGATCACGCCACGCGTTGGATCGATCACTGGCGTGCTTAAGATCCCCACTTCCGGCAGGATGTCGGTGAAATTAAACAAAGCGGAAAGGATCGACGGACCCAGGTTCACCGTCCAAAGCGGTTCAGTGGACTGCGGCGCGTCCGCGTCGAAGGCGTACACGCTATTGTGCATGGTTGCGACATACACGACATTGTGCTGGCCCGTACCGGCGATCTGAACGCCCGAGATATACAAAGGTTGCGCATAAATCTGGCCGTCGACGGGAAACGTGCCGATCTTGCCGAAGGCGGTGGGAGTTACCGTCGTTGGATTGAGAGTAGTCTCGCTAAGGTTGGAGTTAGTACGATAGCTGTCATAATTCGCCGTTAAGACATTCACCTGCGCTTGCAGGGATACCACTGCCAATGCCAGCGCGGCACTTGAACCAATTGACACGCGAATAACCACTAACTCAGCAAGCCTCCGATTTTCTAACTTAGTTACATCCGCCACCTGCTAAAGCGCAGATAACGGGGCTCAACCGCCAAAGCTTCTACGGGGAATAAACACGGGGAAGCGCGGTAGGTTTTCGGCCTTCACAATTCCTTACGAAAGGATTGATTCTAGTTTACACTCTCAACCGGGCAGTGCGTGAATGGATTGGAGCTTTTTCCACAGAGGCCCCAGTAGATCCAGCCGCAGCGCATTCGGGCCATCCGACAAAGCGCGTTCCGGTGCCTCATGCACTTCCAGGAAAACTCCATCCACGCCGGCTGCAACCGCGGCCCGGGCCAGCATGGGGATAAAGCGCGGCTGGCCTCCCGAAGAGTGGCCCATCCCGCCGGGTGTTTGGACGCTGTGCGTGGCGTCGAAAATCACCGGCCAGCCCAGTTCGCGCATGATCTCCAGTCCCCGCATGTCCACCACCAGATCGTGGTATCCAAACGACGTGCCGCGCTCGGTGAGCAGGATTTTGTTGTTGCCCGTGGACGCCACCTTTTCCGCGGCGTGGCGCATATCCTCCGGCGCCAGGAACTGACCCTTCTTGATATTGACCGCGCGCCCGGTTCGGCCCGCGGCGATCAGCAGATCGGTCTGACGGCAGAGAAAAGCCGGGATCTGCAGAATGTCCGCGCCTTCCGCTGCAACTTCAGCCTGGCACGGCTCATGGATGTCGGTGAGCACCGCAAAACCCTCGCGCCGCAGACCCGCCAGAATCCGCACGCCTTCCTTCAGGCCCGGACCCCGATAGGCCGCGCGACTGCTGCGGTTGGCCTTATCGAAGGAAGCCTT
>Ga0335081_10009759_pt1 | contig 15474 bp, 13 predicted proteins | sample Lox_Sample_35_FD_206713 | JGI IMG/M metagenome (GOLD analysis project Ga0335081, IMG submission 206713) | Soil microbial communities from Loxahatchee National Wildlife Refuge, Florida, United States - Lox_Sample_3.5 | ecosystem: Environmental > Terrestrial > Soil > Wetlands | place: USA... | reverse complement strand
ACTGCGGCGACGGCGTGGTCAACCTCGATCTCGGCGAGACCTGCGACGACGGCAACACGACGAGCGGCGACGGCTGCAGCGCGCTGTGCCAGCTCGAGCCCGACTACGTGTGTCCGAACCCGGGCCAGCCGTGCATCTCGACCGTGCACTGCGGCGACGGCAAGGTGGGCGGCACCGAGACCTGCGACGACGGCAACACGACGAGCGGCGATGGCTGCTCGGCGACGTGTCAGGTCGAGTCCGGCTGGGCATGCCCGACGCCGGGCACCAGGTGCATCGCCAAGCAGTGCGGCGACGGCATCGTCGCCGGCAACGAGCAGTGCGACCTCGGCGCGCAGAACGGCACCGGCGTCGGCTGCTCGGCCACGTGCACGGTCGATCTCGGCTGGGCGTGCTCGAACAACGTGTGCCATCAGACGCACTGCGGCGACGGCGTGGTCGAGGGCTACGAGCAATGCGACGACGGCAACCTGATCCCGTTCGACGGCTGCTCGCCGACCTGCACGATCGAGCCGAAGTGCGCCGGCGGCACGTGCACCGCGGTGTGCGGCGACGGCCTCAAGTTCCCGAACGAGGAGTGCGACGACGGCAACACCAAGGACGGCGACGGCTGCAGTCACGACTGCAAGATCGAGACGGGCTGGACGTGCAGCGCGACCAACCAGGCGCCGGCCAGCTCGCTCACCATCCCGATCCTCTATCGCGACATGCTGTACAGCGGCACGACCGTGCCCGGCCCGGGCAACCCGGACTTCCAGAACTACAACGCCGGCCTGCAGACCGGGTTGGTGCAATCGACGCTCGGCAGCGACAGCGAGCCGGTGTTCAAGTCCAAGGGCAGCCCGCAGGAGCTGACCGACGCGACCACCTATTGCTGGTGGTACCACCAGACCGGCTGCAACGGCGCGAGCTCGCAGAACCCGTACGACAAGCTGGTCTACCTCGACAAGAACAGCAACCCGACGACCCTCACGCTGAATTCGATCGGCAGCAACGTCTACCAGTTCAACAACCAGACGTTCTTCCCGCTCGACGGCCTGGGCTGGAACGCCGGCCCCAACCCGCAGATCGATCTCGGCCACAACTTCTCGTTCACCAGCGAGCTGCACTATCCGTTCACCTACAGCGCATCGAGCGCGCCGACCTTCAGCTTCACCGGCGACGACGACGTCTGGGTGTTCATCAACGGCCACCTCGCGGTCGACCTCGGCGGCGTCCACTCGGCGGCGTCGGGCTCGGTCACGCTCAACGCGGCGACCGCGACCTCGCTCGGCCTGACCGACGGCGGCATGTACTCGATCGACATGTTCCAGGCCGAGCGTCACACCACCGCGTCGACCTACAAGCTGACGCTGTCGGGCTTCGTCCACACGGTCAGCACGTGCGCGCCGATCTGCGGCGACGGCATCGTCGAGGGCAACGAGCAGTGCGACGACGGCGTCAACAACGGCGCGTACGGCGGGTGCGAGCCCGGCTGCATGGCGCGCGCGCCGTACTGCGGCGACGGCACCGTGACCAGCCCGCCCGAGGCGTGCGACGACGGCACCAACCTCGCGACCTACGGCGGCACGCAGCAGGAGTGCGGCCCGGGCTGCCAGTGGGCGCCGTACTGCGGCGATGGCATCGTGTCCAACGGCGAGGAGTGCGACGAGGGCGCGCAGAACGGCACCGGCTACGGTCACTGCACGACGGCATGCACGCTCGGCCCGCGCTGCGGCGACGGCCTCAAGGAGGGCGCGGAGCAGTGCGATGACGGCATCAACAACGGCGCGTCGAACGACCCGTGTGAAGCCAACTGCACGCTGAAGTGCGGCAACGGGGTGCTCGATCAGGGCGAGCAGTGCGACGACGGCACGGCGAACAACACCGGCGGCTACGGCAAGTGCAACCCGAACTGCACGCTCGGCCCGCGCTGCGGCGACGGCATCAAGAACGGCACCGAGCAGTGCGATAACGGCGTCAACAACGGCTCGTACGGCACGTGCAACCCCGACTGCACGCTCGCGCCGTACTGCGGCGATGGCGTCAAGAACGGCACCGAGCAGTGCGATAACGGCAGCGCGAACTCGGTCAACGCGTACGGCGTCGGCGCGTGCACCTCCGCGTGCATGACCGCGCCGTACTGCGGCGATGGCATCGTCGAGTCGGCGTTCGGCGAGCAGTGCGACGGCTCGCCGGGCTGCGGCGGCAACTGTCAGTGGGTGATCGAATAGCGCTCTGGCCGCGCGCGGTTATGCAGCTCTCGAAAAATGATCTTGCATCGCGGCGCGCGATCCTTATATTTCGTCCCCGCATGACGACGCACGAGGGAATCGCGTAAGCACGGGTCGCCAGAGGATCGTCCTCGCACAAGGCCGCCCGTCGAAGGCGGCCTTCGTCGTTCCGGAGCACTTCATCGCAGCGCGGATCCCGCCGCACGGACCCTACACGCCATCTCGAAGGAGACTCGTCGGTCCGCGCACTCGGATCTGCGCGCGCACATCGTTTCTTTGCTCGCCCCGCCGTAGAAACCCTACACGCAAACATCTTGGTTCGATTCCAAGTCGGTCCACCTCACGGGCCGAACGCCGATGGCTCGGCATTTCCCTACGAAGGAAACAATCCATTGCGGTTTCCACACTCGGGCGAGCAAACGTTTTTTCGCGTGTCCATTCGCATCGAGCCCACACGCACGTCGGAATAGCTCATTCGGTAGAGCGTCAGATTCGAAATCTGAGTGTGGCGGGTTCGAATCCCGCTTCCAACACCCTCGCGCTCGACGCACTCGGACACGCGAGCCATTTCTCGCGCCCCGCCAGCCAAGCCCAACACGCTGCGACTCATACTCGCACCCCGTTAGGGACGGAGCCTTCGCGGCTTGGCTACTCGGGCGCGAACCTCTTACAGTCGGAGCCTCGTCATGACGCGTACGCCGCTTCCCGAATCGCAGATGGGTCCCGCCGAGCGCCTGCTCGACGTCGTGCTCGGCTCCTCGGCGCACCTCTGGCACAACCGGCCCGGCATGAACGTGCGCGGCACGTGGCAGCCGGCGCGCGGCGCCAAGAAGTCGGGCGGCACGCCGGTCGCGCCCGGTCTGTTCGTGCCGGCCGCGGTCGCGCTGTACTCGCGGCTGCTCGAGATCCACAAGCTCAACGCCGAGCTGATGGCGCACCTCGCGAGCTACGCGCTGGTCGAGACCGACTGGCGCGACCTCAAGGTCGCGTGCGCGGCGCTCATGCTGGTGCAGGCGCGCGCCGGCGTGCCGGTGCACGATGACGACGGCACGGTCGCGTTCTACGACGACGACTACCGCCGGATCGGCGAGGCGATGGTGCTGTGGTACCAGAAGAAGTCGCCGCGCATGCTGACGCCCAAGGCGGTGCTGCGCATCGCCGAGCTGCTCGAGGTGCCCGAGATCGCGGCGCTCAACCGCCGCGCCGGCTTCGGCGATCCGGCGGCCAAGCGCGCGCCGATGGGCCGGTGGTCCAAGGCGGCGGCCAGGTGGCTCGCCGTGCGCGAGACCAACCCGGCGATGCTCCACGGCCTGGTCAAGGCCGGCTACAAGCAGACGATCAAGAACCTCGCGCGCAAGGTCGGCTACAAGCCGAGCTCGCCGGACTTCTTCGGCGTGCTCGGCTGGAAGCAATCGCAGAAGGCGGACGGCCGCCGCGCGATCGGCCTCGATAACATCAAGCTCGCGAAGTCGGATCGGTTCGACGGTCTGTCCGAGGCGGAGATCTGCGAGACCATCGTCGGGCAGCGCCTGCGCTACAAGGACGCGGTCGGCCGGCTGCCCAAGGACGTCGGCCTCACGCCGGCGATCATGGTCGCGCTGCTGCCGACGCTCTCGGATCGCGATCTCCGCCAGCTCACGCCGACGCTCGAGGAGCTCGGCCTGATGGCGGTGCCCGAGATCCGCGCGCGCTGGGACAAGGCGATCGCGAGCGCGACCGATCAGCGCGGCCTCAACATCGCGAAGAACGTGCGCGACCAGGGCCTCAAGGACAAGCTCGCCGAGTCGGCCGACAACGCCGCCAAGAAGGCGGTGGCGGACGCCACCAAGGACACCGAGCTGCGCGTGATGTTCCTGGTCGACAAGTCGGGCTCGATGCAGGGCGCGATCGAATCGTCCAAGGAGGCGCTCGGCAAGCTGCTCGCCGGCTTCCCGCTCGATCGGCTGCACGTCGCCGCGTTCGACACGATGGGTCAGGTGCTGCGGCCGAAGGCGGCGTCGCGCGTGGCGGTCCAGCACGTGCTCGCGCCGCTCAAGGCCGACGGCGGCACGATCCACGGCGCGGCGCTCCAGGCGCTGTACCGCGACGGCATGCGCGTGCCCGCGGGCGCGCAGCTAATCGTGATCGTGGTCGGCGACCAGGCGGGCGAGCAGGGCACGCAGCTCGCGGGTACGTTTCGCGCGTGCGGCTACCAGCCGAGCGCGATGGCGCTCATCCACTCGGGTGCGCGCGGCGGCGTGACCGTGCGCGACTGCGCGCGCGAGCTGCGGATCCCGTTCAGCGAGGTCACGGTGGACCAGTTCGACGACCCGTACCACGTGACGCGCGTGCTGCGCGCGCTGCTCGAGGCACCGGTCGCGTCCGGCGTGCCGACGCCGGGCCTGGTCGAGAAGGTGATGGCGACCAAGCTGATCGAGGTCGTGTAGGTGGACTTCCGCCAGTTCCTCGCGCCGGCCGGGCTCGAGCTCGTGCTGCCGTACTTCGGCGGCACGCGGGTCGACGCGCCGGACCGGCGGTTCCGGGTCGCGAGGTCCGGCGAGGGCGAGCTCGCGCCCGGCTGGTGGAGGTTCAAGATCGATCGGCGCAGCGCGGTGGCGGTCGAGCCGGCGGCGATGCCGTCGCTCGCCGCGCTGCCGGCCGTGCGCGGCCACTGGGCGGCGGGCTGGATCGTGACGAGCGGGCGCGACGCGCAGCGCGTGGCGCTGCCGCCCGACGACGAGCCGCCGCCGCTCGCGCGCGTGGTCGGCCGGCAGTGGTGCTCGGGCGACGTCGTGCTCGACGGCCTCGAGTTCGAGGACGACGCCGAGCTCGCCGCACGCGACGCGCTCGAGCACCGCCGGCCGCTCGCCGGCGTCGCCGGGGTCGTGCCGTCGCTGCGCGCCGCGTTCGGCTACGTGCTCGGCCTCGGCGTCGCACACGAGCTGTCGATCGCGGTGTCGCTGCGCGAGCTCACCCCGCACGTCGTCGCGATCGCCGATGGCGGGCGCGACGTGGTCGCCGCGATGTTCGCCGAGCTGATCGAGCAGCGCCGGCGCGAGGCCGAGCTGGCGCGCCAGCGCGCGGAGGACGCGGCCGCGCAGATCCGGCTCGCACATGCGGCGGGCACCGCGCGCGTGCTGCGCCGCCACCCCGATCCGCGGCACCGCGCCGACGACGCGCTCGAGGCGGCGGGCGCGCGCATGCTGTCGGTGCAGCAGGTGTGCCGCGGCGAGATGATCGACGTGACCTACGAGGTCGACGGCGTGCGCATCATGTCGCTGGTCGATCCGGTCACGCTCCAGGTGATCGATCCGGGGCTGTGCCTGGCGGGCGCACATCGCGTGCTCACGCTCGACGCGATGCCGTCGGTCGTGCGCGAGGCGATCGAGGAGGGCCACCTCAACATCACGAGGCGGCGATGAGGGAGGTCTGCTTCGTGATCGGGCGCGGCGACGCGATCCTCCACGCCGACGCCTCCGACAGCCCGGCCGCGCTGCCCGACTCGCGCGCGCGCTGGGAGGCGATCTGGCAGCATCGCGCCGAGCTCGAGGCGATCGCGCACTCGCATCCGATGGGGCCGTCCGCGTTCTCGGCCGAGGACGACTCGACGATGGCAGCGATCGATAGCGCGCTCGGCCGCGCCGTGCGTTACTACGTCGTCGCACCGCGCGTCGTGATCGCGCGCGAGGGCGAGCTCGAAGGAACGGTTAGTCCCGAGCCATGGTGGGCCGAGGTCATGCGGCTCGCCTCGGGAATGCGAAAGGAACGATGACATGGCGATCCTCAACATCACCTACCAGGGCCAGTCGGCCGACTACGAGCTCGCGCTCGACTTCGCGCCGAGCGATGCGGACATCCAGCGCATCGCGGTCGAGGTCGTGCGCTCGGGCAGCATTCGCGGCCTGCACGTGCCGAACCTGCCGCAGAACGCGTTCCAGGCGTTCGTGATCGATCGGCTGACCGGTCCGGATGGCGAGCAGCGGATCTACCTGCGGCCGAAGGTGCCGTTCGGCGCGTGATGCGCGTGGTCGTGTGCGGGATCGGCGCGCTCGGCTCGACCGCGGTGCAGTACTGCCGCAACCTCGACGCCGCGCTGCGCCTCGTCGACTTCGATCGCGTCGAGTCGAAGAACCTCGCCGCGCAGTGGTTCGTCAAGCAATCGGTCGGCAAGAACAAGGCGGAGGCCGCGCGGCTGCAGCTCGCCAACTTCTACGGCGGCAAGGCCGAGGCGATCGGCCAGCGGCTCGGCGCGCACAACGCGGCGCAGCTGCTCGCCGACTGCGGGCTCGCGGTCGACTGCTTCGACAACGCGGACTCGCGGATCGCGCTGGCGACCGCCGCGCGCGTCGCCGGCGTGCCGCTGATCCACGGCGCGCTCGCTGCCGACGGCACGTTCGGCCTGGTGCGCTGGGACGAGCGGTTCACGGTCGATCGCGAGGACGCGCCGGGCCAGCCGACCTGCGAGGGCGGCGAGCACCTGCCGCTGATCGGCCTGTGCGGCGCGACGCTCGCGCGCGCGATCCAGGACTTCGTGACCGCGGGCGCGCGCCGCGACTACATGATCTCGCTGTCGGGCGTGGTCCGCACCGCGTGATCACGCGGGAAGCGTGCGCGCGAGCCGGCCCGCGCGGAACACCCACATCGAGCCGGGCTCGCCGCTCGTCCAGGCCTCGTCGCGGGTGAGCGGCGCGGTCGCGACGATCGCCACGCGATCGCGCGGCGTGGTCACGGTCGAGAAGTCGACGCACAGCTCCTCGTCGCACAGGGTCGCGGCGTGGAACGGCGCCTTGCGGATCACGTGGTGCAGCTTGGTCGCGCACCGCGCGTACAGCGCGTTGCCGTCGCCGAGCAGCATGTTGAACGTGCCGGTCTTGCCGATCCGGCCGGCGTGATGCGCGATCGCCGCCTCGAGCTCGGCGGGGCGCGGGCAGGCGCGGAACTCGTGGGCGAGCGCGCCGAGCAGCGCGCAGAACGCGTGCTCGCTGTCGGTATCGCCGATCGGCGTGAACCGGCCGAGCCGCAGCGCCTTCGCCTGCTTGACCGTGCCGTTGTGCGCGAACACGAAGTGGCGGCCCCACAGCTCGCGCACGAACGGGTGGGTGTTCGCCAGGCCGATCGCGCCGCGCGTCTTGCGCCGCACGTGGGCGATCGCGAGCAGCGTCTTGATCGGGTGCTCGCGCACGAACCGGGCGAGCGGCGAGTTCGCCGCGGGCGCGGGCTCGAGGAAGACGCGCGCGAGCCGGCCGTCGTAGAGCGCCAGGCCCCAGCCGTCGCCGTGCGGACCGGCGCGCCCGCCGCGCATCGCCAGGCCGGAGAACGAGAACACGATGTCCGTCGGGACGTTGCACTCCATCCCGAGCAGCTCGCACATGCGGACACATTATCAGGCTGCGGACGGTCGTTTGCAGCTCGCGGCGGGCAAGGGTGCGGAAGCGCTGCGCCGGCCGCGGGTACGCCGCTTGCTCTCCGAGCGCGGGGTGAAGCTCTGCGCCGCCGCCGTGATCCTCGCCGCGTGCTCGCACCCGCCGGGGCCGCCGGTCGCCGCCGGGCCCGACGCCCCGGCTCCGCCCGCGGTCGACGCCGCGGCCACGACCGACGCGGGAACCGATCCGGCGATCGCGCTGTGGCACGGCCGAGCCGACGTCGCGCTCGAGAAGCTGTTGATCGCGTACTGGACGCAGGGCTCGTCGTACCTCGCCGCGGCCTCGCCGAGCGACGGCACGCTCACCGGCTACTGGACGTTCGCGCAAGCGCTGGACGCCGTGCTCGACGGCGTGGAGCGCAGCGGCGGCGCGCGGTTCGCCGGCTGGGTCGCGACGCTGTACGCGGCGCAGGACGCGCGCGGCTGGTCGCGCGACTACTACGACGACGAGAACTGGATGACGCTCGCGCTGATCCGCGCGTACGATCTCGAGGGCGACGCGGCGTACCTCGCCGAGGCCAGGACGCTCTACGCCGACATCCGCGCGGCGTGGGACACCACGTGCTGCGGCGCGACGCCCGGCGGCATCTGGTGGGATCGCTCGCACACCCAGAAGGCGACCGCGTCCAACGCGGGGCCGGTGATCGCCGGCGTGCGGCTGGCCAAGCGCACCGGCGATCCGAGCTACCTCGCGTTCGCGACCCAGGTGTACGCGTACTGGCACCAGACCATGGTCGATCCGACGACCCACGCGGTGATCGACCACATCGATCCGACCGGCAAGCTCACCCGCTACAAGTTCACCTACAACGAGGGCCTGATGATCGGCGCCGCGGTCGAGCTCTACGGCGCGACCGGCGACGCGAGCTACCTCGCCGACGCGCACGCGATCGCGAGCTACCTGCTGGCCAGCGAGACCGAGTCGACCGCGGATGGCACGGTGCTCAGCGACGGCAGCAACGCGTCGTGCAGCGGCGACTGCCAGCAGTTCAAGGGCATCGCGCTGCGCTACGTCGCCGAGCTCTACGCCGCCGATCCGTCGCACGCCGAGCTCGCCCAGCTGGTCGCGTCGAGCGCGCACGCGATCTGGGACGACGCGCGCGGCGGCGACGGCTTGTTCGCGACCGACTGGGCCGGGCCGAGCGCGACCGCCGCGACGATCGACGCCGACAGCTCGGCGACCATGGCGCTCGCGCGCTACGCCGAGCTGCTCGGCGCCGATCCGCTGCCGCCCGATCCCGGCTACCAGGCCGAGGACGGCGTCGTGCACGCGATCGGGCTCGAGGCGACGCACCAGGGCTTCGCCGGCTGGGCCTACCTCGCCGGGTGGAACGCCGACGGCCAGTGGGTCGACTTCCACGTGAACGTCGCGGCCGCGGGGACGTACACGCTGACCCTCCGCTACTCGGCCGGCGCGGGCGACGCGTCGCGCCTGGTCTACATCGACGGCGCGAACGCGGTGCCGGACCTCGCGCTGCCCGCGACCGCGTCGTGGGACGTGTGGGCGAGCCAGACCGCGCGCGTCGAGCTGCCCGCCGGCGCGAGCACGATCTCGATCATCTACAACAGCAGCCTGGGCAGCACGAACTACGTCAACCTCGACGCGATCTCACTGGGGCCGTAGCCGCGCGCGCACCGCGGCGAGCGCCGCCTCGAGCGGCAGATCGCGCCCGGCGGCGAGCGCATCGGCGGTGGCGACCGCCGGTACGTCGGGGACGACGCCGTCGCTCTCGACCGGCTTGCCGTCGGCCGCGATCATGTCCCACGTCGGGATCGCGACGTCGGCCTTGCTGACCGGCAGCGTGATCTCGACCGGCGCGCCGGTCGAGCCACCGGTCACCTCGCCGACCACGGTCGCGTGCAGGTCGGCGCGCAGCGCGGCCGCGACCAGCTCGCAGGTCGAGACGCAGCCGGCGTCGACCACGACCGCGAGCGCGCCGCGGTAGCCCTTGCCCGCGGGCTGCGCGGCCACCGTCATCTGCTGCGCGGGCGAGAAGCCGTCGGGGCCGGCCGCGAGGTCCTTCCAGCGCGGCCGCAGCGCGGCGAGCTCGCGCGACACCTTGACCCGGTACGTGCCGATCAGCGCGCTGCCCTCGGCGAGCGCGGCGACCACGCGGTAGCCGACCACATCGACGCCGCCGCGATCGCCGCGCAGATCGATCACCAGGCCCGGCGCGCCGCGCGCCGCGGCGAGCGCGTCGTCGATCGCCCTGGCGCGCGTGCGGTTGCCCTCGAGCGAGCGGATCGTGACGATCGCGACGTCGCCGTCGCGCGCGCTGGTGATGACGTCGTGCACGAGCTTCGGCGCCTCGCGCGGCGTGATCGCGACGGGGCGCTCGCCGCCGGCGCGCAGCCGCACGCGGATCGAGCGCGGGCGCGAGCTCTCGCCGACCGGCACCAGCACGTGGCTCCACGTCCGCGCGAACGAGCTCTGCGCCGACTCGGCGCGCGACCACACCCGGCCGCGCACCACGCCGTCGAGCACCTTGTCGATCGGCCGGCCGTCGATCGCGATCACCTCGTCGCCGGGCGCGACGCCGGCGGCCGCGGCGTCGCTGCCGGGATCGACCGCGCTGATCAGGAGATGCCCGTCGGCGAGCACGGTGTCGACGCCGAGCCGGTACGGCGTGTAGCCGCGCGACGGCGCCGCGGTCTGGGGCGGGTGATAGCTCAGGTGGCTGTCGTGGAACGTCGCGAGCGCGTCGTAGATCGCGTCGTCGTAGCCCGCCCAGCTGTGCGCCGCGACCAGGCGCCTGTCGGCCTCGGCGAACACCGCGTCCTCGTCGATCGCGTAGCGCTGCTCCTTGGCGAGCCGGTGCGCGTACATCGCGTCGAGGTGCTCGCGCAGCACGGCGAGCTCGCGGCGGCGATCGGCCTGGGTCGGCAGCGCGCCGCGCTTGTGGTCCGGATCGTGATACGGACCGGGCGCGGGTGCGGCCGGCGCCGGGTGCGGCGCGACCGGCGGCGGAAGCGGTGGCTCGCCACATGCGGCGGCGAGCGCGAACAGCCAGCGCTTCAACTACCGCCGCGAGGAGTGCGCGGGGGCGACCCGTGCAGGTGCGCGATACGCGGGCGCCGGGCGATACGCCGGCGCGCGGTAGGCGGGGCCGGGGCGATACGCCGGGCCGCGATACGCCGGGCCGCCGCGGTAGTAGCCGCCCGCGTAGCCGCCGCGATAGTGCGCGTACATCTCGGGCCGCGCGATGCCGCGGATCCCGATCGGCACGTTGTAGCCGACCGCCCAGCCGCGGTCGTACCAGCGCGACGAGTACCAGACGCCGCCGAAGCTGCGCCAGTACAGCCCGCCCGTGTAGAACACCGGGTAGTCGTAGTCGGAGACCACCGTGACGCCGGGGCTGACGTCGACCATCGCGGGCGCCGGGGCGGCGTAGCCGTAGTCGACGCCGACGCTGTCCTCGGTGTAGCAGCCCGCGAATCCCAGCACGACCGAAACCATGAGCAGTGCGCGCGACATGTCCCCATGCTAGCGCGCCCGACGGGAATTGTGTTGCCGTCCGTCGTGCGCGTCCGCACACCGTGGCAGATCGCGTCGCGCTATCCAGTGAACATCGCGAGCGGAAGCGACACCGACGCGATCACGATCCACAGGATCAGGCCCATCACGAGCGGCCGCGCGCCGACCGTGGCGAGCGCCTTGCGCGACAGCGAGACGCCGATCAGGTAGAGCGCGGCCACCATCAGCCGCCGGCCGACCGTCACCGCGGGCTCGGCGTGCGCGCGGATCTCGGGCACCCAGGTGACGAGCGCCGCGACCGCGACGAAGCCGGCGATGAACCACGGCCAGCGCACGTCGCGCAGCTTGCCGCGGGTGTCGCGGTGGCGCATGACCGCGACGCCGATCGTGGTCGGCACGATCCACAGGGCGCGCGCCAGCTTGGTCGCGGTCGCGATGCCGAGCGCGACCGCGCCGTACGCCATGCCGGCGCCGACCACCGAGCTGGTGTCGTGGATCGCGAGCGCCGCCCACCTCCCGAACACGACCTGCGACAGGCCGAGCGCGTGGCCGAGCAGCGGGAACAGCACCAGGCCGATCGCGTTGAACACGAACACGACCGCGAGCGCGATCGAGGTCTCCTCCTCCTTGGGCTGGAGCAGCGCCGCGACCGCCGCGATCGCGCTGCCGCCGCAGATCGCGGTGCCCACCGAGACCAGCAGCGGCGTGTCGCCCGCCACGCGCAGCCACTTGCCGAGCTGGAGACCGAGCACGATCGCGGTGGCGAGGCTGGTCGCGGTGATCAGCGCGCCGTCGAGCCCGGTCCGCACGACGACCTCGAGGTCCATGCCGGCGCCGAGCGCGATCACGCCGAGCTGGAGCGAGTAGGTCGTGAGCTTGCGGATCTGCTTCGGCGCGGGCTGGCCGGAGACCAGCGCGAGCGCGAGGCCGCTGCCGAGCGCGAGCCAGGTCGGGGCGCCGAGCAAGACGAGCGCGGCGCCGGCCAGCGCGAGCACGACGAGGTAGGCGGTGCGCACGCGTCACTCGGGGGAGTCGGGCGTGAACAGCTCGATCGTCTGGGTCGGCGCGCCGGTCGCGTCGACCCCGCCGGCGATCAGGATCTGATCGTCGGGCAGCGCGATCGCGACGGCGTCCTTGCGCGGCACGACCATCGGCACGGTCGCGACCGGCGCGAAGGTCGACGCGTCGAGCACGTAGGCCATCGGATCGAAGTCGTCGCCGCCCGCGATCAACAGGTGCCGCGAGGTCGCCGCCGCGGCGCAGCCGCCGCGCGCGGTGGCGGGCGTGTCGGGGATGGTCTGCGACGTGCCCGCGAGCGGATCGATGATCACGAGATCGGTCGAGCCGCACGCGACCGCGATCTGGCCGCCGGGCAGCGCGACCAGGACCGCGTTGTCGCGCGCGGCGCCGGCGATCGCGAGCGAGTCGAAGGTGTCGGCGCGCAGCCGGGACACGCCGGCCGAGCTGGCGAACAGCGCGATCGTCGAGCCATCGCTCGCGAGCACGCTCGCGCCGGCGGCCGGCAGCGAGGTGATGTCGCTGCGCGCGGTCGCGTCGCCGGTGATCCCGGCGAGATCGGCGACCGGCATGCCGGTGACGATGTAGTCGTCGTTGCCCAGCGGGATCGCGAGCTGACCGGCGCGCGCGAGGCCGCTCTGCACGCCGTCGTCGGTGAACGCGCCGTTCGGCGCGATCGTGGTGTCGAACCGCAACAGGTCGGCGGTCGCCGTTCCGGTCGCGTCGGCGCCGCCGAACAGGTAGACGATGCCGCTGCCTCCGACCGCGGCGGTGACGCCCGACAGCGGAGCCGGCAGCGCGACGCCGAGCAGGACCGAGTGATCGAACGCGTTGTAGATCGAGGTCTGGTTGGACGGCGCGCCGGTCGCGTCGCGGCCGCCCGCGAAGATCGCGCCGTAGCTGAGCGGACCGGCGGCGAGCGCCGACAGCGGCACCGAGAGCGTGGCGGGCGACGCGCCGATCGTGTTAGGCGCCGCCATGTAGATCGCGACGCTGGCGTCGATCGCGCCGACCGCGAACGGCGGCGACATCCCGGTGGCGACCCGGTTGCCGCTCGCGTCGAACGCGTCGACGATCAGCTGACCGGCGTCGCCGTTGGCCGGCAGATCGACGTCGATCTCGAAGCCGCTCGCGCCGCGCGGCGAGGTGCTCACGGTGTGCGGGTTCGTGATCGTCAGCTGGAGCGTCTCGGCGTTGTCGAGCACGGTCGATCCCGGCGCGGTGACCAGCGACACCGAGATCGTGCCGACGTTGCCGCTGCACGCCGCGACCAGGGCGAGCACGGCGAGCCTCACCTGGCGAGCTCCTCGATCGCGGCGCGCGCGACGCCGCGCACCGCGAGCGTCTTGCGCCGTCCGGTCGCGCCGGCGATCACCTCGACCGCGCCGCGCGCCACCCCGAGCCGGTCCGCGATCAGCGCGATCACCGCGGCGTTGGCCTCGCCGTCGACCGGCGGCGCGCACACCGCGATCTTGAGCCGGCCGTCGTGGCTCGGCCCGATCCGCGCGCGCGACGCCCGCGGCTGGACCAGCACGTCGAACGCGATCGCGTCGCCGTGCGCCCGCACGCCGATCACTTGCTGCCCCGGCCGAGCTCGCGCGCGCGCTTGGTCGCGGTCTCGACCGCGTTGATCAGCGTGGTGCGCAGCCCGCCCTGCTCGAGCGTGTGCAGCCCGGCGATCGCGGTGCCGCCGGGCGAGGTCACCATGTCCTTGAGCTTGCCGGGATGCTCGTCGGTCTCGAGCAGCAGCTTGGCCGAGCCCATCACGGTCTGCGCGGCGAGCCGCTGCGCGTCGCGGCGCGACAGCCCGACCTTGACGCCGGCGTCGGCGAGCGCCTCGAGGATCAGGAAGATGTACGCCGGCCCCGAGCCCGACAGCCCGGTGACCGCGTCGAGGTGGCTCTCGTCGAGCACGACCGCGATGCCGACCGCCTCGAACAGCGCGCGCGCGGTCGCGAGATCGGCGTCGCTCGCGTGCCTGCCGGCCGCGATCGCGGTCGCGCCCGCGCCGACCAGCGCCGGCGTGTTCGGCATCGCGCGCACGACCCGCACGCCGGGCGCGATCGCGTCCTCGATCGCCGCGGTGTCGACGCCTGCCGCGATCGACACCACGAGCACGCCGGGCTGGAGCTGGTCGCCGATCTCGCGCAGCACCTTGTCGAGGATCTGCGGCTTGACCGACAGCACGACCACGCCGCTCTTGCGCGCGGCCTCGGCGTTGCTGGTCGTGACGTCGACGCCGTACGCGGCGGCGAGCTGGTCGAGCCGCTCGCGGCGAGGGCCCGACGCGACGATCCGATCGGCCGCGACGTGGCCGCCCCGCACGAGGCCGCGGATCATCGCCTCGGCCATGTTGCCGGCGCCGACGAACCCGATCGTGTGCCCCGCGAGCAGCGACACCGTGCGGGTGTAGCACGGCTAGCCGATGTTGAAGTCTTCCTTGTCGTGCGCCGATGCCGCACCCGGCGCGAACCGCGCGAGCGTGTAGCGCTCGAACACCTCGTGCGCCGGCTGGCCGGTCAGCCACTCGCCGTACAGCTTGCCGATCACCGGCGCCATCATGAAGCCGTGGCCGACGAAGCCGCACGCGAGGAAGAAGTCGGGATGGCCGGGCGCCGCGCCGAGGATCGGGTTGCCATCCGGCGATTGATCGTACGGGCCGGCCCACTGGCGCAGGATCTTGATGTCGCCGAGGATCGGCATCAGCCGGACCAGGCGGCGCGCGTAGGTCGCGAGGAACTCGAGCGTCGAGCCCATCGCGTAGGTCGAGCCATGGCCGGGCAGGGTGACGCCGCCGACGATCTCGCCGCGCATCGACTGGCTGCAGTACAGCCCGCTCGCCAGCTCCGACACCATCGGCCGCAGGAACGGCTTGAGCGGCTCCGACGAGCAGATCTCGTGACGGATCGGATAGGTCGGCACGTCGACGCCGACCAGCTTCGCGAGCTGCGGCGACCACGCGCCGCACGCGTTCACGACGCGGCGCGCGCGGATCCGGCCGCGCGGCGTTTCGAGCTCGTAGCCGCCGCCCGCGGCCGGTGCGAGCCCGGTCACCGCGGTCTGGGTGAAGATGCGCACGCCGTGCGCCGCGGCCTGGCGCGCGTAGCCCCACAGGAACGGCCACGGGAACAGGATGCCGTCGGTCGGGTTGTACGCCGCGCCGACCACGCCGGCGAGATCGAGCTCGGGCACGAGGTCCCGCGCGTCGCGCGGCTCGAGCATGCGGGTCGCGACGCCGCAGCGGTTCTGCAGCGCGATGTTCTTCTCGAGGCGCGCGACCTCCCGGGCGCTGCGCGCGATGAACAGGTAGCCGCCCTGGCGGAACCACACGTTGACCCCGAGGTCGACCGCGAACCGCCGGCACAGCT
>Ga0335081_10009757_pt1 | contig 15475 bp, 17 predicted proteins | sample Lox_Sample_35_FD_206713 | JGI IMG/M metagenome (GOLD analysis project Ga0335081, IMG submission 206713) | Soil microbial communities from Loxahatchee National Wildlife Refuge, Florida, United States - Lox_Sample_3.5 | ecosystem: Environmental > Terrestrial > Soil > Wetlands | place: USA... | reverse complement strand
GCGTCCCGAGCGGAATGACGCTCGGGTCGACGGCGGCGATGCCCCATCCGACCGGCAGCCCCGTCGCTGTTCTCCCCGGCAGGTCGTACCCGGTCGCAACGACCGTGATCCTGCGCCCTCCGGCTGTGCCGTCCGCCGGCCCCGCCGCGGCGGGGAGTGCCACGTCCGGCTCGGGCGGGGTGCCGAGCACGGGAGGAGTGGCCTGCGCCGTCTGGCGGCTCGTCAGCGTCTGCGACCTGGTATCCGCGGCCGTCGCCTCGGCCGTGAGCTGTGCGATGCGGGCCGCGTCGAGGGAGCGCCGCGTCGCCAGGTCGGCGATGTAGGCGACCCTCTGGGTCCCCACTTGCCGCAGCTCAGCCACCGTCTGCTCGGCCGCGCGCGTCGTGGCGACCAGGCTGCGCTCGCGTTGTGAGAGCTCACCGCGGAGCAGCGTGAGGCGGTGCTGTGCGGCGCGAACCTGCAGCAGCACGGCGGTGTTCGCGGCAGTGAAGCGATTGAAGTCGTCGAGCTGGGTCATCGCGTCCTCGAGGGAGGAGGCCCCCATGACGATGTCGAGCGAGGTCGTGGTGCCGTGCTCGTAGAGAAAGCGCAGCCTCGAGGCCAGGCGGTGCTGCGAGAGTCGAGCGTCGACGTTCGCCACGACAAGCTCGTGCGACAGTGCGGCCCGCTGCTCGCGGAGCCTCGACGTCGCACCTTGGAGTGCCGCGAGGCGCTGCTCGGCGCTCGTCAGGCGGGTGTCGAGCGAGTAGAGATCGAGCACGGCGGCACGCGCCTTCGCGGCTAGACCCGCATCGTCTGCCCGAAGCGCCGCGACGGAGAGTCGTCCGGGGCCGGCACCGTCCGCGGTCGGGATCGCGAGCGTGCAGAGGCACGCCGCGCCCCCCAGCAGCAGCCCCCACCTCCCCTTGGCTCGCCAGAGCAAGGGCGGGACCGTACCACAGTTCGACCGCTATTTCCTACTGTTGGTGCGAGGTTAGAAGAAGGTTTCGGCAGCTTCGTGACGGTAGCCGGTTGCCCGTATCCGTCCACGTTGCTAACGTCCCCGGCTCGTGACGCGCCGGCCCCACCCGGTGCGCTGTGCCTGTGGCGCCTCGAGGGCTCTACGCAGGGGGACGCTCGGGCCGGCGCCGTACGTCCTGTTCGCGCTCGTCGCAGCGCTGCTCGCCTCCTCGCAGGCGGCCGCGCAGCCGTCTCCGACGATCGCTGCGAAGGAGGTCGAGGCCCGGCAGGTGGTGGCGGAGATCAACCAGCTCAACGTCAACCTCGACCGCTCCGACGAGCTCGTCAACCTCGCCAATCTCAGGCTCGCGGAGGTCAAGCACGACATCGCAGTGAACCGCCGTGAGCTCGTGATCGCGAGGCACAACCTCACAGCGAGCCGGTTCACGATCGCGAAGCGGCTCGTCAACCTCTACACGACGGGCTCGGCGTCGACCCTCGATGTGATCCTCGGCGCTCAGAGCATCGGGGACATCCTCACCCGCATCGACACCGAGGACCGCGTTTCGAGCGTCGACGCGCAGGTGGCGGGCCAGGTGGAGCGCTTCGAGGGGGCGGTGCTACGACACCGCTCGGAGCTCGCGACCGAGGGGATCCAGGTGCGCAGGCTGGTGGCCGAGCGGGCCCAGCAGCGCCGGGCGATCGAGGTGAGGCTCGGCGAGCGCCGCGCGCTGCTCGACTCGCTGAACGGAGAGGTGCAGCGCCTGATCGCCGAGCAGCAGGCCGCCCAGCTCAGGGCCGCCCAGGCAGCGCAGGCCCAGGTGGCCGCCGCTCAATCCCAGGCAACCCAGGCGTTTGCCGACACCGCCGTCGGCGTGACGGCGCAGACGCCCGAGGGGGCCAGCGTCGTTCCGCCGTCGAGCTACTCGGGGGTCGTCGGCGTCGCGATGCAGTACGTCGGCACGCCGTACGAGTGGGCGGGCGCCTCGCCGGGCGGGTTCGACTGCTCCGGGCTCGTGATGTACTCCTACGCGCAGGTTGGAGTCTCATTGCCCCACTCCTCCTACGCGATGTGGAGCGACGGCGTGGCGGTGCCGCGTGACCAGCTCCAGCCGGGTGACATCGTCTTCTTCGACGGGCTCGGTCACGTCGGGATCTACATCGGCGGAGGCGAGTTCGTCCACGCGCCCCACACGGGTACCGTGGTGCAGGTCTCGAGCCTCGACAGCGGCTCGTATGCGGCGAGCTACGTCGGAGCCAGGCGGGTTCTGTAGCGGCTAGGAGCTCGCGGCGGCGCGTTTCTTGCCGCGCGACGCCGGCGTCTTCTTCTCTGGGCCGCGCTGGTTTCCCGAACTGCTCTGCGCCGCGGAAACCGAGGCGCGCAGCGCCTCCATCAGGTCGATCACAGGCGCCTCGTCGGTGCTCGTCGGGGTGTCAGCGGCGAGCTCGTGGCCTTCGAGCTTTGCTTCGAGCAGCTCCCGGAGCCGCGCGCGGTAGTCGCTCTTGAGCTCGGTCGGCTCGAACTCGCCTTCGAGCCCGGAGATGATCTGACGGGCGAGCGCGAGCTCCTCGTCACGAACGGCGGTCGCGGCAATCGGCTCGTCGATCTCCTCCTGGCTCTTGACGTCCTCGGCGAGGAACAGGGTCTCGAGTGCGAGAGCGTTGCCCTTCGCCCGGACCAGGCAGAGCTTCTCCTTCCCTGCGAGCACGAAGGCTCCGAGCCCGACCACTCCCGAGGCGCGCATCGCCTCGACGAGGAGCGCGTAGGGCCGGCGCTGCGCCTCGGTCGCCGCGGGCACGAGGTAATACGTCCGGTCATAGTAGATCGGGTCGACCTCGGCGGCCGGGACGAAGCGGCGGATCTCGATGGAACGCGAGGTGTCGATGTTCTCGATCGCCTCGAGCTCGGAGTCCTCGACCGGGACGAACTGCCCTTTCGCAACCTCCCAGCCGCGGACGATCTCATCGGGCGAGAGGTCAATCTCGTGCACCGGGCACCAGCGCTTCTGCTTGATCGGCGTCAGGCATTCGCGGTGCAGCATCTTGAATTGCACGTCCGACTGGCGAGCCGACGAGGCGGTGGCCGGAGCGAGCCCGACCGGGATGTTGACGAGCCCGAAGGAGATGGAGCCGTTCCAGGTTGTGCGCATGAGCAGGCAGAAGTGTAGGCAGGATCCCCACCCTTCGCCCTGGTAGGGCATCCTCCTGCGAGGAGGCCGTGGCCGGCTCTAGCGCCTCGGCGAACGCGCCGAGCGCGCGCCAAGCGCGGGCTGGGCCCGTGCTCGCGCTCTGAGGACTACGGTCAGGCGGCGAGCGCTCTGCATGCCGCGCGCAATCAGTGCTGCGGCGGAAGGGCGTCGATCATCGAGAGGTGCGCCTGGAAGAGCGTCTTGTCGATCTTTCCCTGGTAGATCGGGACGTGCTCCTCGATGCAGATGCGGATCACCTCCGACCGGTCGATGCCGACCTCCTTCGACAACTCCTCCGGCGTCAAGTGATTTGCCATGTCGCTCCTCTCGTCGTCGCAACAAAAAACCCGCCGCGCCCCTGGCGCCGACGGGTTGCTCACTCCGCGGAAACGCTTTCGGCAGGCATCGTCTACGCGCCCTGCCCTGTCGGACACCTGCTCATGGTCTCAACGATAGTGCATCGGGCGGCCGTGCTGCAAGCGGGGCGCGGGCGGCGGTACGATTGCTCTCCTCGGGGTGTGGCGCAGCCTGGTAGCGCGCTCCGTTCGGGTCGGAGAGGCCCCCAGTTCAAATCTGGGCACCCCGATACGGCGCCCGGGGCAGAGCTTCGGCTCTCCCCGGCGCCCGACGCCTTGGCGCCGCCGTCGCTTCTATCCTCGGGGGATGCTGCGTGCCGTCGTCTTCGACGTCGATTTCACCCTCGCAAGGCCCGGGCCCGACCTCGGGCCGCAGGGATACCGCGATCTCGGCCTTCGCTACGGGCTCGAGCTCGAGCCCGGCCGGTACGAGGAGGCTCGTGCCGCGGCGCTCGCAGAGGTGAAGCGTCACCCCGAGCTCGACCACGACGAGGAGATCTGGGTCCTGTTCACTGAGCGGATCATCGTCGGGATGGGCGGAGAGGGTGATACGTATGCGGCGGCTATCGAGATGGAGCGGCGGTGGGCGCACTCGGCGCATTTCGAGCTCTACGAGGACGCGGCACCGGCGCTCGACGATCTCCGCGGGCGCGGTCTCCGGATCGGTCTCCTCTCCAACTCCTCCCGCAACCTCGAGGAGTTCGTCGAGCACCACGGACTGGCCGCTGACGCGGTTCTCACCTCGGGAGCGCATGGCAAGACGAAGCCGCACGAGTCGATCTTCCTCGCGGTGCTCGACCTGCTCGGCGTCGAGGCAGCGCAGGCCGCAATGGTCGGCGACACTCCGCACGAGGACATCGAAGGCGCGCTTGCCGTCGGGATGAGCGCCGTACTGGTCGATCGCGAGGCGCGCTACCCGGACGCAGCGCGCCGGGTGGCCGATCTCAGCGGTCTGCCGGCGGCTCTCGGTCTCGAATAGGCTTGGCCGGTGCGGCGCGCCAACATCTTCTCGCCCGAATTCGATCACCAGTCCGAGCGCGAGGGGTTCCGCTGGCGCGGCGCTCAGGTCGGGAAGGCGGTGGGCGCCGAGCAGATCGGCGGTTGCGTCTACGAGCTGGCCGAGGGCGAGCGCACCTACCCATACCACTTCCATTACGGGATGGAGGAGTGGCTCATCGTGCTGGCGGGCGCGCCGGTTTTGCGGGATCCCGAGGGCGAGCGGGTGCTGCGGGTGGGTGACACGGTCTGCTTCCCGATCGGCCCCGAGGGTGCGCACCAGGTGGTCGGGCCCGGGGCGGTGCTGATCCTGTCGGCGAGCAGTGAGCCCGAGTCGATCGAGTACCCGGACAGCGGGAAGGTGGGGATCACTCCGCCGCGGAAGATCTTCCGCCTTGCAGAAGCGGTCGATTACTGGGACGGAGAATGACCGAGGTCGCGAACCTGTTCGATGCGCCGAGGTCGGCTGACGAGGGCGACCCGGCCGGATTCGAGGTTCCGTACGTCCGGATCGGAGCACTCGTCGGCGCCTCGGCCCTGGGGTTGACCGTTTACGAGTTGGCCGAGGGGAACAGCATCTGCCCGTATCACTACGAGTATCCCGAGGAGGAGTGGTTGATCGTTCTCGAAGGGCATCCCACTCTCCGCGATCCGGACGGCGAGCACGAGCTCGAGCCCGGCGACGTCGTCTGCTTCCCGAGCGGTCCCGCGGGGGCTCACAAGGTGACGAACCGCGCGGCGGACCGCGTGCTCGTGGCGATGCTGTCGACGAAGTCGAAGCCGTCGGTTGCCGTCTACCCCGACAGCAACAAGATCGGCGTCTGGTCAGGCGACGGCGACGTGGCGATGCTCGTCACCCGCGACGCCGCCGTCGACTACTGGCACGGCGAGCTCTAGGCCCGCGCGTGCGCGGGTGACAGCGCCGGCGCCCAGGAGCACATGGGCGACATCTCGCCCCCGGACCCGTTCAGCTGCCGGTAGCCGAGGGCATGCTCGGCCTGCATCATCTTGTGGATCTGGGTCGTTCCCTCGTAGATGATCGGGGCGCGGGCGTTTCGGAAGTACCGCTCGATCCCGTATTCGGCGCTGTAGCCGTAGGATCCGAACACCTGAATCGCAAGATGAGCCGCCTCGAATGCCGACTCGGTCGCGTGCCATTTCGCGAGCGAGGTCTCCCGGGTCGACCGCTTCCCGTGGTCCTTCATCCACGCCGCCTGCATCACGAGCAGCTTGGAGGTCTCGTAGCCGAGCACCATCGTCGCGATCATGTCCTGGACGAACTGGTAGCGCCCGATCTCGCTCCCGAACGTCTCCCGCTCGCGCGCGTACTCCGTCGAGCGCTCGAGGCAAGCCCGCACGACCCCGCACGCTCCGGCGGCCACGGTGAACCTTCCGTGGTCGAGCGAATGCATCGCGATCTCGAATCCCTGCCCCTCCTCGCCGATCCGGCTCTCCCCTGGAACCTCGACGTTCTCGAGGAAGAGCTCCCCGGTCGATCCCGCCCAGATCCCGAGCTTGTTCTCGGTGTCTCGTGACGTGAACCCGGGCATGCCTCTCTCCAGGACGAAAGCGCTGATGCCCCGGTGCGCGGCGTCGGGGTCGGTCTTCGCGAACACGAGCGCGTGGTCGGCCACCGTGGCGTACGAGATCCAGTTCTTCTGCCCGTTCAGTACGTAGACGTCGCCCTCGCGGCGCGCAGTGGTCCGCATCGCGGCCACGTCGGAGCCTGCGCCCGGCTCGGTCAGGCCGAAACACGCCAGCTTCTCGCCCTTCGCCTGCGGGGTCAGCCACCGCTGCTTCTGCTCCTCCGTGCCGTAGCGCAGGAGCGACAGTGAATTGAGCCCGACGTGGACGGAGATCAGCGTACGAAACGCTGCCTCGCCACGCTCGATCTCCTCGCACGCGAGCGCCTCGGCGACGAAGTCGAGTCCGGCGCCGCCGTACTCCTCCGGGATCACGATGCCGAGGATCCCGAGCTCGGCCATCCCGCCGATCAGATCGAGGTCGAGCTTGTGGTCGATGTCGTTCTGGATCGCGACCGGCAGAATGCGATCTTCGACGAACGAACGTACTGTGTCCTGAAGCAGACGCTGCTCGCTCGTGAGCTCGAAATCCATCGCAATAGCGTAGTCAGATGGGTCCCTCGCGCCTCCCGCCGCTCCCGCGAGCCCGTCGCCGACGAGCCGGTCGGCTGGTCGGTCCGGCCGACGAGCCGCTCGGACCGACCGCCTCCGACTGGGCCCGGGGCGCGCCGATAGGATTGCCCACCGTGAGCGTGCGCGCTTCCACGCCTCCTGCCCGCGTTCGCCGGAGCACTCCCACCGTCCGCGACACCCACCTTCGGGTCACGGCGTCCGCGGCTGCGCTCGTCGCGGCGATGCTCGTGGTCGGGCTCGTGTTCTCGGGATCTCCGGGGTCGCTCGCGCCGGGCACGAGGATCGACGGCGTCGACGTGGGCGGTCTGAGCCCGAGCGCAGCGCAGGCGGCGCTCGAGCAGCGCGCTGCGGCGGTCGCGCACGTGCCGGTGACGTTCACCGCAGGCACGCACACGTTCAAGATCCGCCCTGACGAGCTGAGCGTGAGCTCCGACTGGGCTCAGGCGATCGCCAGCGCCCAGAGCAAGGGTGGCGGGATGGATGTCATCCGGGGCTTCGTGCGTCTCGCGTTGCGCCTCAACCCGCCGAACATCACGCCCGAGGTTCGCTCGTACCAGGCGGCGGTCGCGTACGAGATCGGAGTCATCGCCTCCAAGGTCGACCGGCCCTACCGCGCCGCGCGCCTCGTGCGCCACGGCCTCCGCGTCCAGGTAATTCCGGGTCAGGCCGGAGAGCGCCTCGACCGCGGCGCTGCGGCGAGGATCGTGGTCGACGCTCTGGCACGCCTCTCCCGCTCAGGCCCCGTCGTCCTGCCGACCTCAGTCGAGCAGCCCGTGATCACCGGGCCTGATCTCGACGGCGCGCGGGTTGTCGCCGAGAAGGTGATCTCGGCGCCGGTGACGGTCCACGTCCAGGGAAAGACCTTCCAGCTGTCGCCCCAGCAGCTTGCCGCGATGCTCCAGCTCCCGACCTCCAAGGGGGCCGCGCCGATTCTCGGCGGCGCCGCTGCCGACCGCTTCTTCGCGAAGGTAAACCGTCAGGTCGGCCGTCCGGCCCGCGGGGCGAGCTTCGCCGCCTACGGTGACCGCGCCACCGTGATCCCGGCACAGGCTGGGCTCGGTCTCGACGTGCCGCGATCGGCAGCTGCGGTGCTCGCCGCGGCGGAGTCGTCCAGCAACAGAGTCGCCCGCCTCGTCGTCAGCTCGGTCTCGGTCGGGCGGACGACAGCGGCGGCCCAGGCGATGGGCATCACGGGGCTGGTATCGAGCTACGAGACGGAGTACGGCGGCGTTCCGAACCGGATCCACAACGTCGAGCTCGTCGCGCATCTGGTGGACGACAAGCTGATCGCCCCGGGAGCCACCTTCTCGTTCAACGGGGCGACCGGAGCGCGCACTGCCGCCAAGGGCTTCCTCGAGGCGCCGGTGATCATCAACGGCGAGCTCCAGACGGGCCTCGGCGGTGGTGTCTGCCAGGTCTCGACCACGGTGTTCAACGCCGCTTACGAGGCGGGGCTCCCGATCACCGCGCGCACGAACCATGCGCTGTACATCTCCCACTATCCGACCGGGCGCGACGCAACCGTCGACTATCCCGACGTCGACCTCAAGTTCGTGAACGACACGCCCCACTGGCTGCTGCTGCGCACGTTCGTCGGGCCCTCGTCGCTCGTCGTCTCGCTCTACGGGACACCGCAGCACCGTCGGGTCGTGAGCTACACGGCGCCGCTCCGCGTCGTCTCGCCGCCGCCGATCGAGCGGAAGCTCGATCGTTCGCTGGCTCCCGGGACGAGCGTGGTCGAGGATCCGGGCGAGGCCGCCATGTCGACGTCGGTGAGGCGCCTCGTCTACTCGCCCGACGGCAAGCTCCTCTCAGATGCCACCTGGTACTCGAGCTACCGGTCGAGCCCGGAGATCCTGCTCGTCGGCCCCAAGCCGAAGCCCAAGCCAAAGCCGAAGCCCGCCGCCGCTACGACGCCTCCCCCGACGACGACGCCGTCGGGTCGCGTCTTGCAATAGCGTCCCGCAGCCAGCCCGGAACACGGGTCGGCCTGAGGGTATCGGCGTCGACCGTGCCGTGCTCCGTCCAGCCGTCGGCGATCACGGTGCCGTCTCGTTCGACCGCGTACTCGAAGCGGAACCGCGCGCCGCGCACCTCGAGGCAGCGGGTGTGGACGAGCAGGCGGTCGTCGAATGTCGCCGGTGCCAGGAACCGTGCGTGGGACTCGAGCACGAACGACTCGATCTTCTGGTCACGAAGTCGCTGGTAGCCGCCGGCGAACCGCTCGAGGAACTCGACGCGCGCCACCTCGAACCACACGAAGTAGTTCGAGTTGTGCACGACGCCCTGCGCGTCGGTTTCCGCGAACCGCACCCGTATCGCCGCGGCGTAGTCATAGCCTTCCATCGAGCTGCACTCTGTCAGAGGGCGAGCGCGAGCTGGGCGTGATCGGCCAGCCCGGAGAGACCGACCCCGACGAGCCGGAGCGGCCCGGGCCGCTCCCGAAGGGCCCGGTCGAGCAGGGTGCACGCGAGCTCGGCGATCCGCTCGCCGTCGTTGGTGCCCGCGCCGAGCGACATCGAACGGGTCCGGATGGCGAAATCCGGATAGCGGAGCTTGGTCGTGATCGTGCGCGCGGTCTGCTCTCGCTGCCTCAGGTGACCGGCCAGCCCGTCGGCCATTCGCCTCAGCTCGTCGTGCAACCGCTCGACGTCTGCGACGTCCCGCTCGAACGTCTCTTCGCTCGAGATCGAGATGCGCTCGGCCGAGACCTCGAGCGGCCGCGGGTCGATTCCCCTTGCCCGCTCCCGCACGAGCTGCCCGACCCTCCCCGGAAGCAGGCGCCGGACCTCGTCGTCGCTCAGAGACGCCAGCTCGCCAATGGTCCCGACCCCCGCTGCCGCGAGCTTCGCCTCGGCCCGTGGCCCGACCCCGGGGAGTGCGCGGATCGCGAAAGGCGCCAGGAACGCAGCTTCGCCGCCGGGGCGCACGACGGTGAGACCACCCGGCTTGCGCCGATCCGACGCGACCTTGGCGACGACCTTCGACGTCGCCACCCCGATCGAGCAGGAGAGCGCGGTGCGCGCCCTGATCACCGCACGGACGGCCTCGGCGAGGGCTCGGGCGTCGCCGAAGGTGGGCGCGACCTGTCCCAGGTCGAGGTAACCCTCGTCGATGCCGGCCTGCTCGACCGTCGAGACGATCTCGCGCACGATCGACCACACCTCGCGCGAGTGCTCACGGTAGAGCGCTCCGCGGGGGCGGACGAAGACGGCATGAGGGCAGCGGCGCAGCGCCTCGGCGCACGACATGGCGGAGGCGATGCCGAACCGACGCGCGACGTAGTTGGCGGTCGCGACCACCCCGCGTCCGTGCGGATCCCCGCCGACGACCAGGGGCAGCCGGCGCAGCTCCGGGCGTTCGAGCTCCTCCACTGCTGCGAAGAAGGCGTCCAGATCGAGGTGAGCGACGATGCGCACCGACGGGCAGCCTAGACCCGACGCTAGACGAGCTCGTCGGCGATTCGCCGCGCGAGCTCATCGGCCTGCTCCGCAGCAAGTTCCGGTGCCACCTGGCCGAGGGCTGGAGATCCCACTCGTCTCGCGGCGACCGTCCGGAGATACCGTCCGACCCCGCGCGCATAGACGGCAGGCGACGCCCCGGCCGCGGCAAGACGCCCCACGAGCGTCGCGGCACCTGCCTGCTCGGTGGCGGTGAGGTCGATCTTGACGCCGTCCTTCCCGAGCTCGAGGCTGCCGATCCGGTCGTGGAAGACGGCGATCACCGCCGCGCCGGCTCCGAGCGCGAGGAGGACGAGAGCGAGTGCCTCGGATCGCCGGGAGGGCGAGCCGCCACGGGTGGTCTTCACGACCGACGTGATCCTGTGCGTCGGCCGGGTGGCGGCGTTGGCGTCGACGGTCGTCACCGCGCGAACGACGACCGCGCCGCTTCCGGCCGGCGGAAGCCACACGCGCCAGATCCCGACCCAGAGAAAGAGGGCGGCGAGCGGGATCAGCACGAGCGGAACGAGGTTCCTTCCTGCCCACCTCCTCGCACCGGCCAGAACGGACATGGCAGCGAACTCTACGCTGCTGAGCACAAATGTCAACACACAGACCTGCGCCGCTCGTTTATCGTTACGTTCGCCCCGAACCGGACAGGAGATCAACGTCAGATGGCCAAGCCGAAGTCGAAGTCAGTACTCACGCAGCTGCAGTCCGTCGGTGAGGACGCGCTCGGGAGGCTCACGAGCAACCCGGCGGCGAAGTCCGCCCTTCAGCGAACGATGCAGTGGAAGGACAAGGGCGGGAAGGTCTTCATGGGGTTCGACGCGATCGATGCTCGGTTGACCGCGATCGAGAAGCGGCTCTCGGCCCTGGAGGGGTCGCCGAAGAAGCGGACGACCACGAGTCGGACCCGTTCCCGTTCCTCGTCGACGAAGACGGCCGCGAAGCCGCCGGCCTCCGCGAGCAAGACGAACGCGGCTTCCTAGCTCGGGCCGGGTGAGCGCAGGCGCAGCGCGCCCGGAATCACCTCGAAGCGCGCGGGCGTCGTTCCCGCCACCTCGCCGTCGAGCTCGAGCGGGATCGGGCTCTCGGCCTCGATCGTGAGCGTGGGGCTGCGGACGACTTCGACCCGATGGTGTCCGACGTGCCCGCCGTGGTAGAGCTTCGGTGACGTCGTCACGAAGTCGAGCTTGCTCACGTCTCCGATCAGGACGACGTCGAAGAGGCCGTCGTCCGGGTGTGCATCGGGGGCGAGCTTCATCCCGCCCCCGTGCCAGCGGCCGTTGGCGACGATCACGTCGTGCATTCGGCCGCGGCGCTCGCCGTCGTCGAAGGAGACCGTCACCTCTGTGTTCTTCCACGCGACGAACTCGCGAACGAGCGCATAGTAGAACGTCGCTCGTCCGCCGAGACGCTTCGACATCGAGTTCGCGCGCCTCGCCACGGCACCGCTCATACCGGCGGATCCGACGTTGGCGAACACGCGTGAGGGCTCCTCTCCGCCCGGTGCGCGGTAGACGGCGCGGCCGAGATCGATCTCGCGCGGGGACCCGTTGAGCGCGACTCGCACCGCGTCGTCGAAGCGCAGGGGGATCTCGTGCGTCCGGCCGAAGTCCTGGCCTGTGCCGTTCGGGATGACGGCGATCTCTGCGTTCGTGCCGACGAGGCCGTTGACGACCTCGTTCAGCGTTCCGTCCCCGCCGACGACGACGAGCAGGCGCCCCTCGCCGGCGGCGCCGCGGGCCAGCTCGGTCAGGTGACCCGGATGTTCCGAGAGCAGCGCTTCGCCGTCGAGTCCAAGCTCCCGAGCTCGTTGTTGCAGGCTAGGCCAGCGCTTCGCCGTCGAGCCGTTCGCGCTCGCCGGGTTGACGAGGAAGATGGCCTTCTCGCTCACGCGAGAAGTAGAGCAGCCCACTAGCCGAATGACGTCGGAGACGTCATTCGGCCACGGCGACGTCGAGCGCGAGCCGCGTCATCCGGTCGACGGCCGCTCGGAGCTGCTCGTCGGAGATGCGTGTGAAGAGGCCCTCGACGACGATGTCGCTGACGGTGAGCAGGCAGGCCGCCTCGACGCCGCGCAACGCGGCGACGGTGAAGAGAGCCGCCGCCTCCATCTCCACCGCGAGCACACCCCGTGCGGCCCACCGCTCGTACTGGCCCTCGTCCGGGTTGTAGAAGAGGTCGCTCGACACGATCGGCCCGACGTGGATCGGGGTATCAGTGTGCTTGGCGATGTGCACGGCCTCGTGCAGCAGGGACCACGACGCCGTCGGGCAGTGGGGCTCGTTGGCGACCAGATGCATCGCAGTCGAGTCGGCCGGCACGGCCGAGAGCGCGACAACGAGATCGCCGAGCGCGTGCGACGACTGCAGCCCGCCGCAGGTGCCGACGCGGATCAACTTCTTGCACCCGAGCTGGACGAGTTCCTCGAACACGATCGTCGCTCCCGGGCAACCCATTCCCGTCCCTTGCACCGAGACGGGCTTGCCGTTCCAGGTGCCCGTGTAGCCGAGCAGGCCTCGCTCGCCGTTGCGCTGAAGCGGGTCGTCGAAATAGGTCTCGGCGATGTACTTGGCCCGCAGCGGGTCGCCTGGGAGGAGAACGGCGTCGGCGTACTCGCCTGGCTCCGCGCGGACGTGGATCGGCATGGCGCGTGGACTCTACGCGATGCGAGGATTGGGGCCGATGAGTTCCCTGATCGATCCGTCGCTGGAGCAGGTGCTCGAGTTCTGCTCGCGCGATCCGGTCGAGCGGGTGTTTCTCGAAGACGTTGCGCGGAGAGGCTTCGGGCGGTTCGTGGCGGTCGCCGACGAGGGTGGTGCACTTGTCGCGCTCTGCCATCTCGGGGCGAACCTCGTGCCGTCGGGCTTCGGCTGCGGGGACTTCGCCGGTGTGGCGTCGGGGGCGACCTCGAAGATGATCATCGGTGACCAGAGGGCGGTGGGCGAGCTCTGGCGGGAGGCCGAGCCGCGGATGCCGGAGCCGCGAGCCGACAGGCCGGGACAGCCGGTCTACGCGCTCTCCACCCCGCCGCCGACCGGGGAAAGTGGCCTGCGAGCGGCGACGCTCGACGATCTGGAGGATCTGATCCCGATCTGCGCGGCCGCTCACGAGCACGAGCTCGGGATCGATCCGCTCGCCCGGGACGCGGAGGGCTTCCGCTGGCGGACGCGGGCGCAGATCGTCGATGGACGCTCCTGGCTCTGGGTCGAGGGCGGCGTCGTCCGGTTCAAGGCCGAGGCCTCGGCGTGGACGCCGGCGGCGGTGCAGATCCAGCAGGTCTGGGTCGATCCCGCCGTTCGCGGCCGAGGGTACGGAGCGCGCGGAATGCGCGACCTCTGCCGACTGCTGCTCGAGGCCACGCCCGTCGTCACCCTCTTCGTACGCACCGAGAACCTCGCCGCGATCGCGCTCTACGAGTCGATCGGGATGCGCCTCGTCGGGCGCTACCGTTCGCTCCTCTTCTGATGGTGCTGAAGGTCATCCTCGCGAGGCACGGTGAGAGCGTGTTCAGCGTCCGCGGCCTCCTGAACGGCGACCGAGAGGTGCCCGGTGGGCTGACGCCGGCGGGCGTCGGACAGGCTCGCCGGCTCGGAGCGGAGCTGGCTGCCGAAAGGCTCGACCTGTGCGTGACGAGCGAGCTCGAGCGGACGATCGAGACCGCCGACGAGGCTCTCCGCGGCCGCGACGTGCCTCGGCTCGTCGTTCCGGGTTTCAACGACCCGCGGTACGGGCACTATGAGGGGAAAAGGCTCCAGGACTACCGTGCGTGGGCCTCCGCCCATTCCTCGCGCGAGCGTCCCGGCGTGGGCGCTGAGAGCCGGTTCGAGCTCGTCGAGCGCTACGCCGGTGCATTTCGCGACCTCCTCGCTCGGCCCGAGGAAACGATCGCCGTCGTCGCCCACTCGCTGCCGATCGCCTACGCGCTCGAAGCGAGAGACGGGGTCCCACCGGCGGCGCGCTTGCCGATCGCCGCCTACGCGACGCCCTTCCCGTTCGCGGCGGACGAGCTGGCGGCGGTCATCGCGGTGCTCGACCGCTGGCTCGCGGCACCGACCTTCTGATCGAGCTGCAAGACTTCGAGTGTGGACGCCCTCGCGCGGATCGAGGCGCACGTCCGCCGGCACGACCTGATCGCGCCCGGCGGTGAGGTCCTCTGCCTCGTCTCCGGCGGCGCCGACTCGACGTGTCTCCTGCTGGCACTGCGTGAGCTCGGGTATCGAGCCTCGGCGCTGCACGTCGACCACGGGCTCAGGGGAGCGGAATCCGCCGCCGATGCGCGCTTCTGCGCCGAGACGCTCGGAGCCGCGATCGTCGCGGCGCCCGGTGCCGGGCTGACCGAGGCGGGGCTGCGCGAGTTGCGCTACGCACAGGCGACCGATCGGCTCCGTGCGACGGGTCACACGGCGAGCGACCAGGTGGAGACGATCCTCTACCGTCTGGTCTCGAGCGGGACTGCCAAGGGGATCAAAGTGCGGCGCGAGGACGGGGTCGTCCGGCCGCTGCTGGCGCTCTGGCGCGAGGAGACCGAGCAGTTCTGTCGCGAGCGCGGGGTCGAGCCGCGAGTCGACTCGACCAACGGCGCCACCACGCGTGGCCTGATCCGGAACGAGGTGATACCGCTGCTCGCGCAGATCCACCCTGCGGCGCGGGAGAACCTCCTCCGCAGCCTCGAGACCCGTCGCACGATGCCGCCCGCGCTCGCCGAGCTGCTCGATACGCCGGCCGGCTCGCGCCGGGTCGACCTCGGCGGCGGCGTGCAGGCGGTGCGCGAGCACGACCGGCTGTGGCTCGAGCGCGGGCCGGTCGAGCTGAGCGGCGAGGTCGACTGGGGCGGTTGGCGCATCCGGTCCGAGCTCCCAGGGCTTATTGTCCGCGGGTGGAGGCCCGGCGACTGCCTCGCCGGGCGCTCGAAGAAGATCCAGGACGTGTTCGTCGACGCCAAAATCCCGCGTTCCGACCGTGAGGGATGGCCGCTGGTGGTCCGGGGCCGCGAGGTGGTCGCCGTACCGGGTATCGTCGAGGCCGACGGCGTGGAGGCGGTGCGCGTATGAGTCGTCCAACCGAAGGTTGGCCCAGGAGCGACAGTGAGCTGGAACGGGCCGTGGGCGAGATCCTGATCGACGCGGAGACGCTCCAGACGCGAATCCGCGAGCTGGGCGAGGAGATCACAGCGGACTACCAGGGCCGCGAGGTCCTGCTGCTCGGTGTGCTCAAGGGCGCGGTCTTCTTCATGGCCGACCTGATGCGAGCGATCGCGGTGCCCTGCGAGATCGACTTCATGGCGATCTCGTCGTACGGGGCCTCGACCGACTCCTCCGGGGTCGTCCGCATCCTCAAGGATCTCGACATCAACATCGAGGGGCGTCATGTGCTCGTGATCGAAGACATCA
>Ga0335081_10009756_pt1 | contig 15475 bp, 14 predicted proteins | sample Lox_Sample_35_FD_206713 | JGI IMG/M metagenome (GOLD analysis project Ga0335081, IMG submission 206713) | Soil microbial communities from Loxahatchee National Wildlife Refuge, Florida, United States - Lox_Sample_3.5 | ecosystem: Environmental > Terrestrial > Soil > Wetlands | place: USA... | reverse complement strand
CCGCGTGATCTGCGCGACGTTGAGCTGGCCCTCGACCGGCTGGCCGCCGGTCATGGCGACGGCGTCGTTGAACAGCACCTTGTAGGTGATGTTGACGCCGGAGGCGGCGGCGGCGCGGATGGCGAGAAGGCCGCTATGCGAATAGGTGCCGTCGCCGAGATTCTGGAAGACGTGCTTCTCGCTGGTGAAGGGCGCCTGGCCGATCCAGTTGGCGCCTTCGCCGCCCATATGCGTGATCGTCGCGGTGTGCCGCGACGGCACATACATCGCCATGGCGTGGCAGCCGATGCCGGCCTGGGCGCGGCTGCCTTCGGGCACGCGCGTCGAGGTATTGTGCGGGCAGCCCGAGCAGAAGAACGGCGTGCGCTGCGTCATCAGCGGCTTCGCGTCGAGCATCTTGTCGAAGGATTCGAGCCGCGCCAGGCGCTGCGTCAGATGCGGGCTCTCCTCGCCAAGCCGCTTCAAGCGCAGCACGATGGCGCGCGCCACCATGGTCGGCGTCAGCTCGCCGGCACTCGGCAGCAGCGGCGCGCCGCTCTCATCCGCCTTGCCGACGACGGTGGGACGGCGCGCGGCATCGAGGTTGTAGAGCAGGCGGACGAGCTGGCCCTCGATGAAGCCGCGCTTCTCCTCGACGACGAGCACGTCGCTCAGCCCTTCGGCGAAGCGCCGCGCGCCCGACGCCTCGAGCGGCCAAGTCAGCCCCACCTTGTAAAGGCGGATGCCAAGCGCGGCGGCCGCCTTGTCGTCGAGGCCGAGATCGGCCAGCGCCTGGCGGACATCGAGATAGGCCTTGCCGGTGGTGATGATGCCGAACCGCGCCGCGGGCGGATCGATCTCGAGCCGGTCGATGGGATTGGCACGGGCGAAAGCCGCGACCGCCGCCATCTTCGGCCCGTGCAGGCGCCGCTCGGCCTCGAGCGGCGGGTCGGGCCAGCGCATGCCGAGCCCGCCCGGCGGCATCTCGAAATCCTGCGGCAGCACGATAGAGAGCCGCAACGGATCGACATGGACCGAAGCGCTGCTCTCGACGGTCTCGGCGATCGCCTTGAAGCCGACCCAGCAGGCGGAGAAGCGCGAGAGGGCGAAGCCGTAAATCCCGAAATCGAGATATTCCTGCACCGTCGCCGGGTTGAGGATCGGCAGCATCGCCGCTTCGAAGATCTGCTCGCTCTGATGCGCCAGCGTCGAGGATTGGCAGCCATGGTCGTCGCCGGCGATGGCGAGGACGCCGCCATGCGGCGAGGTGCCGGCGGTGTTGCCGTGCTTCAGCGGATCGACCGAGCGGTCGACACCCGGGCCCTTGCCGTACCAGATGCCGAAGACGCCGTCGACCGTAGCGCCCGGAAACAGATTGACCTGCTGGCTGCCCCAGACGGCGGTGGCGGCGAGGTCCTCGTTGATCCCCGGCTGGAAATGGATGTTGTTCTCGCGCAACAGGCGCCGCGCCTGCCAAAGGGCATAGTCGTAGGTGCCGAGCGGCGAGCCGCGGTACCCCGAGATGAAGCCGCCGGTGTTGAGGCCTGCCGCCAGGTCGCGCTGGCGCTGCATCATCGGCAGCCTTACCAGCGCCTGGACGCCGGAGAGGTAGATGCGGCCCGATGTCAGGGTGTATTTGTCTTCGAGCGTCACCTGGGCGAGCTGCATGCCCATCTCCCCGGGTTTTTTTCGGCTTGGCCGAGCTTAGGAAGAATCGCTCTAAGTGACAATGGCGCCCGGCTCCAGCACCGGAACGGCAGCTATGCTAAAACTCAGGCCATGACCGCCCTGGATAGAGCCGCCGCCCCGGCCGCGCCGGCGCCCAAGCTCTCGGCGCTGGTGGTGGCGCGGAACGAGGAGCGGCAGCTGGCCGAATGCCTCGAGACCTTGCGCTTTGCCGATGAGATCGTCGTCGCGCTCGACCGCTCCACCGACCGCTCGGCCGAGATCGCCAAGGGCTTCGGCGCGAGGGTCGTCGAGGGCGCCTGGCCGCTCGAAGGCGAGCGGCGCAGCGCCGGGGTCGCCGCCTGCCGGGGCGACTGGGTGATCGAGGTCGATGCCGATGAGCGCGTGACGCCGGGCCTTGCCGAAGAGGTACGGCGGGTGATCGCGGCAACGCCGGGCGATGCCTATTTCCTGATCCCGATCGCCAATCATGTCGGCGGCAAGCTCATCCGCTTCGGCTGGGGCGCCTACAACGGCGCCGCCATGCGCGCGGCGCTCTATCGGCCCGGCGGCAAGATCTGGGGCAGGGGCCGCGTCCATCCGCCCGTGCGCTATACCGGCGAGCGCCGCAAGCTCGAGCATCCGATCGACCACCATGTCGACCGCGATCTCAGCGACATGTTCCGCCGCCTCAACAGCTATAGCGACGCGGCCGCGGCGGATGCCATCGAGAGGGGCCAGATCCCGGTCTTCCGCTCTTCCTTTCGCCGTATGTTCAGCCGCGCCTGGAAATCCTATGTCGCGCGCAAAGGCTATCGCGAGGGGCCTTACGGCATCGCGCTGGCGCTGTTCTCGGCGCTTTATCCGATGCTGACCTATCTCAAGGTGGTGACCCGGCTCGAGGCCGAGGCGCGCCGGCGCGACGGGCGCTAGTCAAGTCCAAAGCGCGGGGAGGGGCCTACGCCCCTGGTGTACACCGGGAGCATTGGAAATGTTGGGTGATGCTGCGGCATCGCCTGGAGTCCCGCTGCTCGAAAACGGGAGTGCCTCTCCGCGCAACACGATGGCGTTGCGGGACGTCGATGCGTTCACGATGTCAAAAAGCGTGGTGGCCGGGAAATGCTAGCACAGCACACCTTGGCCCGGTTCCCCACCGTTCCTGGGGGACGAACGGGACGCGCCATCACAATTCTGTAATGTCTCTAAGGCAAGAATTCTAGCGTACGTGGTTCGGCGCGACCCCTCGGCCAAGCCGTTGACCGAGCCCCGCGCGGCACGCCGGCGGTTTGCGAGATTTGGCGGTGGGCCCAATTCGGGAGGCAGCAATGAAGGCAGTCGCATTTGCCAACAATGATATGGCGGTGGTGGCCTGGACGTTGGGTGGAAAGCTGCCGAACTGCCTGGGTTTTGCGATCTATCGGATCGATGTCCGCGCCGGCACGGAGACCTGCCTGCCCGCGATGGCGACTTTCTCTGGTCAGCAGGCGACGCCAGGGCGCACCACGGCCGATGACCCAGTGCAAAAGTTCTTCTGGAAGGACGTCTACGCCAAGCGAGGCGGCACCTACAAATACAAGATCGTTCCGATGGCAGGCACGCCCGGCAATCTCCAACCCATGCCGTACGGCCCGGTCATATCGAACCAGATTCAGCTCAGTCCGAACTACGGCACGCTGTCGGCCTATTTCAATCGCGGGATTCTCGCGACGCAGGCGACGGCGCATGTTTTGACGGACGGCTCGCCGGCCGGATCGATGGTAAGCGCTCTTGAAGCGCACATCGACAAACCGGGCGATCCGTTGCGTGTCGATCTCGCCGGCCAGATGATCGAGGCGCTCACGACGCTGTCTGACGAAGCTCTCAACGACGGCGGCGACGCCTATTGCGCGCTTTACGAGTTTGAAGACCCCGAGGCGATCGCGCATCTCGCGAAGCTCAAGGGCAAGGCGCATGTCATTCTCTCCAACATGCCGGGTACCAACGCCGACAAACAGAAGACCAATGACACTTACGCCCCGCAGCGAAAAGAGATTCATGCCTCCGGCGCGGAGGTCGTCGACCGCTTCATGCCGAGCGGTCATATCGGCCACAATAAATTTCAGGTGCTAGACCAGGGTGGGCCGCAGGCGGTGCTGTTTGGCTCGACGAACTGGACTTCGCATGCGCTATGCGCGCAGACCAACAATTCCATTATCGCGCATTCCCCGGCACTTGCCGCTGCCTACAAAGATTACTGGGAAAGGCTCAAAGCGGACACGGATCCGCCAGGCACCAACGGCAAGGCACAGCAATCGGCCGAATTCCGGGAAGCGAACGCCCGACCCATTCCATCGATCGCGCTGGAGGACGGGAGTGGCACTGTCGACCTGTGGTTCTCGCCGAACACGCTCAAAGCGCGGGGCAGAAACCATGGTGCGAACGAGGCCACGCCGCCGGATTTGGCCGAGGTCTTCGATATCATTTCGAAGGCCCAACAAGCGATCTTGTTTCTCGTTTTTCAGCCCGGGTCGCCCAGTGTCATCGACGCCGTTGCCGATGCTCTAAAAGCCAAGCCGTCCTTGTTTGTACGCGGCGCGGTGACGGCTTCGCAAGCGTCAGGCGAGTTCTACACCGCTATCCACGGCGGCGGCGACAGCGGCAAACCCAAGAAACATCACAAGGGCGATCCGCCGCTGCCCGAGGATTATCGTGTAATCCATGCGCAGGGCATTACCAAAGACGATGCTTTCGGTCAGTGGGAGAAGGAATTAAATCAAGCCGGACATGCGATCATCCACGACAAGATCATCGTTGTCGATCCTTTTTCCGACAACTGCGTCGTCGTCACCGGCAGCCACAACGAGGGCTATCAAGCATCGTATAACAACGACGAGAACATGGCGATCATCCACGAACACCGCGCGGTGGCCGAGGCCTACGCGGCGCATTGCCTCGATGTTTATGATCATTACGCCTGGCGCTATTGGCTAAGCACCGAGCAGGACAAGGCTTGGCACTTTCTCGCGTCCGACGACAGCTGGCAGGACGCGTATTTTACTTCGGACAATCAGGTCAAGTCGGCGGAGCTCGCCTTCTGGCTTGGCGCGACGCCGGCAGCGGACGCGCTGAGCACGCCGAATGACACTGAGATCGTGCGCCCGCGTCCGGCGCTTCAGGCAGAAACGGGCGGCATCACCCCGGCGGTCGGTCCGCACTCGGTTGCCGCGCGGCACGGCCGGAAACGCCAGCCGCGCCAGCGCGACGGGCGCTAGTCAAGCCAAAAGCGCGGGGAGGGGCCTACGCCCCTGGTGTACACCGGGAGCATTGGAAATTTCGGGCGTCTGCTTTCGTGCGGATGAAGAAAACGCTGGGATAAGGGGCGGCGCGTCCTTCGACTGCTCGCTGCGCTCGCGCTCAGGATGAGGCAAGTTTTCTTGGTGCCACAAAGAATTCACCTCATCCTGAGCTTGTCGAAGGACGCAGCTTGGATTTGCAGCGGTCTATTCGATCGGATGACGGTTCACGATGTCAAAGAGCGCGGTCGAGAGATGGTACCATTGCACCCCTTGGCGCAGATCGGCGTAACGTCCGCTGTGTTGCTAAAACATCTACTTCCCAATCCCCGGCGGATCGGGCTTCAGATAAAGGATCAGGCAGCAGATACAAATTCCGAGCCCGGCCAAGGGATATTTGAGCGCCAGAAGCGCAGCGACGCCGAACAGGAATAAAGTCGTGATCGATCGGAAGCGCATGATCCTGCGCGCTTTCGGCGGGAGCTCATCCATCGGAACTCGGTCGATCAGCTCCCAGATCAAGCAGATATAGGTTGCGTTCACGAGGAAGAAGGTCGCCGCATAGAAGGCGACGGGTTGCGGCGCCAATTCACTCACGGCCATCCAGGCGGTCGAGAGCGGCAGCAGCGACATCGAAAACAGATGCGCGAAATTGAACCACAACAGGCGATGGGTCGCTTCGCTCGCATAGCGCAAGAGATAGTGGTGATTGGTCCAGACAATGGCGATGAAGAGGTAGCTTACGGCGTAGCTCAGCCATGTGGGCCAGAGCTGCAGGAGCGCGTTGAAGGTGGGGAGCGCGGGCGGTCGCAGGTCCAAAACCAGCACGGTGATCAGAACAGCGAACACGCCGTCAGAGAACGCGCTCAGCCGCTCCGGGGTCGCTCTGCGGAGCATGGGTCACACCCTCTTATAGTAACCTACTCATAGTAATTAATAAGGTTACGAAGAGACTCTCGTCCAGCGCGATCGATCCGGCTCGCTGGCGCGACCGCCTCTGGCGCTACCGCTTTCGCGCCTGCTGGGCGCGCTCGCGGTGGGCGGCCTGCTTTGCGCGATTGCCGCAGACGGCCATGCTGCACCACCGGCGCACCGAGCCGCGGGTTCGATCGAGGAAGAGAAGCGTGCAGGGCTGCCCCTCGCAGGCTTTCACCTGGGTAAAGTCCTCGATGCAGACGAGATCCGCCAGAGATCGCGCGATCGGAAGCAGCAGCGCTTCAGGTGAGTCCCAGCGCCGCTGCGGGTGCCACGCTAGGCCGGAACCCGCCCGTTGGTCGTGGCCGCGGTCGTGCTTTTGCTTGGACGGCCTATCGCGAACCACGATCTGGCCGAACTCTTCGTCGCGCGCCAAGAGTTGATTGAGCGGCTCGAGCTGGCGCAGTGCGCTGCGCTCGAGCGGCCTGCCCATGTGCTTGTAGACAAAGGGCTTGAACCAATCCCTCAGGGCGCGCGCCTGTGCCGCGATGGCGTCGAGCTCACCGGGAACAGCGCCCTTGCGGAAAGCCTCCAAGACGTCGTCGGGCACCAATCCCGCTTGCTTGAGCCAGGCGAGAAGATCTTCTCCCGAAGCAAGCCATTCGACTTTGGTATCGACCGGGACGGCGATCGAGTTCAAGAAATCCAGTCCGGGGTTGTCGGCGATGAAAAACGGTGGTGGACGGGTCGTCATCATAGGGCGTGCGAAGACAGTCCTCCAAACATCCGCTGCCCAATAAATAACCACTTGCCCTGGGATTGACAAGTTATGCCTGTATATAACCTCCGCGCCACCCCAACCATGGGTCTCCATTTTTGCGCTACGGGGTGTACAAATCGCGCGGCGATCCCATTCTCGGATTTCGCTTTGCCCGCAAAAGGGGGTGTGAAGAAATCTAAGTAGACGAAGGTGGCGCTTTGAGATCGCATGGATTCCCGCTTTCGCGGGAATGACGGAATAATTTGATTTTGCTTTAAAATTCGTCGCCCCCGCGAAAGCGGGGGTCCATTTCTGAGCCGCACGATGTCAGCGAAGGCACCTTTGCGCCCGATTCCTTCACACGCTCGAAAGCGGGTATCCAGGAGCGGCGTCACGATGAACGGAGGCGCATAGCCCTCTAGCCCCGTCCTCTGTGCCGCGCGATGAGCTGATCGGCAACGTCATTCAGATCCTTGCCGACGATCTGAGGCTGCGGACCCACACCGAGAACATCGTTGCCGACGCGCTTGATCAATGCCGCGTCCCAGCCGGCGGCGACGGCGCCGAGCGTGTCCCAGGTGTGGCAGGCGATGAGACAGAGCTGGGAGGGCGCGACCCCAAGCTCCCGTTCGACATAGCCGTAGGCCTGGCGCGACGGCTTATGGTGCTTCACGCCGTCGGCACTGAAGCGCCGCTCGAAGAGATCGACGATGCCGCCATGCTCGAGCTGACGGGTTTGAACCTCGAGCAGGTTGTCGGTAAGGGTGAACAGCCGGAAACCGGCATGGCGCAGCTTGCGCAGCGCCGCCGGCACTTCCCGGTGCGGCGGCATCGTCGAAAACTTCTCCGTCAGCTCTTTCTTGTCGGCATCGCCGATTTTGATGCCCTCCGTGTCCGCCAGCATCTTCATCACCGCCGCACCGATGTCGGTGAACGGGACGTAGCAGCCAGCCACCGTCAGGGCCGCGGAATACATGATGAAGTTGGCAAACCAAAGGCGCATGGCGCGCCTGTCGCCAAAGATACGTTCAAAGACCGGCTCCATCGTTTGCAGATCGAGCAGCGTCTCGTTGACATCAAAGACAATCAGGGGGAGAGCGGTCATGTCCTGCTCCGGCATGCTGCTGAAAGTGGTCACTTGGATCGCGCGAGGAAGTCGCGGATCGTTGCGGCAATTTCGGCGGCGTGAGTCTCGACGGCGAAGTGTCCGGTATCGAGGAAGCGCACGACGGCATCCGGAATGTCGCGTTTGAACGCCTCGGCACCGGCGGGCAGGAAGAAGGGATCGTTCTTGCCCCAGACGGCGAGGAAAGGCGGCTTGTGGGTGCGAAAATACTTTTGGAAGGTCGGGTAAAGCGCGACATTGCTCTTGTAGTCGCCGAAGAGGTCGAGCTGCACCTCATCCGCTCCGGGCCGGGCCAGGTAGAAATTGTCGAGCGAATAGCCGTCGGGAGAAACTCTCGTCGGATCGGGAACGCCGTGCGTGTACTGCCAGAGGGTGGTCTCGGGCGACAAGAAGCTGCGGAGCGCATCCCGGTTAGCCTGCGACGGCTTTTCCCAATAGGCGCGGATCGGAGTCCACCCGTCGCTCAGGCCTTCCTCGTAAGCGTTTCCGTTCTGTGAAATTATCGCCGTGATCCTCTCGGGGTGCTTCACCGCGAGCCGGAAGCCGGTCGGCGCACCGTAGTCGAAGACGTAGACGGCGTAGCGATCGAAACCGACCGCCTCGGTGAAGCGACCGATCGTCTCCGCGATCCGATCGAAGGTGCAGCCGCGGCCCGGCATGTCGGACTTGCCGAAGCCCGGCAGGTCGGGCGCGATCATGTGGAAGCGATTGGCCAGCAGCGGGATGAGATCGCGAAACATATGGCTCGCCGTGGGAAAACCGTGAAGCAGCAACAGCTTTGGAGCGTTCGGCGGACCGGCCTCGCGATAAAAGAGCTTGAAGCCATCCAGATCGGCCGTTCGATAGGTGATCGCGGTCATTGCGCTTTTCCCCTTATAGGTAACCGGTAATTAGCCATGAGTCTGGTTACAACGATGTTGGCTCCACTGTCTTGCCGCCGTGCAAGGACGAATCGCGGTCAATCTCCGAGGACCGTGTCGATCGCCTCGCGGACAATGTCCACGACGGTGTCGGGCGCGGTCACGAGGGGCGTATGGTCGACGGGATGCGAGCGCAGCTTCGCCTGCATCCGCTGAGCCATGAAACGCTGCGTGTCAGGGACGATCATGTGGTCCTGCTCCGCCACGAGGAACCAGGTGGGACGGTCCTTCCACAGCGGCCGCGCCATCGCGACCGTGATGCAGGCGGGCGAGAGCGGCCGCTGAACCGCCGCCAGCACGCTAAGCGCCTCGGCCGATGCATGTTGGGCGAAGGCTGCGGCAAAGGCTTCCTCGGGCAGATAGATCAATCCATGCGCATCGGGAGCCAGTTTGGGAGCCTGCGGGTGAGGCGGGGCACGGTAGAACACGTCGGCGACGGTTTCGCCTTCATCGGGCGCCAGCGCCGCCACATAGACGAGTGCCTTTACCTTTTCACTGCGCGTCGCCGCGATGACCGCGCCGGCGTAAGCATGGCCGACGAGAACCACCGACCCTGTCGCTCGCTCGATGGTGCGGTCGAGCGCCGCGACGTCGTCCTGGAACGAGGTCAGCGGCAAGGGCGCCGCGACGACCCTCATACCGTCCGCCGCCAGCGGCTCGATCACCTTTGCCCAGCTTGACCCATCGGCCCAGGCGCCATGGACGAGCACGACGCTCGCATCGGCCAAGGACATCTCCGCTCTCCCTCAAAGATGGAGCCGCAAGCCATGATGCGCCTCTCGTAACTTGTCAACATGGGTTTGAGAGGTTAGGTTCCCGGCTCGTCGACGGCGCGAGAACGAAGTGAAACGAGGCCAGCGGCTTCCCGACGGGCTCGGGCGGTAGCATCCTGGTCGACGTTGCGAACTACTCGCAGGAGTTCACCTCCGAATCACTGATCCACGTCAAATCTTGATCCAGATCAAATCTGATGAGCCGCGGAGAAGTCTCTAGACAGTGCTTCGACCCATGCCGATATCATGTTGTCCATTCTTTCAGAAAACCGCACATTTCCACCGCCGCATGGATGAGGGGAAAGGTGGCATGCTGCCGACGCCCGAGGAGTTGCGTGAACGGTCGTTCCAGTTCCGTGAGGCCGCGCGCAAAGCGGTCGACAATGAGACGAAGCGCCGCCTCGCCACCGATGCCCTGATTCTCGCCCAGCTCGCGGAAGCGATCGAGCGCGAAGGCGTCGTGGGCGCCAACGCAGCGAAATATGAGGGTATGCTTGCGGTGATCCTCGGCGACGATGCCGTGCGGGCGCCTACAGCCGTGCGGCCGATCGGCGCCGACACGCGCTCGCAGGTCAAGGCCTGGCGCTTACGGGCGGAGGAGCTGAGGTCCACCGCCGAACAGTTCGAGGTGCCTTCGGCACAAGAATCGCTGCGGCGGGCCGCGGTCAACTACGACAAGATGGCGGACCATACCGAAGCGCTGCTGACCGGGCGCCGGGCCGAAAAGAAGGATACCGCCGGCTAAGTGTCGGTCGCCGCGCCCTTGGCCTGCGCGACCCGTCGACCACGCAGGCACGGTCGCTCACGGCGGAAGGGGATAGCTACAACCGCGGCTGCCGTTGGCGGAGCATGGGGCTGCACGAGCGCATACGAAACCACGCTCAAGAAGCGCGAGAAGATGCGCGGCGCGCTACTGACCCGCTCATCAAGTCGAGGTTGTACGACATCGCCAATCTGTTGGATCGGGCCGCCGATGAACTGGAACGGTTATCCGATCCCGATCATCGAGGCTGACCCCACGTAAGAGCACGTTGCTCGATCGAGCATATCGATCCGGCGCTGGCGGTCCTGAATGAGCAATTCCAGCAGCTGCTCGAAGGTGGCGAGTATATTCCGGGCCAGCTCCGCATCGTGGCCGTCGCGTTCCAGCTCGGCGACGATCCTGCGCTGATGCTCGATGTGCGCTCGCGCCTGGGCGACGCGGTGCTCTACCAGCATCAGATTGTGTTCCAGGCGTTCGCGATCCACGCTTGTCACTCGAAGAGTCTTTCCCGCACGCGGAACGAGAGTGCTGCCGAGGACATCGACGGCTAGGATCGCATCTCGATCTCCCCAAGCCGCTGTTCCGCTTCCTCCAACAATCGCTCAATCTCGCGCCGCGTGCGCTCGTCGCCCACGCTGCGAAGCAGATTTTCGTAGCGCTCGATCTTGCGGCGGAGGTCTTCGATCTCGACATCTTGCATGCCGATGAAACGTTCGTTTGCGCAGCACCATCCCTTGGTGAGTGTCAAATTTTTAAATCGACTTATCGTTACATGAGTGCGCTAATAGATAACCGCCAGCGATCAACTGTCGATCGGCAAGGCTGGCAACCGAGAGCCTGCCCCGCCTCGCTTAGAAGCGCATGGCGTGCGCTCCCGCCCCAATGTGTGCGGACCTCCGCCCTATGCAAACCTACCGCCTCTTTTTCCGATGCCGCATGGGCGTCATCATCGGGCGACAGGACCTGGTGGACGCCGAAGACGATGGCGCCGCGCTCGCGATGGCGAGCCAGCTGTTTGATGCCTGTAGCGACGTCGCCGCCAGCTTCGAGCTGTGGCACGGCCCCCGCCTGGTCGCTACGTCCTATGCCCGGCACCAGCAGATCGGGGACGCCGCTTCGATCAACGCCGAAACCCAGGCGTCGGTGGCGCGACACGAGGAAATGCTCCTCGACAGCCGTTGGACCATTGCAAAGAGCCAACGGTTGCTCGCGCTGACGAGGCGCTCTACCTGAAGGTGCATCATCGGCGCCCGGCTTTCGGAACGAGCTGGCGAACACCTGAGCGCCCGCGCGGCGATCCTGTCCTTCTGCCGCTGACGGACGTTGCTATCTGGCTGATTTCGAGAGCAGCCGGTCGGCACGCCTCACGGCCTCCTCGCTGCGACGGATCGCGTCACGGCTCTCGGCGACCATGGCCCAGGTCGTTCGAATGCTGTCCCTAGCCGCGGCGCAGAGCTCCGCGGAATTTGAGATCGCTTGAGCGATCGGGTCGCCGTGGGAGATCGGAATTTGCATGACGCGCCTCCGCCACTATCGCTTCTAACGACGGCTCGCGGCGCTGATCCCCAATGTCCACCAGGACGAGGCGGGGGCCGGTCGTGGTCGTCGCTTGCGCGATTGGGGAATGCGGCGTTACAGGACCCCGAGCGCCCAGACCGGCGCGCTCTAGGAGAACCAAGCACCATCTGATAGCATTTGACCATGGACCGAGCCGTCCTCGTGCGCCATCTGGCACAAGCAGAAGATCACATAGCCAAAGGTGCGGAGCACATTCGTCGACAGCGTGAGATCGTCGCGGAGTTGGAGCGCGACGGCCATGATGCGGCGTTGGCAAGAAAGCTGCTGGTCGAATTCGAAAACATGCAGCACCTGAACGTCACCGAACGAGACCGGCTCGTCAAAGAACTCGGTGGGCGTCCAACCTGACGACGCCGGCAGGTGGGCCAATGAGCCCGCGCTGATGGCAGCGATTGCCGCCGTACCGGCGGCCGCGCTCGCATTCCGCAAGAGAGCGCGTCTCCTTGCGGAGGAGCGGCGCGTCCCGCTATGAGGCGGGGTGCGCCGAGTTGTCGCGCCCTCGGCGAGCGGCGGCGCTGGTGCGCATGGCCCGAAGCTGCGGTCCGGATGCGGGCCGTCGCCGGAATGCCGCGCCGGCGAAACACCGTTCCGGGGCCAGCATTGCGGCCTGAGAGGGGGCCGATGCGGAGAGAAAACAGCCCATGACCGACACGGAACAGGACTCCGGTCCGACGGCGTCACCAGGCGAGAGAAACGTCAGCGAGAGAAAGGCGCCCTGTCCGATCATCGGCATCGGCACCTCCGCCGGCGGCATCGAAGCGCTGCAGAAACTCCTTCCCGCCGTTCTGGCCGACAGCGGCCTCGGCTATGTCGTCATCATGCATCTCTCGCCCGAGCATGAGAGTGCGCTGGCGGAAATCCTGTCGCGCTCGGCAAAGCTGCACGTCACGACGATCGAGAACGGCGTTGCCGTGGAGCCCAATCACGTCTACGTCGCGCCGCCCAACTCCACCGTGACCATGAAAAAAGGCAAGCTGTCCTTGTCCAAGGCCGACGGGCCGCGTGGGCTGATGCCGACCAGCATCGACACCTTCCTCGTCTCGCTCGCCGAGGATCAAGGCGAGAACGCGGCCTGCGTCATCCTCTCCGGGGTCGGCAGCGACGGAACCCTGGGTCTGCGTGCGATCAAGGAGCATGGCGGATTGACCCTGGCGCAGGCGCACGCCGAGTATGAAGGGATGATGCGCAGCGCGGTGAGCACCGGCCTCGTCGATTTCGTGCTGCCGGCCGAGCAGATGGCGGCGAAGCTCGTCGACCATTTCCGCCATCTCGACGTCGTGATCGCCAAGAAGGGGCCGGATGGCGCGATCAAGGAGACGACCGACTACCTCGCACAGATCTGTGCGGTGCTGCGCGCCCGGACCGGCCATGATTTCAGCGGCTACAAGGACAAAACGATGATCCGCCGGGTGCAACGGCGGATGCAGGTCTTGCAGGTCGACGAGGTGCCGCAATTCCTGGAGCGGCTGCGCAAAGAGCCGCATGAGGCCGATCTGCTTTTCCAGGACCTGCTCATCGGCGTCACCAGCTTTTTCCGCGACGCCGAAGCGTTCCGCTCGCTCGAGAAGGACGTCATCCCGCGCCTCTTCGAAGGCAAGGGTGCCGACGACTCCGTACGGGTCTGGGTTCCAGGCTGCTCGACCGGCGAGGAGGCGTATTCCATCGCCATCCTGTTGCGCGAGTGCGCGCCAAAATCGCATGCCGCGCCGAAGCTGCAGATTTTCGGCAGCGACATCGACGAGCGCGCGCTCGAGATCGCGCGCGTCGGGCGTTATCCCGCCACCATCGCGCGCGACGTATCGATCGCGCGTCTGGATAAATATTTTCACCGCGAGGACGGCACCTATCGCACGAGCAACGATATCCGCAGCATCTGCCTTTTCGCCTATCACGACCTGCTGCGCGATGCGCCCTTCTCGAAGCTCGACCTCATCTCCTGCCGCAACCTGCTGATTTATCTTGGGCCGGAACTGCAGAGCCGGGTCATCCCGCTGTTCCATTACGCGCTGCGCGAAGGCGGCTATCTTTTCCTGGGCAGCTCCGAGAACGTAACGCGGCATACGCGCCTCTTCGGCGAAGTCGACAAACCGCATCGCATCTTCCGCCGGCGCCCGCAGGCCGATCGGAGGCTGCCGGAATTTCCGCTCACCACGCCGGATGCGGCGGTCGCCAAGTCGGTTCCGCTGCCGCGGCCAGCGCGACGCGACGACACCCTCCAGGCGATGGTAGAGCGGCAGCTTCTGGAACGTTATGCCCCCGCCTATGTCATCATCGATGCCGAGGGCGATGTCCTCTTCGCTTCCGGCCGCACCGGCCGGTACCTGGAGCTGCCCGCCGGCGCGCCCACCAATAATCTCATCGCCATGGCGCGGCGTGGCCTCAGGCTCGATCTGCGCTCCGCGGTCCACAGGGCGGTGAGCCGCGGAGAAAGCGTCGTCCAACGCAAATTGACCGTCGGCACCAATGGCGGGCGATTGACGCTCGACCTTTTTGTGCAGCCGTTGCGGCAAGGGAGCGGGGCGGATGCGCTCTATATGGTGGTGTTCCAGGATCTCGGCGAGATCAAGCCCGCTCCCGACGGAGACGTCGCGGAGCCGGCCGAGGCGATGGAGAGCGCCAACGTCCGTCAGCTCGAGGCGGAGCTCAAGAGCACGAAAGAACGGCTCCAGACGACGACCGAAGAGCTGGAATCCGCCAATGAGGAGCTGAAATCGCGCAACGAGGAGCTCTCCTCGATGAACGAGGAGCTGCAATCGGCGAATGAGGAGCTCGAGACCTCGAAGGAGGAGCTGCAGTCGATCAATGAGGAACTGCAGACGGTCAACACCGAGCTGCATGTGCGCGTCGACGAGCTGAGCCGCGCCAACAGCGATATCGCCAATCTGCTGGAAAGCACCCAGATCGCCACGATCTTCCTCGACCGCGAGCTCAGAGTGAAGAGCTTCACGCCGGCGGCGAAAGACGTCTTCCACCTGGTCGAGAGCGATACCGGCCGGCCGATCGCGCATGTGCGCGCCCGCTTCAAGCTCGACGCCGTCGAGGAAGATGCGGCGCGCGTGCTGCGTACCCTCGCGTCGATCGAGCGCCAGGTCGAGAGCGACGACGGCCAGCAGCGCTACGTCATGCGCATGCTGCCCTATCGCACCATCGACAATGTCATCGCCGGCGTCGTCATGACTTTCATGAACGCGACCGAGGTCACCACCGCCGAGGCTCGGATCAACAAGCTGGCAAGCGATCTCCGGGATGGCGTCGCCAGCCTCGAGACCCTGCTCGATCTCGTGCCTGTGGGGATCATCATGGTCGAGAGCCCGGACGCGCGCCGGGCCCATGTCAATCGCTATGGCAGCCGGCTTCTCGGCAGCATCGAGAACAACACCGTGATGCGCGAGATCGACTTGCCGCTGCGGCTTTTCGTGAACGAGCATGAGATGCCCGCCGAGGAACAGCCGCTGCAACGGGCGATCCGCACCGGCGAAAGCGTGCGCGATGTCGAGGCGCGGCTGCTGCGATCGGATGGCAGCGCTCTGCGCGTGCTGATTTCGGCGACGCCGCTCTTCGACGATGAGGAACGGCCGCGCGGCGCGATCGCCGCCATCGTCGACGTCTCGCAGCGCAACAACGCCGAAGCGGCGCGACGGCCCGGAGCGCCGGCCGAGCGAAAGGCAAGAGCGAAGAAACGAGGCAGCTGAGCGGTGGCCCCGGGCCCTTCAACAATGAAAGG
>Ga0335081_10009755_pt1 | contig 15477 bp, 22 predicted proteins | sample Lox_Sample_35_FD_206713 | JGI IMG/M metagenome (GOLD analysis project Ga0335081, IMG submission 206713) | Soil microbial communities from Loxahatchee National Wildlife Refuge, Florida, United States - Lox_Sample_3.5 | ecosystem: Environmental > Terrestrial > Soil > Wetlands | place: USA... | reverse complement strand
GAGCCGCTGTGGATGCTCTGAGGTGACGAGGTAAGATAATGAAGCAAGGAAGTGATTTGATATTCAATGATTCATTATTCGAATATCGACTATTAGATACCCGGAGATGACCATGCTGGAAAATTTAAAAGAACAGCTTTATCAATTGCATCTCGAATTGCCGAAGAATCATCTGGTGACATGGACCAGTGGCAACGTTAGCGCTCATGACCCAGATACAGGTTATGTCCTGATCAAGCCCTCCGGCGTCCGCTATGACGCTTTGCGCCCTGAGCACATGGTCATTCTGGATCTAGATGGTAAGCGCATCGAAGGTGGTCTGAAGCCCTCATCGGATACGTCCAGCCATCTTTATATTTACCGCCATCGTCCAGATGTCAGAGGCATTGTTCATACTCATTCGCCTTACGCGACTGCTTTTGCGGCGCTAGGAAGACCGATTCCAGTTTACCTCACAGCCATGGCTGATGAATTCGGCGGCCCGATCCCGTGTGGTGGTTTTGCAATGATCGGTGGGGAGGAGATTGGAAAGGTGGTGGTTGATTCGATGGGCGATTCGCCTGCGGTGTTGCTCAAGAACCACGGTGTATTCACCATGGGTTCCTCCGCGGAAGCTGCGGTGAAAGCCGCAGTCATGGTCGAAGACATCGCTCATACGGTTTGGATTGCCCTGCAAATGGGTCAACCCGATGAGCTTACCCCGGAGAATGTCGCAAAACTTCGCCGACGCTATCTTGAAGATTACGGGCAGAAAATTAAAGCAGCTTAGATTGAAATGTTGGATGGCGTTTGTTTTGACTTGGCGATGGCTAGGTTCTTAATGTTTTACGTTTTCACTCAACCAGTTGATCCAAGCATCGAGTCCTTCACCGGTGCGGCATGAGACTGGGAAAGTCACGATGCCAGGATTGAGCGCTTCCACGCCGCGCTGGAAGAAGTCCATTTTGAAGTTGATGTATGGTAGAAGATCAATCTTGTTCATGACCAGCGCGTCCACACCTCGATACATGCCGGGATATTTGTAAGGTTTATCGTCTCCCTCGGGAATTGATGCGATCAGCACAGACTTGTGCGTGCCGAGGCGGAAATCGGCGGGACAGACCAGATTGCCGACGTTCTCCACGATGAGCAGATCGAATTGTTTGAGATCAAGTTGATCGAGCGCGCCGCGCAGCATCACCGCATCGAGATGACATTCACCGCCGGTATTGATCTGGATTGAAGCCTGCGCACCAGCCGCGCTGGCGCGGTCGGCATCTAGCGAAGTGGCGATGTCGCCATCCACAACGGCGATCCGCAATTTGCCCGCGAGGCGCGGGATGGTCTGTTCGATGATGGAGGTCTTGCCGGCACCAGGCGAAGCCATCAGATTGACTGAGAACACATCTGCGGCATCGATGCGCGAATGGTTTTCCTGCGCCAGGCGATCATTGGCGCTGAGGATATTTTCGACAATCGGAACATTTAAAGGCATTTCACTTCTCCATAGAATTGACAGCCGATCCATCGGCTGTTTCGACGTCAATTGATTCTAAACGAAATTCATCACCCGCAGCAACCTTCACGCGCGTGCTCCCGCAATGCGGACAGGCGAGGTTCTTGCCATCGACAGGATAGCGATAGTCGCAATCGAGGCAAAGGAACTCGGCGGGCACGCGTTGAAAATGAAGCGTAGCCCCTTCTGCGATAGTGTCTTTCGCAATCATATCCCAATAAAACTGCACTGAATCATCTACCACATAAGAGAGTTTGCCGATGGCCAAATGTAGGTCGGTGATACGCTTCGCTCCGGCTTGCTGAGCGTGGCGGAGTGCAATTTCAAGGATGGATTGAGTGATGGGCAGTTCATGCATTTCGATTTTTTTACCAGGAACTCTTCGGGAAGGCTGTGAACAGCTTTTATGAAAGATCATCACGCCGTGGGGAACAATGCCTTTGCAAAATCCAGCGGTTGGAGGCCGGGAGATTCGATGGAACGTTCAGCGTAGAAGCGCTCGATCAGAGCTGTTACATTCTGTTCGTCAGAAGGTACACCATTCAAAGCGTGTTCCAGTTCGGGTACATCCTCAGCAGGATAAAAGAAGAAATCGCCCGAGATATGTACATAACGTAATTTTTCCTCATCTTTTACCGGAGTGATTCGCACCAAACCGCCGGGTGTTTTGAGCATATTCTGAATCACATACACACCCTCGCGAATCTTCACCTGGTCCACACGCGGACGCCGCCGGTCGTTTTCAGATAGCCATTCGGGAGTATACCCCATCAGCCAACTTGGGTAAATGCAAATTGGTGTGATTTTTACTATCAATTTTTTCTATCGCGCGCCATCAAGAAATCGAACGTGCTAAATGATGGTTGTCACTGGATAAGATCAGGGATTGAAGTTAAGCTATATATAAATTAAGCAAGTATTGAAATTACTGTGAAGCAAACTCTTTCTCCCGAAATTCAGGATTTAGCCGAGCGCCAGGCAATGCGCTGCAAAGTTTTCATTAATGCTCAGCGGGCTCTAATTCTTTGGCTGTTGTAGAAGAAGGAACGAACCGTCAGCCAGATTGCGGATGCGATTGGCACTTCAGAGAATTGAGCAGCATCTTTGTTTCGCGACGGGAGCGACAGAATATCTATATAGTCAGAGTTGATTGTTCGACACACAAAAGGAGTATCTACTATGAAGAACAATAATGGTTTTACTCTCTTATCGATTGTAGTCGTGGGTGTATTGTCGCTTTTGCTGGCATTCCCATTGTTTAATGCCCAAGTAGACAATATCACGCGGCTGACCACGCCTGGACAATGCCCTGCAGGCTATTCAGGAATGTATCCGAGTTGCGTAGCGACGGTCCTCGGCTGTACCAACCCGGGTGCAGCAAATTACGACCCAAAAGCCAGTGTGGATGATGGCTCTTGCGCTTCTGCGATTCCAGCCGTTGAGGGATGCACCAACCCAGGCGCAACCAATTACAACCCAAAAGCCAATGTGGATGATGGCACTTGTAATTCTGCGATCCCAGCCATTGATGGATGCACCAACCCAGGTGCAACCAATTACAACCCAAAAGCCAATGTGGATGATGGCACTTGTAATTCTGCGATTCCAGCCGTTGATGGATGCACCAACCCAGGTGCAACCAATTACAACCCAAAAGCCAATGTGGATGATGGCACTTGTAATTCTGTGATCCCAGCCGTTGATGGATGCACCAACCCGGGCGCAGCAAATTACAACCCAAAAGCCAATGTGAATGATGGCTCCTGCAAGCCATAGACATTCATAAATCTTTGCGATGGAAACCGTCCGCTCTCACAACGGGCGGACGCGTTTTCAAGTAGGGCCACCACCCCGGCCAAATTAGGACTAGTCCCAACAAAGCTAAGTTTTTGACAGGGTAGGTTATCTATGCCTGGTGATTTTATGTCTTTTTTTATATTTACATGATTTCAAAATATTAATAAGTAAGAATTGAAATAACCATGAAACAACCTCTTTCTCCTGAAATCCAAGATTTGGCCGAACGACAAGCAACGCTTTGCAAAGTTTTTAGCAATGCCCAGCGGGTTCTGATTGTTTGGCTGTTGGAGGAGAAGGAACGGACTGTCAGCGAGATTGCGGATGCGATTGGCGCTTCCCTGCCAAGTACTTCGCAACATCTCCATTTTATGGAGTTGAGTAATATCCTTGTTTCGCGACGAGAGCGACAGAATATTTACTATCAACTTGCTGAAAATGATCTTTTGCAAAATTGTCTGGTTCTAGCCAACAAGCCAAAAGACCAGTCGATGGAAACTCAACCCTAAACTTTAACAAGGAGAACAATATGACCATCCCTGAACTTACCAATATTCAAGTATCCAAAGTCGTGGATGCGCGCGCCATGTCCTGCCCGGGACCGTTGCTCGAAGCCAAGAAAGGGATCGCCACCGTGAAGGTCGGCGAGATCCTTGAAATTTGGTCCGGCGATGCCAACACCAAAGTGGATATGCCGCGTTGGTGTGACAAGGTCGGACATGAATTCTTGGGCGTTCTGCAAGGCGATGGTTATGAGCGTTTGTTCATTCGCCGATTGAAATAGGATTGTGATGGTTGGTCAAATACAACAGCCCAAGATTTTGATTCTGGGTACCATCTCAGGTGGGTATGCCGGCGCAGATTCAACCGGGCAAAGCCATCTCGAATATCCGGCCAACACCTACGTTTTGCCAGTGATGTCGCCGGTGATGTTTCCACCAGGGTTTTATCTGCGGGCTTTTGAGCGTGGCATTGACGGCATCATCGTCATGTACAGCGGCACGGACAGCCCATATAAAGTCGAAGCCGATGGAACTGCAAAACTGATTAATAGCGCCTATGCCATGATGAAGGAACGCGGCATCGACATCCGCCGCCTGCGCCTCGCTGCTATCTGCACTGTTTGCGTAAAGCCCTTCATGAAAGAAGTCAATCAGATGAATGACCTGCTGAAAGGCATCGGCTTCGTCAGGGATGAACTCGCGGCGCACTCCAGTGCGATGGAAACGAAGGATGTAGCTCATGGATAACTTGCATATGGATGCGCTGGTCATCGGCGGTGGGATCGCGGGCATGCAGTCTGCGCTCGATTTGGCGGACCAAGGCTTTCAAGTGGCGTTGGTCGAACGCGAACCCAGCATCGGGGGGCGCATGATCACGCTCAGCAAAGTCTTCCCCACACTGGATTGCTGCTCGTGCATTACGACGCCGAAAATGTCAGCGGTAGCGCATCATCCTAACATTCATTTGTTTACCTATTGTGAAGTCCAATCTGTGCAGGAACATGACACGGGCTTCGATGTTTCCATTTTACAAAAGCCACGCTACGTGGATGTCTCCAAGTGCACAGGCTGTCGCGACTGCGAGTATGAATGCCCGATTACTGTGCCAAGTTCGTTTGATCGAAATCTTGGCGCGTATCGCGCCATCCGCGTGCCGTTCTCAACTGCAATGCCGCAGAAGGCAGTTCTTGATCCCGAGAATTGTTTATGGTGCGGCAAGTGCGAACAAGTCTGTCCCGTGGATGCAATTGACTTTACACAACAACCTGAAACCTTCAACATCGAAGCCGCTTCTATAGTCATGGCAACTGGCTTCGATCTGACTCCAGTTGACACTAAAAAAGAATATGGCGGGGGCAAACTGCCCAACGTGATCGACCCGCTGATGATGGAACGCTTCCTGGCACCCACTGGTCCTTATGGGCGTGTTCTACGTCCAGGCGACGGTAAAGAACCAACGTCCATCGCCTATGTCCAGTGCGCGGGTTCACGCGACGAAACGCTTGGTATCACGTATTGCTCGCGTGTCTGCTGCATGTATGCCGTCAAACAGGCCATGCTGCTCAACGGCGCGCTGCCTCTGGCCGATATCACCATCTACTATATGGACATTCGCACTTTTGGCAAGGGCTACGAACAGTTTTACCAAAACGCCAAAGCAATGGGCGTGGAATTCGTACGGGGCAAAGTGGCGAGCATTCGCGAGGACGCTGATCAGAATCCCATTATCAAGGTGGAGATGACAGACACGGGCGAAATCGTCGAGCGGACTCATGATCTTGTCGTACTCTCACAAGGAATCATCCCTGCTTCCCACCCGACCCTGAGCCTGCCTCTCGGTTCTGATGGATTTATCTCTGTCCCAGCACCTGACGCGGCTCCATGCGTAACCGAGCGGCCGGGCATTTTCGTCACAGGGACAGCCATGGGCCCGATGGATATCGTGGATAGCATCATCTCCGCCAGCGCGGCAGCGGCTGAGGCTTCGGCATACATCCGGGAAAACGGAAATAAGCTCGAAGTCCAGAAGGAGGCGATGTATGCCTGAGAATCACGAACCGCGCGTCGGAGTCTACATTTGTCATTGCGGCGGGAATATCAGTGGCACGGTGCAATGTGAGTTGGTTTCAAAAGCCTTGAAGCAACTTCCCAACGTGACCATCACACGCACAGATGAATCGCTATGCTCGGACGCCGGGCAATCCATGATTGAGCAGGACATCAAGGAATTGGGCATAAACCGTGTGGTGGTGGGTGCTTGCGCTCCGATGTTGCATGAGCAGACCTTTCGCGGTGCGGTGACGCGCGCGGGACTAAACCCGTTCTTATATCATCACGTTGGCTTGCGTGAACAGGACTCGTGGGTGCACGAGCATAACAAAAGTGCTGCCACTGAAAAGGCCTTGCGGCTTATGTCGGCAGGCGTAGCCAAGGCGCGTTTACTCAAGCCACTTGACCCGATCCGATTGAGTGCTGAGAAACACGCACTGGTCATTGGTGGCGGTGTTGCAGGTCTGCGTGCCGCATGGGATATTGCGCGACAAGGTTTGCGTGTGACTTTGATCGAGAAATCTCCTTTCCTCGGTGGACGGATGGCGCAGCTCGAAACCGTTTTTTCCACTGAAGAGGAAGCCCGTAAATTGCTGAGCGCGTTGATCGAGAAAGTTGTTGTGCATCCTAATGTCACGATTTTCACGGCCGTGGAAGTAACGGGTGTTTCGGGCTACGTTGGTAACTTCAATATTCAAATGCGTCAACATTCGCGCGGCGTGAACGATGAAAACGCCGAAGCGCTGATGTCCGCCTGCACGCAGGAAGTTCCCGACGCGTTCAATTACGGCCTGACGCATCGCAAAGTGATTTATCGCTCGTATGAAGGTTGTTATCCATCTACGCCCGCAGTGGAATGGGAAAATTACAACGGCGAACCAATTCAGTTAAATGGTAAGCAGATTGTCCTGAAGGATGAATCGAAATCTTTTGAGTTGAATGTCGGTGCAGTGGTTGTCGCTACAGGCTTTAACCCGTATACACCGCCGCAAGGCGAATACGGATTTGGTAATCTGCCACAGGTTATCACCCTGCCACAGTTGATCCGCCATCTGGCTTTGAGCAAAGAGGGTCAATCCTTGCAATGGAACGGGCATGGTGTTCGAGATATGGCGCTCATTCGCTGTGTAGGGAGCCGCCAATTGGAGGGCGTTCAGCAACCGCAGGCGGATGGACAGGTCAATAGTTATTGCTCGCGTGTCTGTTGCACAGCGTCACTGCACATGACCGCCGAACTGCACAAGCATTATCCGCAATTGAACATCTACGACCTGCATCAGGACATCCGAACTTACGGGCGCGGACACGAGGAATATTATCGCCACGCCCTCGTAGACGGCGTGCGTTTCCTGCGCTACAACGGCGATGAAGTTCCCGAAGTCTCCGCCGCGTTGCCAGGCGATTCGCATCCTGTGCTGGTCAAGGTCAAGGATATGCTGACTTATGGCGAGGAAATCGAAATTCCCGTCGATCTGGTCGTACTCGCCGTTGGCTTCATGCCTCGCGACCTGCATGGTTTGGACAAGATGTTGAAGATCTCGCGCGGCAACGACCGCTTCTTGTTGGAAGTGCATCCGAAACTGCGACCCGTTGAGACGGCGGTCAACGGCGTGATATTGGCTGGCACAGCACAGGGACCGATGAACATCCAGGAAAGCCTCAGCGCGGCCTCGGCAGCCGCGGCGAAAGTCGCTTCTCTGTTGGGGCGCGGCAAAGTGGAACTGCCACCTTTCGTCGCTTCGGTTGATGCTGAAAAATGCAATGGCACAGGTGCATGCGTCGAGGTTTGCCTTTACGAAGGTGCGATTGCTTTGCAAACCTTCGAAGAGAATGACAAACAGATTAAGCGCGCAGTTATCACGCCTGCCAACTGCGTTGGTTGTGGTGCATGTGTCAGTGCTTGTCCCAATCAAGCGCTTGATGTGCAAGGTTGGACTCTGTCGCAATACGAAGCGATGGTTCAAGCGATTGGAATGGAGTTGCCAGCTTTAGCGGAGGTGACTTCATAATGGTACAAAACAAAACGCTTTCACGCGGTGAAATTCTTAAACAACTTCGGAAACAACATCCTGAGGCTGTGGAGCGCACGCAAGTTCTCTTGAAAGAACAGAAGCACATGCAGCAAGAGATTTGCCAGGCTCTGCGGGAACGACCCAAGACGGTCCCGGAGGTGGCAGCCGCGATAGGCGTTTCTCCGGATAAGGTATTATGGTACATAGCCTCCTTCCGGAAATATGGCCTTGTGGTGGAAAACGGCATGTGCGGTGATTACCCACTGTACCAGAAAGCCGAGGAGAATTAACATGAGTGTGACAGTTGATTCTCAATTGTTAACCGAGATAAAAAGATATGGCACGGTGGATATCGAGAAATGCTTCAATTGCGGTAACTGCACCGCCATTTGTCCACTCTCAACCAACGGTGAAACCTTTCCGCGCCGACTCATCCGCTATGCTCAACTCGGTTTGAAAAAACAGCTGCTTGGCAGCAAGGAATTATGGCTGTGCTATTACTGTGGTGAATGCACCAAAACCTGTCCGAAGCAAGCCAACCCCGGTGAGTTCATGGCATCTGCGCGTCGTTATGCAATTGCCAACTACGACCCGCTCGGCCCGGCAAAACTGCTCTACACCTCGCCCATCCTAAGCACCATCTTCCTGGTTTTTCTCGCTGTAGTGATTGGGCTCGTCGTTTACACATCGCATGGCCCGATAGCCACCGACACGCTCCAGTTGTTTGAGTTCATTCCGGCAGCAGCCATTCATGCATTGGGCGTTGGTGCGATGATCATTGTGGCCATAACCGGTTTGATGGGTGCAGTCAATATGATCCTGCAAGTGCGGCGCGAAAGTAGCGTGCTGATAACGCCGAACCGTCGCCTCAATTGGATCGAGGCACTATGGAATACCATCGCAGTGGAAGGACTGGCCCAGCGTCGCTTCCAACGGGACTGTGAAACGGCTTCCGTTAAACAAGCTTGGTACAAGCAAAAGTGGCTTGTCCATGCCTCGATAATGTGGGGCTTCCTCGGGCTTCTGCTTGCAACTGCGCTCGATTATGGTCTCGAACTGCTTGGCATCAAAGCCACCGGGACGTGGGTTCCACTCTGGCACCCCGTCAGATTGCTGGGAACCATTGCCGGTTTGTTCATGGTCTACGGCACTTCAATAGCCATGATCAGGCGCATCTGCAAAGCGGATGAAGCGACCGCTTATTCAACGGTCTCGGATTGGGCTTTCCTTGTTCTGTTATGGCTGACCGGCATAAGCGGTTTTGTCCTTGAGATTGCGCTTTATCTACCGCAACCCGTCATCTGGGCCTACTGGACTCTGCTGTTCCACATTTCAGTCGCGGGCGAGTTACTTCTACTCCTACCCTTTACAAAGTTTGCACATGCTATCTATCGAACAATCGCATTGTATTTTCATGCGTTAAAACCTGTACCAGTTATTGAAGTAGCAAAAGCTGGGGCAGATCGATGATTTCATCACTGAAAAAAAGAGGTGAATACAATAACATAATTCCATCAATTGGCACCACGCGACATTTGAAGTCGCTTGTCTAATATCAAATCTTTTCAATGCAAAAAGGAGATTCCTATGGCTAAGCAAAAAATGTCTATCGTTTGTAACGGTGAGACCGGTGCAAACATCATGCCGACGCTGATTTTCGGTTCATCGGCAATTGCTCTCGACTACGACGTCTATATTTTCTTCTGCCCTGCAGGAGCAAAGTGGACCGTGAAAGATGAGTTGGAGAAGTTTGGTCAGCCCAAGGGACTGCCGAATCCCATCAAGCTCTTCAACGATATCCTTGACCAAGGCGGACACATGACCCTGTGCGAATTAGCGCTTGAGAACAAGAGCATCGACCCCAAGACTGTCCGCGACTCACGCATCAAGATCACCAAGGCTCCGCCTTATCTAATGGATGTAGAGGGTGCAGCCCAAACCTACGTGTTCTAAGGACATAAGGAATACGGGGACAAAAACAGGCCAGACAGCCATTGACTGTCTGGCCTTCATTATTAATATATCAAAGGAATGGGGTTGAGCTATATAAGCCTTTCAGGTCACGCCCTCAATGACCTGCTTATTAGATGAAGCTTCCGCCTTCCGCCACATAACCGCATACGGGACAACTCAATTGTGCCAAACCATCGTGCTCCAGCCGCCCTCGACCACAATGAAGGCACTTCTGGCCACGACGCGGCGCGCGACAACCTTGAGATGCGCGAGTCCTCCCTAGCCGCGCGACACGAACCGATCATTTAGCACCTCCATTGCGATTTGAAACGCGTGAGCCACTCATGTTGCTCTTAGCTGATGCGCGGTCTGGTGGTTAAGTGGCACATGAATGTTGAGTAAGATCCGTATGTTTTTCGTCATTCCAGCTTTGTGAGCAAAATCGAACCGCCTAAATCTTCCCTTGAGCCAGATGCAGATGAAGCATAAAGGTGACAGTCTCACAATGTATCAGCCATAGGCGGCTTGGAGTTGGAGCGGATGAGCTAGGAGCCTTGCTCGGGCAACTGCAACAGGTCGGCGTTTTCGTCCGCATTAACGAAACTCCAGAACGCGTCACGCGGCCGATAGGAATCACTGAGCCGCTTCCTGACCATGTAGATTGTCCGTTGCAAGTTAAGTCCATCAACTTTGATGCTAATGACACTGCCCAGTTCCAGGGCATAATCTGCTGCAAGTTCAGAGACAAACCCAATCCCATAGCCGGAAGCAATCGTTCGCACAATAGCTTCCGCGTTTCCCACTTCCATAAAGATATTCAGGTCTTCCAGGCTGATATCGTGCTTAGCCAATTCCTCCAGAACCACGCTTCGTGTGCCTGACGTCGACTCGCGCATGATCATGGGTTCGTCTAGAAGCTCGGATGGTTCTATCGAAGTTCGATTTGCCCAAGGATGATGAGAGGGGATGATCAAAGTGATCCGGTCATGGAAAAACTCCTGCACCTCCAAGTTTGGATCGCGAATCTCTCGGCTTAATACACCTACGTGTGCGTCACCATCCAGCAGATTGAGGGCAACCTGCTCGGGTGCGCAAGCCGGGATGCGAATCTGAATCCCGGGGTATTTTTGCTGGAACCTTGCAGCCAATTGTGGCAAAATATATTTTCCCGCTGTTGTACTGCATGCAATTCGAAGCTCTCCCACAGCCTCCTGCAAAGAAGACATCATTGCCTGAAGATCAGAGGTATCATGAATCAACCGCCGCGCCCACGGCAGGAGCACTTGGCCAGCCTCGGTCAAGCGAAGACCGGAGCCGCTTCTCTCGAATAGCACTGTTCCGAGCTCTTGTTCCAGAGTTTTGATTTGGTGGCTAACCGTAGGCTGACTTAGATGGAGTTGTTTGGCAGTCTCCGAGAAGTTCAATGTTTCAGTTGCACTTAAGAAGGTCTCGATTTTTTGAAGATCAATCATGATGCAATCCAATCCGCGCATGTATATGGCGAGAGAATCGAGTATACACGAGTTTGAAAAATGCTAGCTTAGCTGGTTTTGCCTGAGCACCATAAGTATGGTCATTAACACGGCAGATGTCAAGCACCAAGTATAGGTGGCGCCAGTGATTCTCGAAGGCTTTGATAGATTTTGAATAAATCCAGAATGAGTTATTGAGGCTTTGGCTCAATGTAATCATCGAGGTTGAGCCGCTTGAAAAGACGCTGGCGGATATCGTCTGGAACGGTGACTGCTCCTGTTGGCGATTGGACAAGATCAATTGTCCGCTGGGTGGTATTCAATACCACGCGGCAATTTTCACATCCGGCAAGATGCTTTTCGATTTCACGGCAAAGCTCGGGACTCAGTTCCCCATCAATATATTCCGATAAAGAGCCGAGTAGTTTTTTGCAGTTCATATGTGATTGATCAGTCATTTCTCTCCTCATGAATAAGGTGATCACTATAATAAGCAGATAGTTGCTCGCGCAGACGTAGGCGAGCGCGTAATAATCGGGTCTTGATGTTGGTCTCGGTCAATTCAAGAGCATCTGCAGTTTCCTTGATAGACAGTCCGTCTACGTCACGCATGATAAAAACCAGACGCAAATTCTCCGGGAGACTCCGCACAGCCTCGTCAAGATATTTTTTTCCTTCTTCAGAAAGTAATTCATTCTCCGGCAAACCGCTCCAGTCTATAAAATACTTGGGTGTCAGTTCAACATCCGGATCATCCGCTTGCAGGTCTTCAATGTTGACCTCCGGTTTCCTGCGCCGGATCAGCATCAAGGCTTCATTGGCAGCAATGCGATATATCCAGGTGGATAAGCTGGAACGTCCCTCAAACTCGGGTAAATGCGTCAAAGCATTCAAAAACGTATTCTGAAGTATGTCTTCAGCATCCTGATTATTGCCGAGCATCCTCAAACCCAAGTGATAGATCGGGGCGGAAAACAAATCCACTAGCCTGGCAAATTCAGCGCGGTCTCCGGTGCGGAGTTTTTCAAGCGATAATTCTTGCGATGTCGGATTAACCATTAGATGAATTCAACTTTCAAAAGTTACAGAGTTGTAAGTATACATCATCAAAGAGAACCAGTTGCAACTTTTTCAGACAAGCGGCATCCAAAGGATGTGGAACGAAATTATAAAACTCGAAAAGGAGTATCAGATTAGAAATGGAATTGCTTATTGACTTTCCCGGCGGTTCGCGCGTGGACGCACATTTTAACGGATTCACAGTTCAGACCGACCAGCCACCTGCGGCCAGCGCGCCGACGCCTTTTGCGGTCTTCCTTTCATCCATCGGAACCTGTGCGGGAATTTACGTGCTCGGCTTTTGCCAGCAACGCGGATTACCCACGGAGAACGTTCGTATTATTGAACTGGTTCATGCTAACCCGTTGAATGGTATGGTGGAAAAGATCGATCTCGAAATCCAGGTTCCGCCCAGTTTTCCGGAGAAATATCGCGAGTCGTTGATCCGTTCTGCGGAACTGTGCGCGGTTAAAAAACATCTTGAGAATCCGCCTGCGTTCGACATCACCACCCAAGTGGTGGCGCCAGCCGCCAGCGGCACTTAGGAATTTCACATGGACAAACTTCTTGATGACCAAATCGTCGAGCAAATTGGCGAGGCCTTCGCTGAATTGAAAGAGCCGGTTCAGATCCTCCTGTTCGGTTCGCACAAAAACTGTGAATACTGCGCGGAAGTGCGGCAACTGTTGGAAGAAGTTTCAGCGACTCATGATAAAGTTGGCGTGACCGTTTACGACCTTCAAGCGGACAAGGAATTGGCTGCTCAATATCTTGTGGATAAAGCTCCGACTATCCTGATCGCCGCCAAAGATGGTGCACAGATCTCAAACCTTGGCGTCCAATTTGCAGGCATTCCCTCGGGACATGAATTCTCAACGCTCATCAATGATGTTATGATGGTGTCCAGCCGGGACTCTGGCCTCAGCGCGGAAGTGCGCGAATTCCTGAAGAGCCTGAACCAGCCTTTGCTCCTTCAGGTTTTCGTCACCCCTACCTGACCCTATTGTCCGCGAGCCGTGCTGCTCGCACATCAAATGGCGATGGAAAATCCGGCGATGATCCGCGCGGAAGGTGTCGAAGCGACTGAGTTTCAGGATCTGGCAAGCCAATTCCATGTTCAAGGCGTTCCGCAGACTGTGATCAATTCCGGTGCTGGAATGGTGGTCGGCGCGGTGCCTGAACAAAACCTGATGGCCGCGATCCAGCGCGCCCTCACGAATTGATAAACTTCAAGCGGACAGGTGCCTGATGGCCCAAAAGAGCAAACGTCGAAGAAAACAAAAGAGCAACACCCAGTGGATTGTCCTGGGTGTTGTGTTGATCCTGTTTGGTACTGCACTATTTTTGTTGTGGTCCGGCTTTCACAGCGTATCGAATTCCACCTCCACCTCAGCCTCTGATGAGATGTCGGTCATGCCAATGGCGGTCAGCTATCCCGCACCACAACTTGAATTACAGAACATAAACGGGACCGACGAGTCGTTGTCCGATTTCCAGAAAAAAATATTGTTGGTCAACAATTGGGCAACGTGGTGTCCTCCCTGCAAGGCTGAAATGCCAACGCTCGAGGCTTACTACGAATCACACGCGGCACAAGACTTTATGATCGTTGCGATTGAAGCCGGAGATCCGCAAGATACTGTTTCGCAGTTTGCTCAAAGTCATACCTTGAAATTTCACGTTTGGATCGATCCGCAGAATGCATCATTGGCGGTGTTCAAAAACACGAATCTTCCCAACTCTTATGTGATTGATCGAACAGGCACAGTCCGCTATGCGTGGACTGGTGCGATCAGCCGGGCAATGCTTGAGAAATACGTGACACCATTGCTGAGTCAAAGCAATTAATCTGTGAATCAAAAAGTGCTGACGGGAAATCATCAGCACTTTTCTTTAACATTATCGCTTGGCTTCGATCAAATACGCGTCGTCATCCTGCCAGGTTTTTTCCACAGAACGGAAGCCGGCTGCGCGTAAAAACCCTGTGACCTGTGCGACGGACATACGATGATGGAGTGGCGCTCCGCCCTCGCCGAGCGCGTCGGGACGCCAATCGAGAACGGCCACAATACCTTCAGTCCTTGCCACGCGGAACATTTCCTTTGCCAGCTCTTGCGATGGGGTTACTTCATGGAAAACGAATGCCGTCCAAATCCAATCGAGACTCGAATCGGGTAATTTGATCTTTGGAAGTTCGCTTTGCAAAAGCCGTACTTGTTTGGGTGGATTGTGTTTGGCGAGTTCATCGAGCATTTCCTGACTGACATCCAAAGCCCAAACCGCGCCGCTCGCACCGACTTTTTCAGCAAGGGGAAAGGTCCAGAAACCGGGACCCGATCCCAAGTCAAGAACCGATGCGCCCGGCTGGATATTGAAGCGGTTGAGGAAACGCGGTGGATCCCACCTCGCCTGACGGTCCGCACCCGTCAATGCGTGCATTTTGTGATAGTCAAAACGACGATCATCTAAGTTCATGAATTATTCCTCCCGTATGCTGTATTCGTTAGCTCTTTGAACTTGGCTGTAATTGCGCGCCAGATCGGACAGCGATCATGAACCGCGCTGAATAACACCACGCCACTCAAAGCGAACAATAACCAGTTCGAATTAAATCGCCATGCCAACCATGCAATCGCCGCCGCAATCGCGACGCGCAGGATGCGGTCCAGCGGCGCCAGCGCCGCAGGCCCTGGAACTCCGCCAGTAGACAACGTTTCGAATAAAGTCTTAAGGGCAGCCGTGGGCTTTGCTCCGATATAGCGCGTAAGTTCCCTGCCCTCGCGATAAGCGATCAGCGTCGGAATGCCATACACGCCGAGCTTTTGCAGGAGCTCGTGAGAATCATCGGCGTCGATCTCCCATAAATCGACGCGCCCTTTATATTCGGCCTCAAGCTTTTCCAAAGTCGGTTTGACGGCTTTGCATGGCCCGCACCACGGCGCCCACAAATCCACCACCACCGGATGCGGGTTCTTCTGAATCTTCTGAAAGAAAGTATTTGTATCCATACAAAATATAGATGTAAAGAAACCTGGAAAGTTGCACGCTTTGCCTTTTCTCATTTTTTGCGAAGCCCCTCGCTCTGACGATATGCCACCTTCGCAAGCACGCTTTGAAACCTTGAAATTCATTTCACA
>Ga0335081_10009753_pt1 | contig 15477 bp, 11 predicted proteins | sample Lox_Sample_35_FD_206713 | JGI IMG/M metagenome (GOLD analysis project Ga0335081, IMG submission 206713) | Soil microbial communities from Loxahatchee National Wildlife Refuge, Florida, United States - Lox_Sample_3.5 | ecosystem: Environmental > Terrestrial > Soil > Wetlands | place: USA... | reverse complement strand
AGGATGCTTTCTAACGCCTGCAAGGAGGGAAGGTACGCATTTGTACTGCTGCTGCTGTGTGCCTTAGTCGCCTCCCAATCTGTGGGCGTTGTCTCCGCGAATGAGCAGCACCAATCGCACGACCACTGCTGCCTGCTGTGCCACGTCGGGCCGTTGCCCTTCGTGAACACCACGGTGTCCGCGGCCGTAATGCCGGTGCTTTCCGTAGTCTGGCTGGAACCCTCCTCGGATTTCGAAGCCACGCACGAACTGCAGCTTACTGTCACCGCTTCCCGAGCGCCTCCCGCTTAGTTCCCTCCTTGCTTAGGGCGGTCCGGGGCCGCAACATGGCGCCGGTCCAGGCGTAGTTGGATCCAGAAACAACGAAAAGAGGCGTTAGGTCTATGCCGACACATTTGTCGCGCATTCGAGGCCCATTTCCTGATGCGCTCCTATCGATTCCAGCCGTTGCAGTGCTGGGATTGGGCGCTTTGTTTTCGGGCTGCGGGAACCTGAAGAAAGTCGAGGGTCAGTCTACCTACGACTCCAGGACCGTGCGGCCAGCTCTGTTCACCGTTCCACCGGAGCAAATGACGCATCTGAGGATTGTTCCCGTAGAAGGCCGGACGTGGCAGATCGCCGTCCGCACCACGGGCACCGTGGATTGGGATGCCGACCATACCACCCAGGCCATCACCCAGGTGAACGGGCCGATTTCGCGCATCCTGGTGGATTACGGAGCGAAGGTGAACGCCGGAGACCCGCTGCTCTACGTGGCCAGCCCCGATGTCGCCAACGCCATTTCCGCGTACCGCAAAGCGCGCAACCGGGAAACGCTGACCAGGCGCATCGAGGATCGCATGAAGGACCTGCTGGCCCACGGCGCGGCCGCCGCCAAGGATGTGGAAGGCGCCGAAGCGGACTACAACGACGCCATGACCGACGTCCAGAACAGCCTGCAGGCGCTGCGCATCTTCGGCATCACCCGACAGGAGATCGACCAGGCCGAGCAGCAGGGCGCAACCATAAGTACGGAACTCGCGGTGCGCGCGCCCATCGCCGGAACGATCGTTCAGAAGCTCGTCTCGCCCGGCATGTTGATCCAGGCCGGCACGACCGTCTGCTTCATGCTCAGCGACGTTTCTACCGTGTGGGTCCAGGGGCACATCTTTGACCGGGACCTGCCGCTGGTGCGGGTTGGCGATCCCGTGGAAGAGACTAACCCGGCAGCCGGTCGCACCTTTCATGGCACTGTGGCTTACGTGGGGGCGTATGTAGACCCGGCCACCCGCACCACGCCCGTGCGCATCGTGACGCAGAATCCGGAGGGGCTCCTCAAGAAGGACATGTTCGTGGAGGCCGTCATCGGCACGAGCACGCAATCCAACATTCTGGCCGTGCCGGTAGCTGCCGTGCTGCGCGACGACAAGAATGAGCCCATCGTTTACGTCCAGGCGGAGCCCGGCAAATTCGCGCAGCGTTCCGTGACCATCGGCATGCAGCAGGACGGCATGGTGGCGATTACCAGCGGGCTGCAGAGAGGCGAAAACGTGCTGGCCGACGGCAGCGTCTTCATCCAGTTCGCCACCAGCATCCAATAAGGCCGCCCGAATGATCGCCAGACTCGTTTCCTTTGCCCTCAGGCAGCCCTTCCTGATCGTCATCACCGCGCTGGCCCTCATGGTGTGGGGCGCCTGGTCCTTCCAGAAGCTGCCTATCGATGCATACCCGGACCTGTCGCCGCCCCACGTCGAGCTCATCACCCAGTGGCCGGGCCACGCTTCCGAGGAAGTGGAGCGGTTGGTCACCATCCCGCTCGAAATCGAAATGAACGGCATTCCGCGGCTGGAATCGCTGCGTTCCATCTCGCTTTATGGCCTTTCTTTCATCGCCATGAATTTCGAATACGGCGCGGACCCGTACTTCGTGCGTGAGCAGGCGTTCGAGCGCATGGCCAACGCGCAGATGCCCGCCGGGCTGACGCCCAGCCTCTCGCCCATGTTCAGTCCCAGCGGTCTGATCTACCGCTACGTTGTGCAGAGCCCGGACCGGTCGCCGCAGGAGCTGAAGACGCTGGAGGACTGGGTGCTGGAGCGGCACTACCGCTCCATCCAGGGCGTCGCAGACGACTCGGGCTTCGGCGGCACCACCATGCAGTACCAGGCGCTGCTCGATCCCAACAAGCTGTTCGCGTATGGCGTCACGGTCCCGCAGATCTTCAGTCAGCTTGGCGGCAACAATGCCAACGCTGGCGGCGGATTTTACTCCCAAGGCGGTCAGTTCTACTACGTCCGTGGGCTGGGGCTGATTCGGGACACCGCCGACATCGGCAATGTCATCATTCAGGAAAAGAACGGCATCCCGGTTCGCGTGCAGGACCTGGCGAAAGTCCAGATCGGCTACGCGCCGCGCCTCGGCCAGTTCGGCTACATGAAGCAGGATGAAGCCGTGGAGGGCGTCATCTTGATGCGCGTGGGCGAACAGGCGCAGGTCATCCTCAAGCGCGTGGAAGACATGACCAGGGATCTGAACGAGCATGTGCTGCCGCCCGACGTGAAAGTGGTGCCGTACTACGATCGCCAGAGCCTGATCCAGGAGACCACCACGACGGTGGAGCACAACCTCTTGCGCGGCATGATCCTGGTGCTGTTGATCCTGGGCATGTTTCTGTTCAGCGTTCGGACCGCGCTGATCGTTGCGGTGACCATTCCGTTCGCCCTGCTGTTCTCATTCATCTGCCTGGACTGGCGGCACATTCCGGCAAATCTGTTGTCCATCGGCGCGATCGATTTCGGCATCATCGTGGACGGCTCGGTCGTAATGGTGGAGAACATCTTCCGCGAGCTGGCCGCGCGCCATGGCGAAGAGTACAACCTGGTGGACGTGATCCGCGCGGCGGCCCATGATGTCGAACGCTCCATTTTTTACGCGATCGCCGTGATCATCGCGGGATACCTGCCCATCTATGTGTTGACCGGGCCCTCGGGACGGCTCTTTCAGCCGATGGCGGATACCATGTCGTTCGCCTTGCTCGGAGCTCTGTTGTGCGCCCTCACGGTGCTGCCAGTGCTATGTGCTTACTTCTTGCGTCGGCACGTACACGAGCCCGAGGTGCGGCTCTACGAGTGGGTCCGCGCCCGGTACGGCCGCATGTTGGGCTGGTGCCTGCGCCACAGGCTGGTCACGGTGGCCCTGATCCTCATGGTCTTCGGCGGCTCCCTGTCGCTCATCCCCTTCATTGGAGGCGAGTTCATGCCGCACTTGGACGAAGGAGCGCTCTGGGTGCGTGCCACCACGCCCTACACCATTTCGTTCGAGGAAGCCTCCAAGCTGTCGCCGCAGATCCGAAACATCTTGATGAGCTTCCCACAGGTCACCACCGTCGCCAATGAACTAGGGCGGCCCGACGATGGCACCGATCCCACCGGTTTCTACAACAACGAATTCTACGTCGGGTTGAAGCCGTACCGGGACCCGGCCTGGACCGGCGAAATCCGCACTAAGCCGCAATTGATCGACGCCGTCCAGAAGAGACTGGCGGCGTTTCCCGGAATCATTTTCAATTACACGCAACCGGCCGAAGACGCCGTGGATGAAGCTGAAACCGGGCTCAAGAGCGCGCTGGCCGTCAAAATCTTCGGCTCCGATCTGAACCTGCTGAGCGAGAAGGCCGCGCAGGTCAAAGAGATCCTCGCCAGTACGCCGGGGATTACCGAGATTACGGTAGTGAGGGAAACCGGCCAGCCCAGCCTCACGGTTACACCCGACCGCGCCAAGTTGGCTCGCTACGGCCTGAACGTAAGCGACATCAACACCATCGTGGGCACCGCCATCGGCGGCCAGGCCGCCACCCAGGTGATCCAGGGCGAGCGCCAGTTCGACCTGGTGGTGCGCATGCAAGAGCCATTCCGCAGCGATGAGAACGCCATCAAGAATCTGCTGATTGCCACGCCGGACGGCCAGTATCTCCCATTAAGCCAGTTCTGCGATATCCAGGTGCAAAGCGGCGCATCGCTGATTTATCGCGAATCCAATTCGCGTTACATCGGCATCCAGTTCAGCGTGGAGGGTCGCGACCTGGCCAGTGCCGTCGGCGAGGCCCGCAGAAAAGTCGACAACGCTGTCCAACTGCCGATCGGCTACCGCTTCGATTGGGGCGGCGAGTACAAAGACTACCTGGCGTCGCAGGCGCAGATGAAGATCATCCTGCCCTTGACCGTGGTGCTGATTCTGATGATCCTGTTCGCGCTGTACGGCAACCTGAAATTCCCCTTGATCATCTTCTTCAGCGTGCTGGTCACCGAACCAGTGGGCGGGTTGCTGGCGCTGCGCCTGACGCACACCAATTTCAGCGTGTCGTCCATGTTGGGCTTCGTAGCCCTGATGGGCGTCGCAGTGCAGACCAGCGTCATTCTCTACTCGTTCATCAACAAGCTGCGGCTGGACGGGCGAGACATCATGACCGCGACGCTGGATGCCTCGCTGATGCGGTTGCGTCCCATCATGATGACCGCGCTGGTGGCCTGTTTCGGACTGCTGCCCGCGGCCATGTCGACGGGAATCGGCAGCGATTCGCAGAAACCGTTCGCCATCGTCATCGTAGGCGGGCTGGCTTCGCGGTTACTCCTTTCCATTTTCCTTGCGCCGGTGCTGTACGCGCTGGTGGCGCGCGAGGGCGATACCTTGCAGGTGTAATGTGGGCAGGCAGTCCGCCTGCCGCCGGCTTACAGTCGGCCACGGAGGTGCAATGAAGCCATTGAAGTGGTGCGTTCTGATAGCGTCCCTTCCACTATGTGCGACAGCGCAGACGGCGCTGAGTTGGCCACAAGTCCTCGCGAAATTCCAGGCGGCCAACCCCACCCTTCGAGCCGGCCAGATCAATATCGATGAGTCCAGGGCCGCCGAGATCACCGCGTATCTGCGCCCCAACCCCGGCGCCTCCCTCAGCTTGGACCAGCTCCAGCCTTTCAGCTACAACCCCTTCCAGCCACTAACCGGCGCCTTCCCCATGATCGCCCTCAACTATCTGCATGAGCGGGACCACAAGCGAGAATTACGCCGCGAGAGCGCGCAGGAAGCCACTGCGATCAGTGAATCGCAGCAGGCCGACTTGTTGCGAACCCTGGTTTTCAGCCTGCGAGCGGCGTTCGTTGCCACGCTTCAGGCAAAGGCGGTCCTGGCGCTCGCCCAGGACAACCTGGATTATTTTGACCGCGAGTTGGCCATCAGCCGCGACCGGTTCAACGCCGGCGACATTGCCAGGCTGGATCTGACCCGCCTGGAACTGCAGCGCGTGCAGTATGAATCCGACTATCAGACCGCGCAGGTGAACCTCCGTACCGCCAAGATCCAGCTCCTGCAATTGCTGAACGACAGAACGCCCGTGGACCACTTTGACGTGGCCGGCCCATTTCAATTCTCCGACCGGCTTCAGCCGCTCGAAGAATATCGCACCTTGGCTACGGACACCCGTCCCGACTTGAAAGCCGCGGTCGAAGCCATCGAAAAAGCCAAAACCGATCACCGGCTGGCGGTGGCGAACGGCTCGACCGACCCCGTATTCACCTTCGACGCGGCCCACAACCCGCCGTACACCAACTACATTGGGTTCGGTGTGCAAATTCCCTTGCGCATCTTCGACCGCAACCAGGGCGAGAAACTGCGCACCCAGCTCGACATCTCTCACGCTCAGCGAATCATGGAAATGACCCGCGCGCAGGTGTTCAGCGACGTGGATTCGGCCTACGTCACGCTCGCAAGCGCGCTGCAATTGCTGAAACCGTACAAGGAAAAATATCTGCAGATGGCGCGCGAGGTGCGGGATACCACCGAGTATTCTTACCAGCACGGCCAGGCCACGCTGCTGGACTATCTTGACGCTCAGCGGGATTATCGTGCGACCTACGTTGCCTATCTCAACCTGACGGGCGCTTACCTCACGGCCGCGGGGCAACTCAACCTGGCTGTAGGCCGCGAAGTCATCCAATAAAAAGAGGGCCCGCCACGGGGCCCTCTCTTCGCTGTTAGACTGAATCTCCGATTTGCCTTCTAGACCCTTGCCACGTTCTCGGCCTGCAGTCCCTTGGGTCCCTGCTTCACCTCGAACTCCACCTCCGCTCCTTCATCCAGGGTGCGGTACCCGTTGGCCTGGATTGCAGAAAAGTGAACGAACACATCGTCGCCGCTCGACCTCTGGATGAATCCATAGCCCTTAGCGGCATTAAACCACTTCACAATACCTTTTTCCTTCACGTACCAATTCTCCTGATCATTGTTCGTCGCGCTCTTGAGTCTCCCAGGCAAGGAAAGGCGGGCTTTCAAGGCTTGCTAAGAACTTCCGAGGCCAGCCGAACAACCGATTCAAACTGCGTACGGTATTCTCTCAGATGGCGGTTGCATGGTCAAGCATAAGCCCGCAACAAGAGGCGAACTGGCGTTGGTGGAGCGGATCCGCCGCCGGGCAGGGCTGCCGGGAGCTCGCGGTCTGGTTCTGGGGATCGGGGACGATTGCGCGATTTATCGCCCGCGCGGCAGTAGCGAGGACTTGCTGTTCACCACCGACCTGCTGATCGAGGGCACCCATTTTCGCCGCGATACGCATTCCGCCCGGGACGTGGGGTGGAAAGCGCTGGCTCGTGGTCTCAGCGACATCGCCGCCATGGGAGGCGAACCGCGGTTCTGTCTGCTCTCGTTGGCCCTGCCGAGGTGGGCGAGTGGGCGCTGGGTGGATGGCTTCTACCAGGGTTTGTTGAGCCTGGCCAGGCGAGAGAATACGCCATTGATGGGCGGCGATCTGGCGCGTAGCGCGATAGCGATGTGCGACATCGTGGTGTGCGGAGCCGTTCCGCGGGGCCAGGCATTACGCCGCGACGGAGCGCGCGCCGGCGATGCGATCTACGTTTCCGGCGAGCTCGGTGGCTCAGCGTTAGGCCTGACTCATCGCGGCCGCCGGGCTCGGAAGCGGCATTTGCGGCCCGAGCCGCGGCTGGCGCTAGGCCGCTTTCTCCGCGAGCAACTGCACGCTACAGCCGCCATGGATCTGAGCGACGGCCTGTCGCTCGATTTGCACCGCCTGTGCTTGGCCTCGGAGCTGCGCGCCGTGATCACAGCGCCGCCGGTCTGTCCCGGAGCCACCTTGTCTCAAGCACTAGATGGCGGCGAGGACTACGAGCTCTTGTTCACGGCGCCCGCGCGCGCAGCCGTACCGGGCCAGTTCGGAAGCCTGGCGCTGACGCGAATCGGCACGATGCAGCGGGGCAGGGCAGGGCAGGTGGAGATGGATGGCAAACCGCTCGCCCCGCGCGGTTGGGACCACTTCATGAAGTAGCGCGCGACGGCGTGGCTCGGCGCGCAAACGAAGCGCAAGCGGCATCGCTGGAATGGTAACCTGAAGCGGTTTGCCATGCCAGTTCCCGATTCCGCGCCGGTGGTTGACCTGATCGAAGCATTTCGCCGATCAAAGACGATGTTTACAGCCGTCTCGATGGGCGTCTTCGATCGGTTGCACGAAGCCCCCAAGAACGCGGCGGATCTGGCGGCGGCGCTGGACGTCAATGCGGGGGCTCTGGAGCGCCTGTTGGACGGATGCGCGGCTCTGGGGCTGCTGCGCAAGCAGCACGGCGCTTACGCCAACGAGGCTCTGGCCGATCATTTTCTTTGCTCGGCCAGCCCCGATTCGCTCTGCGGCTATATCCTTTACTCGAACGAAGCCCTCTATCCGATGTGGAGCCATCTTGCGGATGCGGTGCGCGAAGCAACGCCCCGATGGAACCAGACCTTCGGCCTCGAAGGCCCCATCTTTAGCGGCTTCTACCGCAGCGACGACGCCATGCGGGATTTCCTGCGCGGCATGCACGGATTCGGCAGGCTGACTTCACCGCGGGTGGCAGCGGCTTTCGATCTCAGCCGTTTTCGCCGCCTGGTGGATCTCGGAGGCGCTACCGGGCACCTGGCAATCGCTGCTTGCGAACGGTACCCGGATCTGCGGGCAGTAGTCTTCGATTTGCCGCGCGTCGCGGCGTTGGCGCGCGAGACGATTGAGCGATGCGCGGTTAGCGATCGGATTGAGGTAATCGAGGGGGATTTTTTCACCGACGCGCTGCCGGATGCCGATCTGTACGCCCTTGGCCGCATCCTCCATGACTGGGGAGACGACAAGATCCACCCGCTGCTGCGCGCCATCGTCCGGAAACTGCCGGCAGGCGGCGGACTGCTGGTGGCTGAGAAGCTGCTGGCCGAGGATGGAATAGGACCGGTTTCCGCGAACATGCAATCGCTGAACATGCTTGTGATCGCGGAAGGCAGAGAGCGCAGTTTGAGCGAGTACGCGCGCCTGCTGCGCGGGGCCGGGTTCGCAGATGTTGCCGGAAGGCAGACCGGAGCGCCGCTCGATGCGATCTTCGCGGTGAAGTAACAGCCGTCAAACGGACGCGAAAACCCGAAGCCGGCAGCTTTACTTTCCCTTAAAATGAAGGCTTGATCGTCACACTCACGATTAATCCGGCGATCGACCGGATCTTTAGCGTCGATCGTTTGGCATTTGAAGATCGGGCGTACATCAATTCCATCCGGGAATCCGCCGGCGGCCGCGGCATCAACGCCTCGCGGGTAATTCAATCGTTTGGCGGCGAAACGATGGCGGTTCTCATTTCCGGCGGCGACTCGGGCAAGCGCCTCGAAGAACACCTCGCCGCGGGCGGATTCGAGGTTTCCGTGGTGCCCATACAAAACGCCATCCGCACCAATCTCACCATTACCGACAAGCACGGCCTCACCGTGAACCTGAATGAAGCCGGGCCCACGCTGGCCAAGTCGGAAGTGTCGCGGGTGGAGCGAACCGTGCGGTCCGCGCTGGGCAAGGCCAAGTGGCTTTTGGTCTGCGGCAGCCTGCCGCCAGGCGTGCCACCCTCGTTCTACGCAAGACTCATCACTATGGCTCGCCAGAAGAACGTGCACACTCTGTTGCACGCCGATGGCGAAGCGCTGCGGGAGGGCATCGAGGCGCGGCCCACGGTCGTAACGCCCAACCAGAAGGAAGCCGAACGGCTGCTGGGCCGGACGCTGCTGACGCGCACACAGCACCTGGAGGCGGCCGCGCAGATTCGCGCCATGGGCCCCGAATCGGTGGTGCTGTCGCTAGGCAGCCGCGGCGCGGTAGGAGCCTTCGGCGACGGCCTGATGGAAGCTCTGCCACCGCGTGTGGACGCGGTGTGCCCCATCGGCGCCGGCGATGCCCTGACCGCGGCGTACGCCTGGTCTGCGACTCGCAAAGCGAACTCGGCGGAAGCATTGCGCTGGGGCGTGGCTGCCGGAACGGCTTCCGCGCGCCTGCCGGGAATGAACTTCGCGACTCTACACCAAGCCGAAGAGATCTATCACCAGGTGGAACTCAGGCGGGTGGAATAAGAAGCGGTCAGCTTTCAGCGATCAGCTCCATGGCGGAGTCGAGACGCACGCCTGTATTCGGCGGCGCGTCATCAGGGGCTAGAATCTTAGCTTGAGTCAACCTGCGGCGCCGGATAAACACGGCTTCTTTCACTCCGCCGGAATCGTTTCGGCGGCGATTTCTCTGAGCCGTGTCACAGGGATGGTTCGCGAGCTCGCGATGGCGCGGCTGTTCGGCGCGGGAGCCGCGAATGACGCCTTCCAGATCGCCTTTAGGATCCCCAGCCTCACGCGCAACCTGTTCGCAGAGGGTTCGCTGTCCACGGCATTCGTCCCCGTTTTCACCAGGTATCTGACTGCCCAAGGAAAGCGCGAGGCGAACGAGCTCTGGAACCTGGTGGCCACCGCGGTGATGCTGGTAGTTGGCTGTTTCTGTGTCTTGGGGATGTTCGTCAGCCCGCAGCTTGTTCGCCTGTTGGCGCCGGGATTCGAGCATACGCCGGAAAAGTTCGCGCTAGCCGTGCTGCTGACCCGCGTCATGTTTCCTTTTCTGTTGCTGGTGGCGCTCGCGTCGCAGGCCATGGGTGCGCTCAACGCCTGCGATCGCTTTGGAGTCCCCGCGCTGGCTTCCACATTCTTCAATATCGGATCGGTGGCGATCGGCCTGGCGCTCGGCTACACGGTGGGGCGCCGCTTCGGCAACGGGTTGATCGTCTCGATGGCATGCGGAGTCCTGGTGGGCGGACTGTTGCAGTTGCTCTGGCAGGTGCCCAGCCTGGCGCGCGCCGGATTTCGTTACCGCCCGCGCCTGAACTGGAGCCACCCGGGGCTGCGCCAGATCCTGCGGCTGATGGGCCCGGCTCTGGTGGGCAACGGGGCGCTGCAGATTAACGTGATCGTGAACACAAACCTCGCCTCCGGACTCACGGACGCCTCCGGCCATGTCATCGACGGTCCAGTGAGCTGGCTGGCATACGGGTTCCGTTTCATGCAACTTCCCCTCGGGCTGTTCGGTGTGGCGCTCGCTTCGGTCACGTTGCCGGCTCTCTCGCGCAGCGCGACCATCGAGCGGATTGACGAGTTCCGCGACACTCTGGCGCGATCTCTTGGCACGGTGCTGCTCCTCATGATTCCGTCGTCCGTGGGGCTGGCGGTGATGGGCCGGAGCATGATCGGCGCCGTATACCAGGGAGGCCGGTTCAGCGCATTCGACACCGAACAGACGGCGCTGGCACTGACCTGCTACAGCGCCGGCCTGGCCGGCTACGCGGCCCTCAAGATCCTGGCGCCGGCATTCTACGCCCTCGACGATGGCCGCACCCCGATGCTGGTGAGCCTGGCCTCGATCGCCGTCAATCTCGCGGCGGCAGTGGCAACCGTGCAGTGGACCCGAATGGGACACGCGGGGCTCGCGATCTCCACGTCGGGTGCGGCGCTGTTCGGCTCCGTGGTGCTGTTCGAATTGTTGCGCCGGCGCATCCACGGTCTCCACGGGCCGGAGCTGGCGGCGAGCATCGCCAAGATTGTGACGGCCGCGGCGTTCATGGGAGTGGTGTGCCGGCTCTCGAGCGCTGCGATTCATGGGGTTGCAGGAGGAGGACGGTTCGCACATTTGCTCGACGTGGCGATCTCGATTCCACTAGGTGTGGGCGTGTTCTACGCGGTCGGGCGCGCCTTGCGCACCGGCGAACTGGAAGCGGTGAGGAGCGCGGTGTTAGCGCTATTCGCGCGCTCAACCACGCCGGGAGCGCGTGATACACTTCGATAAGGAATGCTCCCCGACCTGAAGTTGGTGATCCGCCTCCAGGAAATCGATAATCGCCTTGCGGAGCTGGCGCGTGAGATCGCCGCTCTCCCCAAACACATTGCTGAGATCGAGAAGAAATTGGTGGCGCACGAGCGCAAACTGGAAGCCGACCGCGCCGCTCTGGCAGCCAACCAGAAAGAGCGTAAGAAGTGCGAAGGCGAGATCCAGATGCAGGAGCAGAAGATCTCCAAGCTGAAGGACCAGATGCTTCAGGCCAAAACCAACGATCAGTATCGCGCCTTCCAGAATGAGATCGATTTCTGCCAAAAAGAAATCCGCAAATCCGAAGACCGCATCCTGGAGCTCATGGGCGAATCCGAACCGCTCGAGAAGAACGTGAAAGCGGCGGAAGTGGCGCTCAAGGACGAAAAGGCACAGGTGGAAGCCGAGAAGCGCGAGGCGCGTCAGCGCACCGCGGCGGACGAGAAGGCCGCAGCCGATCTCAAGAAAGAACGGGGCGAGATCGAGGCGAGTCTGACCCCACCCACGTACCAACGCTACGAGCGCGTTCGCAAGGCCCGCCACAACATCGGTGTTGCGGAGGCCGTCAATGGGCGGTGCAGTGTCTGCAACATGGTTCTGCGGCCGCAGTTCTTGCAGGAGCTGAAAAGGGGCGACCAGGTGATGGCCTGCGAAAGCTGCCAGCGCATCCTGTACTACAACCCGCCGCAATCGTTCGAAGACATGGCCGGTGCGGCGCCGGCAGTCCAGTAAAGCAGCGCACCTCCGGGAGTGTGCGACGCGCGAAATCGCGCGTTGCGCCGCCGGCTTGCTATACTGAGTTCAAATCAACGCGGAGAGGTGGCAGAGTGGTCGATCGCGCCCGCCTCGAAAGCGGGAGTACCTGTGAGGGTACCGGGAGTTCGAATCTCCCCCTCTCCGCCAGCCTCCTGGAGGCTCCATGGGCTTGTCTGTCCTCTCGCTGGAGATCGCCAATCAACCCAACCCCCGGCAGACCGAGACCGTCGAATTCCTGATCGATTCGGGCGCCATCTACTCCGTGGTTCCGCGGCCGATCTTGCAGCGGCTCGGGATCGAGCCTGTATCGGAACAGGATTTCCGCTTAGCTAGTGGCCAAACCATTCGCCGGCAGACGGCGGGAGCACTGTTCAATTATCGCGATAAGGTGGGAGTCGCCGCGGTCATCTTCGGCAACGAGGGCGACAGCACACTACTCGGCGCACACACTCTCGAAGCCCTGGGCCTGGCACTCGATCCGATCCGGCGGGAGTTGGTGCCCCTGCCGATGATGTTGGCCTTCCTTCCGTCGACAACCGAATCATAGCTCCCCTACCTCCCCGCCACGTTCCACCCGTCCACTTGCACATACGACTGCACCCCGCCCAGCAGCTTCCGCGGATATGTGGCCGTGATTTGGCGCTCTTCTCCCGGCAGCAATTCGAAGTAGTTGTCGCTCCACCACACCGGCGCGATATCGGCGCCGCCGCGCCCTTTCAACATTGTCAGGTGAACGAAGAACGCCAGTTGTGAAGACGGATTCCGCACCACCACGTGCTCCACCTGGTCGGGATCCGTCTGTTCCGACGTCCATGTTGCCGTTACGTCCGCCGCGGGCAGACTCTGGAGGCCGGTCAGATCCGCATAAGTGCTGAGCTGCGCATAGGGGTAATCGTTCGCCGCCCAGTCAAACACGTCCGGTTGCGTCGACAACCAATAGAAATTGGAGCTGACGATGTTGCCGTTCCCATCCCTCAACTGCAATCGCACGAAATAAGTCCGCGACAATCCGTCAATCGCCGGCAGGTAGAAAACTCGCGTCGAACTGTCTTCCGGGATGTCGACCGCCACCGATTGCGCATACTTCACCGTCAGATCCAGATTGTAAACTGTCGCGGTGACGCTGTAACCGGGGAAGCCGCTATAAAGCGAATTGACAACCACAATCGAGCCGTCATCGTAAGAGTATTGGACGTGCAGCGGCTCGTTGCCTTTCAAAGTCCCGAAGTATCCGCCGCCCGGCCGCAGGTACCAGTCGAATAAGTGCCAAATCAACCCTGGCCAGGAGTTATTCAACAGCCACTGAATCACCCCTGTGGACGTGTACTTATTGCGTCCATAAGCCTCGAACATGGCGCGCTCGGCTTCATAAGTCATGACCTGGCTCTTCTTGACGTAGTCCGCGAGGCCGGTGGCTGCTCCATAGCGATTGTTGAGCGAGTTAGTGAAGTTGCGCGTGTCGGCGAAGCTTCCGCTACCGGCGTGAAAGTTCCAGACTTCGTTGTCGATCGGCCACAAGTCATCCGCTGGCATCATTTGCTGCAGGCTGGCCATCAATGGAATGGCCGGTCCCGGGCAGGTTTCGGTAATAAAGCCCCAGGCGCCGCCGCGCTTGACGTCCAGCAGCCAGTAAGACGGCGCCACCCAATCATAGGGCCCTGTCATCTTCACGCCGCTCCGGCCGGAGCCCGGCGTCGTATGGTCTCCAGCCGAGTTTAGAAAGGGATTCGGCCAGTTCTCTTCCACCAGTACATTCATGTAAATCTGTTCGACGCCGGGCGGCGGAGCGTTATCGCTGCCATACAGGAACACGAGAACGCTGGGATGGTTCCGCAACTGGCGTGCCTGGTAGCGCAGCGATTCGGCCGCCACGGTGTATTCATCCGGCGTCCATTGGTCCCACTCTTCAAAGCCGGAGCAGCAGCACCAACCCGCCATCACCAGGATGCCGTAGCGATCCGTCAGATCGTACAGGTGGTCGTCGAACATTTTGCCTTCCAGCCGGATCGCGTTCAAGTGCGCCCCGGCCGCATAGCGGATCTCTTCCTCCTCCCGTTCCGGGTCCACGCGCAGCATCATGTCGTGCGTCCACGCCGCTCCTCGAATCAGGATTCGCTTTCCGTTGACGCGGAACAAGCGGTGTTGCTGGCTGTCCAGTTCCGAGGTGATTTTGCGGATGCCGAATTGCACGTCTTCCTGGTCGGAGATGACGCCGGCCGCCCGCGACTCCACCTTCTCCTCCTGCCCGGAGACAGTCCCGCCCACCCGGAATTCCATATGCAACTGGTACAGGTTCTGCGGTCCCAGGTCGTTGGGCCACCACAGCAGCGGGTTCTTCAAGACAAGTTGTACGTCATCCTCCGGCGTGATGGCGATCCGCGCCGATTCACCCGCCGCGAGTTGCACGGTCTTGGCAACGGTAATGCCGCCGATGGTCCCCCTCAGCGTGCCGGCTATGGCCACTGAGCCGGCATTAGTCAGATCGGCATATAGCGTTAGTCGAGCCTGGTCCAGCGCATCATTCAGGTCTGCGGCGACCTGTGTGTGCCGCAGAGCCACCGGCCCGCTGGAGAGAATGTAGACATCCCGTACCAACCCCATATCCTTGTCGGCCGGCAGCGGATTCCAGTCGACGAAGGAAAGCGAGAGGTCGTTCGCCGCTGGCGCAAATACCTCGACCGCCAGTGCATTCATGCCCGGCGCCACCATTCCAGAAATCTCGAACTCGAAACCACGATACATTCCCGCAATCTGGTCGGCCGCGGCGATGCGGCGCCCGTTAAGCCAGATATTGGCTCGGTAGTTGATGGAATCGAAATTCAGCCACAGAGGCCCGCCCCGCATGGTGCGCGGCACCGTGAACTCGGTCCGGTACCACCACGATACGGCGTAGGGGCTGTCCGCCGGCATCGGATCGACGGCGAAATTATCGCCGAACGGGTAAGTAGTTCCCGGAATAGATCGCAGATTCTCGCTGTAGTAAGGATCCGGCAACAGCCCATCGGTCACCAGCGCCCCGATCACTGTGGAAGGCACGCTAGCCGCAAACCAATCGCGCGAGTCGAACCCCGCCGTCGATATCTGGTCGCCCCCTTGCGGCGCTCTCACGGAGGATTGAATATTCCAGTTGGCGGCCAGATCGAACCTCCCCCTGCCCGGCACGGCCATTCTGGGGCTCGGAGGTGGCGGTCGGCGAATCTGTGCGGCGCTCGTCTGTGAAAAGGCCAGCAGAAGAACTACGATTGCTGCCGTGGAGCCCTTGGCAGGGCGGAATTGCGCCGCCGGCGCAGCGGCTTTGCTCGGTTGCTGGTGTGAGCGGCCAGACTCATTCACCGGAAAAAACACCATGGTCGGGGCCCGGAGCCTGAAACTATCTTAGCTTCATGCGCAGCGCTCGTGCGCGATTGTTTTCGCAACGCTCTTGCGTGAGTGTTACTGAAATGTCACCTGGCCCATATTGGTGGCTTGGCCGTTGACTGTGATCGTAATCACTTGTTGGCCGGCGGCCTCTCAAGGTGCACGTTCCTGCGGCAGGCCTGGAGGCGCAGCGGGCGGAGCCGCGCTTTGGG
>Ga0335081_10009752_pt1 | contig 15477 bp, 15 predicted proteins | sample Lox_Sample_35_FD_206713 | JGI IMG/M metagenome (GOLD analysis project Ga0335081, IMG submission 206713) | Soil microbial communities from Loxahatchee National Wildlife Refuge, Florida, United States - Lox_Sample_3.5 | ecosystem: Environmental > Terrestrial > Soil > Wetlands | place: USA... | reverse complement strand
GCCCCGGAACGGCGGTGCTGTTCGCCGAGGGCGGCGAGCGCTGAGATTTCCCTGACGAATTCCGGCCACAGCGCCCGGGGCAGGTCATGGCCCATGCCGGAGAATCCCACGAAGCGGGAGTTCGGGATGGCTCTGGCGATCGCAAGGCCTCCGCTCGGCGCGACGAGCGGGTCATGGAGACCGTGGATGACCAGTGCCGGGACCGTGATGCGGCGCAACTGCGCCGTGCGGTTCGGCTGGGTCGCGCTGGCTGCGAGCTGACGGCGCGCGCCGGCCGGATCGTACCCGCGGTCCCAGCTACGGCCGGCTATGCCACGCACATACTCCTCGTCGAACGCGAAGCCGTGCGAGCCGATAAGCCGGAACGTCTCCGAGGCGTAGGACATAGCCCCGGGCCGGTCACCGATTATCCTCGGCCGCAGCAGCCGGGCCAGAACCCGCGGTGTCGCCTGCCCCACCCGGCGGGAGCCGGTCGAGGTCATCATCAACGTCAGCGTGCGAACCCGGCTGGGGTGTTCCAGCGCGACGGCCTGCGCGATGAATCCGCCCATCGACGCCCCGACCACGTGAACCCCGCCTAGGCCCAGGCCATCGATGAGCCCGACTGCATCGTCAGCCATGTCGCCGATCGAATACGGCGCGGGCCTGCGCCGTACCAGGACGTCGGTAAGGCGCGGCGGCGGTACATGCTCCAGGTGGGTTGATCCGCCCACATCCCGGTTGTCGAACCGGATGACGAAATGACCGCACCGGGCCAGACCCTCGCATATCTCGTCCGGCCAGGCGATCATCTGCGTTGCCAGGCCCATGATGAGCAGGACCGGTGGTGCGCTCGCGTCACCGAATGTCTCGTACGCCAACTCGATGCCGTTGGCGACGACCCGGCCCAGCGTGCGAGCAGCGACATCCTCCATGGGCGTAGTCTCGCACGCGGCGAGCCCTTGATCATTTGGAGGCATGATGCCAGCAGAGGAACCGGCGGAGGGCACGCGCTTCCAGGCCGGGGTGGTGGTTGACGCCCACGTTCACACCACGGACTATCTTCCGCCCTTTGCGACATCGGTGTATCGCTGGGCCACCCGCCGGACGGTGCCTCCGCTGTTCTTTCTCGACCAGCTTGCATCGGCAGGGGTCGACGCAGTGGTGGCGAACGCCGTCGGTGACCGCGCCGCGACGGCCTGGTGGTGGCGGCCGCCTTGGCGGGCCGTTGAGGAACAGTTGCGCAGGATCCGGGTGCAGGCTGAGCGTGCGCATGTCGTCCTGGCCACGTCCGCAGTCCAGGTGCAGCGAGCATTTGACGCCGGTCACCGGGCGGTCGTTCTCGGGCTGGAAGGCGGTGACGGTATCGGGACTCAGCTGAACCGGGTAAATGAGTTGTTCGGGTGGGGCGTAAGGCTCTTGGTGCCAGTTCACCTACGGGACAACCGCATCGGGACAACGTGCCTGCCGTGGAATCGCTATCTCGGGATCCCTTCCCTGTCCAGCGGACGGCGGCGCGGTCTCACCGAGTTCGGGGGCGCGGTGATAGAGCGCATGAATCATCTCGGGATAATAATTGACGTCGCTCATTCTGACGCCGCGACTCTTCATGACATAGCTGACCGCAGCAGGAGCCCGATCGTCGCCTCACATTCGGGGGCAAGGCGAATCGAAGAATTCGCACGCTTTCTGGACGATGATGAAATCCGTGCCGTCGCGCGGACAGGCGGCGTCGTGGGCTTGTGGCCATATCACTACAAGGGTCACGGAGCCGCCGATCTCGCCGCGCTGATGCGCCATGCGCGCTACATCGCCGATCTGGTCGGCCCGCAGCACCTTTGCCTGGGGACAGATATCAACGGGGTTCCCGGCACGCTAGCAGGATATCGGGGCGAGCGGGACGTGCGGGTGATCGCAGCCCGCCTTAGGTCAGCTGGCTTCAATCAGGACGACACCGAGAAAATCATGGGCGAGAATTTCATGCGCGTTTTCACAGAGGTCACGGCTCCTGACTGAGCACCGCGGCTGCTGCCACCTAGCCTGCTCGATAGGCCAGCGAAGATCGCAGGGTCTGGCAGCGAGGTGGCCGGCGCGCGTCCATCCCGGCCCGTGCCGGGACGTTCGGCCTTACCAGCTGAGTGCCGCGCTGCTTAGAGTCGTCGTGTGGATTTCACCTTGAGCGACCGGTCGCGCGAGCTGCGGGAGCGCCTCGCGGCCTTCATGGACGAGTACGTGTACCCGGCCGAGGCCGCCTACGCCCGCAGCCGCGCGACGTCGCTGGACCCGCACCACATTCCGCCGGTCGTGGAGGACCTCAAGGTCGAGGCGCGCTCCCGCGGCCTGTGGAACCTCTTCCTGCCCGGCGTTTCCGGCCTCAGCAACGTGGAATACGCGCCGCTCGCCGAGCTCATGGGACGCTCGCCGGTCCTCGCCGCGGAAGCGTGCAACTGCTCCGCGCCTGACACCGGCAACATGGAACTGCTGCACATGTTCGGAACCCCGGAGCAGCAGCGGCAGTGGCTCGGCCCGCTGCTCGAGGGCGAGATCCGCTCGTGCTTCGCGATGACCGAGCCCGACGTCGCCTCGTCCGATGCCACGAACATAGCGACCAGGATCGAGCGCGACGGCGGCGACCTGGTCGTCACCGGCCGCAAGTGGTGGATCACCGGTGCCGCGGATCCGCGGTGCCGCGTCGCGCTCGTCCTGGGAGTGAGCGACCCGGACGCCGGGGTCCACCAGCGGCACTCGCTCGTGCTCGTACCCTTCGATACCCCTGGCGTGGTGCTCGTCCGCGACCTCACCGTGTTCGGCTACCACGACCACCAGGGGCACTGTGAGGTGCGCTTCGAGGGTGCCCGCGTGCCGGCCGCGAACCTGCTCGGTCCGGCGGGTGCGGGCTTTGCCGTCGCCCAGAGCCGTCTGGGTCCGGGCCGCGTACACCACTGCATGCGCGCGATCGGGATGGGCGAGCGCGCGCTCGAGCTGATGGCGCGCCGGGCGCTGTCGCGGACCGCGTTCGGGGCAACGCTGGCCGCCAATGGCGGCGTACGGCGCGACATCGCCGAATCGCGCATCACGATCGAGCAGCTCCGGCTGCTCGTACACAAGACCGCCTGGCTGCTCGACACGGTGGGACACAAGGGCGCGCGGATCGAGGTCGCCGCCATCAAGGCCGCGGTGCCGCGGGCCGTCGCCGAGATCATCGACCGCGCGATCCAGGTGCACGGCGGCCTGGGGTTGTCCGCCGACGTGCCGCTCGCGCAGCTGTACGCGGCCAGCCGTGCGCTCCGGATCGCTGACGGCCCCGACGACGTGCACCTCGAGTCGGTGGCGCGGCGAGAACTAGGCCGGCACCAGCAGGCCTGACCGAGGTCAGCTCGGAAAAAGCCAGCCGTGGCAGCACCGACGCCAGCCACTGCTGGGCGGGCGGTAACGGCTACCAGAACGAAGCACTGGACGGCACGGCCGACGACGGCCGGTCCTGGTCGCTGGTCACGGCCTCGGAGGCAACATTGACCAGGGAGCCGTCTCGTGCCTGAGCGTGAGCGTCTGCGTTGCCACCACCGATGACGGGCTGTGGGTGACCGCCGACGACGGCGGCCTGGCCGGGGTAGCGGATCACCACGGCCGTTCGGCTGAAATGACCGTGATCGCCTCGGCCTGCCCATGCTGACCGACGCTCGTACCCTTGATTCATGACGTCCCAGCCGCTTGCTCGCCATCTGCTGCGAGCCCGTGACCTGGCTGACGCCCGTTACGCCGAGCCACTGACCGTCGCCGATATGGCCGGTGCCGCGGGGCTGTCGCTGGCTCACTTCAGCCGCGAGTTCAAGCGGGCCTTCGGCGAGTCTCCGCACCAGTACCTGCTGACCCGGCGGCTGGAGCGCGCGGCCGCCCTGCTGCGGGTGACCGACTGGTCCGTAGCCGACGTGTGCTTCGCCGTAGGCGCCGGCAGCGTCGGGTCCTTCACGGCGAGCTTCGGCCGGGTCTTCGGCCGGTCGCCTGCGGCCTATCGCCGGTCGTGGCCGTCGGCGGCACGTTTCGTCCGGATTCCCCGTTGCGTGGCCATGGCGTACGCCCGGCCGCAGAACCGCACGTTTCGAGAAGACCAGGGAACGGGAAGTTCGTAGGGTTCTTCCGGTGGCGCTCTCGCACTCGAGGAGGAACCGTGATCAAAATCGCCAATGCCCAGTTCTGGGTGCACGACCAGGACGAGGCCCTGCGCTTCTACACCAAGAGGCTCGGCTGGGAGGTCCGGGCCGATGTCACCATGGAGGCATGGAATTTCCGCTGGCTGGCGGTGGGGCCCGTCGGGCAGGATGACGTCGGGCTCGTGCTCATGCCGGTGCCGGGCCCTCCCATGCTCGACACGGAGAGCAGCGCGGCGCTGGCCGGGCTGGTAGCCAAGGGTGCGGGTGGCACGCTCTTCCTCGAGACCGACGACTGCCAGGCGAGTTATGACGAGCTGTCCGCCCGCGGCGTCGTCTTCAACGACCCGCCAACGGCACAGCCCTATGGCATCGACACCTCGTTTCGCGACCCGTCAGGCAACAACATCCGCCTGACCCAGGTGCTGGACTTCGACCCGGCCCGCGGCACAGCGCCGTAGGCGACACTCCCCGGCGCATCCTGCCCCCTATGAGTGATACCCAGCCAGCGCACGTCGGGCAACAGTTTCTCTCCGTAGCCATCGTTTCACTGAGCGAAGGAACGGCGACCGTCAATTCGGCCTTGTGATTCAGACTGCGGGCGCGCCGGACGCCGGTTTAGCACGCCTGCGTCATCGGGTGGCGTTGTCATTCTGCGTGGCAGCGGACTGGCGGTAGGGGCAGGTGCCTCGGCGGCATGGCTCCCTCAGGAGATTATGAGCACGGTGCACAGTGCCAGGATCGCCAGCATTTGCAGCCCCGAACGTGCGGTGATGACGCTGTCCCATCGTTGCTGAAGGAGCCGGGCATCAGGCGGAGGTTCTCCTCGCTGGGAGGCGGCGGTAAGCCGGGCGTTGACGGGGGCGCTGATCCGGGCGTAAATGATGAGCCAGCTGGCCAGTGCGGCCACCGCGATGGTTCCTGCGATCGTTGCGCCCAGGTGCCCGGCCCAGGCGGCCACCGCAGTTCCCGCGATAGCGGTGCCGGTGCCTGCTGCGCCTGGCACGCGCAGCCTCCGGTCCCCGAAGTCGTGCACCCGGCCCATGGTGGACACAAGGGTCCGGTCGTCCACCAGGGCCAGTGCAGGACGCAGGACGATCGCCGAGAAGACATCCGTGCCGTAAATGATCCCGCAGGCAAGCACGGATATCACAATGAGCACCTGGCCGAGCGCTGTCATGTCGCGCTCTGGGTATCTCCGAGGGTGAACGCGGGAATCATGCCGATCTGCTGGAAGAGGTCGAGGAGGTTGAGCTCGTCCCAGTGCTCCGCGAACTCGCCGTTCTCGGTCCGCCAGATGTCGATGGAACGCATCTCGATCGCGTTCCCCGTCGCGGGCATGCCGTAGAAGGGGCCATCGTGGGTGCCCCGGTAGGTGAACCGCCCGACGACGCGATCTCCGGCCACCACTAGGTCGTCCATTGTCGCTTCGATGTCTGGGAACGCGGTGAAGAAGCTCGACCAGAAGGCGCGGTTGGCTTCACGTCCGTTTTCCACGAACGGGTTGTGGTTGATGTAGTCCACAGCCACAAAGCCATCGACGGCATCGGGATCGTGGTCGTTCAGCCCCTTCAGGTAACGCGCAGCGAGCGTGCGTCCATCGGTTTGGCTGTCAGTCATGGTGATTCTCCTTCTGGATCCTTGGATATCAGGCCCCGGCCTCTGCGAGGCCTGTCCGGTGGTTGTCGGGTCACGCCGCAACTCCTGCTCGTGAGGGGCGAGCCGGATCGAGGCGCTCGGGGACCCTTATTCCGGCAAGGACCCCTGATCTTCTGTCAATGCTAGATATTCTAGCGCTGAATGTCAATCTGCTAGTTATCCTAGCGATGCTAACCTGGAGGCATGACCAGGCAGGAGCGCAGAGAGCGCGAGCGAGCCCAGCGGCGCCAGTTCATCCTCAACGCCGCTCGCAAGCTGGCCGAAGCCGAAGGCTGGGAGTCCGTGACCACCCGCCGGCTGGCCGATTGCATCGAATACAGCCAGCCGGTCCTCTACAGCCACTTCGAGGGGAAAGACGCCATCGTGAGCGCGGTGGCCCTCGAGGGGTTCGGCGAACTGGCCGCCGTATTGCACGACGCCCGCGGAAGGGCCGGTTCGCCCCGCGCCGAGCCGCGAGCGGTCGCCAGCGCCTATCTGGAGTTCGCGCGAGCGAACCCTGCCCTCTACGAGGCCATGTTCACCCTCAGGGTCGATCTGACGTTCGCGCAATCCGGCACGCCGGCTCCGCTGCATGCGGGCTTTGTCGAGCTACGTGAGGCGCTGGCGCCGCTGGCTGGCGACCGCGACGTAGAGACGTTCACCGAGGTCATCTGGAGCGGTCTTCACGGCCTGGCGACACTCTCCCAGGCCGGGAGGCTGCGCCCGGCTTTTTACGACCAGCGCCTGGCCATGCTTGTGGACCAGTTCGGCACAGTACGTGCTTGAGTACGGAAACCTGACGAACGATCATGCCGGCCGGGCAGATGCCGCCGACGCATCACGCGAAGATCTGGCGCGAAGATTGCTGACAGAGCCAGGTAAGCGACCATTTCCGAAGTGCCGGCAGGGGCCACGCAGAACGTGCCTTTAACTGATGAGCGTTTCCTTCGGGCGCACAACGCAGAACTCGTTTCCCTCAGGGTCGGCAAGGACGGTCCAGGACTCAGCGCCAGTCTGCCCGATGTCCACCCGGCGCGCCCCGAGCGCGAGAAGGCGGTCAATCTCCTGATCGCGGTCCGCGGCACTGCTGGTCAGATCGAGATGCACGCGGTTCTTGACCGTCTTGGGATCGGTGACCGGCATGAAGCACATGCCGACGGGCGCGTTCTCGTCAGTCCCGATGACGATCTCGTTCTCGCGCTCGGACAGGACCTTCCAGCCCAGCGCCTGTGTCCAGAACCGGGCCAGACAGGGCAGATCGTGGGCGTCAACGACGATGTGGTGGAGTCGGACAGGCATGCCGCCAGTATGCGCGGCACGCTGGAGTGCATCTCCCGAACCCGTACTCTGCTGTCGCAACTGCCGCGGTGGACAGCGAGCGGTGGGCGGGTCAGCCCCGAACGCAGGCGCTTACCATCAGCTACCCGCGTTGGTACTCCTGGACCGCCCACATGTTCCCGTCGGGGTCCTGGAAGAAGCAGTAGCGTGAGCCGGGCGTGCCTTCGGGCCCCATTTGCTGCACGTCGCTGATGGCAACCCCGCGCGCGGCCAGTTGGCTGCGGACAGCGTCGAGGTCCTCGACAACGAGCTGGACTCCCTTGACCGAGCCGGGTTCGCCTAGCGGCAGGCCCTCGCCGATCACCACCGAGCAGGCCGAGCCGGGTGGCGTCATCTGCACCACCCGCATGTCCGGGCTTGGCGTTACGTCATGGTCCAGGCGGAACCCGACCTGCTCGATGTAGAAGTCCTTAGCGGCGTCGACGTCGCGGACCGGAACGGGAACGACCTCAAGTTTCATGTCCATGAACCCACACGCTAGCGAAAGCCGGCTATCCGGAGGTCGAGCCGGACCCCGATCGGGCATACCCGGCAGACGAGGTAGCACGTCCTGACGTGCCCCGGGCGGGATGACAGTCCGGTGTCCGGAGGAGGCGGACCGGTGCCACGGTGTCGGGTAGCCTGCTGACGTTCTTCCTGGCCGGTGGTCGTCCATGGGGGGTTACAGTGCCGGTGCCACGATCTGGCTCGTCGCGGCGGGGCTGGCTGGCGGCCTCTTATGCGGGGGCAGCAGCGTTCTTCGCCCTGGAGGCGGTCGCACGTGAGCCCGGTGAAGCGTCCGACCTGGCCGTGACCGGCAGCGACCAGGGGACCACCAGGCAGATCGTCGCCGCCTACGGCCTGGCTGCCGGGTTGTCACCGGTGCTGAGACGGCTGCGGGCTGGCCGGCTGCCGCCCGTGTCCGGGCCCGCGGGCGTGGGGGTGATGGCCGCCGGACTGGCGCTGCGCGCCTGGTCGATGCGCACACTCGGCGCATACTACTCCCGGACCCTGCGCACCACCGCGGATCAGGACGTGGTGGAATACGGGCCGTACCGGGTGATCCGGCATCCGGGGTATCTGGGGTCGATCATGGTGTGGACCGGCTTCGCCGTAACGTCCGGGAGCGCGGCCTCGGCCGCGGCGGCGGCGACCTTGATGGGCAATGCCTACCGCCGCCGGATCGCCGCTGAGGAAGCCATGCTGACGCGCCGGTTCGGCAGCGCGTACGCGGAATATTCGCGACGAACCAAACGGCTCATCCCCTTCATCTGGTGACGGTCCTGTAATCCTCACGCACCGCATTGTTACGGGTGCCGCGCCGGGTGCGGTACCGTCAGCTTCACGGGCGACCGGGAGCAGCCGCGGTGCTCGGCCTGCTCGGTTTGCGGATCCTCGAGGCCACAGCCGTGGACATCGCCGACCTCGGCGAAGAACACGGCTACCGCGTGCTTCGGGTATGCGGCAAGGGCACCAAGGTGGTCCTGGTCCCGCTGCCGCTCGCGGCCGGCCATCGACCGCGCGGCCGACCTCCGGGCCCGCGGGCCGATCCTGCTGAACACCGGCGGTGCCCGGATGGACCGGCTCGGGGCCACCCGCCGGCTGCACAGGCTTGCCGAAACCGCGGGCATCCAGGTCGCAAGGGCACATCCGCATATGCTCCGCCACACCTACGTCCCTACCAGTTTCGACGCCGACCCCGACTTGCACGACGTGCAGATCGCTGCCCGGCACGCAGTTCCGCGGACGACGATGCGCCAGAGCGGGTCCGCCGGAACCTCGACCGTCACCCGAACTACATCCTGGCCGCCTACATGGCGTCCGGCACCTGATCCAGCCTGCGTCTCCCGCGGCTCACACCCGCGGGAGACGCCCCCCCCGGGGGCCCACGCCCGGATCTGCCGAAATGAGTGCGCTACGCCTCTGCGCAATTAGATACTTACCTGAGTGTGAGTAACAGAGGCCGAATTCGCTTGCTTACGGCTTCCGTGTTGCGTCCTGGGCGTGCGTAACGGGCAGCAAAGGCTATTTTCTTTATGAATTAAATCGAACAAGCGATGATGTGTCCATTCACGGGGTGAGGGTGAGGTCGGCGTGACACGGCGTACGGGGTGCTTGAACCGGTAGTTGAGGCTGAGCATGATCGGGGTTCGTGTCCGATGTGCCTGATCCGTCTGCTGGTGCCGGGGAGCAGCGTGAGCTGCTGGCCCGGCTGCGGGCCGTGATCGAGGCGAAGGACGCTGAGAACGCGGTGCTGCGGGCGGAGCTGGATGCTGCGCTGGAGCGGTACCGGCGGCTGGAGCTGCGGGTTGCGGAGCTGGAACGCCGGCTGGGCCAGGACAGCACGGACTCCGGGACGCCGACGTCGAAGGAGAGCATCGGGGCGAAGGAGCGGCGCAAGGCCGGGCGTCGGCAGCGGCAGGAATCGGAGCGAGAGCGGCGCAGGGACCGCAAGCGGGGCGGTCAGCCCGGGCACCAGGGGAAAGGCCTGGCCCGGGATCCGGATCCCGGTGAGATGAAGGAAGCCGGGCCGCCGGCGGAATGCCGCAGTTGCAGGGCTCCCCTGGACGGCGCGGCGGCCGCGGGCCCGCGGTGGGCGCAGGTCATCGACGTGGAAGTGATCCGGAAGGTGACCGAATGGCTGCTGCCGGGCCTGGAGTGCCCGTGCTGCGGGACGGTCACGTTCGCGGAGCCGCCGCCTGGCGCGCACGTCGGCTCGGTGTCCTACGGGGCGGTGCTGAACGCCGCCGCGGTGGTCCTGACCGCGTACGGGAACGTGCCGCCCGAGCGTGCCGCGCAGGTCATGGCCATGCTGCTGGGGGTTGCGGTCTCGCCGGGCTGGATGGACAAGGCCAGCGCCCGGCTGGCGGCGCAGCTGGGCAAGGCCGGGTTCGATGCGGCGATGCTCGCGGCGCTGGCCGGCCAGGACGCGCTGGCCGCGGACGAGACCCCGGTGAACGTGCCGGGCAAGAACGCCCCGCAGCCCGCTGCGCGGGAAGAAGGGGGAGAACAGGACCCCGAAGACAAGGAGAAGGCGGCTGCGGGTGCCCCGCACGTGCTGATCGTCCGGACCCCGGACGGGCGGCTGACCTGGCTGCAGGCCCTGGCCTCGCGGCGCAAGGGCGACGTCGCCGCGGGGATCCCGGCCGCGTTCACCGGGCTGCTGATGACGGACGGCTACACCGGCTACCAGCACCTGCTGTCCCGGCTGGCCGGCATCCAGCAGTGCTGCCAGCACATCATCAGGCGATGCCGGGCCGTGGCCAAGCTCGGCCCCGGCGGCCTGCAGTCCTGGGCCGGTGACATCATCGCCGTCTTGCGCGAGGCGCACCAGGCCGTCCAAGACGCCCGCGCCCGCGGCAGCACCGCCCTCGGCGCGGACCTGCTGGACAAGCTCCGCGAGCGCTACGACGACGCCGTCGCCTTCGGCATCACCCATAACCGGCTGCGGGACTGGCACGAGGGAAACCACCCCGGCTACGCGCTGGGCTGCTGGCTGCGCGAGTACAAGGAACAGGTCTTCCTGTTCACCCGCGACTTCGCCGTGGACTGGACGACCAACGTCGCGGAGCGCGGAGCGAAAGCCGCCAAGCGACACCAGGCAGTCTCCGGCTACTGGCACACCCTCGCCACCCTCGCCCGCTGGTGCCGCATCAAGAGCTACCTTGACTCCGCCGCCGCCCACGGCATCACAGCCCTCGACGCCATCCGAGCCGCCATCAAAGGCAGACCCTGGCTACCACCGCTCCCCGCCCTGAACTGACACCCATTCACGGCACCCCGTGAATGGACACGCGATGATCGCCTGTGCGTCCATTAACATGTTACTCGCGGAAGTGGCTCCGGCTGCTTCAGTAGCGAAAGTCGAACAAATAGACACCTGCGCTGCCCCCGAATGCGAGTGTTTCATTATCGACCCATGCACATGAGTCAATGATGCCATCTACACGCATCATAGCCTGTCGCTGTCCGCCGGAATCTGCGTCAACTATTTGCACGGTGCCATTAGCGTCGCAGGCGGCTATCCACATGCCGTCGGGCGAGAATGCGACCAGACTGATACCAAACTCCAACTCGGTCATCCAGAGGCGTTCTCCGGTGGCAGAATCCCAAAGCTCGAGCATCTTGCTTCGGCGGCCCCCCGTAACCAGCCATTGGCTATCAGGAGAGATCGAAATCGCGTCGAGTTCAAGACTTTGCTTGCGCGTCTGTAGAGAAAGCTTCCGCTTGCCTGTAACGAGATCCCACAACTTCACCTTCCCATTAGTCTCAGTAGTGGCCAGCCAGTCGCTGTTCGGAGATACCTCAATCGCAGATACGAATGGCCCCTCCCTGAAGCTATCTGATATAACCGCAAGAATATTACCTATTTTTGATCCGCGGCGGAGCCTGCGGCTCTGTAGGTAACTAGCGCGCTCCCAAACGCGCGGATCGCCACCCTTGTAGCTGGTTATCAGCCGAGTGCTATCTGGTGACATCGCCATAGCCTTTACCGTGCCATTGTTATAATTAGGCAATATGTGAACTCTAGAGGTCACCCGATCCCAAGTAAACACCTCTCCTGATTCGTAACCTATTGCCAGCCACGTGCCGTCCGCTGAAATTTTAGATACATTAGGTATAGCATTCTCGCATTTCCCTTTTACTGTCTTTACCTCATCTTTTGCACCGTCATATATTTTCACCTCGCCGTTGCTGAAACCGATTGCAAGCCAGCCTCCGGCGGGGGAGGCTGCAATTGTGCTGACCGTTGCGGGGCCGGATACGATACCAGAAATTGAAATCAATCTTCCGGTAGCCACTTCCCATCTCATCACGGATTGCTCACTTCTGGCCGAAATCCAGCCATCCAGCGAAACCTGCATTTCGAACGCAGATTCTCTGGATCTTCCCCTGGACTCTTGCGCAGGTCCGGCAGCGGAATTCCAGAGGCGTATCTGACCGTCGCCGCCCGCCGTCGCCAGCCATTTGCTATCTGACGAAATCGCAAGAGCATTCACTTGGCCGCGGTGGCCGATGAGCGTACCTCGCAATACGTTAGTACCTTCCTCTGTGATGAGCACACGGCTGTCTCCCGTGCCTTCTGCTCGCCAGGTGCCGCTAGGAGCGATATCTTGGCGATGGTCAGCGGTTTTGATCGCTCGCGCCCAGTCCGGGATCATCAGTGATTTCATGTCGGGTGCCAATTCACCGATGCCGCGGCCCACCCTGATCCGAGCAGGTGGCCGGGACCTAGGCATCCACTCCCACATATCGTCGCTTACACCCCGAATAGCGACCAAGCCTTCTGACGACACCGCTACTGAAACAACCGAACTATCAACACGGCCAATAGCTGCGAGTTGCCTGGCGTTCATACTCCAAATGAGCACCTTGCCGTCATCGTCGCCGCTAACCAGCCATTTACCGTCAGACGAAAACGCAACCGCAAGTACAGGTCCTTCGTGACCAGTTGCCAGGTGGTCTTGTCTCGAAAATCGCCTTATCAGACTTACCCTGGCTCTATGTCTGCTTATTAGCACATGTCCCTGTCCCGTAGCCAGATCCCATATCCGCACCGTCCCGTCAGCACCTCCGGAAGCCAGCCAACTGTCATCCGGCGATATGGCGACTGCATTCACTGCACCAAGATGGCCGGTCAGAACACGCAGAAGCGCTGGATCTGGCCGATCCGGCAATGGCCATCGGTTTACTAGTCTTAGGGTATTGTCGCGATAGCTATTTCCTGCCGAGATCTGCGCAGTCCAGTCCGGGTGATCTCCCATGCGGCTGAATAGGATGTCCACGACAGAGGCGGCAGGTTGAGTCGGCGCGAGGAGGTGCATCGTGCGCTCCAAGTCCGCTCGCAGGCGAATCGCTCGTGGCGTGCCGACGGTGGCGAGATCGATCACCGGGGCACTTTGCCCGAAACGCTGGAGGCGTCCTGCTGCCCAGCGCAAGTCACAGGCAAGCATCTCGCTTTGGTCCCATCGTCCAGCATGCTCAAGGTGGTCGATCAGGTGGTTCCAGAGATATCTATCGTCGTCCTCTAATCCCCACCATGCCGTCTGATTCAGGTGTTGAGCAGCGGGCTGGGGCGAAACAAGCTTAGGAAGTGTCATTTCGACGGCGTCCAGGAGCATGCCGTTCAGCTTGGACAGGCGCTGCGGACCTAGTTCGGAGCGCAAGTAATCGCAAATCACATCATGCAGCATAATATTAGATGAATCCTTCTGGCTCCTTATTATAAGGGAGGTATCGGCTAGCTTCCTGCGCAGGGCGGCGCTTTGAAGTCTATCCAGTCCGGCGGTAGCATTCCAGAGGGAGGCTACGAGATGGAACGGGATAGCCTCTTTCTTGACGAATACGCCTAGCTCTGAGAATCGAGTAATTTCCTCTTGGCTGAGCATCCTCATTCCCGCAGCCATGTTCGCCCTCACCGTCTTGGCGCGTTCGCCTGGATTCCTCAGATCAGGGCTACTGGTATTGCTTGCCACCAGCTCATCCAATGCTGTGGGGCCATGTCTTCGAACGCGGACCAGAACGTCTTCTGCCTGTCCCTTCGCTTCATCCTTGCGCACCGTGCTCGCGAGGTCGGCAAGCGACGTGGCGATTATTTCTAGCATCAGCGGCCAACGGCCAGTCGTTTCTAGAATACTGTCCGTCGCAATGGCATCTAGCTGAGGCACATTACGGGACAAGAAGATACGAGACTCGCTCTCTTTAAATGGCCCTACTTCCACCCTGGCAGGATGGCCATCCAGAAGTTCGGATACCCGCGTCGTGATCAAGCGAGTGCATCGTCTGCCGTCCTGAGTAAACGCGTCAAGCTGCGCTATATTCCACACGTCGTCTAGGATCATCAGCCTGCGACGACCGGTATTCAGCCGCATGCCCAGATAATCACTAGCTATTTTAGGATCTGTAAAAGTAACGTCTTCACCGGTCATCAACTTCAGCACATGATTGACTTTGGTCGCAATCGCGACGGGGCCACGTAGATCCTGGCCAATTTCCACCCAATAGATTAGTCCTCGGAACTTGCGCCTTACGCGCTTGTCGCTGCAGGCTATTTTGGCAAGCGTAGTCTTGCCGAACCCGCCTGCCCCGTAAAGCCCGGCAGTGATCCCGACTGTCTTACCTCGGCCCTTTACTAGGGCTGTTACTATTGCTTTCAGTTCATCTGGACGGTCTACTACGCCCTTCGGGGTTTCCACTTCAGGTGGCAGGTCAACAAGCGGAGGTTTCGGCACCAGTGCCAACACCGCCGCGACTGCCGCCACCACCCCCGACAGTGCGGCCGCCAGTGCTTCCCAGCCACTCGCCCCGCCAAGTCCAACTCGTACGGCCACCGCTGCCAGGGACGCGCATACTCCTGCGCCCACCGCCACGATGATGCCCCACGCGACCTTCCCGCTCATGACATATAAATACCATCTAACGAACATTGCCGCACAGGAAGGTGGATGAAGCTGCTCGGCAGAGCAGACAGAGAAGGCTTCATATTAACGGCGACGCAGCTGAATCTGTTAGCTTTAAACCATCCTGCCTGCCGGAGATCTATGTAGCGGGCGTCGGTAGCAACACCTACCTAACCTTGAGCTTAAACCGAAATCCTCGCACGGGAAACGGCGGCTTACGGACTGTGGATGTATTCTTATGTGCTGTCGGCCGCGCGGACGAATGTTCGCTCATGGCACCGCTGTGGGCGCGCGTTTCGCGGGTGGTGAGCAACGGCGCGGTGTAAGCAGCACACTGGTTCACCGGGACCGGCAGATAGCCGTGACGAATACACGTCTATTCCCCGGCGAACTCCATACCCAGCTGATCACTTCGGTGGGATGCAGCCGGATGATGGGCCCGGCCGGCTCACCGTCCGGCCCGGCCGCATCTGCCAGAGCCTCGGCCCTGCCGCGGATCATCACGCATCGGGGCCGCCACGGCGGCAGCACGTCATCGACCACCAAGGCGACGTTCGGGTTGCGCTGGGCGTTGCGAAACTTCCGGCTCCGGGCGAAATCCCGCCCGCCGATGTCGATTGTGTCCAGCTCAGAGTTGTAACGTGGGCGCCACGATCATCGCGTCCACCCGCTGGACGGACGCCGGTGAGGCATGGGTATCGCCTGCATAGTGATGGCCAGGACCGGAAGGACGCGACGTGGTGACTGGCCGCGTCCGGCCGTGCGGCGCAGATGCTCACGAGGGAGACTGCCTTGGCTGAGTCCGCCATGGCGCTGCTGTCACTGGCTCCGCCACCTGGCGCCTACCGCCATAGGGTACGGATCTTCAGCCAGGCGAGGGCGGTCCTGCCCTGAGCGGCCTGGAACTCACGCAACGTAGGCAGGCCCGGGGGAGGCGGCAGGCGGGACTGCCGCACGAAGAAACCGGTGAGCGCGGCCAGCACGGCGGTGACAGC
>Ga0335081_10009749_pt1 | contig 15477 bp, 16 predicted proteins | sample Lox_Sample_35_FD_206713 | JGI IMG/M metagenome (GOLD analysis project Ga0335081, IMG submission 206713) | Soil microbial communities from Loxahatchee National Wildlife Refuge, Florida, United States - Lox_Sample_3.5 | ecosystem: Environmental > Terrestrial > Soil > Wetlands | place: USA... | reverse complement strand
TGCGATTGATTCACCCCGGCCCCAGTGGCAAGGTCTCGCTGATGTACTCCTGACCGGTTTGGGCAATTCATGTGGAGGGTGGCCCACACAACGCGATGTTCGTTGTGTGGGTAACCAGGAGGACTTCTTCGGCGGGTAACCCTGGCCCTTGATTTCGTCGCCACCGCCCCAGAGGTAGGGTGGCCCGCTCTTCGCGCAGTTTGCGAAGCGGGGGCACTACGGCCGCCCGACACTCATGAGATCTTGCCTGACCCAATCAGGCACCGGAAACTAAATTCCAGCCGCCAAGATCAGCCTCTCCACTGGGCCATGGACTAGCGCTGGGCGCTGGTGCCCGCCGAAAGGGACCAGCCTCACCGAAATCCGTAACTTCGCGGCCTAAGGCCTGCGGTTTTGCAGTTGAGCGGCAAGCCGCTCCGTGGCAGACTTCGTGTGCAAGGATGTTTCGACACTTCCTGATTGGGGCATTGTCATTCAGCGCTTGGTTTTCTGCTGCGCCTGCGTCGCAGCAGACAGGGCCAATGGCTTCTCCGCCGAATTCTGCAGCGATCTTGTCGGAAGCGTTGAATTTGTACCGCAAGGGTCTGTTCGATCAGGCGCTTACCCGATACAACGACGTGCTAAAGGCGGATGCGCATGCGGGTGAGGCATACGCCGGAATCATCCGCTGCTATCTGAAGCAAGACAAGGTTCACGAAGCCGATGCCGCGCTGAAGAAGGCGCTGCAGAACGATCCGGCGAACGCGGATTTGAAAGTGGCGGAAGGCGAGTTGCTGTTCCGCCAAGGCGAGATCCCTGAAGCAGGAGCTGTATTTGACGAGGTCTTGTCCACACCTCCTGATCCGCTGCATCCGAATACTCCGCCCAATGCGCGCGCCTATCTTGGAGCGGCACGCGTGGCTGCCGCGAATGCGATGTACGCCCGAGAGCACATCCTGATCAAGCGCGCGCAGGCTCTGGATGCCTCCGACCCGGACATTCAAAAGCTGTGGATGGAGACGTTGTACGCCGATGAGCGCACCCGTTCGCTCGAAGAGTATCTGGCCAAGCCTGGCAATGATGACGAAGAAACCCGCCGCCGCTTGCGGGAGATTCTTGACTTCCTGAAGGCGGCCCGCTCTGCCAATGCAGGGCGCTGCCGCCCTGCCTCTGATATCACATCGCTGAAGACGATGCTGATACCCCTTGCGCTGGGCAACAATGGTGCGTCGCAGGGTAGCGCACTGGATGTTGAAGTTAACGGCAAGCCTGCACGCCTGCTGCTCGATACCGGCGCTTCAGGAATTCTTATCAATTCGAAAACGGCCGCGCAGGCTGGGCTGAAGCCGGTTGCGGATGTGCGCATGGGCGGGATCGGCGGCCGGCCCGATGCTACGGCACACGCTGCCTGGGCGGAGTCGGTGAAGCTTGCCAATATGGAGTTCCATAATTGCCCGCTGATGATCGTAGATAAAATTCCTACGCAGGCCGACGGCATCATAGGGACCGATGTTTTCGAAAAGTTTTTGATCGAGATTGACTTTCCCACGTCCACCTTTCAGTTGAGTCAGCTTCCGCGGCATCCCGACGATGTTGCCGCGACGCCGGCGGGGAGCACGGGCGACGAGACCGCCGACACCAAATCGTTCGAATCGCAGACGCAGTTGCGGTCGGGCCCGAAATACCAGGACCGTGATATTGCTCCTGAAATGCATTCCTATGTGCAGGCATTTCGCATCGGCCACAAACTGCTGATCCCGACCACGATCGACGGGAAGGAGCAGAAGCTTTTCCTCCTCGACACTGGATCGTTCGATAACACGATCAGCACGGCCGCCGCGCAGGAGGTCACCAAGATTCATCGTGCCCCCCGAATCGACGTGAAAGGAATGAATGGAAGCGTGAAAAGGGTATTCGTGGCCGATCGTGTGACGCTGGATTTTGGGCATCTGCGGCAGACGGTGCCGGACATGGTCGCAATTGACATGGCAAGCACCAGTCGGGAAGTGGGAACGGAGATCTCGGGCACGCTCGGCATGGTGATGCTGCGGATGCTGAAAATCCGCCTCAACTATCGCGATGCGCTCGCTGATTTCCAGTATGCGCCGAAGGCTCCCCGACGCTGAGCCGATTCGCGTCCGATTTCGGCGAAGTTGCCGCAAGAATCATCACGAGAAACCCCTTTCCGATGTAGAATCCCAAGCATTCGTGGGATGGGGACCACCTTATGAATGCAAGTGTGCCGATCGCCGATCCGGGCGTGCGTGCGGTTCCGGCTGCCGTTGTACCCGCTGCGACTGAGAAGAAGCGCCATTCCGCGCTGGTGCGCGCGACACATTGGCTCACCACGATTGCCTTCCTAGCTCTGCTGCTCACGGGAGGAGAGATTGTGCTCTCTCATCCGCGCTTCTACTGGGGCGAAACCGGCAACGTCAACATGAAGCCTTGGCTCAATCTGCATCTGCCGTCCTCGCGAGACACCGTGCCAACTGGCTATGGATACGTGCTGCCCGACCAGAACGGATGGAGCCGGTATCTGCATTTTCAGGCAGCATGGTTGGCAGTCGCGACCGGCTTGCTCTACTTGTTGTGGGGAATTTTCAACGGGCACTTCCGACGGAACCTGGTTCCGCCTTCTCTGAAGGGAATTGGCGCATCGATCGTGGAGCACCTGCGATTCCAGCGTCCAAGTCCCGAAGAAGCCTGGTCGTATAACGTTCTGCAGCGGCTGACCTATCTGCTCGTCATCTTCGTGCTCGCACCCTTGATGGTCTGGACTGGACTGGCGATGTCATTTGGATTTGATTCGGCATTCCCTCTGGGAGTGCACTGGCTCGGGGGGCACCAGACGGCGCGTTCGTTGCACTTCCTGGTGACAATCTTGTTGACGCTGTTTTTGTTGGTTCACGTTGTCATGCTTTTTGTTGCGGGATTCCGGGTGCGGATGCGGGCAATGATCACCGGCCGCGCAACTTCACCGGCGGAGTGACTTTATGAGCGACATCTCTCGACGCAAACTTATTCGGACGGGGTTGGCGGTAGCAGCGGGCGCGACCGGACTCGCCGTCGCCGGAAAACTGGCGGCGCGTCATGGGTTGATTCCTCCGGACGCGGGCGGAATCTATGGCCCGGGCGAGACATTGACCTACGCAGCGCATCGACTGTTGGCGCGTAACTCCATGGCGCGGGAATTTGCGAAAAACGAGATTTCGACGAACCCATTCGCCAACGAAGTCGACCCTTTGAGCGACGAATTCAAGCGGCTGCAGGCGGCAAGCTTTGTCGACTGGAAGTTGATCGTTGATGGAATGGCAGCGCGCCCAACCGCATTCTCGCTAGCTGAGATCAAGACCTTTCCGACGAGTTCGCACACCACCATGATCGGATGCGAAGAGGGCTGGACCTACATAGCGGAATGGACGGGAGTGCCACTGTCTTACATCCTGGAGCGCGTCGAGGCTTTGCCGCAGGTTCGCTACGTGGTATATCGGTCGATCCAACCCGATTGGTGGGAAAGCATCGACATGGCGGATGCGCTGCACCCGCAGACGGTGATTGCGCATCGCATGAACGGGGCCGAACTCCCCGTGCCCTTCGGAGGGCCGTTACGCCTGCGCGTTCCGCGCCAACTCGGCTATAAGAGCGTCAAGTACATCACGCGCCTGACCCTCACCGACAACCTCAAGGCATTCGGCAAGGGCAGGGGCGGAGCGGCCTCGGATGCCGGGTACGCATGGTACGCGGGGATCTGAGAACTGTAAACGGCGACCGCAGTCCGGGTGCAAAACCGTTCACCACAGGGGGCACAGAGGTTCACAGAGAAGAAACGATGCGTGCGGCCCGGAGACACTGAGCGTCTCGCTTATTGCCTTGTTCCCTTAAAATTCTTCGTATCTGAAGGGTTTCCTCATGAAATCGATTCTCGCAATTGCAATTGCAATCTGGGTGAGCGTGTGCCCTGTGAAGGGGCAGACCGCTGCGCAATCGGATGAGGGCGCACACGTGCTGGCGCTGGACAATTCCTGGAATCGCGCGCTGGAGACCAAAGACGCGAAGGCTCTCGATCTTCTTTTGGCGGAGTCGTTCATTTCGGTTGATATCGATGGAAGCATCGAGACGAAAAAAGAATTTCTGGCGAGCTTGAAAACTCCGGGGTATGAGGCGCCATCGCAAGCGGTTACGGAGCAAAGCAAGGTGGATGTGTACGGCGACTCGGCGGTGGTGGTGGGAATCTATCGCTCGCAGGCCGTGCATAAAGGCAAATCTGTCACGCGCCGCGAGCGATTTGTCGATACGTGGGTCAACCTCAACCATACGTGGAAATGCGTTGCTTCGGTGGCGGTATTGATCCCATCCAGTTAGGAAGGTCGTCGCACGACGACCGCTCCAATGTTTTATCTTCTGACGGGTGAGCAGTGCCTCGAAACGCCAAACTGCGTAACCAAGGCGCAAGCCGGTAAAGGCATGACCGCTCCGGCGGACAACCCGATGCAGTTGAAGATTATGGGGTAGTCCAAGCACGATGCGTTCTTCATCGTTATCGATGATGCAGCCAAACCCCGGTTAAGGTCTCTGACTGGCAGCCCCGTGGCCTATGCCGCGAATAAACACGGACGGCGCACAATGATAAATTCGGCTCGATCAACTGGCGTAACCATTTCACTCAAAGTCAGGTGATCTCGCAAACCACCAAAGATCATCCTCGGCGTCACGGACTCACATTCGCAATCCCTCCACTCGAGACTTGAGCCCCTGCGCTTCCATCGCTAAATATCGATTGTTCAGCTTTCGAGTGGCCAATCCCAAAATCCCCGCGAGCAGGCCGTCAAAACGCAAGGAAAGCATCACAAGGCTCCTTTCGCCAAACGGGACGACCGAGTGCTTTGCGATAACGCGCACACCCGGCGCCGAGTTGACCCAAGTGAAGCTTCGAAGCGAATCATCGAGTTCCACTATGCGCCATAATGCAGGGGGAAGTTTGGGCTGCCGGATCAGGGCGCGGCTTCCTAACGCAAGCGGCGGGGGCGTGCGAAGCCGGACGCTCGTAACCGTCGGGGTCCACTCCGGCCAACGCTCAACATCCCGCAAGCTTGCCCAAACGAGTTCGGCAGATGCGTTGATTTCGGTCTCAGTTTGGAAGAACGTCATCAACCCCTTCCTGGTCACCCGTCCGCGTCGGGAAACCGTCCGACAATAGTGGCAGACGCGTATCAACCGCGTCACGGAAAAAGCGTGCCACTGCGGTGATCATTGTAGAGCGGCTTGGGTCGGGCGCAGCGAGGTTGGCGTAACTTCACTATTACGCTCATTGACATTTCGAGTGCTATCTAAGAGATCGGAGCTCAGTAACTGCCGCCGGAAGCGTTATGGAAACAATCGAGCCGCCGCGGAAGAATATCCGCACGTCTGGCAAGATCCGCGACAAACTGGGGCGCCCTCGGCCGAATGGTGGATCAATCGCCGTAACGAGGGAGGAGGAAGTTCGTCAGGGCCATGATGCCCAGGGCGAATGCTAGGAGTGTCAGAAGCGAGGCGTAGGAGCCGGTGGCGTCGAAGGCGCGGCCCAGGATAACGGGACCGATGGCTCCGGCGATGGCGTAGAACGTCCACGTCAGGCCGTATAACGTGGAGAAGGCACGCACACCGAAGTAGCGCGTGAGGAGATATGGCGTGGTCGCGGCTTCGCCGCCGGCGCCGATGCCGATCAGCGCGGCGGCTAGGCTTCCCGCGACGAAGCTGTCAGCTCGCGCAAGAGTGAAGATTCCCAGCGCGGTGATGGCGTTGATGGCGAAGGCGACGTGCGGACCGAAGAAGCGATCGAGGAGCCATCCGACGAGGACCCTTCCGAGGAGACTTGCTCCGCCGAGAATCGAAGCGCATAGGGCAGCGCGGGATGTGGTCAGGCCGCGGTCGGTGAGCAACGCGGAGAGGTGAGTGATGGCGCCGTTCATGCTGATTGAGCTTACGAACAGGATTGCGGTCACGATCCAGAATGGGGAAGAGTGCAGGCCGGATTGCCAAGAAATGCCTGTATGAGCGACGGGAGCGGATTTGGGGTGCGCAGCACCGCGCTCGCGAATGTATTTCCAACTGAGAGGAAGCCCGAGGAGCAACGCGCTTGCCCCTAGCGTGGCGTAGGCGGCGCGCCATCCGGAATGCGTGATCACGCTCTGGGCAACGACCGGCAGAATCATCGCTCCCAGGCCGGCGCCGACCATCACGAAGGCCAGGGCCAATCCCAGGCGGCGATGAAACCAAGTGGAGATGGATCGGGAATAGGCGAGGTGAGCGGCTCCGTTGCCCACGGCTCCGAGGACAAAACAGGTCAGATAGAACTGCCAGATGCCGAAGCGCAGGAGCGCCAGCGACAAGATCGCAGCGGCGTAGATCGCCATGCAAGGGAGGATGATGCGCCGCGGGCCCAGGCGATCGATCCAGCGTCCCAGGAGCGGGGAGATGAATCCCAGCGTCATGGCGGCGATGGCAAATCCTGCCGAGATGGCTTCGCGCGTCCATCCGAACTGAGCCGAGAGTGGCTTCACGAATACGGAGAAGGTGTAGACGAAGAGGAGCCGAATCCGGCCATGACGCCGAGGCAGGCGGCCAGGACGACCCGCCATCCTGAATAGGAGATGTCGGATTCGGATGGGGCCGATGCGGGCGGGGCGACGGCATGGATGCCGTCGGACTCAGCGAGAACGTTCAGATTTTCCTTTGCAGCCGACACGTTAGCGGACTTCTCCTGCCCATCTTTAGATTGTGAATTCCCCACCGACTGGTGCATTCGAGGATCTCGAATGCAGCGGTGGCAAATCCTACATGGACTGCCGCCAGCGAATCTCTAGTCTTTTTGGAGTATTGCCGCGGCTTGGATATGCCCGTTAGAGTGTCTTTGCTTCACTGGGGCAGGAAGTTTCAGGGATTTTCAATCGTCCGACTCAGTTCCTCTGCTGAGTCGGATGTCTTTTTTGCGGCGAAGCCCTACCACTTCACTCCGGCAAAACCTGGAGCACCCCATCTCTTGCCACTTCTGGGACTGCGGAGCCGCTTTCCCACGGAAGGCGCCTTTCTGCAATTCGAGGTCGCGACGGTAGCGGGATTGCGTCCTATCGTCTAAAGGCGCAATATCTACTCTTCCGAGAGGGATCAGAAATGGCAAAGCACAACGGACATACCTTGCCTACGGACGAACATGGCCCGCATCCACCCGTCGCGGACAGCAACGCTGGTGAGAAGGCGATCACGCGCCAAGAACCGCAAGCTGCCCGCGATGCGCGCGAGAATCGGCACAAATACTTCATGAATATCGCGCTGGCGGTGCGGCTGCGGGCGAATTGCAAGGGCAATCGAGTGGGCGCGATTATCGTGCTGGATAATCGGATTATCTCGACCGGATACAACGGCACGCCGGAGAACATGGTGAACTGTCTCGACGGAGGGTGCTATCGCTGCGCCAACCGCGACAAGGCTTACAAGTCTGGGGAGGCTTACGATCTTTGCATCTGCGTGCACGCCGAGCAGAATGCCATTCTGGCAGCGGCACGGTTTGGGATCTCGACCAGCGCCAGCACGATGTACACGACCATGCGTCCGTGCTTTGGCTGCGCCAAGGAGATGCTGCAGGCGCAGGTCCGGACGGTGTATTACCTGCATGAATGGAATCCGAGCACGAAAGATGATGTGCTAAAGACGGCGGCTCAGACCGCCGAGTACGAGAAGTTGATGATCCGCTTTCCAGGTGGGGTGCATCGGCTCGACGTTCCGGATCCGGATCTGAATTGGGCGGTCTCGCAGAGAAGTCCTGCCAACATCAGCGTGGATCGTCACGGGACTCTCGACATTTAGAAGGCTCGGATTCAAACCGCGGAAAAATCCACCTCAATCGGGCCTGTGGTAGAAACTCCTTGAGAAGCCGCAGAATGGCCAATGGATGTAAAGGATCCTTCGCTTCGCTCAGGATGACAGAGGGAGAAATGAGAATAATAAGTGTTCTTATGATGTATCGGGCTCGACGCATGCAATGGATCAGGCTCGCAACCGCATTGGTGTTTCTGGCGTCGGGAGCCTTCGCGCAGACGGTAAACCTGTGGCCGGGTATTGCTCCAGGCTCGGAAAACTGGACGCAGAAAGAAACCTCGATCAGCGATACGCCCATCGGAACGATCATCAACAACGTTGTGACGCCGACGCTGACGGCTTATTTGCCGCAGAAGGACAAGGCGACGGGGACTGGCATCATCGTGGCGCCAGGCGGAGCTTGCATTGCGTTAGCCATGGATCTTGAAGGCAGCAAGGTGACGGAGTGGCTCGTGGCGCGGGGGATTGCGGCGTTCGTGCTGAAGTATCGGCTGCAGGAAAAGAAAGGGGAAGGGATTCCTGCTGACCTGGATATGGATGTGGCCTGCAAGTATGGGATTGCGGATGGGGTCCAGGCGATGAAAGTGGTGCGGCAGCATGCGGTGGAGTGGGGCGTCTCGCCCGACAGGATTGGATTTATGGGATTCTCAGCGGGAGCTATGGTGACGAGCGGTGTTTTGTTGCAGCCGGATGCCGCGGCGCGTCCGGCGTTTGCGGCGCCGATTTATGGCGGCCCGTTCGGCGCGATGCCGCCGATCCCAGCGAATCTGCCTCCTATCTTTATGGTTTGGGCGCAGGATGATGACTTGGTGCAGGGGCCCGTGGTCAAGTTCTATGAAGCGCTGAAGGCGGCGGGGAATAAGCCCGAGGTTCATGTATACGCTTCCGGCGGGCATGGTTTCGGGATGATGCCGAAGGGGACGACCAGCGACCACTGGATTGAGGAGTTCTATTGGTGGCTGGAGGCCAAGGGGTTTACGAAGCGCGCTGCGAAGTAGTCAGGCGAATCGCATGGCAAGTTTTGATTTTAGGTCGGTCAACTCGGATGTGCTGGGCCTGGGATTTTCATTCCTGCTGGCGGGGATACAGAAGGTGTGGCGCGGATATCGGGAACGCCGCGCCGAGACGTGGCCCATGAGCTATGGGCGCATTGACCGCATGACGCTGGATACCGAGCATAAAAAGGTAAAGTTCAAGTGCTACTACAGTTACCGGGTCGGCCAGGAGAGTTTCGTAGGATCCTTTCGGAAAACGTTCGAAGATCCTGAAGAGGCGCAGGCGTGGCAGGACGCACTTCAGAAGAAGCAGGTCGCCGTGCGCTACGACCCAGAAAGCCCATCGCACTCCCAGTTACGCGAGTCAGATCTGGAGCCGATTGTGCAATCCGCCGCGCCCGCAGTCCAGTTGCACGCTACGAAACAATCCTCGGGAATGAAGGTTTTTGCGGCGAAGATGTGCGCGGTTTTGTGCGCGCTGGGTCTGGCGATCACAGTGGCGGTCTTGCTGGAGCAATACATCGGCAGGGCGTTGGTTGCGCCACGCGTGGCATCGATCGCGGGGTGGGCAGCGATGCCGGTTTTCTTCTTCGGCTTGTGGATTGGAGGCAAGGACAAACTTGCCGCAAAAGTGCCGGGATGGATGAAATTTCTGGGATACGCCTTGCTTTATTACGCGGTATTTACTGCCATCCTCGCCCCAGGACAACATTCCCGAGATCGATCACAGCGCTGGGTCGATGCGCGATATCAGTTGTTTCTCTATTTTTCGGCGCTGGAGTGCTGTTACCTCCGACTGCATCAGAAAGAGCCCACGGCTCAGGAGTTCGGCGTCTTAGTGGGGTCTTCCTTCAAATAAAGGCTTCTATAAAGAATTCTTGTACCCGGGTTGGGGCGGGAAGGGAACTGTTATGCAGATGACTGGCAATACGATTTTCATCACGGGCGGGACGTCGGGTATCGGGCGCGGGCTGGCTGAGGCGTTTTACGCGCGCGGAAATGATGTGATCATCAGCGGGCGGCGTGCGGATCGACTGGAGGAAATGCGGCGGCGCTTTCCGCGGATGGCTTGCCTGGTTCTCGACGTGACCCGGCCGGAAGCGATTCCGAGCTTTGCGAGGCGACTGATCGCCGAGTATCCCGCGCTTAATTGTGTGATCAACAACGCGGGCGTGCAGATGCGGGTTTCGTTTTCCGCGGACGGGGAATTGGATGACGAAGGTTTGCAAAGGGAGATTAGTACCAACGTGCTCGGGCCTATGCGGATTACGGCGGCGATTTTGCCGCAATTGGCAAAGGTGGGGCCAGGAAAATCCCCACTTCTGGCAACGCAGGCCAGAAGTGGGGCACCCGCGCCTAAGAGGGTTCCGACGGTGATCAATGTTTCGTCGGGGTTGGCGTTTGTACCGCTGGCGCGGTTTCCGGTTTATTGTGCGACTAAGGCAGCGATTCATTCTTGGACGATGTCGCTTCGTCATCAACTGCGGAGTCTGGGGGTGAGAGTGATTGAGTTGATTCCGCCGTATGTCGCGACGGAATTGGGTGGTCCGGCGAAGACGGTTCCACCGGGTGCACCGCAGCCGATGCAACTGGAGGTGTTTATTTCTGAGACCATGCGGGAACTGGAGACGGACGCGGATGAGATTGCTGTAGGCGAGGCGAAGCGCATGATGGCGGCAACTTCGCCGGAGGCGACGAAGAAGGCCTTCTCGATGATGAACGGCTGAGGCGCCGGGGTGAGCCGCCGGCATCGCGTATGATACTAACAGCGGTCCGCAAGTGGGTTACGGGCCAATTTGTTGCTGCAAGATCTGCTGAGAGAACCGTTCTAATTCATGAACATAGAATCCAGGAACAAGAGATTTCGTGTGTTTGCCACCTGTGACATTGGCGAGGCGATCGACCTGCTGCGCAAACGTGGGTATGAGGTGGAGGTATATCCGGATCCGGAGGCGCCCCCGAAGAAGTTGATCCTGGAGAAGGTGAAGTCGGGGATCGATGGGCTGATCACGACTTTGCGCGATTCCGTCGATGCGGAAGTGTTTGAGGCCGGGAACGGCAAGCTAAAGGTGGTGGCACAATATGCGGTTGGCTTTGACAACATCAACCGCGCGGATGCGAATCAGTACAAAGTGCCCTTTACGCATACGGCGGACGTGCTGACGGAAGCGACGGCGGAGTTTGCCTTCTTCATGATGGGCACGCTGGCGCGGAGGATGTGGCAGGCCGAGCATCTGACGCGCGAGAACCACTGGGGATTTTGGCATCCGTATCTGCCGTTTCTGGGCGACGAGGTGACGGGCAAGACGGTTGCGGTGATTGGAACGGGACGTATCGGACTGGCGTTTATCAAGAAGTGCGTTGGGTTCGATATGAATGTGCTGTGCTACGACCCGGCTTATCAGAACGATGCGTTCGTGAAGACGATTCAGGAGATTCATGAATTGCGCTTTGCGCGCGGGCTGGTGCGCGAAAAAGGACATATCCAGTACGTGCCGTTCGACAAAGCGCTGCGGGACGCGGATTTCGTCAGCGTGCATGTGCCTCTGCTCCGCGAGGGAGAGAGCGCTACGCCGACTTATCATCTGTTTAACGACGAGACCCTGAGGCACATGAAACCTACCGCGTACCTGGTGAATACTTCCCGCGGGCCGGTGATCGATGAGGTAGCACTGGCGCGGGCGCTGCGGGAGAACTGGATTGCCGGGGCGGCCCTGGATGTCTATGAGAAGGAGCCGCTGCCGGCGGATTCTCCTTTGCGCGATCCGGCGATTGCGGACCGTTGCCGGCTGATGCCGCATTTTGCCAGCGCGGCGCGGATTACGCGGCTCTCGGCCGATCCTGATAAAGGGATGGCGGGGCGGTGCGTGCAGGGACTGATCGATGTGCTGGAGAGCAACTACGGCGGGGATATCACCCGAATGCCATACGTCGTGAACAAGGAAGCCTTTGAAAAATAAGGGTTTGTGCATTCGGAACTAGTGAGAGAGGAATTTTTCTGGGTGCCGGGTTAGAAACGATGAAGAAGTGTCTTTCTGTTGGGTGCAGGTCGGGTCGCGACAGTACAATGGGAGTGGAGTCCGATTTCAGAATGGGGATCATGAGGCGGATTATCACAATCACGGGATTGGTGCTCATCGGGATGCCCGCGCTGTTCGCGTTGGATTCGCCCGGCAGCCGTGCGCTGAAGCTGGAGCCGCAACCGAAGGAAGTGCAGATGCGCGAGGGCGGCTTCGAAGTGGGGCCGCGGACGAAGATCTTTGTGCAATTGGGACATCAGTCCGAAGACCGCATCGCCGCCGAGACGCTGGCAGAAGAGGTGCAGGACCAGTCTGGTATAAAGCTCGATATCCTCGGGATGAAGGCGGAAGCGAAGGCTGAGGGCGGGGCGATTGTGCTGGCGCGGTTAGAAGATGACCGGGTACGACAATTCCTGGCGAAAAATGGTCTGCGAGCGGACGAAGCGTTGGGTGAAGATGGGTATCTGCTATTTTCCGACAAATCGCATTTGATAGTTGCGGCCAACACCGGCGAAGGGTTGTTCTACGGCGTGCAGACACTGCGGCAATTACTGCGGCCCGAGGGGAAAGGGTTGATCTGCCCGGCAGTAGGGATTCGGGACTGGCCGAATTTGCAGAGGAACGACGCGCGTGAGAGTGTGAGCGAGTTGAGGCGGAACGAGGGTTCGAGCCGGCAGCGATAGTCTTGCAGCACGGACTTCATTTTCAAGCGTCCTTCGGGGCGCTTTTCTTTTAACATTCCTTTACCACAGAGGCACGGAGACACAGAGGAACCTTGAATTGTTTTCTCTGTGACTCTATATCTCTGTGGTTAAGCATTCTTAGGTACGCATAGAATCCATCCCATGTTTTCTGAACGAACGAACTGGCGGCTTGCGCAGAACCGGTTTACGCAGACTGTGGAGGACGCGCGGGTACGTGGAGTTCGTCTGCTCAATCTGACGGCGTCGAATCCCACGCGGGTAGGACTGGAATACGATTCGCATGCTATTTTGGGGTCGCTGGGGTCGGCTCGCGCTTTGGATTACGATCCGCAGGCCAAGGGGCTGCTTTCTGCGCGCGAGGCCGTGGCTCGGTATTATGTCGAGCGGTGTGCTCGTGGTGAGACAGACGTGGCAAGCAACGTCTGTGCGATTGATCCGGAGAAGATTGTTCTTACGGCTAGCACCAGCGAAGGGTATTCCTACGTTTTCCGGTTGCTCTGCAATGCAGGCGACGAGTTGCTAGTGCCGAAGCCCAGCTATCCGCTGTTTGAGTTTTTGGCCGATTTGCAGGATGTGAAGCTGGTGCCTTATCCGCTGATTTATGACCATGGGTGGCAGATGGATTTTCATTCCATGGAAAAAACGGTGACGCCGCGAACGCGCGGCGTTGTGCTGGTGCATCCCAATAATCCGACTGGGTCGTATGTGCATGAAGGGGAGTTGGGGGCGTTGAATGAGTTCTGCCGAACGCGGGGACTGGCACTTGTTGTGGATGAGGTGTTTCTGGATTATGAGATAGGTAGCTCGGGAGCTAAAGCCCAGGCTTCAACAGGGCGGACGGATCGCAGCGCTGAAAGCGCTGCGCAACCCAAAAGCGCGGTCGAGTTGCGCTCGACCGGACAGCCGATGGCGGCTGTCCCCACATGTGCCGAGCCCGCGCCGAGCTTTGTTTCTAACGATCGAGTGCTGACGTTTACGCTGAGCGGGCTGTCGAAGATTTCGGCGCTGCCGCAGATGAAAGTTGCATGGATTGTGACCAGCGGGCCGCCGGCGCAGGTAGCGGCGACGATGTCGCGGCTGGAGGTGATTGCCGATACTTATTTGTCGATGAATGCGCCGGTGCAGTGGGCTGTGCCGGTGATGCTGGGGCAGAGGCAGAGTATCCAGCGACAGTTGCTAGAGCGGGTGCAGGAGAATCTGGCGGAGTTAGATCGGCAACTGGCAGAGCAGAAGGCTTGCCAGCGGCTTGTCGTTGAGGGCGGATGGTGTGCGGTCTTACGGGTTCCGGTGACCCGGTCGGATGAGGAATTGGCCATTCAACTGGTGCGCGAGAAGGCGGTAATTGTGCATCCGGGACACTTCTACGATTTTGAGAGTGATGGGTATCTGGTGCTGAGCTTGATCGCGCAGGCGGATGAATTTGCCGAGGGATGTCGCCGAGTTTTGGAATACGTGGCCACAGCATGAAAGACAGTTATGCTGGGGAGGACAGCAGTCTCGCTTAGAGGGATCTTTCGACTCCGCCGCCCGCGGCTTTTACGCTATAATGCCGGCATGCCTGCCGCATCTGGGGGAGCGACCAGGGCCGTCGGAATGGTGCCCGACGAGCTTAAATTTGAACCGAAGTCCAAAGGTCTTGCGACGCCTCGCAAGAAAAAGCCGAAGGAACTCGCAGTGATTACCGAGTGCTGTACGGGGTGCGCGGGGTCGCCTGCGTGCGTCGAGTACTGCCCGGTGGAAGACTGCATGTTCTGGGTGCCGGACGAGGATCATCCACCATTCGGAAGAATTCAGGTCGATCCGATCCTCTGCATCGGCTGCAAGAAGTGCGTCAGCAAAGGGCCGGATGGATGCTTCCTGGATGGGTGCCCCTGGGACGCGATCGCCATGGTCGATACGGCTGAGGTGGAGAAGGAAGTCGGAGTGATGGCGATTTAGCTTTCAGCTCACAACATTTTCTTCGGCTGCAGTAGATCCCACTTGTTTCCGTAGAGATCTTCGAACACCACTACGGTTCCGTAGTCTTCCTCTTTTGGTTCTCTGACGAAATTCACTCCTTTTTCTTTCATGGCTTTGTAGTCTCGGTGGAAGTCGTCTGTGTGCAGGAACAGAAATACTCGGCCTCCGGTCTGATTGCCGATTCGGGAGGACTCTTCTTCGTTCGAGGCTTTTGCCAGCAGGATTTGCGTTCCGCAGGAACCGCGCGGTGCGATCAGGACCCATCGCTTGTCTCGTCCCTGGCGGTCTTTGGAGGGAGTGTCCTCGATCAGGTCGAAGTTCAGGGTTTTTGTGAAGTACTTGATGGCTTCGTCGTAGTCGCGGACGACCAGAGTGATGTGGGCTATGGTCTGAGGCATTGCTCGTCCCGACGGTTATTTAGCAGACCCAGATGCCACCAGGGAGAACGAATGCTGCGCCTACTCCGATGGCGTCAAGGACGTAGGAACAAATTGTTCCGAAAGAGACGTATTTCCACATTCGGATACGATCATGCAGCCCACGATCGAGGAAAAGCCAGATCAGGAAGGACCATTCCACCAGGCGCACCGGCAACAGGAAGACATAATAGTAGATCCCCGAGCTATCGCCGTTCACATGGCTGAACACCAGGTACCAAATCCCTCCATAGAGCAGACCAGCCCCGATGCCGATGGCTGTTCTTGTCAAGCCTATAGTGATGGCACGAGGCTTGGGCGCGGAGCGGAGGCCATATCCGTTCTTTAGGACAACCGACGCAGCGGTGTATCCGATGGCTTTAACTCCGGCGAAGTACACAAATCCCATTAGGCCCGGACCTGCCGGCATAGTCTTCTCCTAGTGATTGCTTTTTAGTTGAATCGCCTTTTCGGTTTCCTGCGCTTGTTGGCGGACGTCGTTGGAGATATCGGGAAGATCGCGTTCGTACGGGCGGACTGCCTGCAA
>Ga0335081_10009748_pt1 | contig 15478 bp, 14 predicted proteins | sample Lox_Sample_35_FD_206713 | JGI IMG/M metagenome (GOLD analysis project Ga0335081, IMG submission 206713) | Soil microbial communities from Loxahatchee National Wildlife Refuge, Florida, United States - Lox_Sample_3.5 | ecosystem: Environmental > Terrestrial > Soil > Wetlands | place: USA... | reverse complement strand
TGTGTGAGTGACGCAAATGTCCCAAACTTCAATGTTTGACGCCGTCAAGGCTTTCCGAAAAAACGCCGGCCCATTCCGCAGACAGGTAACGATCCGCCGCGACGGCGAAGATTTCGTCGTAGCGTTTCATCCCCAAGACATCGTCGCCTTAAGGCACACGGAAGCGAGCGAGCTGCGGAGGATATGCCATTCGCTGCGCTGGGAGATCGTGCGCGACACGGTGCCTGAGCCCGACGACCTGCGGTCTTGGTAGAAGATCAGAACAACGTTTCGGCGCCGGTGCTGGCGCGCTGGCTCGGCGTGTCCGGCAAGACGATCTATGAATTAGCCAAGGCGGGCATCGTGGTGCGCGCCGGTGGCGGACTGTACCGGCTTGAGGAAAGCGTCACCCGCTATTGTGAGCATATCCGCCAGACGGCCGCACAATTGCGCAACAATGATGGGCGCGGCGAACTTTTCCTTTGTCGTTGGCGTGAAGGCGTCGGCCATGCGATGTTCCTTGAACATCGCGCGGGGCTTGAACGCAGCCGGGGCTTGGCATATTTGGTGGCGTGTCCGTTACACCATCAAACGCCTAGCCGAGCCCGCGCAAGCCCGCGCGGGTTTTCGGTATCAGGCGGCCTGCGAAGCTCGCTTATCGAGCCATTCCAGATTGTGGCGCCGGCGAATGCCGATCCGGCGGGCAGACAGCGAAGTGACAATCGGGCCTTCCCCGGAAGCTAAGACGCGCCGACCCGTTGCGGGCGAGAAGCCGCAAAGGTCGCACCATTCGGAGAAGGACAACACGCGGTCAAGATCGATATCGGTCGAGGTCATGGACGGCTCCGCTGTTCACTAAGCGCCACACGGGCTCATTTCGATTGCGAAGCGATCTCACGGGGGCATTCACCTAAAAAGGGGAAGAATAAAAGTGAAAAGCAGTTCTACTCGCCTAGCAGCGCAAGCCGCTGCATGTGTTCTAAGTACGCAGCTTCGGCGGGATCGGTGACCAGGGTAGCCCGCCCAAAAAGCCCCAAGCGGACAATGCGCCAATCGCGCGCCCGGTCGGCTTTCACCCGCTTATGCTCTTTCTTTCCGCGAGTGATGGCATTGCGCCGCGAGTGGCCTGTTCGGATGATCTTCAATACGCCTTCGATCTCTCGCGAGTTTGCGCGCCAATACTTTTTAAGGGCGTCGGGCTCGGCCAGGTCTCGATGCAATCGACGGAAGGCGAGCCATCGCAACCACAGTGTTCGATAATTGCTTTTCGGTGTTGCCGGCCGGCCGCGTGGTCGGCGTGGTGGCAGGCATTCGGCAACGATCTTCTCCGCGTCGGGCAGACTACGCAAAAGCTTGCGCAATAATTCTTGTTCGGCGCGGTGTTGGTTCATGGCCTACGCCCTATCACGCAATCCGTCGCATTGGCGTGATGTTCGTTTCGGTCGGCGGCGCGACGATCGCTAAGAGCGCGATGGCCCAACGCGCTAAAGCATCCGCGATCTCGGGGCCGTAGTCGTAATGCTCATAGATCGGCACCGTACCGGTGCGATGCCCGACGTGGCCGATAACGAGCTCGGCGATGTAGGGCTTGATCCCGATCCGAGCGAGTCGGGTGCGCACGGTCCGCCTGATGTCGTGAAGGCCCCATTGTGGGAACTTATGGCCGGTTTCGGCGATGCGCTTCTCGATCTGTAGCTTTTCGTATGACCAGCGCGAGAATGCGCGGCCGGTCTGGCCGAACAGAAAATCACGCCCCGTCTTACGGGGTGCCTGCCGCAATATCTCGACGGCTTGCAACGGCAATGTAAGTCGCAGCGGTTGATCAGTCTTAGTGCGATGTCCGGGCAGCGCTAAGACGCCGGTGTCCAAATTGACCTGCGACCAGCACAAGCCCCCGATTTCATCGCGTCGGCAGCCGGTGAAAAACAGCAATTTGACGATGCGCCCGAAATCATCGTCTCGGCATGCCGACCAGATAGCCCTGATCTCATCATCGTCGAACACGCGATCTCTTGCCGGGTTCTGGCGAAGCGCGTGGGTGGCGACCGTGGGATTGGCCTTGGCGATGCCTTCATGCATTGCCCAAACGTAAAACGCGCTCAAGTTCGATCGGGCGGCCCGGGCGGCTTGTTTGCCGCGCTGGTCGATGATCTTGCGTAGCTGCTCCTGGACTTCGGTCTCTGTGATCGAAGCTACCGGTCGCTTCGCTAGCGGGCCCCAATGCTGCTCGAAATAGCGTTTGGCGGGCTTGTAGGTCGAATCCCGCATTGGCCGATTGCCGATGATGCCTGCCTTGCGATCGGCGAGATACCGGAGCGCCTCGTCGAGCAATAGCCGCTTGCGATCCTGCTTTGCGGCCGTACGCTGCTTCTGCGGATCCTCGCCGACCTGCACCTTGACCGAAAGCGCAGTAGCCGCCTGGCGCGCCTTATCCGGCGGCACCGCCGCGGGCCGGTCCACGTTGCCGAGCGCCACTCTGCGCTGGGAGCCGTCGGCTTTCGACCGGTACTGAAAGAACCATTTGCGCCGAACGCGGCCCTTCGCGTCGCGCCGAACTCGGATGCCAAAGCCCGGCAGATTGTCATCGTGGAAAAGCTTTTCGGCCTTGCCGTCGGGCAAAGTGCACTGATGCAGGTTTTGCTCGCTCAGATTCATTGCGGGCCTCTCTCTGTGGAAGCGCGCGGCACAAGGGGTGGAAGCATCTGTGGAAGCAATGGGGTCGATAACAGATGATTCCAGGAGAAAGTTTATGAGCCTTCTCATCACGTGCTATGCGCTGATTTGCACCGTCAAATCAACACTCATGACGATTCCTGATCGTCGCTGAGCACGTTATCCACATGATAGCCGGAGATCGACAGCACGTGGCCGACGCCGGAAATGAACAGCGCGTTGTAGAGATTTTCCGAAATCACGTCGCGGCGGCCGTTGAGTAGCATGGCGGCGATGGCGCCGGTGTCGCCGGGAAGGACGGCGCGCACATGGGCGTCGATTGAGTCGCGCATGCGCTGCACCACGACGTTTAAGCGCTGCAGCGGGCCGCTCGCCGCCGGCTGAGCCAGCACCGTAATGGCGCCGCGCACGAAACCCGACGCACCGATCTGCTGGAAATAAAGATCGCGGGCGAAATCGTAGGAGCCAGGCGCGAGCGGCTGCAGCGGCGGCTCGAGCAGCGCCTTCACCTCGACGTAAGAGCCGGGCGGCGGCGCCATGCCGCGCTTGACCGAGAGCCGCACGCGCCGCGGCTTGTCGTCGATGCGGCTGCCCTCGATCGCGGCGACGCGCAGCACCATGCGGTCGGTGTGCTGGCTCTCCTCGCGCAACTCGACGGTGCCGGTGACCGTGACGCCCGAGGCCGGATAGTGCAGGATCGGATGGGCAATCCACGCCGTCTTGACCGTCGCCGTGGCAAAGCCCGCGGCAATGGCGAAGGCGAACAGCGCGACCACGAAGGCCATGAGCCGCCGGCGCAACAGCACGGCACCGGCCGCGCTCAGTGCGGCGACGATGGCGCCGGCCCACGGCGCCGGCTCGCGCGCGGCGGTGAAGTAGATGACCATGCCGAAGCCGTAGGCGACCGCGAGCCAGGGCAGCAGCCGCCCGGCGGTGACCTCCTCGCCGGCCCATTGCTTGATCTTGGTCGCGAGCCCGAAGTCGGAAAGCGGCGGGATGACGCCCCAGGATGCCGGCCGGGCGCCGCCGCCCGGCCACGGTGCCGGCCAAATGCCGCCGGGCCACGGCAGCGGCCAAGGTGCCGACCACGTCCGCGTCCGGCTGCGCGCCCCACCCGGTGCGCTGCTGTCGACTTCACCAACTGGCGCCACGGCGCGCCCCACCAACTCGAACCCGAACGGGTCATGCTACCCAGGCGCGTAGGCCTTGGCGAGGCCACGTGTGGACAGGCGGGACAATCGGGTCAGTTAGCGCCGGACACCTTGGCCCAGGTGTCCCGAAGGCCGACGGTGCGGTTGAACACCAGGCGTCCGGGCGTCGAGTCCTTGTCGCGGCAGAAATAACCCTGGCGCTCGAACTGCACGGCGTCGTCGGCATTCGTCTGCGCGGCGAGCGCCGGCTCGACCCGGGCGTTGGCGAGCACCTCCAGCGAATTCGGATTGAGGTCGGCGGCGAAATTGCCCGCGTCCGGATCGGGCCGCGCGAACAGCGGATTGTAGAGCCGGACTTCGGCCGGCACGGAGTCGGCTGCCGACAGCCAATGCATGGTCGCCTTGACCTTGCGGCCGTCGGGCGCGTTGCCGCCCTTGGTCGCGGGATCGTAGGTGCAGCGCAGTTCAACGATCGCGCCGGAAGAATCCTTCACCACCTCGCGGCAGGTGATGAAATAGGCGTAGCGCAGGCGCACTTCGGTGCCGGGCGACAGGCGGAAGAATTTCTTCGGCGGGTTCTCCATGAAGTCGTCGCGCTCGATGACAAGCTCGCGGCCGAATGTCAGCCGCCGCGTTCCGGCCGCGGGATCGTCGGGATGGTTGAGCGCCTCGACCGCCTCGGACTTACCTTCCGGATAGTTTTCGATCACGACTTTCATCGGCCGCAGCACCGCCATGCGTCGCGGCGCGGCCTTGTTGAGATGCTCGCGGATGGAGAATTCCAGCATCGCCATGTCGACCACGCTGTTGGCCTTGGCGACGCCGATTCTTTTGACGAAATCGCGGATTGCCGCCGGCGGCACGCCGCGCCGGCGTAAACCCGCCAGCGTGGGCATGCGCGGATCGTCCCAGCCCGCCACATGGCCGCCGCGGACGAGTTCGGTCAGCACGCGTTTCGACAGGATGGTGTAGGTCAGGTTGAGCCGGGCGAATTCGTATTGGTGCGGGCGCGACGGCACCGGCAGATTGTCCAAGAACCAGTCGTAGAGCGGCCGATGATCCTCGAATTCCAAGGTGCAGATCGAGTGGGTGACGCCCTCGATGGCGTCGGACTGGCCGTGGGCGAAGTCGTAGCTCGGATAGATGCTCCACGTCTTGCCGGTGCGTGGATGCTCGGCGTGGAGGATGCGGTAGAGCACCGGATCGCGCAGATTGATGTTGCCCGAAGCCATATCGATCTTGGCGCGCAGCACCCGCGCGCCGTTAGGAAACTCGCCGGCGCGCATGCGGCGGAACAGGTCGAGGTTCTCCTCGACGCTTCGATCGCGGAACGGGCTGTTCTTGCCCGGCTCGGTCAGCGTCCCGCGCGTCGTCCGCATCGCCTCCTGGCTCTGGTCGTCGACGAAGGCTTTTCCCGCGCGGATCAAATCCTCGGCCCAGACATAGAGCTGCTCGAAATAGTCAGAGGCATGAAACAGGTTCTTGCCCCAGTCGAAGCCGAGCCAGCGCACGTCGCGCTCGATGGCGTCGATATATTCCTGGGACTCCTTGGTCGGATTGGTGTCGTCGTAGCGCAGATTGCAATGGCCGCCGAATTCTTCCGCGATGCCGAAATTCAGACAAATCGACTTGGCGTGACCGATATGCAGGTAGCCGTTCGGCTCCGGCGGGAATCGCGTGACCACGGCCTTGTGGCGGCCCGCCGCGAGATCGGCGCCCACGATGTCGCGGATGAAATCCTGCCCCGCTTCGCGTCCCCCCTCGCGGGCCGGCTCCTTTACGTTTGCGTCGGTGACCGTCATGCCGTCTTCGATTCTGTCTGAGCGCAGAGTCTTTTGAGCGCAGGACCTTAAATGTTGCGCCAACGCGCCGATTCCAAGGCGCCGAAATCGCCGTGGCGGGCCCCGGATTGAACGGTTTGGCCCCTTGGGTCAAGCCCGGCGGTGACATTTTGCCCACGCGGTTTACTTTCTTTGGCATCAGGCTGTGCTACTACGCCTGCCGTCACCGGAGGTTTTTCGACCGGCAATGAGCGTCGTCACCCGTTTTGCCCCCTCGCCCACCGGCTTTCTGCACATCGGTGGTGCGCGCACGGCGCTGTTCAACTGGCTCTATGCCCGCGGCCGCGGCGGCAAGATGCTGCTGCGCATCGAGGACACCGACCGCGAGCGCTCGACCCAGGCCGCCATCGAGGCCATCCTCGACGGGCTCAATTGGCTCGGCATCGGCTGGGACGGCGACGTTGTCTTTCAATCCACTCGCGCCGCGCGCCACCGCGAAGTAGCCGAGCAGCTGCTCGCCTCCGGCAACGCCTATCGCTGTTATTGCAGCCCCGAGGAACTCGCCAGGATGCGCGAGAAGGCGCGCGCCGAGGGTCGTACGCGGCTCTACGACGGCCATTGCCGCGAGCGCGGTCCTACCGACGCGCCGGGAAGCGTGGCCCCCGCCATCCGTCTCAAAGCCCCGCTCACCGGCGAGACCGTGATCGAGGACCAGGTGCAGGGCCGCGTCGTCTGGCAGAACGAGAACCTCGACGATCTCGTGCTGCTGCGCTCCGACGGCACGCCGACCTACATGCTCGCCGTCGTGGTCGACGACCACGACATGGGCGTCAGCCACATAATCCGCGGCGACGATCATTTGACCAACGCCGCGCGGCAGAAGCAGATCTACGACGGCCTCGGCTGGCCGGTGCCGGTGATGGCGCATATTCCGCTCATTCACGGTCCCGACGGTTCGAAGCTTTCCAAGCGCCACGGCGCACTCGGCGTCGACGCCTACCGCGCCATGGGGTATCTGCCGGTGGCGCTGCGCAATTATCTGGTACGGCTCGGCTGGAGCCATGGCGACCAGGAGATTTTCTCGACCGACGAGATGATCGCGGCTTTCGATCTGCCGCAGATCGGCCGGTCACCGGCGCGCTTCGACTTCGCCAAGCTCGAGAACCTCGACGGCCACTACATCCGAGGCAGCGCCGACGGCGAGCTCCTCGCCGCCATCGAGGCGCTGCTCCCCCATATCGCCCATGGCGCCGCTATAGCCGCCAAGCTGACGCCCGAGGTCCGCGCCCAGTGGCTGCAGGCCATGCCAAGCCTCAAGGAACGTGCAAAGACCCTCCTTGATCTCATTGATGGAGCTCACTTTCTCTTGGCCGACCGGCCGATCGGCCTGGACGACAAGGCAACCGCTCTGCTGACGCCGGAGGCGAGATCGCTGCTGGCGGATATCGCGACCGTGCTGACCGCCGTCGAGCCGTGGGCGCCTGACGCCACCGAGCCCGCCGTCCGCGGCTTTGCCGAGGCCAAGGGCCTAAAGCTCGGTGCCGTGGCGCAGCCGCTGCGCGTGGCGCTGACCGGCCGGACCACCTCGCCGGGCATCTTCGAGGTGCTGGCGCTCCTCGGCAAGCTCGAGAGCCTTGCCCGTATCGCCGATCAGGCCACCGCCCGTGACGATCAATCGCGCGTGAGTTTCGGTCGCTAGAACGCCGTCATATGGCTATTATCTTGCAGTGCACACCTTGTTACGCTACCCCCAACAGGGCCGAAACGCGCAGGCCCTGCCGAGGCCACTGACCTCCAATCGCGAGCGCGTCACGAGCCGTTTCGGTTATCAGCCATCGAGGACATGATCATGGACGCGAAGAGCGGCGCCAACATCAAGACCGGCACGCTGAAAGTCGGCGACAAGAGCTATTCGTTCCCGATCTACGACGGGACCATCGGCCCCGAAGTGCTGGACGTCTCCAAGCTCTACGCCGAGGCGGGCATCTTCACCTACGATCCCGGCTTCACGTCGACCGGAAGCTGCGAGTCCAAGATCACCTATATCGACGGCGACGAGGGCGTGCTGCTCTACCGCGGCTATCCGATCGACGATTTGGCCGAGCACGGCGACTTCCTTGAGACCTGCTATCTTCTGCTCTACGGCGAACTGCCGACCACGACGCAAAAGGCCGATTTCGTCGACCGCGTGACCCATCACACGATGGTGCACGAGCAGATGAGCCGCTTCTTCCAGGGTTTCCGCCGCGACGCCCATCCGATGGCGGTGATGGTCGGCTCGGTCGGCGCGCTGTCGGCGTTCTACCACGACTCCACCGACATCACCGATCCGCAGCAGCGCATGATCGCCTCGATCCGCATGATCGCGAAAATGCCGACGCTGGCCGCCATGGCCTACAAATATTCGGTCGGCCAGCCGTTCATGTATCCGCAGAACAAGCTCGACTACGCCTCGAACTTCCTGCGCATGTGCTTTGGCGTGCCGTGCGAGGAGTACAAGGCCAATCCGGTCGTGGCCCGCGCCATGGACCGCATCTTCACGCTGCACGCCGACCACGAGCAGAACGCCTCGACCTCGACCGTGCGGTTGGCGGGTTCCACGGGCGCCAATCCGTTCGCCTGCATCGCCGCCGGCATCGCCTGCCTGTGGGGACCGGCGCACGGCGGCGCCAACGAAGCGGCGCTGAAGATGCTGGGCGAGATCGGCACCGTCGACCGCATCCCGGAATACGTGAAAAAGGCCAAGGACCCGAACGACTCGTTCCGCCTCATGGGCTTCGGCCACCGCGTCTATAAGAACTACGATCCGCGCGCCAAGCTGATGCAGAAGACCTGCCACGAGGTGTTGAACGAGCTCGGCGTCAACGATCCCCTCCTTGACGTCGCCATCGAGCTCGAGCGCATCGCGCTGCACGACGAGTACTTCATCTCCAAGAAGCTCTACCCGAACGTCGACTTCTATTCCGGCATCACGCTGCGCGCCATGGGCTTCCCGACCGCCATGTTCACGGTGCTGTTCGCGCTCGCCCGCACCGTCGGCTGGATCGCGCAGTGGAAGGAGATGATCGAGGATCCGCACCAGAAGCTCGGCCGGCCGCGCCAGCTCTATACCGGCTCGCCGAAGCGCGAGTATCAGCCGATCTCCAAGCGCAAGTAATTCGGCGCGTCGGTAGGGCCGCGGGGGCGTCGCGTTAGCGCAAGGCCCGGCCGCGCCGGGCTACGTCGAGCACGATGGCGGCAGCCTGGGCGCTGGGCGCCGCACCGCCGATGGCCATGATGGCGTCGAGCCGGTCAAAGGCCTCGACCTGACGCCGCCGCTGCGGCGTGTCGGAGAGCAGCGGCACCAGCGCCTCGGCAAGGCGCTGCGGCGTGCAGTCGGCCTGCAGGAATTCCGGAACCACCTTTTCGCCGATGACGAGGTTGGCGAGGATCACGCTCGGCAGCCGCGACACGATGCGCAGCACACGGATGGCGATGAAGGCTTCAACGGCCGACATGCGATAGGCCGCGACGGTCGGGATGCCGGCAAGCGCAAGCTCGAGGGTGACGGTGCCGGACGCCGCCAGCGCGGCACGGGCGCGGCGGAAGGCGGCCCATTTCCCCGCCGGCTCGACCACCAGGCGCGGCGTGACCGCCCAGCCGGCGACGACGTCGCGGACCAGCGGCAACAAGTGGGGCACGGTCGGCAAGACGAACTCCATGGGGCCGCTGCGCGCGGCGGCCTCCGCCACGCCGGCACCGAAGATTTCGCCGAGCTGACGAATTTCACCGCGCCGGCTGCCGGGCAGCACCAGCACGACCGGCGGATCGCTGCGCCGGCGCGCCGCCTCGTCGGCATTGGGGCGCAGCTCGGCGAGGCGCTCGATCAGCGGATGACCGACATAGCGGCAGGGCGGGCCGCCGAGCTTGGCGTAGGTGGCCGGCTCGAACGGCAGGATGGCAAGAACCTGGTCGATATAGGCGCTCATGGCGCGCGCCCGGCCCGGCCGCCACGCCCAAACGCTCGGCGCGACATAGTCGACGATCGGAATCGCCGGGGCAAGCCGGCGCACCCGGCGCGCGACCCGGTGGGTGAAGTCCGGGCTGTCGACGATGACGAGCGCATCGGGCTGCGCCGCGACGACCGCGTCGGCCGCCTTACGGATGCGGCGCAGGATCGTCGGCAGGCGCCGCGGGATCGCCGCGATGCCCATGATCGAAAGCGCGTCGATGGCGAACGGGCTCGCGATGCCGGCAGCGGCCATGGCGCGGCCGCCGACGCCGCCGAGCGTCAGCGGGCCGCGATAGGCCGCACGCAGCGCGCCGACCAGCGCGGCGCCCAGCGCGTCGCCGGACTCCTCCGCGGCGACGACGAATATCGACAGCGGTCGCGGCTCGCGCTCGGGCTGCATCGCGCCTTAATCTCCGCGCACGCCTGCAATGAAGATCGTCTCGCGATCCGCCGCCGCCACGACATCGGCGGCCTCGGCGATGATGGTGTGGCCCGCCGCGACGGCAATGCCGGCAAGGCCGGCCTCGGCGACGCGCGCAACGGTCTGAGGGCCGATGGCGGGCAGGTCGAAGCGGTGGTCCTGCCCGGGCTTCGGCGCCTTCACCAGCACGCCGACGCCGCGCGGCGTCGTCACCCGGCCCTGGCGGCGCAACTCGGCGATGCGAACGAGCATGTTGTCGGTGCCTTCGGCGGCCTCGACCGCCAAGACGTTGTTGTCGGCGACCACCACCGCCTGACCGATGTCGAACGGCCCCAGTGCCGCGATCACCTTCATGCCACGGGCGGCGTCGCTCAAGTCGCGCGCCGACGGGCGGCGGCTGCCGAGCGCGCCTTCCGGCACAAAAATCTCCGGCGCCACGTCCTTGACGCCGATGATCCGCAGGCCGGCGCTCTCGGCGATGCCGGCAAAGCCCGAGATCAGCCGATCGTCGCCGCCGCGAAACGCGCGGACGATGCGCGGCAACATCCGGATGGTGTACCAATCGAGCCGCAACTGGCGCAGCGGCGGCCGCAGCAGCGTGCCGATCAGCAAGACGTCGCGGCAATGTTCGGCCTGCGCCAGGCGCAGAAAGCGGCCGAGCTGCCCGACCGCGACCCAGTGGTGAGTGTAGCGCTCGACGACGCCCGGATCGGCCCAGCCCTTGAGAGCGAACATCACGGGTTTGCGGCCGCGCCTTACGATTGCCTCGGCCACCGCGCCGGGAAAATTGCCGCCGCCGCAGATCATGGCGATCGGACTGTCAGCCTGCGCGGCGTCGGCCATGGTGCGGCTCGTCAGGCGTTCTCGGCCGGTACATCGTTCCAGCGCCACGTGCGCGGCCGCATCAAAGGCCGCTTGCCGCCGGCGCGGACGAACGCGACTATCTTGCCGACCCAAGGATCGCCGGCAAATTCGCGTTCCACCGCCTCGACGCGCGCGGCGGTGCGGCCTTCGACGAAAAAAAGCGACTTATAGGCGGCGCGCACGCGATGCATCTCGGCTTTGCTCACGCCGCGCCGGCGCAGGCCGACGATGTTCAGGCCGACCAGGGCGGCGGTCTGGCCGAGCGCGAAGCCGAACGGAATGATGTCGTCGCGCGCCGCCGACATGCCCGCCATCATCACGCCCTCGCCGATCCGCACGTATTGATGGATGGCGACATGGCCGCCGAGGAAGGTGAAGTCGCCGACGCTGACGTGACCGCCCAGCACCACGTTGTTGGCGAAGTTGACGTCGTTGCCGACCGCGCAATCGTGGCCGACGTGGGAGCCGACCATGAAGAAGCAGCGGTCGCCGACTTTGGTGACGCCGCCGCCGTCCTCGGTGCCGGTGTTCATGGTGACGCTCTCGCGCAATTCGCAAGCGGCGCCGATGACGAGCCGCGTCGCGCCGCCGCGATAATGCACCGATTGCGGCGGCGTGCCGAGCGAGGAGAACGGATAGACGACGGTGCCCTCGCCGATGCTGGTGACGCCGGTGACGTTGACGTGCGCGATCAGACGCACGCCGCGTTGCAGCTCGACGTGCGGCCCGACCAGACAATACGGCCCGATCTCCACGCCTTCGCCAATGCGCGCACCGTCGGCGACGCGCGCGGTCGGATCGATCGCCATCTAGTCCTCGGTGATGATGGCGCCGACCTCGGCCTCGGCGATCAGGACGCCGTTCACCTTGGCCTCGGCGCGGTACCACCACATGTTGCGGCGGTGGGCGATCTTGTCGACGTGATATTCGATGGTGTCGCCGGGGATCGCGGGCTTGCGAAATTTCGCCTTGTCGATGGTGAGGAAATACACCTTGCGGCCCGCCGCCCCGCCGAGATGCCGCGAGCACAGCGCGCCCGCGGTCTGCGCCATGCCCTCGATCACCAGCACGCCCGGCATTACCGGATTGTCCGGGAAGTGGCCCATGAACTGCGGCTCGTTGAAGGTGACGTTCTTGATACCGACGGCATGCTCGTCGCCACGCATGTCGATCACGCGGTCGACCATGAGAAACGGATAGCGATGCGGCAAGAGCCGCAGGACCTCGCGGATGTCGGCCGCATTGAGCGTGTCGCCGCCGCCGCTCATGGCTCGTCGCCTTCGGACTTGTCGGTTTCGGCCCTGCCGGCTTGGCGAACCATGCGGCGCACGTGAGCGACGCCGCGCAACCATTCGCGCGCCGGATGCGCCGGATAGCCACTATATTTGGCTCCGGCCGGAACATCGCTCATGACGCCGGCGCGGGCGCCGAGCATGGCGCCGTCGCCGATGCTGAAATGGTCGGCAATGCCGACTTGGCCGCCCATCATGACGTAATCCCCAACCTTGACGCTGCCGGACACGCCGGTCTGCGATACCAGCACGCAGTGCCGGCCGATCGAGGTGTTGTGTCCGATTTGCACCAGATTGTCGATCTTGGTGCCCTCGCCGATCACGGTATCGCGGCTCGAGCCGCGGTCGATGGTGGAGTTGGCGCCGATCTCGACGTCGTCCTGCACGATGACGCGGCGGGTTTGCGGGATTTTCTGGTGGCCCTTGGGGCCGCCCAGATAGCCGAAGCCGTCCTGGCCGATGCGCGCGCCCGGATGGACGATGACGCGGTCGCCGAGCAGCGCGTGCAGGACGGTGGCATTGGCGCCGATCGCGCAATCGCGGCCGATGCAAACGCCCGGTCCGACCACCGCGCCGGTCGCGATCACGGTGCCGGCGCCGATCTGCGCCTCCGGCCCGATCACCGCGAACGGATCGACGGTGACGCCGGCTTCGAGCCGCGCCGACGGATGCACGCGCGCGTCCTTGCTGCGGCCGGTCACGCCGAACAGCGAGGTCGGGCGCAGCGCGTCGGGAAACAGCGCCCGCGCCACCGTGACAAAAGCCTGGTAAGGCCGCTCCGTCACCAGCACGACCGGTCCGCGCGGCACCGCGGCCTCGAAGCGCGGGCCGACGAAACAGGCGCCGGCGCGCGTTGCCTTGAGCGCCTCGAGATAGCGCGAATTGTCGATGAAGCTGATGTCGGAGGCGACCGCGGTGTCGAGCGGCGCGATATTGCCGATGCGGCGGTCGAGCGGAGCGCCGGCGCGCGGCGTGGCGCGGGTCAGCGTCGCGATCTCCTCGATCGTGAGGTCGCGGCTGCCTCCAAAGGTGCTCGGCATGCGCCCGTCCATGTCGGCAGCGGCGGCCGCCTCAGAAATGCGTGCCGCCGCCGAACGCGAAGAATTGGGTCCGGTCGTAACTCTGCTTCAGGATCGGATAGGCGAAATCGAAGCGCAACGGGCCGAACGGCGAATCCCAGATGATGCTGGCGCCGGCCGACAGGCGCACCGCGGCATTGTCGGCAAATTGCATGCCGCATTGACAAAAGAATGGGCCGATATTGCTGTTGATGATGCCGTTGATTTCGCCGGTCGACGCCAACGTGGTCTCGCCCTTGTAGTCCCAGACCGAGCCGGCATCGACGAACAGCGCGCCTTTGAAGCCGGTATCCTTGGGCAGGAAATAGAACGGATACTGCACCTCGAAGCTGGCGCCCCAGTAGTTGGTGCCGCCGATCGCGTCGTTCGACGTTCCCGGCGTGATGTCGCGCGGGCCAAGGCCGGCCGGCTGGAAGCCGCGCACCAGGTTCGGCCCCATCTTGAAGTCGTCGAGCAGCCGCACGCCCTGGCCGCCGAGGCCGAACATGTTGCCAGCCTGCAGGTGCACGATGCTGACGAGGTCCGGAACGATCTCGTAGTAGCTGCGGAAGTCCAGGACCGAGCGCACGTAGTCGACGTCGCCGCCCACCCCGGCGAAATCCTGGCCGAACGAGAGCGACAGACCGCTGGTCGGGTTCTTGTTGTTGTCGAGGGTGTTGTAGGCCAGGCCGTAGCCGAGCGACGACGTCAATGTCGCGCCGCTGGCGAGCTCTGCACGGACCGGCAGCGAAGCTTGGCCGTAGGTGTAGCAAGTTATCGGCGCGGCCACGTTGTAGCCGGGATAAAGGACGCCGTAGGGGAAGCCGGAGGCTGCGGTGACTGCCGCCGGAGTCGGGAAAGTGTTGACGAAGTCCGGATTGATGTTGTTGCAGTCGTTGAGAAAGTTCGGCAGCGTGATTTTCTGCGTGTACAGCGAGTAGCGCAACTGTAACGTCAGATCTTCGCGGATCGGAATGCCGAATTTCAGGGTGCCGCCGTAGCTTTCCGTCCCGTACGACGCGTAACTGTTGGACAGCGTCTCCTTGGCGAATAGATCGAGGCCTGCGGCGACCCTGGTATCGAGAAAATACGGCTCGATGAAGTTGAATTCGGCGCCTCGAACGAACTCGCCGTAAGTCACGCCGATCTTGGCGTAGCGGCCGGTGCCGAGCAGGTTGCGTTCGGACACCGACATCTGGGCGAGCCAGCCTTCCGCCGTCGAATAGCCGCCCATGATCGAGAAATCGCCGGTCGACTGCTCTTCCACGTCGACATCGATGACGACCCGGTCCGGCGCCGAGCCGGGCTCGTTGGTGATCTTCACCGACTTGAAGAAGTTCAAATTCTTGAGGCGCCGCTCGGCGCGGTCGATCAGGGCGCGGTTGTACGGATCGCCCTCGGCGATATCGAACTCGCGCCGGATCACATAGTCGCGGGTGCGAATATTGCCGCGGATATTGATGCGCTCGATATAGGCGCGGGTGCCTTCATCGATGACGTAAGCGACGCCGATGGTGCGGGTCTGCGGATTGCGGTCGCCGCGCGGCCGCACCGTGGCGAACGGATAACCGCGGCGGGCGACGTCGACCGTGAGATCCTCGACCGTCTTTTCGACCGCTTCGCCGTTGTAGATATCGCCCTGATGGGTGCGCATGATCGGCCGCAGCGATTGTCCATCGACGGCGCGGACGTTCGACTGGATATCGACGGTGCCGAAGTGATAGAGCGGCCCCTCTTCGATCGTGAACGTGATGATGAAGCCCTTCTTGGCCGGATCGTATTCCGCCGTCGCCGATACCACCTGCACGTCGGCAAAACCGTGCTTCAGATAGAAGCGCCGGATCAGATCGCGGTCGGCTTCGAGGCGGTCCGGATCGTAGACGTCGGTGGTCTGCAGGAAGCTCAGGAAATTCGACTCGGAGGTCTTGATCACCTCCTTCAGCCGCCACGACGAGTAGGCATTGTTGCCGACGAACACGATGGACTTGACGCCGGTCTTTTCGCCTTCGTTGATCTTGAAGATGAGATCGACGCGGTTGTTGGGCCGCTCGATCATCTGCGGCGTGACGGAAACGTCGAAGCGGCCGCTGCGGTGGTAGATGTCGACGATGCGCTGGACGTCGGCCTGGACCTTGGCCTTCGACAACGAGTCGCGCGCCTTCGACTGGATTTCCTGCTGCAGCTGCTCGTCCTTCATGCGGTGGTTGCCCTCGAAGGCAAGCCGGTTGATCACCGGCGCCTCCACCACCGTGACGATGACGCGGCCGC